>Ga0070732_10000005_pt1 | contig 332420 bp, 290 predicted proteins | sample Coa_R1_5_FD_66449 | JGI IMG/M metagenome (GOLD analysis project Ga0070732, IMG submission 66449) | Surface soil microbial communities from Centralia Pennsylvania, which are recovering from an underground coalmine fire - Coalmine... | ecosystem: Environmental > Terrestrial > Soil >... | reverse complement strand
GATGAGGTAATCTCGCCCATAAACACGCCGTTTTCCCAGCCGTAAATGCGGAAACGAGCGGCCTGGCGGCGCACACGACCCTGCGCGTCCTTGTAGCCATTCGAGGGAACAATCACCGAGCCCGGAATCTCAGGTCCCACGTAGAAACCGGAAGCGGAATCATCGGGGCAGTTGCCGATCCTGGCGACGCCAATTGAGGGGAAAATCTTAAAAACCCAGCTCATCTGTAAATATCCTCCGCCTAAGCCAACGGCGACCAGGGAGCGAGTTTATAAATCGCCTTTGCGGTCGTCCTCGCGCCGGATCCAAACCTGGTGATCGACTCACGCTGCATCTCCATCCATTGCGCGTCACCATCCAGCCTGTCCCACGCCTGCTGGCGGGCCGCCAGGTTCTCAAATGGGACCACGTAAGTGAACCGCGGCAGATGCTCACCGGCAACCGTAGCTCCCGCCACAATCGGATCAACGCCAATCCGGCTGAGAACAGAACTAACTTCTGGCGCCGGCCCCCCGCGCCAGGCTGGGGCATGCCAGGTTCGAACTTCGAACAAGCCCGACTTGGCGAACGCCGGCTCTGCTGAGAATCGCACCGACTCCTTATTGACGATCAACACTTGAGATCGAACATCGTCGAGCACTTGCGCCGACTCGATTCCCGCCCAGGCGCGACGAACGCGCGGATCAGACGCGATGCGGGCACGCATCTTGAGCATCTCGTCGAAACTGGAGTACACGGTGAGCAGCAGCGTTTGTGGAGTATGAGGCGCGACGATAGCCTCCAGGCACATTCTGGGGACGTTGCCCAACTGGTCCATGCAGGGGAGCAACGTGTCAGCCATGTATGAGCGAAGATGCGGCACCTGACCGGAATCGCTGACGCAAAAACTTTCGCATGCCATCACGCGCGCCCCATTTCCAGGTCGCATGTTTTTGGCGAATGCGGAAAATGTATTGAGAGCGCCGGCTCCGCCAGCGGTCACCCCTAGCCAGTAGAGCGCAGAGCGACGGGAGATCATGTGAAATACACCTTTCCCCAAAGGTCTCAAGGCCGCATGCACGTATACGACCCGACTTCGGTCCACTCAGCCCGCGCCGAGATTCTCCTCTCGCGCACCCCGGCTGTCAATGCAAAAAGAACGGCAAATGGAGCCACGAAGGAGTTGAGAGAACCAAACGGCGGGTTACGGCACATTCCACGGCACACTAACGATTTGTGCCACAAACAAAAACTCGGCAAAGCATTGAAAATATGGCGCGCCCTGAGAGATTCGAACTCCCGGCCTTCTGATTCGTAGTCAGACGCTCTATCCAGCTGAGCTAAGGGCGCGCGGGCAGTGGATTCAACGACTTATTGTAACATCTCGTTCGTTGTCCCCAGCTCGGTATGCCGTAAAGTATGCCGCGAATCCCTCGCGTTCATTGCGGCTCGCAAGTCCTGAACATCAGGATGTTGGTAACGCAGGGCAGTTTTGACGTCGCGGTGGCCCATCACGCGCATTGTCAATGCAAGGTTGCCGGTCCGTCGGTAGGCCTCTGTCCCGTAATCGTGACGGCCGCAATACAGGACCAAGTCTTCCGGCAGTCCCGCGGCGCGCCTGGCTTCCCTGAATGACTTCTGCAGGGTCGTCAGTCGCTTCTCTTTCCCGCGCTTCGATGGAAACAACCATCCCTCGGTTCGGCCTGCCGTGAGTCTGAGCAGGATGTCTCCGGCGCGATCGAGGATCGGGACCTCGCGGCGTCCCTCGGGCGTCTTGCTGTCGGGGTTGAATATCAATCTGTTGGCCAGATCGATATTATCGATGCGCAGCTTGTACAGTTCCCTTTCGTTTCTTAGGCCGGTGTCGCGCATCAGCTGGACCACGTCGCAGAATCTCTGACGCCGCGCCGGTTTCCATTTGCACCTTGACGCTCCGACCAATATTTGGTGTTCGAGCTCCGCTGTCAGTCTCATCCGTCTTGGCTGCTCGACCCTGAGCGCAACCCCAGGGGCGTGCCTCATGGCCTTCCATGTTTCTGCAAGCCGGAACATTCTGCGGAGTGTCTTCAGGGCGGTGTTGGCGTTGCTTGGGCCTCCGGGAAACCTCAGCAGATCAATGTCTGCCCCGGTGATCCAGTCTATCCTCATGCCGGCCACCTTGGTCGATTCGAGCAACTTCCACCCGCTGCGGTAATACTGTTTCGTTTTTGCTGTGCGCTGGCTCGCCTCCACGTACTCAAGGAATCTGGCGGACAGTTCGCGCAGCGTTTGCGGTTTGCGTGTGAGCGGATCCCCGTTGGCCTCAATGCCTGCTATCTCACGGGCGGCGATGCGTTCGGCTCTGGTTTTGTTCTTTTCTTCTGTTGATCGTCGGTGGCGCTTGCCGCCGATCGTCACATCAAAGGACCAGACTCGGCTTTTCTTTTGTCGGTAAAGTCTCACGTTATCCCTTGCTGCCCGCACTGGATTCACGTGTGCGCTGGCGGATGTATTCCAGCAGCGCCCGCCTATGATACCTTACCGCCCCGCGTTTTCCATGGCCGAGCTTGATCCACTGCGGCCCTACGCCTTCAAGGCGCCACCGCTCGAGCGTCCGTGGTGGCACGTTCAAGAATGTGGCGGCCCCCGCCTGGTTCATCATTTCCGGTGTCGATTGATCCTGCATGCTGGTGCCTCTGTGGTCTTCGCATTGTTTCCTCCCGTTCTCTTTTTCTAAAGTGCAGAGTACCACGCGCTCGTTAATATATTAAGTTTCTAAAAATCTCTTGTCGTGATTTGTGCATAATGACCTAGGTAGTCCGAACCAGTCCTCTATGCGCCACTTAGTGCGCCATCTGTGAACACGCTCCTTGCTGGTAGCGAGCTCAAACTGGTTCTGACTAACCCGGGGACGCGCGGAAACGAGCGACAAATAGAAATAAACTCTCCTGGACATCACAAAGCGCCCAGGGAGCCCATATGTGATTGGAGGGACGATTCTGTGCTTGATGGTCCCATTTGCGCCAGCGATCCTTACCCGCGATATGAGCCGGGAGAGTACGAGGTGCGCTGTTTAGACGCCAAGACCTACCAGGACCCTCGCTTCCGGCGGCTCGTCTGCAGGTTGCGATGTGCTCTGGTGATCGATCCCGAGCGGGAGGTCTTTTGCTTCTTGAATCTCGGAACAGGAGGGCAGCCGAAGGCGGGCCGCGGCTCGAAATATTGGCGGGCCTGGGTGATTGCGAACGGCGCGGTTCCGCGAAAGCGCCAAGTGCTCTCAGCACGAGTGTTTATCGGAAAGATTTTTCTTGTTCGAATTGGGAGCGTGGGAAAGAACCTGGAGGGGAATGACCACTCAGAACTAGAGTGGTACTCGACGGTTCGGGAAATCATTTCGAGGCGCTGGTCATGAAATCTTTCAATCTGGCAATCACCAAATCAGCTAATCAACCAAATCAGCTAATCAACCAATCAAGGGAGGCATGTCCCAAGTCATTGCAGGCGAAAGCGCTTGTGAGCCTCGCGCGCAACAAAAGATTCCGCCCTAGCCGGGGCGGAGGGTATGGCCACCAATAAGCTAACCCAAGGGCGGGGCGATCTGCGGATCGTCCCGCAAAGGCATTTAGCTTGGATGGTGTCAACCTGGAAAAGTTATTCCCAGCAAGGTTGCGCGCACGCCCGCGTGGTCGGATGGCCATAAGCCGTCCACCTTGTCTTGGGGACGCTAGCCGGCCCGCTGAGCGGCCAATTGAAACCCGTAGGTGATAGCAAACCCAGCTGTAGGCCGACACACCATGAGCTCACGAACTCGGAAGGCAGCGAGGAATCCGGGCGACAAAATACTGTGTTCCAGCGGCGGCACAGATGTCCTATGGCGCACTGCGCCATACTCCTTGCAGCGACTGAAACTAGCCTATGTGCGCCTGGCGCACAACTGCTTCTGTTAAAGGGTCAGGTAAGGAACCAGAGGCCATTTGCACAAACCGCATGAGCAAAATTTCCACGGCGTGCCGAACTTCAGGATCTGATCGCGCCAACAGCGCCGCACGCTCCTCGCCGGAAACCTCCAGCGCGGCGTGATAAAGCGCTTCCATTAGCTGCCATTGTTCGGGAGTCGTGGCGATACCCTCGAATGCACCACCAATCTTATCGCATTCCCTGACCCTGCCAGATGTATTCCCGAACTGTGGGCGCTCTTGTGGATCAGCGTCTCGGCGTGTGTTCAGCGAAACTTACTAGTGCAGAGAGATAACTCCGAAGGGACACTTCTTCTAGTAAGGGTTCGATGAACACTTTCCAGACCATCCAGGGGCTTGACCGCCTCGAGTCTGTGGTGATAACCACATCCCATGTCGGGTGAACTCAACGTGTACTTCGCGCTCGTCGGCCATTTTTTCCTCCAAAATCTCTTGTCCTGTGTCCGTCTAAGCCCCGTCTAAACCCCGCCTGGGCCTGCCCCTCACACCAACTTTCAACAACTTACGTGTTGCTCCTTCCTGCCGAGAGCTCCAGCCAGGAGACACGAGCGCCAACCATTGACCTTCACTGTAACTATATGGGGACACACGTGTTATTCTTGACGAGCGGACATCCTTTGCCCGGTGAGGCTTCACGCCAACCCTTCACACTGGGTTTCGCACTCGATTCCCTAGGAGCGTCGAGTGTGGCCAATAGCAGCAAAAACCTTAAAGCAGGCCAACCCGAAGCAGGTCTATAAAGCAGGCCAACCCGAAGCAGCTCTATTGGGATCAACGCGATAAATGGCTGAAGAGAAAAAACCCGTTTCCGTTTGCTTTCACTACGTCAAGAGCAACTACTTTCGTGTGATTCATGCAGACGGCATGTACGGCGGCCTAACCCCCTGCGGCGGAATCTTTTTTGCGCTGTACAGTGATCGCCAGCCGCTTCCCGAGCTTACGGTTCAGTCAGTCCTCGAAGCGTGTCTCAGTCACTTCCAGACTAAGCGCATCTGCTTTCTTGTTGAATGACTTTAAGCCTTGGCGAACTACGGCAATGCTCGGAATTCCCCCAGCTGGTCATTTTAATGTCAAACCAAAGATTACTTCCGTGCTGGTGTGCAAGGCGCAGTGTTCTTGTTCGCCTGAGTGGAGCTCGTTGTCGTGCCGGTATTTCCTCCGTTACTAGCTGGCTGGCAATTTGGACTGCTGGCAGGAACAGTTCGTGTTGCCGCAAGCAATGGGTTGCGGGCCGTTTTTTGCGGATTCGATGGCAAAACTGCTCCACGTAGGGGATTTGATGTGGCGGCCGTCGGCGGCATAATCGTCCGAGGCCCTGGTCTGACGGGTGTGGGTGCTGCAGCTGCTGTGCTCGACTGGGGAGGTTGGATTGTGCGTACAGCCGGCCTAAGCGTGGTTGCGGGGGTAGCTGCGGTGGGCGAGGAACTCGTCGGAGTGCCGGGTGCGATTGTGCGCACGGGCAGAGTCGCCGGGGTTGAAGACGGTCCGGGTTTGACGGGGTTGGCTGCGGCCGTGGACGCGACTGGCGCAATGCGAGGCGATATTGTGCGTACGGCTGGAACGGGGGTCGTAGTCCCAGCATTTTTGGCCGGGACCAACAACGGTGCTGCCCTGACGGGCACGGGCGTCACGGGAGGAGCTGCGACTACTATGGCCGGCAGCACGGTGCGGACTCCTAAGGGAACAAAAGCTGTAGTTGCGGCCGTGGGCCCGTTGGCCGGCACGACAGAAGGAGGTAGCGAAACTTGAACCAATAACGTTGCGCTCGGCGGGCTGGCTGCGCCCTGTGAGCCGCTCATAATGATGTCCAGTGTGTGACTCCCCGCAGGGGTAGAAAGAGGGGAGAAGGGCACGGAGCGCGATTGCTTGGGGAGCATCGGGCCGATCTGGTTAGTCACCATCGAGACACCATCCAGCCGCAGTTCAACCTGAACAGGCGCTGTAACGGCATTGGATGGATTGGTAAGTTGTAAAACTACCGGAGGCGTTTGATTGGCTAGACCGACCTCATTATTACTGACGCCGAAATATGAGATCTGCGGAATTGGAAACCCAGCTGCCGGCAAAGACCCATTGTCGCCAGCTGCATTCGTAGATGTGACCACGGAAGGCGGACTTACCGGACTGGCTGTCGAAACTGGTTGGGCTGGTGTCGCCACGGAACCAGAGTCGGCGGGAGGGGTTGTCGAGGGCGGTGTCAGCCCGGAATTGGCTGAGGCTTCCGGTTTCGTTGATGTGGCAGTGGGATTGGACGCAGGCCCAAGCCCAGCGGAACTGTTGACCGCACCATCGCGCGGAGAAGGAGCCGTTGGCGCGACGTAAGCAGATTGTGCGGCCGGCTGCGGGATGGCAGGGTCGGGCTGCGCAGTGTTAGCAACTGGCTGAGCGCCAACCGCTGAGGTTGGCGGGATTCCGCTGTTCGGGTCGGGCGTGGGTGAGGGAGTGAATGGCATGGGTGAGGCGGCCAACGGCACGGACTGCGACGTAGCGGCGGTAGGCATGATGTTCGCAGCAGCGCCACCGTTCAGTTTGCTGATAAAGACTGTTGTCAGCTGAGTTGCGAATTGCGACAGCAAATTAAAAACCAACTGCGAAGTCTGCGATTGTCCCTGAGACGCAGGCGCGACTGCATTCATCGCGATTACCGGTTGAGTGACCGTTGCACGAGGGAATGCTGTTGTTAATGAACCGGGTGGCGGTTGACTTGGGGTGCCCTGCGGAGACACGGGAACCGTTGCCGGCGGAGCAGTTTGTGCTGCGCTTGCAGCCTGAGCAGCTTGCGCCGCATTTGCTATCTGTTGGAACACCTGCAAGCCAGGGAGCGCAGTCACGGTGGCGCCCGAACCCGAAGCGGGCATTTGCACCAGACCGAGGTTCGCTTCCGTTTTCTCCAACCACCATTTCAAATCTGGAGAGTTCTTGCCGTGCGACCACATGTCCTGAAGTTCCTTCGCGCGTTGCTGCCATTGCCATTGGCTAACGTCCGGTTCGGGAGTCGGTGAAGTCCATTGGCCGGCCAGCCCCTCGCGGAAAATCGCTCCCAGAAAGGGCGTACCCGCACCATCGGAAGCATGGAAATCGGCCAGATTGCCAGTCGTGACAATCAAGAACTGCCGTTGCTCCTCCGGATTGTGGAACGCGGTTGAGAACCCGGTAACCAGGGCCAGCTGCTTGCCCGGTGCAACAGTCTTTAAACTCCGAAGCAGCGGTGCAAAGCCATCTACGTCGCCCGCACTAATGCTGCGCGGCAAATATTCGATGGCTAAGGCGTCAATGTTGGGAGACCCAGCCAGCGGCGTTAGGAAATCCTTTAAGGCAGCAACCGCCTTCTCTTGCGTGGGCGCATCCAGAGAAATGCCGTTGATCGCCCCTTGCCGGATGAGTTCATAATCAAACGTGGCGCTGACCATGATTGGCGTGGGCTGCACATTCGTACCCTGCAGTGCCTGGATCTCGGCTTTTCGTAGGCCCTCGGCGACTCTGACTGCATATTCCTGAAGCTGCTGCCCGCTGCGGCCGCCATGGAAACCAGGGTTGTTCATTCTGTCACTGATCTGGTAGTAGGCGATCTGGGAGTAGGCACCAAATTGTTGCCCATCTCCGCTACGCAACTTGGCTATCAACGCGGGTACAAAATCGGCCATCGGATTGGCGGTGGCAACCGTCCCGCGGCTCTCATTGGAGGTGAGTACGGGAATCAGCAGCACGCTGTTCGTCTTGGCCCAAACGCAAATATTGGCGACCCGCGCCACAGCCTGTTTGTCATCAACGTTCACCGGAATACGAATCACGTTGAATCCGTCAGTCTTCAGCAAATCCCACGCTTGCTGCAAGGCATCACTGACACCGTTGTGGGGAAACTGCGGAGAAGCAGATGGAAATGTCGATCCATCAATCCAGGCTGGATCGATTCGGACATCGATCGCGAACAACGGCAACAATCCCGATTGAGTAATCGCGGAGGTAGCCGCAGGCGCCGGTGGTTGCGGAGCGGGGCTTGGCGCGGGGGCAGGCGCGACAAGCCCCGGCGACTGGACCAGAGGCGGCATGAGGGGAGCAGAGGACACCTGGCCCGGGGCCTTCACAATTAATGCCATTATCAAGATCGCTGCGTGACTGCATGAAGCATGTTTCATGTAAGCCTCCCGCCGGCCAGCAAAAGATTCTGCTGGGCTCTCAAAATATATTTCCTGTTAACTACTACACCAATAGCGGTGCCCTAATCTTGTAGGAGCACCCATACGACCTTGCTCAAAGCCGGACCAATGCATGCGGCAGCCCGATACTAGTCGGTTGGAACCCCGACTTACTGATACTTGCAGTGGGCGCCACTAAAACAGGCGAAGTCGTGCTCGTCTGTCCAAAAGCTCGCGGTTTGCCAGCTGGGCCTGTATTTGAACCAGCGGGACCTTGTTCCTGACGTGAAGAATAGAGAAACAGGTGATACACAATTACCGTGTTGCCGCTTCCATCGGTGATGCTGTCGGTTCCATCATCTAATCCAATATTGGCTCCAGAAACAGGCCGCCCATTGCTCGTCACTGTGACAATAGCTTTGAGAGGCGTGGTAGTTCCTTGTGCCTTAGGAACGGTCGGAAGAGACGCGGAGCACGTCCTGCCGTCTGTAGTTGGGCAAACTCGGGCCTCGAGTGGCGGAAGCGCGGAGTGAGGCTGCGTGATTTGGGACGTCTGCCAGATCGCATTGGATGGCGTGAGGAGTTGCAACGGCTGGCCCGACACGCCGACCATCTGCCCGGTTCCCGCCGGCCCGCTTACCGCTGCGAGTGAGACTCCGTTAAGGGCAAAGCTGTCCGGTGTATCCAAAGCATTGGCACCACCACGCTTTCCGTTAAAGAAATTTATGCCGAAAAACCGGATGTCCGTGAGCTTGTAGCTCGTTCGCGAGAGACCCCATGTGAAGGTGTAGCTAGTATTGGGACGAAGTTCGAAATGCTGGAGTTCACCGCATGCACCACATGGATTATCCGGGCTAACGACGAAAGCTGGCCAGGGATGCAACCACGCATTGAGGTCAATTGTATCTGCTCTTCCATTAGAGAGGTTGGAAAATGCCCAGATGCTGCTGTTCCAGCGCAGTCCCGTATTGCCTGCCGAAACTGTCAGCGTTAAATTTACGTCTGGTGTTGTAAGAAACGAGACGATTTCCTGGGCAAAGAACTTTGGTCGTTCATCATGAATGGAATGACCTGTATCCTTAATAAAAAGCGTGCGTCCCTGCGCGGGGCGCATGAGATTAGCCGCATCATGCGTGTAACCATAAATGTCTAACGTATCGGCCAGTAAAGCACTTCGCGGATCAGAGATTCCCCTACACCCATTCCGGTAGCAATCCTTTTCACCAGCGACAAGAAGAAGCCGAGAGGTTATCTGCTGAAATCGAGGACCGTAATTTGGACTGTCTTCATCCCGGAAACTGTACATGGCCTGTTCAGTATCAATTGCAGTGGTCCAACGGCGCAGCGTCGAAGAGTAGACCTCATAGCGGTCAAATCTGGACTGGGCGATGACAGACGCTTTGCAATCAACACTCTGATCCTGGTTAACCCAACCATCACGGAACCACATTACCGGGTTGGAAGGTATATTCGCGACTTTGCTCAGCATCTCGAAGTACAGATGATGAAAATAGTCTCCTCGAGTGTTGGTTCCCTCAGCTCCCCAGTTCGTGGCGGAATTGTTCCCCGTTATTGCGCCAGCAGCATCTGTCACGAAATCTGAGTTCCAAACAAGTCCATTCCCGAGAGCGTTAATCCCGAGAACCCGGGGTGACGGGATCATGCTCGTCGGCGACCATGCTACGATGGTCTGCAAATAGGGATATTTCTGCTTGCTCTCGCGAGCCAGCCGCAACGAAACGTTGCCGCCTAAGCTCCCGCCCATCACCGCCACGATGCGGTTTTTGATATTGCCGAGTTTCTGGTCGAGGGCTTCGATGAAATCAATGACGTACTGCTCTTCGAAGTTGAAAATGTTGAACATACTCGGATGGTACACACTGCCATACACCCTCGCCGGATCGAAGGGCTCGCCGTATGCGCTATTGGGTAAATCAAAGGAGATGACGGTGTAATCCTGATTGGGTCCCCCAAATGCAGCACGCGCCTCGGCACCCCAAGTGATTAACCAGTTGGCAAGAGGAACGGCCTCCTCCAACCGTGAACCACCGCCATGAATATAGATAATGATTTTGTTACTGGCCGGGATGATTGGTTGTCCATCAACGGGCAGTGTCCGTGCTGACGCTGGGTTCACAGCACTCGTTCCCGTCGAGATAGTGCCAAATGTACGGACAGAACTGGTCGCGGCCGCAGAGGGTTGTGCCGAAGTCGTAGCGCCAGGAATTGGCCCGGACTGCGGAAGAGCCGGGAATCCCGCAGGGGGACTGTCAGGGCCAACAAACGTCCAGAATGAAGCCGCCATGTAACGAGTGACGGACGTAATCGTTCCGTACGAACCACTCACTGCAACTTGGAGATCGTATTGGGGATATGGGGCGGTAGGTACGTTCACCGGACGGTGAGGCGTATCGTCTTCACCGGAAACTGCGATCCAGCCCATCTGCGCACGCCTTGCTCGCGAGAGAGGGTCGTTACCACGAATAGCCCACAGAGCGGAGTAGGAAGCATCCAGTACAAACTTGACGGCCTGCCGCAGATCCGTTTTGTTAATCGTCGGATTTGTCTTCTGCACAAGCTGAATTAGGTCGGCATCCTGAGGGCCAGAGAATTCGTTTGCGGGAGAATGCCATGAGAAGAAATTGGCATAGGCTCGTCTGCCTGTGACCGCGAGTTGTGCAACGGCGGTAGCCACATCTGCGGGTTTCGCGTTGATGGAGGTGTTCCAGTTCACGCCTACCCCAGAAACACTTACTGTAGGTTTCTCCAGGCCCAAATAAAGAAGGACAGCACTTACAAGCACAGATCGGTAAGAATCAGGCGACGATGCCGACTGAGCCATGTATCTTAGAAAATAATGAAGCCTACCGTCTTGCTCGTCTGGTTTCGTGAAAGCTCCGCTATTGGGGTCGTTCTCCAGGAACGCCGCAGGAGCCCACCGGTAAGTCTGGGGGAGCAGGCCGGTCGGCAAGTTTGGGTTGATCTGGTTTCCTTGAATAGTGCAGGGCTCGTGTGGTGGGTTCACGGGCATGGTCATACCCAATTGGGCCCAGGCAGGTGCAACGATGAGTGCCATCGCAAACAGCGCTGATACCATCGCAAGCGTGATTTGTCCTTTCATGGTTCACCTCGATTTATGGGAGTCCGGATTCCTCTTTCCCGCCTCATTCCTTTCCTAATACCAACATCCTGCTTGTTGTTTTTCTCTCTCTATCACTGCTAGTTGCGCCTTGGCTTGCACCATGCTTGCGTTAAGCTTCTTTTTCTCCGCCTCAATTTCCAGGGCGCCACATTGAGCGGGCTTGGATGACGGCACCCGGCGTCCATCTGGACCAATTCCCGCCTGGCACTGTTGCTGTTCCTTTCCCATTTGCGCGATTTCGTCCTGCGCACGGCGGATCGCTCCTGCTGCAATCGCTTCCTGAGCTCGAAGTGGCGTGCACGCGGGATTCTCAACCAAACCGCGAGTGGCAAGATAAGGCGCGAGGTTGAAGATTGTGCGGAGGATGGCATCGGTGTAGGCGCCGGCACCGAATGGGTTCGGATGTCCCATGCATGCGTCTGGGCACCACGGCTCTTTCCGGCCAGCAGCCGCACAGGCCCGGGCGCGGGTCCATTGCACGTCATCAACAGGCTGCTGTGGCTCATTCATACCGGCGACACCACCCGATTCATCGCCGCCGAAACCGTTGAATGGCGATACGTTGAAGAGGTAAGAATGGGGAGCGGCAAAACAGTTGTCATCAGTGAATGCCGGTGATGCGAACCCGACCCGATAAGGCGGTCCGCTCCGCTGCTTGGCTGCACCTACGAGTTGGCTGAGCCCCGCATCCGTCTCATTTTTCCAAGTGATGGAATTGTTGATGATCTGATCTATGCTGGCCAAGCCGAGTAGGCCGCCTGCAACAGCGCCTGGAACTCCCGCGCCCACTGCTCCGACAGCCGTGGCATACGCAGTCAGTTCGGCAGGGTCGGTCAGCTTCGATGCAATTTGGAAGTAGCCGACAACGATGATGGCCGCTTTCGGAAACATCTTCAGCACCCCGGGAAAAAGTTGGCTGCATGGGTACGAAGCGCAACCTCCATTCAGCAGCAGGTCCATCCGGCTCGCGCATACTGTGTGGGCCAACTGTCTTATACCCCCAGACGAGTTGAGTGGATTAATGATCGTGGGGACACCAACATCGTTGATGCCGCCATCAACCAATACGAGATCGACATCGGCCGCTGCGAAGTTAAAAGGTGCAGCGGCTAGAGCGCTTTGCGCCAGGGTGGTTTGCAGCATGACAGACGGGTAACTTCTGGGAATCTCTCCCGATAGGTTAGGCGCATAGTCCGTCTCGCCACTGTTAACGATGATTTGGGCTCCGGAATGCGCCAATAAGAACTGCTGAACAGGGCGTCCGCCCAGATGCGCCTGGATCCAACCCGCGACGCTATTGCGGAATTTCATTTTCTCAGGCAGGCCTTGTCCCCACATGATGGAGTCACCGAGCGTGACCATAATGAACGGACGATTCCCTGTCCCTGCGCCTTGGGCAATTGCCCCTGCACGTGGAGAACGCGCGGTCAGCAGACCGGCTAATCCCAAGCCACTGGCCCAAACACCAGCTGTCGAAAGGGGGAGAAGCTTAAGAAATTCGCGTCTTGTGTTCATCGCTTTTCCTCGATTCTCTAATTGATCCTCAGCAGTGCATGGCCATTCACGTGGACTGTGGACGGGTGAGGGCTGCCCTCCTCATCACCGGAAATGAAGAAACTGACCTTAACGATTCGGCCATCCGAATAAGAGAGCGTCAGCGTGTTGTCGTTAATGCGATAGGAGTTGCCGAGGCCAGGTGCAGAGGGAATGTCCACGGCACTGAGAGCGCCGTCGTCTACAAAGCGTCCGTCTTGGAGGAATGCAAGGCGTACCCGCCAATCCGCGCCGTCCGGACGGTAGATTCCGCTTAGGTTTAGCCCATCAGAATGGGCGGTTGGTTCGTACTCGAAGGATCCATCGCCGATTTGTAGTTTCGCGCCATCGCGCACGCCGGACGCGACACTGTTGTCCCCCCACGTGATCGAAAGGCGATTACCGTTTAGTTGATAGCGACCACAGGACTCGCGCGAACTTCGGACTGCGGACCGGAGATCAAAATTCTCCAAGCCTTCCTTCGGAAGGAAGCGAATCACGTTGCCATCTGGAAAGAAAGCCAAATATGTAATGCTTCCCCGCACGCGGAAGGTGCCGAGCTCTGGGTGACCTTCACTTGTGCTGAACGACGTGTACAGCCCTTTCAAGCCACCGGATTTCCCACCACTCGCGGCCGATTTCGCTGAAGAAGTCAAGGATCCGAGAGTCAGGCTAAGCTCGAATGTCTGAAAATCGTTTTGGTAACCGTCGAACCCGCAGTTGCTATTACAAAGATAGAAGTACGGCGCTACGCGATTGCCGGCGACCGCTGCCGCAAGAATAAAGGTCGCATTGCCGAGACGTGGGTGGTAAGCCCGTGAGTAACTCCGCAGGACGTCGAATCCATTTGCGTTGTTTTTAGTTTCGGGCTCGCCCGAATCAATTAAGTTGATTTGAGTTTTCCAATTGGCCCAAGCGGCACGAAACCATGAGTAAGGATCGCCGACTGTTTGGCCGGGCAAGAACCCGATGATGACTACCGAGTTCGGGGAAGCTCCGCTGGGAACCAACGCGATTCCATCGGCTGCCTGCACTTGCTTCCAGCCGTTCGGGACGTTGAACTGAAGATCGCCAACTTTCGAGTCGGGCTCCCAGGCATCCTGGCCGAGAGAAGTAGGCGACGATGGTGGCGAGGCGTTGTGTCCGAAAGCTGCACCTTGACGTTCGGATGTAGATGGAGCTGCGGTTGAAGCTATCGGCTGGTTGCTGCCGCTCTGCGATGGACCGTTCGAGTTGCCGAGCGCCTCCGCAATCTTCGCTGACTGCTCCGCTTGAGCCTTGAGCCTGCGTTCCAGCGCGGCGCTTCTCGCTTCGAGATCCGTTTGCTGCACGGATGCGCTCGTATTGCCCAATCCAGCAGAACTGCCGCGAGCCGCCGCTGTGGAACCCGAAATATCCGGAGCGGATGTCGCCGGAACAGGTTGTGTTTCCGACGCTGCTCCGCCGGCGTCCACAGAGGCTGGATTCCTGATTGCCGCAATGAGCGTGTCCGCAGCCGCTGCATCGGGCGGGTCGGTTTGATAGGGACGTCCCGTGGTCACCTGGTCCTCGGGAAGCCACCAAAAGTGATACGTCGATTTCCGGAATTTCAGCTCAACCGCATTTTTCTGGTCCCATGCCATTGTTTGCGAATTGAAATAGTTCCACCTGCCGACGGCTTGCAACTCAGAGCGCTTGACCCTGAACTCATGGTTCTTGTCTTTCGCGGGCTTAAGTACTTCGTACCAGATAGAATCCTCATCAATGTAGAGATAGCCGAAGCACCAGGAGGACAAATGTTGGTGTGCGACCGGGAAGCGAATCGCCTGCGACGGTTGGGCAGCAACGTCCTGCGTTGGTTGTGCTGCTACGAAGGGGCAACACGCCACAAAGACTGCGACCGCTGCGATGAAGAAGCCAAAGCGACCTTTCTCAGTCATATTCACATCCACCTCCTGCAGTGCCACCATCGAGGTCCTCAATGAGCATCTCCAGCCGCGATCGCGATAGGACGTTCTGAGTTCAAGGAACCCATGTGGCTGCAAAATCCACTGGCAATCTGGCTGGTCTGCTCTAGAAAACTACGGTAGTGCTCTGCCCGAAGCGTTCGCCCGTAGAAGACCAGCCAGTTTCCGGCGCCTTCCAACATGAACTTCTGTTTGTCCAGCTCGGTGGAAGTGAAAAAGCTCACGAGGGAAGGTGAAAATAACGAACGTATCGCCGCTGGATCTTCGCCGCTTACACAAAAACGTTTGGCGAAGTCGAGATTACCTTCGATCGCAATGCCATGCTTCAGGAGCGATCTTTTCTGGAGTCCGAAGGATGGTAAATTTTGTTCTGGAAGCGCATATGCGACAACAATCCAGAAATATGTAAGGGCGTTTTCGTCGGCGCCAGAGCTGTAGGTGTAGTCAAACGCGAGAAGCCGCCGGCCATTGATTGTGCCTTCCAGGGCAGGCTGGTGGAAATCTGATTTGTACCCCTGTTTAAAAAGCTTTGTGCCAAAGTGCAAAGGGATTTCGGCTACGGGTGACAGTCCGAGCTCTTGCCCCAAGGCGATGACTCGCTGCATGCGAGCCTTTGTGCCTCGCCAAAACAAAACAAAGACAACCGCGATGGCTGCGACGATACCTAGCACTATGATCATTTGAGCTTCTCCCATCCTGTGGTCAATGAAGCCAAATCTGAATGTCCGCTTATCTACCAAGGCGGAAACAGGAGCGGAACTACGTCAATGTTTCGTGCCGATTTTTAAGGACCCGATCCACATTCGGTCAAAATCTGCTAACTTCTTCATTGACTGGCACTTAAAACGAGGCTATCGTCTTTTCACACTGGACACGTTTCTCTGTCCCTATAGCCATGTCAGCCCAAGGAGAGGAAAGTCAGGACCACCTAACCGGCTTATTGGTCCGGTGGACCGAGGGCGATAAGGAAGCCCTTAAGTCTCTGATCCCGATTGTTTACGGCGAACTCCGGCAGTTGGCGCACAAACGTCTCCGCCAGGAGCGTCGCAATCAAACGGTGCAAACCACTACGGTCGTGCACGAGGCCTATCTTCGCCTCACGAAATACTCACCCCGAAGTTTGCGCGATCGAAAGCAGTTCTTTGCTCTGGCTTCCGAAATCATGCGCCAGGTGCTGGTTGATCAAGCTCGCGAACGCCAAGCCAAGAAACGCCACGGTGGTGTAAGAGTAGAGTTGACGCCCGACCTGGCGCCGATAGGCGCAGTCGAACTCGATGTGCTCGCGCTGGATGAGGCTTTGCGCGGGCTGGAAAGACTGGATCCACGCCAGAGCCGGATCGTAGAGCTGCGTTTCTTCGCTGGATTGTCAATCGAAGAGACCTCAGAAGTGCTGGGCATGTCACCTAGTACAGTTACGCGCGACTGGCTCACAGCGCGTGCGTGGCTGCAGCAGCAGCTCCTTGAGCAAGGAGCGGCGCGCACGGCAGGAACTGACAGTGGTTCCTGAAGCAGCAAAGCCGAAGCCGGAGCTCACGCCCGAACGGTGGCGCAAAATCAAAGACCTGCTCGCCACCGTCATCCAACTGCCTGCCCAGGATCGTCCTGCATATCTCGATAAAATGTGTGTCGGCGATGGCGCTCTTCGGGCAGAATTGGAGTCGCTCATTGCAGCGCATGAAATAGCCCAGGAGGGACAATTCGAGCGCTCTTTATTATCTACAAGTCCTGGGAGCCATCCTGAGGCTGATCCCGGTCAGAGCTCCAGGTTTGTGGGCAAGGATTTTGGCGCCTATCGAATTGACGCGGAGATCGGACGCGGTGGGATGGGAAAGGTATACCGCGCACATAGAGCCGATGACCGTTTCAGCAAAAAAGTCGCCATTAAACTGCTGGACGGCACAGCGCTTTCCCAACGCAGCCTGCGGCTCTTCCGGCATGAGCGTGAGATTTTGGCCAATCTCGAGCACCCGAACATTGCACGATTGCTGGATGCGGGTGAAAACGAGGATGGAGTTCCTTACTTCGTCATGGAGTACGTCGATGGCCAACCATCTGACCTCTACTGCGACATGCACCGGCTCACAATCGAGCAGCGGCTTCTGTTGTTCTTGAAGATCTGTTCTGCAGTGCATTATGCGCATCAGAACCTTGTTATCCATCGCGATATCAAGCCGGCGAATATTCTAGTTACCGAGAGTGGCGAGCCAAAATTATTGGACTTCGGCATTGCCAAGATTGATGATGCGAATGCTAATACCAGGACTCTGACCGCTTGGAGTGTGCTGACCCCGGCTTATGCGAGTCCGGAGCAGCTACTGGGAAGACCACTCAACATAGCCACGGACGTCTATTCTCTTGGACTTCTTCTCTACGAATTACTGACTGGCCGGTATGCCTACGGTGAGCGCCGGTCAGCGCTGGCGCTACAACGAGCGATTCTTGAAGAAGATCCTCAACGCCCGAGTGGCGTCATTTTTCGCCCGCCAAGTGAAACGGACGAAAGCGCGGCAACGGAAAAGATTAGTGGCGCGCGCCAGCTTACGCCGCAGAAGCTGCGCAGCGCATTACTCGGCGATTTGGAGAGCATCGTTCTTAAAGCGGTCCGGAAAGAGCCCTCCGAACGCTATGCCTCTGTTGAACGTTTCATGGAAGACATTGAATCTTATCTTCACGGTCTGCCGGTGCGGGCTCGCCAGGGCACGACGACCTATAGGTTGAGAAAATTCGTGTTGCGGAACCGCACTACGGTTGTTGCCGGTGGACTGATTGGCATCCTGGCCGTTGCCGGGATCGCGCTGATTTTGAGGGAAGCGCGCATTGCTCGTTTGCAGCAGGCGCGCGCAGAACGGCGCTTTAATGATGTCCGCAAGCTGGCAAACTCGATGCTTTTTGATATCCACGATTCCATCAGGGACCTGCCCGGCGCGACCGCGACGCGCAAGCTGGTGGTCTCGCAGGCTGTGGACTACCTGGATAAGTTGTCCCAGGATGCCCGTGGCGACGCGACCCTGCAACACGAATTGGCAGCCGGCTACAGTCGAATCGGCAGCTTGATGGGAAATGACGAGGCGGCCAACTTGGGTGATCTGTCAGGCGCTGCGCGAAACTACATGAAAGCCTTAGTCATCCGTGAGGCGCTGCTTGCAGCCAATCCAAAGGACTTGAAACTCCAGGATGAGCTTCTCCAGGAGTATTTCAACCTGGCCAACATCCAGATTAATGCACCAGACCCCGGTGCAGCGCTGTCAGTCATGCAGAAAGCTCTTCCTCTGGCGCAAAGAATTGTTGCAGAACAGAACACGGTCCATTCTCAACTTAGCCTGGCCGGCGTCTACTACACTACAGCACGCGTCCTGGATGCGTCGGGAGACTTCGACGGCGCGCTCAAGAACTTCCTCCAGGCTGCTGCGATTCGCGAAATTGCAGCGACTCGAGCAGGCGCTGGAAAACAAACACAGACTTTGCTATCCGCAGACTACTGGGGAATAGCCAAGATGCTGGGAAGGAAGCATGAGTATGAACAAGCCATTCAGACGATCAATAAAGCGATTACCATCTTGAAATCACGATCTGAAGAAGAACGGGCCAACGCAAGTTTGCAACAATATCTCTCCGTGCAATTTGACACCCTCGGCGAGCTGTTGGCGCAGAAGGGGGACTTGTCCGGGGCACTCGAGGCTTACCGCCAGGCGCACGAAATCGAAGCGCAACTATATTCTTCTGATCCTGGCGACAATCTATCCCGGGTGAACTTTGCCATGAGCGGCACGACTGTGGGGCAAATTCTTGTCCGGCAAGGACACATCTCGCAGGGCATGACATATTTTCGTGACGCCCTCGGAATCATTCAAGCCATGGATTGGAGGAATACTCGATATGCCGCTTGGGGTTTGGGAGAGGCCTACTCCTCCATGGGGATGGCATTCAGCGCGCTCGCCGAGCGCGAGCCTTCCCATAAGAAAAAGCTCGTGTACTGGACGGAGGCTCGCTCCTGGTACGAAAAGAGCGTCCCCATCTGGCAGGAACCCGGGAATCGTGAATACCGAGGGGCCTCCGGCAGGAAAGAAAGCGAAACCGCGAACGAGGGGTTGGCTCGGTGCGACGCTGCACTGAAGAAAATGACGCGACGGTGACGCTCAGAACTGTAAGCCGCAATTAAGAACTTCCAAGATGACCACTGAAGCGACCACGGACAATTGTGCCTCGCCGCTTCACTTCCTCGATTCAAGACTGCGAGACTCCCAAGAGGGTCAAGAACATCTGTTTTCGCAACAGCGTGTTGTTTGGTCCGAAGGGCTTTTATAACGCGCAGTTAGGTCGTATTTTCGGGGATTTTGGAACTGTTGATATGCAGAATCGAATGAGGTCACAAAATTCGGACGTTTGGCGGTTGAAGTGGAAAGGTTTGGAAGCGGCTAGATAAGACACAACCTCCTCGGGTACGTCTTCCACGCCGGTCATTTCTCAGGAGAACCGATGCACTTACTGGTTTTCCACACCGAAAGATCTAATCGCCACGAAAATTCTGGTGAGTTCGAGCCTCGTAGAAGGGTAGCCATGCCAATGTCGTCAAAGCAGAATCGAGGGACTGGTGGACCGTCTCTTATCGCGGTAGGCTGAAGGAGAACCATGAACTCGCATGAGTACCGTCCGCTGCAGACGGCATTTCTTGCAGGAGCAGTGACCGATGCTGTCGCTTGTTGCCGATGCTCGTTCCGTCATTCGCCAAGATGCTCTGGGGCTTCAGCGATACGTCCATCAACTATCGATTCGCGATGGGGTATGGCGCCTCGCTCATACTGTGCGCAACGGAGTAGAGCTTTGCACCATGATAGCTGAGCCCTGAAAAGGCTGGACAAAGTCGCTGTTGCAACCGCGGCACAGAGGCGCTATGGCGCACTGCGCCATGCCCCTTGCAGCGATCGAAACTAGCCTATGTGCGCCTGGGGCACATCCGCTTCTGTGAAAGAGTCCTACCCCCGGTTGAACCCACCCCACTCGGCCTTGAACGACTGCATCAATTTTCCGTCTAAGCCCCGTCTAAGCCCGTTTTGGGGCTACCCCACACACGAACTTTCCAATGCTGCGCGCCATGGTGCAGCGCGAAGTGGCTGCGCTCGATTCAACGCTGCCCGTGTACGACGCGCGGAAAGCAGAATGGCCACGGATTCAATGAGATAAGGGGTTTGGGTAATTGAGGTAAGCTTTCTTAGTGAGTCGAAAGGAACCAGAGCCGTTACGACAGAAACACGGTCGCGTATGAACAGCGAAATCCTCGTTTCGTCGCAGATTACCGACATGCCTGAATTAATCCTGTTCTGTCCCCGGTGCCATGCGGAGCCGGAGCTGACTGAGGCCCGGCGGAGTATGGAGACCATCTGATGCCGCGTGGACGATCTGTAGCCTTTCGACTACGTAGAAGGCGATTTCCCAAGTGTGAAGACGACCCCCGTGCCAAGCTGGAGTGGCTCAGCGTAGTATGGAGGTAATCTTCGCGTCCTGGACCATCGGTTTCTCCATCCCGTCCAAGTCTTGCTAGCAGTGCTTGACGAACGCGCCCGCAACTTGGATTGCGTAAGTATTCCTCGATGGCGGCTCGTTCGCGGAGATCTACGTCGTGTCTCTCGAACCAAGTGCTGAGCGCCTCGCTATCAAGAGAGAGAAGGATATCTCGGAGTTCTTCAGTTGGCACGACCTTCGGCACGGGATGACCGCAAGCAAGGCACTGCGTCTCAGTGTTCTGCGTACTCTGCGCTTCAGTGCGGAAGCTCAATTGCTGCGGTTTTTCCCGCATCCGCTATTTCAAGCCAAAGACTACAAGGCTGGTCTTGGTGTCGATGTAGACTTTTCCGTTGACAACTGTCGGCACTGCAAATTTGGCGGCCTGCCCGATGGAAGGACTTCTGTAGAGTTCGCGGGAAACGTCCATCACATCGAAGGCGTGTAGGGATGACGTCACGCTGAAATCCACGGCCCAGACAATACCATTGGTCGCACCGTTTGAAGATACCACCGCTTGTCCTCCGGGAAAAGCAAAGATAAAACTGCCCTGTGACGTAGGCGTCGTTGATAGTTTCCCGCTGGCCGCATCCAGGGAGAACGCCTTAATCACATCATTGTTGCCAATGAAGTAAACCTTTTGCTGGAAAAACGCTGCGGTGGTAAAGCAGTGCTCGTCAGCCGTTGGCCCCAGTTGGTTATTCAGGGTCTGAATAATCTGGCTGTCACTAGTAGTGCCCTTGTGCCCCATGCTGTCACGGTTTACCACATAGATGGGATCAGCCTTACCGCAAACGATGATTTCATGCGGAAAAGCTCCCGACTGGTCGGGTACCAGCAGTGCGCCGCCGCTGCCAAAATCAAGTTGGTCAAGCACAGCCTCATTGAACGGAGTGAAATAATCCACCACATGGAGCGTGGCATCAAGTTTCACCAGGCTCATGCTAAAGTCCGTGGTGCCGTTCCATGTCCCATTTCCCGTGGTAACGTAGATGTTTCCATTCTCATCGGCGGAGGGGCCTGCGCCTGACATCCATATGCCGCCTTCGCTGCCCGTCGCGGTTACATTCCAGCTCGCGACCTTAGCCAGAGAAGCAGCGTTATAAGCAAGGACCCAGCCGTTGTAAGGCAAAATATCTCCGTATGAGGCAAAAGCGACGTAAATATTGCCGTTGGCCAGCAGCAGTGCTGATCGCTCGAACTCCTGTTTGGCTTGAAAATTGGTGTCGCTGATCACGGCCGGGCTTCCCGCCTTGTCTGCGCCTGACACAATGTCCAGCGCGTGCAATTTGTTTGCGTAGACGCCGTTTTCAATAGTCTGGGCAAGTACGTATAGGGTTCCGCTGACGGTGTCGATCACGGGAGTGCTGGTGATGCCAACTTCAGGTTGAACGGGAATGAGGTTATTGCCCGCCGTTGGTATAGTTGTTATCCCCGAACCAAGGAAGCTCCTGTGCCATAAGGGAGGACCTTGACTGTCGGCGTCAAAGGCGTAAACGCTGTCGTGCTCTGTGGCTACAAAGACAACGTTGTGCTTTGCGCCTCCGATAGTTAGGCCGGCAACATACAAAGGCTGCGCGTAGGCCCAGCCGTCCACAAGATCGGAGAATTTCTGCTCGAACTGCGCCACGTTTACGTTTGCCGGAGTCAAAATAGTCTCATTTGGCTGCAGGCCGGTGAGCGCATTGTTGTTCTTCCAGGTCAGGTAACCGGTCACCGCGGAAGGTGATGGCGAGGGCGAGGGCAAGGGTGAAGGTGATGACGACGGCGAAGGTGATGGCGAGGGTGACGGCAAAGCAGCGGCTGGCAGAGTGCCAGTGCTCCCGCTGCTACGAGTGCCGCCACATCCTGCAATAATCCAGTTGATCGAGAAGGTCAGGCATAGAAAAATGACCAGCCTGGCGTGCTTTGACTTCCCTTTCGGCATGACAAGACCTCCCAAAAGGCAAGCACCCGTTGATATGTCAGAGTTCCTGGTGGTGATGTGGGTTGCATCGCCATGCTGAGCCGGGTCCGTTGTTCGGAGCCGATATTTGTTTCTGGCGGCAGGAAGAAGCCCCTATCATGCTCGCGACACAAGAGTTATCGACGCAGCTGACCTGACCGCGCCGGAACCTTTTTCACCAAAGATTAGTAAAAAATTAACTAGCGTAACGAGAGCTGTTGAAGTTCAGGCATTTGCGCTTGTTCCGACAGGAGGGTTTATGGAACGCCGTGCATTTCAGTAAGCAGTGATGGTGAGCATGATTTTGTCGATACCACTCCACATGTACGCTCTGGAGGTTCCAAAGGGGCTCTTCGGCTGATCGGCCCAGCGCTTCTTCATGGCCTCCGAGATTCGCTTGCGTGCTGCCGGTGAGAGCCGACGCCGCTCGTCCAGAACGTCGGATTGTCACTCCAGATTCGTTGATAAACACTGGGCGACCTATGAGAACCTAGCAGCCAATTCATCCCACCCGCTCCCGGAGCGGTGGTCGTGAGAGCTGCCGGCGGTTGACCACGGCGACAATTACAATGACGACCCACACAGCAGAGAACCATAAGAGGTCAAAGGTCAAGAAGGGCAGACCCGCGATCCCCGGAGCGCCAATGATTCGCGCGCTGCCCGTGAGGCTCACGTGCATCAGGATCCCGATGAGCAAGCTCTGGGTTCGATCATAGACCCACACCATGAGCACCCTAAAAGCTGTCAAGAGCAGAAAAGGATCGAGCAAGTAGCTGGTCAGGGAGAACGCTCCGGAGACAGTACCGCGTGCCCAGAAGGCCGGAAGCAAGTGCCACCCGGCCCACAGCAGGCCCACGATCAGCCCCGTCGCAAGGACGCCGTAACGCAGCCGCAGCCTCGGTATCACGAACCCTGTCCAGCCCAGCTCCTCGAAAACGCCGGCCCCGAGCGCGATCGCCATACCGGACAGCACAAGGGCCGCCTTGTCGTCGGATAGGAATATGCCCGGGAGAAACGAAGAGGAGAAGAGCGAGAGCGTAAGCAGCACCGCCATCATCAAAATCGGGGCTATCAGAAGCGCTGCTGCATACCACCGAGCGTGCACCCGCCACTTGAGCAACCGGGAGAGAAACTCGTGAAGCCCCGCCCTTCCAGAGACGAAGCCGGTCAACAGAAGACCTGCGATGCTCGGGCCAGTGATCATCGCTACAACCGCGACCGGTAACAATGCCTTGAACTGCTCCGGGGTGCCCGGAAATCCGCCAGGACCGACCACAACGAGTAAGCCACCCCACGAGATAGTGAACGTGAGGGCGAAGTAGACCGGCGCTGAGTGCTTCGTGACGAACGCCTTGATGGTCGACATGAATAGTCTTCCCGGTACTGACCGCAGACGGGCAAGACGAGATCATGCGCGCCGAACCCGTAGGCAAGCGCACCCTAATCGGCGTCAGTTCGGGCCGGGCGCATGCGGTTTGCGCAAATGGCCTCTAGTTCCTTACCTGACCCTTTCACAGATTGCCTTGTGCGCCTGGCGCAACAGGCCAAATTTCAATCGCTGCAATAGGCATGGCGCAGTGCGCCATAGCGCCTCTGTGCCGCCGTTCCAACAGACGACTTGGCCCCGGACTACCTACCCGGGGTTTTGGAGATAAGAATGCCCATTCCCAGTTTTACTCCAGCACGCGACGATGCCGAAGGCGAGGATGCTGAAAGCAAAACACGCCGGCTTCTGGAGACCGCGGGTTTCGTGCCGGCACAACTGCACAGCGCGTTACGATTCAACCAAAGGGAAGCTCCGAAGGGCGCCGACGCCCTCAGCGGCGCGTCCAGCACCAAGACAGGAATTGCTTCCCAGATTCTTCGTCTTCAAACTTCTCTTGGCGAGCAAAACGATGCTTGCATCATCAGGGACACTTTTCGCTTGACTGGGCCTTCGCTTTTATCGAGGGCCACCCGCCGCTTTAGCGGCGTCCCGTCCAAACGGGTGGATCACAACTTGCCCGTTCTTCTGCAGCGCTAGGGAGCATGCATTGATGAGACTTTCTAGCACCTTCTGCGCTGCACTCGCGTGCGCCGATTGGAGAGCGCGTTCGCATTCAGTCAGTAATTCTTTTAAGGCATCGTCCTGATACCTGATCGCTCCCTCATCCACACTCGCCAGCCCCGAAAGCTGAGGCATATCCTCCACTATTGGGACATACTTCGTCGTCAGGCCGTTCCCCCATTCCTCCCACCGTCGTCTGGTGACACCCAAATCATTCCAAAGCGCGGCGAGGGCATCGGGATCAAACTGCTCGGTGGACAAGCTCGTGGCTTCGTTACCAGATAATACCCTCGCCTCTATGGTGTAGACGAACTTAAGGCGTGGCCGCGGTGTATCGCTGGATCCAAACCGATAGACAACGAGTTCACCGCCGCCTTGGATCGCTACGCGCGGTGGTAACCAGATCTTCCAGGAACCTATTGGCCTTAGCGTGACACACTCGGAGCATAACCTGTTGGCACTCTTCGCGCAGTATGGCAAACTTTGCCCTGAGTAAATCACAGCTGTCTCATCTGCCGGAACCAGCCGTGCGAGCTGAGCTAAATCAATCTTGCGAACTCCGCAGTCCGGCGAGTGTTTATTACGGCACGGAGCAAGCATTCTCAGGCCCAGAAAAAAGCGAGCGAGAAAAGTACCTTCCTGACTACGGCGGTAACGATAAATTCCTGCGCGAGGCCATGTTCGGCCCTGCGCACCCGCGCAAGGCAGGCAGCGATGGGAATGGAAGCGGGGCGTCAGCACTGGATACGGTACTACCTGGCTTCGGTCCGTTTGGAACAGTTGGCGCCCATTGTTTCAATGAGAAATCTGCTGCTTACGTACGGATTGCGGCCTTGGCAGATGTTCGGCGTAAATTCCCAGTCCTGAGGTACGGTCGTGAATACCAGCGGGAAATCTCCAATTTTGAGTCTCCATTCGCTTTGCCCGAGGCGGGCGAGATCATTGCCTGGTCTCGCATACTTGATGATGAAGAGGCACTCTGTATCGTAAACGGACACGGCAGCGAAACTCGAGGTGGCGATGTGGTCGTTGACTTTGATCTGAATTCCCCGGATGCTCCCGGGAACGTATGGCATGGAGGCACACCATCGCTGCAAGTTGTGGCCAACACTGCGCAGGCGGCATCTGGCATACAGTACTCAGGTAAGCACCCATTGGGTTCACTTCTTCCGGTGAGGATCCGTGACGGAAAAGCGTATGTGGAGATTCGAGGTATCCAGCCGTCTGAAGTGATCGTTGCCGTGAATCGGTAGATCTGCCGCGCGTCGAGCGGTTCGGTGATCACCCGTTCCGGGCCTTCGGCTAAGGAGCAGCTCCCGCTTGTATCCCGAAACCGCGATACAGTCGACCTTGCGCACTGCGCCATACTCCTTGCAGCGGTCGAAACTAGCCTATGTGCGCCTGGGGCATGTTGACTTTAAAATCTCGGCGATGTGTATTCCATCCATCAATCACGATAAAGACGTGTTTATATAGCGCGGAGGCAGCAAATGAAGAACACTATGGGCAGCATTGTTTTGGTGGTAACGTGCAGCTTGATGCCGATCCAAACGAACACAACAAATCAGCGGACTGCCAAGAACGATAATCAGGGCACCATCCACATCGGGATTGATCTGCGGTTGGGTATGAGCAAAGAGCTGGTCATTTCGAGCCTCGCGCCGATGTACCTAGTACAGAAGATAGAGGACCAACGGGCCGGATCGTCATCCTGGTTTATCAAGGACAAGGGGAGCCCCTCAGAGGTCGAGGGTGCCATTACATTCCAAAACGAGAAACTGACTACCGTGACGCGCTACTGGGATCCAACTCACGATACTGGATATGATTTTGCGACGGCGTTGTATGGGGCGACTGCGAATTTTAAGAGCGAGAATCGGGTATCGTGCGTACTGGACACCGAGGCAAGAGAAAATCCGAGAAGCGCGAAAAAGGCTGTGTTTCTGAAGTGCGGAGACAAGACCCTAGAGGTTGCCATCAATGAGTTCGAAGCAGATGGGAAGACAACTAGAGTGGTCAACGTGATGGAAACCCTAGGCCAGTCATATTTCTGAACTCCGCGCGGCGGATGTGACCAATTTATGACCAACCGGCCCTAACAGGGGGCCCTCACCTTTCCGCTGCCGTATCCGCCCATTCATGCTCCGCTGGCCTACGGTAGCTGGATCGAATCGAAGATGCTCTTGATTTCGCGCAAATCGTCACGCATCTGCGTTGCCTCGGCCACAAGACCGGGTCTTTTTGTGGCACCAAGGGAGAGGTTTGCAGACTTAATTGAAAGAGTGATGTACTTGCTGTACGTTGCAAGCTGCCCTCGAATTAACGGCGAGATCTTAGCCTTATCTTCCTTGCATGACACGGCATCGTAAATCTGCAAAAGAACGAACGCAGCGTCAACTTGGTCCGCAGTCTCGCCAGCAATAGTCGCTAGGCTGTAGGCATACTCAAATTCATCCGAATTCTGAACTGGCTTTGCGAGATCGATAAAATCGCTTTGGTAAGCAATGAAACGCTTTTCCTTTGCTGCCAAATCAGATTGAGTTGACGATCGTGCCTGCGCAGAAAGGGTTAGAACTCCGCTTATAAGCAAGACGAAGGCCCAAAGAGTCATCGCCATCGCAGGCCTAACCCGCCCTTTGTTGCCGTAACATTCCAGCATCGGGCTGCCTCCATTCTTTCCTTGGTCCGCAAAGGTATTCCGAAATCATAAGGCAAGTTACCGGCTTTCAGCCGATCAAAGTCATCGGCGGAAAAGGGAACTCTGGGTTTGTAGCGCAGGAGAATCGCTTGATTACGTCATCGCCGGTCATGTTCATGCTCCCAGTTCCTCGCCATCGGGTTTCTTGCTGGCATCAGAGGCTTGGTTCGCATCCGTGGAACATGCGAAAACGTGCGTAAATGCGAGTATCTGTTAACGCGATCCAGTGCGGGCTGTGGCTGTAGATCGTTTGGTTTGTGGTGGGTCAACTGAAACGGCCTTCTGATTCGTAGTCAGACGCTCTATCCAGCTGAGCTAAGGGCGCGCTTCTGGCGGGACACCGACATTTTAACATGCTCCCCCGCTTGATCCGAGCTCAGCGATCTCATCCAACCGGTAGCTAATCCAGCCGCCGCTCGTCGAGTCAAGCCCGCCCCTTACCGCCGAAATTTCAAACTCAGAATTCACCGGATTCGCGTACACTCTCCTCAAACCATGCTCACAAGCTGGCACGCGCTTCTGGAGATTGCGCTGCGCACCGCGGTGATTTACATCCTGGTGCTGGTGGGAATCCGTCTTACCGGCAAGCGCGAAGTCGGCCAGATGACGCCCTTCGATCTCACCCTGCTTCTGCTGCTGGCCAATGCCGTGCAGAACGCCATGACCGGCCCCGACACTTCCCTGCTGGGCGGCGTAATGGCAGCGGTAGTCCTCATGGTGCTGAACTTTCTCCTGGCCGACCTCTCCGGCATAAACCGCCGCTTTCGCCGTATGGTTCAGGGATCGCCCACGCTCCTGGTTCACAATGGACAGCCGATCGCCAATCATCTGGCGAAAGAACATGTCTCGCAGGACGAGCTGGAGCGCGCCTTGCGCGAGCACGGCTGCAACGATTGCAGCGACGTCGCCCTGGCCGTGCTCGAAGTCGACGGCGCCATCAGCGTCCTTAAGTATGACGATGTTCAGGAGCATCTCCGGCCCCAGAAACGATTGCGCTTTTTGCATCGGCATTAACGACTTGGAACGGTTGACTTGATTCAGCGAGGTGAAAAAGAGGCCATGGATGCACAGGAGCTGAAAGAAAACACGGAACATGCGCAGCACAAAGGCGAAAAAGGCGTTGGCCTGACTATGGCCATCGTGGCCGTCTTGCTGGCGGTTGCCACCCAATTGAGTCATCGCGCCCACACCGAGGAAATAAAACTCCAAACCAAGGTGAATGACGGCTGGCAGTTTTACCAGGCCAAGCATAGCCGCGCCCACGAGTACGGGAAATACGCCGAGAATGAGGCCGCGGCCAATCAACCCGATCTGGCCGCCAAGGACTTGAAGATTTCCATCGCCGAAGAATGCGGTTCGCCGGTGGAAGGCAACTGCACCAGCCCTGTGATGAGAGAGTCGGCGATACTCAGGCAACTGGTGAAACAAGCGGGAGAGACTAAAAGCGGCAAGGGCGAAGAACATGCCGGGTCCGCGCCCGAATCCGCCAAAGCTGCCTCGGCTTCTCCAGAAGAGAAGGCGTCAACACGCGAAAAATCCCGCAAAGAACGGCCGCAGCGCAAAGACGGAGCCGTCGACATCCAGGAAAAGACGCACGATCTGGAAAAAGAAACGGATTTGATGACCACCAAGGCCGACCACTACGATTCTGCTGAGCTCTTTCTGGAAATCTCCATCGTTCTCTGCTCGATCTCCTTGCTGGCCGAAACCAAGCTCTACTGGCGGCTCTCCTTTGTGAGCACCGCCATCGGGATAGGGATCTCCTTTTGGGGATGGTTCTTGCGTTGAAAAGCAGCCTAGCGCGTGGTGTCCAGGGCAACTCCGTTGACGGCGCCGGTGTTCAACTGCGTGCCTGAGCCGACAAGGGAACGGGCAGGCGCAGAGTTGATGGTCCCATTGGCGGAATTGATGTTGGTAAAAACCAGTATTCCCGGAGCATGCGCGTCGGCCACGTAGAGTTCTCCGTTGTTGGCAGCGCCGTTGAACACCATCTGCCCAGGAACCGCCACGTTGCTCGAGCCGCCGGCAATTGTCGCCGCCGGGCTGGTATTCCCACCTGAGGGAACCACGAGATTGGTGAAGATCAGGACGCTGGGACTGGTCCCGTTGTTGCTCACCACCAGCCTTCCCCCGCTGTCCAGCGTCGCGTCGCTTGGTGAGCTGAGGTTGGTTGCCGCCCCCGTCACCGGCGACAAGAGCAGCGTAATCGCTCCGGTCGCGGTGCTGGCGTTTTGCAGGATATCGACAGAATTATCGGGAGCGTCGGCGATAAACAGATTGTTGTGTGCAGGATCCACGAAGATTCCGGTCAGATTGAAGCTCACGGTCATAGTCCGCACCGGGGCGGTGTTCACATTGCCGCTCAGACCTGACTCGTTGGCAAACACCAGAATGCTGTTGTTGCTTGAGTCGGCCACGTACAGCAGGTTGGCTCCGGCATCGATGGCTAGATCAAAGGGCGTAACCATGTTCCCGGTCGAGGTCAGCACCGCGCTGGGAGTGCTGCCGGCCGTCGCCGACGACGCCGGCGAAAAAATCAGGATTGAGGAACTACCGCTGTTGGCCACGAAAAGCCGGTCGGAGTTGACGTCGAGGAAAATTCGCTTGGGCCCATTCAGCTGGCTGCTCACTCCGCTGATGGTCACTTCGGGCGCCACGTTCCCGTTAGCACTCAGGGCGCTGCCGAAGCGCAGGATGGATCCTGCGGTTGAGACGTACAGTTTTCCGCCGCTGGAGCCGGTGGGCGTAGTCGTGCCGTTGCGCAGTGGTGAAACGACTCCACAGCCGCAGATTGTGACGATAACAACTGCTATGAGATAAAGCCGCTTTGCCATATATAAAGGTCCCGTTTTTCCCACTGCCAACCTCAGGCTATGATGTTGAGCGTAATCCGCCGCTTCAAGAACGAATGCCTAAAATCTATATTGCTACCAGCAATCCGGGCAAGCTGCGGGAGTTCCGCGATGCCGCCGCCGGCCTGGGCGTGGTGCTTGATTCGCTTCCCGGCATCGACACCGTCGCTCAGCCCGTGGAAGACGGCGCCACCTTCGCCGACAACGCCCGCATCAAGGCCGAGTACTACAGCCGCCTTGCGCCGGACGACTTCGTTCTGGCTGAAGACTCAGGCCTGGCGGTCGATGAGTTGGACGGCGCCCCCGGCGTCTACTCCGCGCGCTACGCGGCTATGCTTCGCGAAGGCGGAAACCATGCCGCTCACAGCAACTCTTCCGACGATGAGAACAACCAGGCCCTCATCGCAAGACTAGAACGTCTGCCTCCGGGGAAACATGCAGGAAAATATGTCTGCGTGATTGCGCTCGCGCAGCGCGAAAAAGCGCTTAATACGTTTCTCGGAGAAGCGAAAGGCGAGCTGCTGACCACGCCCCGGGGCAGCGGTGGCTTCGGCTACGATCCTCTTTTTTACTTTCCATCTCTGGGCCGGACATTCGCCGAACTTTCGCTCCAGCAAAAACGGCAGTACAGCCACCGCGGGCAGGCGTTTCGCAGCTTTCTGTCATGGTATGGTCAATATAGGAATAGCTAGGATTTCCGTTGCGCTATCTTTTAAATCCGGTTAGATTCAAGGCTCTTTGACTGTGAAACGGCCTTCAGAACAGCTAGCCAAGCCTGCGAACGGCGCCTCGGACAAGTACCAGCGCATTCTCGACGCTGCCATTGAGGTTATCGCCGAGCACGGCTTTTTCCACTCCCGCGTCTCCGAGATCGCCGACCGCGCCGGGGTGGCCGACGGCACCATCTATCTTTATTTCAAGAACAAAGACGAGCTGCTGATGGCAGCCATTGACTCCGCTTTCCACCGCTTCATTCAGAGCGCCAGGAGTGCGCTGGAACACATGCCCGAGCCGCGGGAAAAGCTGCGCCGCATCGCCTACCTGCATCTCGACGGCCTTGGCCACAACCGCGAGCTGGCCATCGTCTTTCAGACCGAGCTCCGCCACAGCCTGAAGTTTCTCGGGCAGTTCTCGCACAACCTGCTGGTGGAGTATTTTGATCTGATCAAAAGCGTGATCCGCGAAGGCCAGGAAGCCGGCGCCTTTCGCACCGACATCTCCATTACCATGGCCGCCCACTGCTTCTTCGGCTCGCTCGATGAGATCGTCACCACCTGGGTCCTGTCTGAGCACGACCGCGACCCCAACTATTTGTCCACCCTGACCGATTCGGTCGTCTCCATCATCCTGAAGGGTGTGGAAACGGGCTCCTGAGATGGAAATCAGAACGCTGTCGGACATTTTTTTCTCGTCAGTCGCGCACGATCTGGAGCGGCACTTGCTCTTCAAGAGCGGCGCATCCTGGAGGGTCATCTCTTCCCGCCAGTTCTACGGCTACGTCACAGCCTTCGCGCGCTCGTTGCACCAGTGGGGCATCAACAAGGGCGATCGCGTGGTCATTCTCAGCGAGAACCGCCCGGAGTGGATGATTGTCGACTTCGCCTGCGTCGCCAGCGGCATCGTGGATGTGCCCATCTACACCACGCTCACCGCCGAGCAGACGCTCTACGTTCTGGAAAATTCCGGCGCTCGCGTGGCCTGCGTTTCCACCATGGAGCAGCTGCGCAAGGTGCAGTCGGTGCAATCGCGCAGCAAAGTGGAAAAGATCGTGGTCATGGACGACATCCACGAGATCAACGTGATCCCCCTGTGGAAGGTGATCGAAGGCGCCTCCACCGAGGAAGACATCGCCTTCAACGATCAGGCCCATACTGTTCAGCCCGAGGATCTGGCCACTCTGATTTACACCTCAGGCACCACGGGCAACTCCAAGGGCGTAATGCTGACCCACGGCAACCTCACCGCCTGCGCCAACATGGCCAGCCGGGACGCCCAGTGGGAGACCGGCGACGTTTACCTCTCATTTCTTCCCCTCTCTCATGTCACTGCGCGCCATGTGGACTACGTTTGCTATCGCGATGGTGTGACCATCGGCTATTGCGCCGTTTTTGACCAGCTGCCCTCGGCGCTGCAGGAAGTCAGGCCCACCATCATTGTCGGCGTGCCGCGGGTTTACGAGAAAGTCCGCCAGGAGGCAGAGCGCCGGGCCGGCTCCGGATTGCGCCGCAGGATATTCGACTGGGCGCATCGCGTAGGCGAGCGCCACACAGCCGAGATCATCCGCGGCGAGACGCCCGTCAGCCCCGCCTGGAAGCTGGCCAACAAGCTGGTCTATTCGAAAATTCGCCAGGGATTCGGCGGCCGCAGCCGCGCCTACTTCTCCGGCGGCGCGCCGCTCGGCGCCGATTTGGCCGAGTGGTTCTGCGCCATGAATATCCCCATCTTCGAAGGCTACGGCCTCACCGAGACCTCGCCGACCATCGCCGTAAATCGCCTCGGCGCCTTCAAGGTCGGTAGTGTGGGCAAGATTTATCGCGACCTGCAGGTCAAGATCGCAGATGACGGCGAGATCATGGTCAAAGGGCCAACCGTTTTCAAGGGCTACTGGAGTATGCCTGAAGAGACGAAGAATGCCTTTGTCGACGGATGGTTCAAGACCGGCGACATCGGCCAGATCGACAGCGAAGGCTTCCTCAGCATCACCGACCGGAAGAAAGACCTGATCAAGACTTCAGGCGGGAAGTTCATCGCGCCCCAGCCGATCGAGAACGCGCTCAAGAACAATGTGCTGGTCGCTCAGGCGGCAGTCATTGGCGACCGCCGTAAGTTTGCATCGGTCATTATTTCCCCGCACTTCCCGCTGCTGGAAGACTGGGCGCGCGCCAACGGCATCGCGTTCAGCTCGCACCAGGAACTGGTGAACGCCGGCAAAGTGCGTGAACTCTACTCCGGCATCGTGGAGGATCTGAACAAGCGGCTCGCCCACTTTGAGACCATCAAGAAGATCCTCCTCGTGCCCGACGAGTTCTCCATCGCCACCGGCGAGATTACGCCTACGCTCAAGCTCAAGCGCCGTGTTATCGAAGCTAAATACAAACAGCAGATCGAACAGCTGTACCGGGAGCCGCACCCCATCGAAGCTGTTGTCTCCTAGCGCCCCACACAGGAACAAGGCCTGTCAGCATGGGACATGGCGACAGACTTTGGGATTACCGGGATCGAAATCGGGCCGGTGCTCTGATGGCCAGCGTTTCATTACAATAGGACCAGGAAAAGAATTTCATGGATAACCTAACTATTGCGGGACGCGAGTTCCGGTCGCGGCTGATTGTCGGTACGGGCAAGTACAAATCAGGACAGGAAACCGCGCGGGCCATCGAGACCAGCGGCGCGGAGATGGTCACCGTCGCGGTGCGCCGTGTGAATCTTGACCGCTCGAAGGAATCGCTGCTGGACTTCATCGATCCGCGGAAATACTTCCTGCTTCCCAACACGGCCGGCTGTTACACGGCGGAAGAAGCGCTGCGCACGGCTCGCCTCGGACGCGAGGTGGGACTCTCCGACTGGGTGAAGATCGAGGTCATCGGCGATCAGAAGACCCTCTATCCCGATGTGCTGGCGACCATCGAAGCCACCCGCACGCTGGTAAAGGAAGGCTTTACGGTTCTTCCCTATACATCTGACGATATTGTGGTTGCCCGCCGCCTCATCGATGCCGGCGCAAGCGCCATCATGCCTCTGGGCGCGCCGATCGGCAGCGGCATGGGCATCCAGAACCAGGCCAACATTCAGATCCTGCGTGAGATGATCACCGAAGTCCCGCTGATCGTCGACGCCGGTGTAGGCACCGCCTCTGATGCCTCGATCGCCATGGAACTCGGGGCTGACGCTGTGCTCATGAATTCTGGCATCGCCCACGCTGAGGATCCCATCCTGATGGCTGAGGCCATGATGCACGCCGTCATTGCCGGTCGCGCGGCATATTTAGCCGGACGGATGCCCAGAAAACTCTACGCAACCGCCAGCTCCCCGCTGCAAGGCGTGGTGCGCTAACTTAAAGGACGCTAATCCACTGCCTGTTACTTCCGTGCGTCCGCCCTCGCGGGAGTCTCTGGCATAATCGATGTTAATGTTGCCTGCTCTTTCTCTAAAGCTGAACGAACGCTGGCTGCCCAAGTCAGTTCTCTGCCTGCGCGAGTACAGCCTCAATAAGTTCTCCCACGATCTTGTCGCCGGAGTAACGGTCGGCCTGGTGGCCCTGCCTCTGGCCATGGCGTTCTCTATCGCCTCTGGCCTTACGCCGCAGGCCGGTATCTATTGCGCGGTGGTAACCGGCTTCCTGATTTCGCTGCTTGGCGGATCGAAGACGCAGATCGGCGGGCCTACCGGCGCTTTCGTGGTGGTGGTGGCTGGCATCGTTGCTACCCACGGCGTCGAAGGCCTGTTCATGTGCACGGTGATGGCCGGAGTCCTGCTGATCGTGCTCGGCGCCACCGGTATGGGCTCCGCCGTTAAATTTATTCCTCGTCCGGTAGTGATCGGCTTCACCAACGGGATCGCCGTGCTCATCGCCAGCACGCAGATCAAGGATTTCCTGGGCCTGCAGATGGCCAAGGTTCCCGGAGAATTCTGGCTGCGGATGAAAGCTGTCGCGCGGGCCCTGCCCACTTGTTCGCCGAAAGCCGCTCTCCTCGCCGCCGGCACCGTGCTAGTGATCCTGGCTTGCCGAGCGCTCTCCAACCGCATTCCCGGGCCGATCGTGGCCATGCTCGGCGCCACCGTTGCCGCCTTCCTGCTCAAGCTGCCGGTTGAAACCATCGGCACCCGCTTTGGCGGCATTCCTCGTGGACTGCCACACATTGTGATTCCCACCTGGCACGCCGGCCTGGTCCACGGACTGCTCGGTCCGGCATTTACCGTGGCCATGTTGGGCGCGATCGAATCGCTGATGTCAGCCGTTGTCGCCGATCGCATGACCAACGACCGCCACAATCCCAACGTGGAGCTGATTGCCCAGGGCGTGGCTAACTTCTTCTCCCCGATGGTGGGAGGACTGCCCGCCACCGGCGCCATTGCCCGCACGGCCACCGGGATTCGCTCCGGAGCGCAAACTCCGGTAGCCGGGATGATTCACGCGCTTACCCTGCTCTGCATCCTTCTCTTTGCAGCGCCTCTGGCCGGTTATGTTCCCATGGCCGCGCTGGCCGGTATTCTCATGGTTGTCTCATACAACATGGGCGAGTGGCGCGAGATTCCCCAACTGTTGAAGCTGACCAAGACCGATATCAGTGTGTGGCTGGTGACCTTCGCTCTCACCGTCTTCGCCGACCTGACTGTCGCGGTGGAAGCCGGCATGATCCTGGCGGCTCTGCTCTTTATTGCCCGCGTCTCCAACACTACCACCGTGGCCCAGGTGACTGACGACTACGTGGAAGATGGCCGCGTCCATATTCTCCAGGACAAGGACATTCCTTATTACGCCACCATCTTCCGTATTCACGGACCGTTTCTGTTCGGCGCGACGGAGAAGATCGCTTCAGTCACGGAGAACATCCACGAGCTGCCGCCGATCGTCATCATCCGCCTGCGCAACATGACCGCCATCGACGCTACCGGACTCTTCGCCCTGGAAGAAGCCGCCCGCCGGCTTCATGCCACCGGCCGAACCTTGCTACTCTGCGGAGCTCGCGAACAACCCGCGCAGCTCATGCACCAGGCGGAGTTCGAAGAAGTCGTGGGGCCTGAGAACATCTGCGCTAATGTCCAGGAAGCCCTGCAGCGCGCCGACAAGGTTTTCAAGGAGTTGGGATCAAAGGAAGTGGCGGCTACTTAATCTTCGCGTTCCGGCCCAATTTGAACAGGAGTACACGCACACACGCTTCCCTGTGTGGAGCAATTATTTTTTCTGAGTCTGGGTGGGCGTTGCCGCGGGGAGCTTGTAGATGATCTCGCCGTCGCGGGCGTAGTGCAGTTGCTCCCGGGCTTCTTTCTCAATAGCTTGGGGATCCGTTTTCAGTGCCTTGACCTGCTGCTCGCTGCGCTCGTTCTCCTGCTGCAGCGTCTTGATCTCCTGATCCAGTTTCTGCAGTTCCGTCTGCTTCTGGTGGTAGACCAGAAAGCCGTTGGCGCCAAAGATGGCGTGATAGCCCAGCACGCACGCCAGGGCGATGATGCCCGCTGTGGCCAGCTTGCGACGCGACTGGTAGAGCCGCTGCGCGCCACTTTGTAGCACCTGATTCATGATTCTCAGTTGAAGATCCATTCTTTGGCCGCGGCCGCCAGCGCCGCCAGATCCTTCTCGGATTTGGCTTCCGTGTAGACTCGCACCACCGGTTCAGTGCCGGAGAGCCGATAACAGGCCCATGATCCGTCGTCGAGGAGCAACTTCAGGCCGTCGGTACGCACAACCTGCTTCACCTTGCGTCCGGCAAAATCCGCCGGATCGCTCTTAACTTTACTAGTGAACTTCGCCTGCACTTCCGGCGTCAAGCGGAAGTTCTCTCTTTGCGGATAAAAGGAACCAACTTTGCCAAATAGATCCCTGAGTTGCTTCCCCAGGGACTGGTTGCGTCGCGCCACCGCCTCCGCGCACAGCAGTCCGGCAAGAATGCCGTCTTTCTCCGGCACGTGATGGCGGATGGAAAGCCCGGCGCTCTCTTCCCCGCCGATCGCGATCTTGTCCTGCTTGATCAGCTCGCCGATATACTTGAATCCCACCGGCGTCTCATGCAGGGGAACGCCGTGGCGCTGGGCCAGGGCGTTGATCATGTTGGTGGTGGCGACCGATTTAGCCACACCGTTTTTCCAGCCGCGCGTCTCTACCAGGTAATCAAACAGCAGAGCGATGACGTAATTCGGTTGAAGGAAGGTCCCGTCTTCGTCGACGATGCCGAAGCGATCAGCGTCGCCATCGGTGGCAATGCCGATCCGCGCTCCCGTGGCCTTTATCTGCGCACGCATCTCGTTCAACAGGTGGCCGTCCGGCTCCGGCGCATGGCCGCCGAAAAGCACATCGCGGGTGTCGTGGACCGTGGCTACGTTGATGCCGGCCTCGCGCAGCAGGTCGTCAGAGTAATGCCGCGCCGCGCCCCACAGTGGATCGAAAACAATTTTCATTCCCGATTTGCGGATAGCGGCCAGATCGATGATCTCTTTCAGCCGCGCCAGGTAGGCCGGGCGAGGGTCAATGTTTTGCGCGGAGACCTTTCCTGCTTTCGGCGCCACGCCGTCTTCGCTGGGAATCAGCTTTTCGACAGCGGCGGTAACCTCGGGCAGCGCCGGGGCGCCGTCAGAGGTCGAAAACTTGAGCCCGCTGTACTCCGGCGGATTGTGCGAGGCGGTTACGTTGACCGCGCCGTCGGCGTGGAGGCGGATGACCTCATAGGCGATGGCCGGCGTCGGCGCGGCTTCGGCGATGATCAGCGGCTGAATTCCTCCCGCCGCCAGCACCTCGGCCACCACTTCTACAAAGCGCTCTCCCATATACCGCGGGTCGCGGCCTACGATCACCTTTGCGCCCGAAGGCTTTTGCGAAACCACGTAACCGGCAATTCCGGCGGCCGCGCGCCGGACGTTGGCCACAGTAAACTCGTCGGCGATGATCGCCCGCCAGCCGGAGGTCCCGAACTTAATGCCTGCCATAAAGCAATCCTGTGAATCTCTATCGGTAAATCGCAATCTTAGTTGCGGTCCCGCCGCGGATGGTTTTCGCAGACAGCCGTGACGGCGCTGGTACACTCTGTGGAGAGATCGCCGATGACCAACGCCCGTATCGTGCTTACGACCGCCGGCTCGGCCGAAGAGGCCCGCAAGCTCGCCCAAGCTCTAGTGGAACGCCGCCTGGCCGCCTGCGTCAACATCGTGCCGAATATCGAGTCGGTGTTTCGCTGGCAGGGCCAGGTGGAGAGCGCGTCCGAGTGGCTGTTGATCATCAAGACCCAGGCCGAGATATTTGAGCGCGTCCGCACCGCCATCAGCGAACTTCACTCCTATGAGTTGCCCGAGTGCATCCTGCTCACGGTAAGCGACGGCGAAAACAAATACCTGGACTGGATTGCCGGCAGCGTTGAATAACCTTCCGCGACGTTGAGTAACCACCGAGGACACGGAGAAACACGGGAGAAGCATGATTCGTTTCGACCCGGGAAGCCGCTTTCAGCTGTGGGCCTCCATGTTCCTCTGTGCCCTCTGTGATGGAGGTTTCTCTCAAATCGCCGCCAGCGCCAGGTCCAGATCTTCGATCAGGTCCTCGGCATCCTCGATTCCCACGGAAATTCGCACCATGCCATCGGTCAGTCCGATCTGCTTGCGGCCCGCCACCCCCAGCGCAGCGTGGGTCATGGTGGCGGGATGAGAGATCAGAGTTTCCACTCCGCCCAGCGATTCTCCTAATGAGCAGACGCGCACTTTGCGCAGCATCTTCTTGGCGTTGTTCAGCGAACCGGTCTCAAAAGTGATCATCGAGCCGAAGCCGGTCATCTGGCGCCGGGCCAGCTCGTGCTGCGGATGATCGCTGAACCCCGGATAAAGCACTTTTTTCACCTTCTTGTGCTTGCGCAGGAAGTCGGCTACGGCGCGGCCGTTCTCGTCGTGCTTGATCATGCGCACGGCCAGCGATTTCACGCCGCGCAACACCAGCCAGCACTCGAAGGGCGACAGTATCGCTCCCGCGGCTTTCTGGATGAACGCCAGCTTCTCCGCATGATGCGGCCTGGTGGCGACGATCACTCCGCCCAGCCCGTCGCTGTGCCCGTTGAGGAACTTGGTGGTCGAGTGCATCACCATGTCCGCGCCCAGATCCAGCGGACGCTGGAAGTAGGGGGACATGAAGGTGTTGTCCACCACCAGCTCGGCTTTGCGCGAGTGCGCGATCTTGGCTACCTCTTTAATGTCGGTGAGCACCATCAGCGGGTTGGTGGGCGTCTCAATCCAGATGATGCGCGTGTTCCAGCGCAGTGCCTTCTTCACGGCGTCAAGATCTGACGTATCGACGTAGCTGAACTCCACGCCGTACTGGGCCAGCACCTGGTTAAACAAACGGGGCACGCCGCCGTAAACGTTGTGTCCGCAGATCAGGTGGTCGCCCTGTTTGAGGAAGCACTGCGTGAGCGCGGTTACAGCAGCCATGCCGCTGGAAAACACGTGAGCCGAGGTGCCGCCTTCCAGTGCCGCCAGATTCTGCTCCAGCCGAGTCCGCGTGGGGTTGGAGACGCGCGCGTACTCGTATCCTTTATTCTTGCCCAACTCTTCCTGGACATACGTCGACGTGGCAAAGATCGGTACCGCTACCGCGCCCGTGGAGGGATCGGGCTCCTGGCCAACATGGATGGCCTTGGTGGCAAATCCTGGTTCCTTTTTCTTCATACTCCGCCTTCAAAGATGTTTTTGGAGAGATAGCGCTCCGCTGCGTCGGGAATAATGGTCACTACGCGCTTCCCTTTTCCGAGCTTCTTGGCCACCTGAATGGCGGCGAAGACGTTCGCGCCGGCGCTCGATCCGCCCAGAACGCCTTCCTTGCGCGCCAATTGCGCCACGGTCGCGAAAGCATTCTCGTCATTCACTGCGATGATTTCGTCGCACACTTCACGGTCGAACGTCTTGGGAATAAAGCTGCTGCCGATGCCTTCCACCTTGTGCGGGCCGGGAGGCCCTCCGCCCAGCACCGATCCCTGAGTCTCCACGGCCACGCAATAAATCTTCGGCGACTTCTCCTTCATGTAACGCGCGATGCCGGTAAACGTGCCGCCCGTGCCTACCCCGACGACGATGGCGTCAAGCTTGCCCTGCATTTGCTCGTAGATCTCGGCGGCAGTGGTGTCGTGGTGATATTCGGGGTTGGCGGGATTTTCAAACTGCAGTGCGGTGAAGGATCCGGGAATGGCAGCGGCCAGTTCTTTAACTTTTTTGATGGCGCCGAGCATGGCTGCTTGTTCGGGTGTGCGGACGACCTCGGCGCCGAGCGCGCGCATGATCTTAACCTTCTCCTCGGCGAACTTCTCCGGCACGCAGACGATCACGCGGTAGCCCTTGTTGACTCCGATCAGCGCCAGGCCGATTCCGGTGTTGCCCGCCGTGGCTTCCAGGATGGTGGCGCCAGGCTTGAGCCGTCCTTCGGCTTCAGCGCGCTCGATCATGCCGATGGCCGCGCGGTCCTTGACGCTGCCGCCGGGGTTGAAGCTTTCCAGCTTGGCGAAAATATCCGCCGCTCCATCCGCGGCCATTCGCCGCAAATGCAACATAGGGGTGCCGCCTACGAGCTCGGTGATGCTTTCGGCTATGGAAGAATGAGACATAAGCAAACTTTTTAGACTACGGGAGATTACGGCGGACGGTCAAACGGCACCCGCGACCGCAAGAAGCCCCGCAAATTAGACGCTTTTCACTTTTTTCGCGATGAGATTATTTTTCCGCCTTGCGTGCAGCCGGCTCGATTTCATTGATGGCGTCGCGGGGCCGCTCCCCTCTCAGCGCCTGCAGAATGCTTTCTGCGGCTGACATTTCGATTTCCAGCCGTGTCTTCGCCACAGCGGAACCCAAATGAGGAGTAAACAAGGTGCGGTCCGCGGTGGCCAGCAACGACGGATGAATCGCCGCCGGGTGACCGGGCCGCGCCCAGTCTTCCATCTCGAAGACGTCTGCGGCGAAGCCCGCGAGATGTCCCCGATCCAGGGCCCGCGCCACAGCCGCCTCATCCACTACCGATCCCCGGCCGACATTCACCAGGTATGAGCCTGGTTTCATCCTGGCTAGAGCTTCATCGCCGATCATGTGCAGGCTCGAAGCAGTCAGGGGAACCAGCACCACCAGCACGTCGCTTTCCGCAAGGACCTGATCCAGTGACGCCCGCCCCATGCCCAGGAAAGCTTCCTGCACCGGCGACATGTGCACGGGATCGTGATAGATGATCCGGCAGTTGAATCCGGCGAGCACCCGTGCAAAGGCCTGGCCCACGCGCCCCATGCCGATCACGCCGACGGTCTTGCCCGCCAATCCTCCGCCATAGAGCACGGGACGCCATCCGTGAAACCTGCCGCTGCGAATCAGCCGGTCCCCGGCGGCTACGTTGCGTACCAAGCCGAGAGTCAGGGCTATGGCCAGCTCCGCTGTCGGCTGGGAGAGCAGATCGGGAACAACTGTCACCCACACGCCACGGCGGGAGGACGCCGCCAGATCGATGTTGTCATAGCCCTTGAGGGCGGCAGCGATGACCTTGAGGCGCGGGCAGTGCGTCAGGAAGCTTTCGTCAATCTTGTCGGGCATGAAGACCAACAGGCCTTCTGCGTTGCGCGCCTCTTCCAACAGCTTGGCATGCGGCCAGCTTTCCAGCGTGTCGTTGGAGACCACTTCACAATGGCGGGCTAGAAGTTGTTTGACGGGATCGTGCACCCGATGGGTAAGCACTACCCTGGGACGGCTCATGCCGCGCTCTCCGCAGCTTTCAGTTTATGACGTAGCTGTGCATTGGCCAGGTCCACCATCATCACCATAACCCAGGTGATGATTACATAGGCCAGCGTCTGGTTGTAGAACATCAGTTGCTGCGAGTTGAACAGGGCCTGCCCGATGCCGCCTGCGCCAATCATCCCCACGATCGTGGCCGCGCGCAGGTTCCACTCAAAGCGAAACAAGGTATGCACCAGCATGGGAGGAAAGGCCAGCGGCAACAGACCGAATCCGGCGATCGCCAGGCGTGGACCGCCCGTGGAAGCCAGGGCCGCCACCGGTTCCGGCTGGACGTTTTCCAGCGACTCTGAATACAGCTTGCCGAAGACACCCGCGCTGTGCAAACCAATCGCCAGCGCGCCCGCCATGGGTCCGACCATAGCTGTCGTCACCAGGAGCAAGCCCCAGACCAGGTCTGGAATCGCGCGCAGCAACTCCAGTAAACGCCGCACCGAAATGTAGAGCAGCGGTGGCGACAGATTGCGTGCTGCCGCCAGGCCGAGCGGTATCGCCATTACCACCGCCAGCAGAGTTCCCGCCACCGCGATGAAGATGGTCTGCCCAATGAGGAGCGGCAACTGGTGAACCGCTGTTGCCGGCAGCGAAGGCGGGAACATATCGCGCACCGTCTTCAAGGTGTGCTGAAACGCGAACATCTGCGGACGATTAATCCACGCGGAAATCATCCCCAGTACGGCAAGCGGAAGGAGCAAGCCAGGATAGCGCCGCAACACCCAACCGAGCCGGTCGATGATGGCGATCAGAAGAACCAGAAGAATGATGATGGTGGTGGTCCGTCGGAAGTCGAGCTGGTAAATGGTGCCGACAAGCTCCGTGCCCAATCCGCCCGCGCCTACGGCTCCGACAATCACACAGGCGCGCATCTTGCTTTCGAACTCGTAAGAGCCGTACGTCAGCAGGTCTCTGGCGCGCAGCGGCAATAGCGCATAAAGGGCCACCATCAGCCGTCCGGCTCCGGTGGAATACATGGCTTCCACCGGCTCAGGGTTGGCGGAGACAAACAGGTCCGCGAAAATCTTTCCCATGGCCGCGGCATAAAACGTCGCCAGCGCCAGCATGCCGGCAGGGGCGCCGATGCCAAAAATAATCACGAACAGGATGGCCATAGTGAGGTCAGGAATGGCGCGAACCGATGCCAGCAGTCCGTAGACCAGGCGAGACCCCGGAAGTCGCGCGCCCACGTAAAGGCCGGTGAGCAGCCCGATCACGGTGGAAAACAACATGGCGCCCGCGGCCATTTCGAGGGTTTGCGGAACCGGTTCTTTCAGCAGAGCGCGCAGGTAATTCCAGGACAGATCGGGAGGAAAGAACTGGCGCAGAATGGAGAAGAAGCTGTGCAGGCCAGACATCAGTCGCCAGCCTGAACGCTGTGCATCCCGCCCCGCAGCGGCGCTTCGTCGCTCTGAATCACGCCGTCATCGATGCGGATTACACGGTCGAAGTACTCGTAGGCAAACGGCTGCTGATGCAGGGAGCAGAGGAGAGCAAACCCGTTTTCTTCCGCCAGTCGACACACCAGGGCAAGAATCTGGTGGCTAAGATCAGGATCCAGAGAGGCGATCGGCTCGTCCGCCAACAGCAGCATCGGTTGCTGCACCAGGGCACGGGCGATGGCGACGCGCTGGTGTTCGCCGCCGGATATCTCTGAAGTCTTCTCGCGCAGCTTGCGCGCGATGCCCACGCGTTCGAGAGCTCGCCGGGCTTCTTCGATTTCCTCGGCCCGGGGCCAGAACAGAAAACGCAACGCATGCCACGACGACCACCGCCCCAGGGCGCCGGCCATAACGTTCTCATAAACCCGCAGGCGATCGACGAGGTCGTGGCTTTGGAAGACCAAAGCCACATGCCGGCGAAGGCGGCGAAGCGATCTTCCTCGCAACTCCCCAACGCTGGTCCCTTCCACCGTAATCCTGCCCTGACTGATAGGCACGAAGCCGCCAATGGTGCGGAATAACGTGGTCTTACCGGCGCCGCTGGGTCCCAGAATGGCGACCTTTTCTCCACGATCAACAGAGAACGACACACCGTTCAAAACGGGCGTCGTGCTCCGAGACCGACGGACAACCAGATCTTCGATACTCAGCAGGGGCACTACACTCTCCGCCGCCATCCATCATCAAGGATGCGTTAGAACAGATTCAGTTGCTGGGCGATCAGGCGAATGACCGTATACTCGCTGTCGCTGGTGCGAACAAAGCTCTTGCCGCGCAGAATCTGCAGGACCTGATCGTCGCGTCCTTCGCGGAGATCGGTAAATGCCTTGGCAAATCTCTCCTGCTCGTCTTTGCTGATGTCCTTGCGCGCCACCCAAACGTAGTCGACAAAGGGCTTCGACATGTAGAAGACGCGCACCTTCGTTTTGTCGAGTTTGCCGTCGGCGACCATGGAATTATAGACGGTTTCGTCGAGGGCGCCGGCATCGACGGCACCCGACTCCACCGCCTTGGCCGTTGCCGGGTGGCTGCCCGTATACCGGAACTTGACTTCGCTATCCACGTCCACGCCCGCCTGCCGCATCTCGATATACGGAATTAAATGGCCGCTGGTGGAGTTGATATCGCCAAAAGCGAACTGCTTCCCTTTCAGGTCGGTCAGAGAATGAATCGAGGAGTTGGCCGAAGTGATGAAGAGCGAATGAAATTCCTTATCACTGGTGCGCTGCACCAGAGGCACAACGCCATACTGTTTATGGGCCTTGATGTAAGTAAGCCCGCCCAGGTAGGCAAAATCCAGGGAACCGTTGCCTAGCCCCTCTACCGTCGCGTTGTAACTGGTTGGGATTACCAGATTCACGGGTTGCGACAGATGCTTGGCAAGATAGCCTTTGAGCGGCTCCTTTTCCTGGATAGAAACTTGTGTCGCTCCGGCATCGGGAATCATTCCTACAGCAATGGGTTTGTCGGCCGACCGCGCGGCCAGCATGACCATGATGACGATGAACAATCCGAGTGCTGCCTTCTTCCGGGTCACAAAAACTCCTTCCTTAAACTATAGGTGAACAAAATAAGGGAGATCTAACCATTCAGATGTTAGAGCAATGTGAAGGCTGTTTTTACCATTCATTCTCACAATTTCCAGAAAACGGACATAAATTATCCCAAATCTGGTGCAAACCCGTCGAAATCTGGTCCTTAGATTTCATAAACAGTCACAACCCTTCGATCTCAAAGCATTTTATTGTCCTAAAACAAGTCATTAACATTGTACCTACGGCGGTGTCTACTACTGGTCTTGTGGCCCAATTGATGGCTGGCCAAATGGACGATGCCGATATATGTTCCACAAACATACTCCACGTAACGGTTTCCCACATTACTCTAGGGACAAGCAGGCTCATCCGTCGACTGCTGAAAGGGGGGTGCGTGGACCCGGAAGCTGCGGCCCCCTTTTTATCAAAGAAGTTATTTTCACAACTCAACCCAACCTAACATTATTCAAATCTGGGACGCGTGCGTGACAAATAGTGGCATGGGCGCACCCCTGTCTTGCCTCTTCCTCTTAACTCTTTCGGCCTAACGATTCTTCACAAAACCATCGTCCCGATGTCCAGCCATGCCGCTACTTGCCGGGAACGCGTGCTGTTTTTGACCCGGCACAGTTGAATGTCGTAAACATATTCAGCCATGGAGAGTGCAGAGGTAGTTATTGTCGGCGGAGGCATCGTCGGATCGAGCGTGGCCTGGCATCTTGTCCGAGCCGGTGTCAAAAACATACTGGTCATCGAGCGCGAGAGCGCCCAGGGCAAAGGGTCGACCGGCAAGAGCATGGGCGGAGTCAGAGCGCAGTTTTCTACTCCCGTTAATATCCAGATGTCGCTCTACTCCATTCCTTTCTATGCGAGCTTTGAAGAGGTTTTAGGTTATCCCTGTGGCTACCGCCCTCAAGGGTATCTATTCGTAGCAACGAAGCCATCCCACCTCGACTACCTGCGTGTCAACTTCGAGCGCCAGCGCTCTCTAGGGCTAACCACAGTGCAATTGCTGAAAGCCGGTGAGATCATCAAGATGCTTCCACTGCTGCGCTCCGACGACGTTCTCGGCGGAAGCTTCTGTACCACCGACGGCTTTGTGGACCCTTACAGCGCCATGAATGGATTCATGGCCAGTGCCGTCGAGCAGGGCGCTACTCTCTGGAAGAAAACCGACGTCACCGGAATCGAAGTTGATTCTCAAGGTATCCGCGCCGTGGGAACCACGCGCGGCCGCGTCGCGACGCGCACCGTGGTCAACGCTGCCGGAGCCTGGGCGAGGCAGATTGCCGCGCTCGTCAAGGTTGATCTGCCGGTGGAGCCGCTGCGACGCATGCTGGTTCCCTCGGAGCCGTTTGACGCATTCCCTCACTCCTCACCCATGGTAATCGACATGTCTAATGGGTTTCATTTCCGGCCCGAAGGACGCGGATTCCTGCTGGCCTGGAACGATCCCGAAGAGACGCCGGGCTACAAGACCGACTTCGATCCTGGCTTTATCGAAAAAATACTCACTCGCGCCGCCAACCGCGTGCCGGTCTTCGAGAACCTCGCCGTCAATCCCAAGCGCGCTTGGGCCGGCCTGTACGAGATGACGCCTGACCACCATTGCATCCTCGGGGCGGCCCCCGGAGTTCGCGGATTCTTTCTGGCCAACGGCTTCAGCGGCCATGGAGTGATGCACGCGCCGGCAACGGGCAAGATTGTCGCGGATCTCATTGTCACCGGAAAGACCGGCGTGGTCGACGATGCCTCGGTGCTCAGCCTGGAGCGTTTTGCCAGGGGCGCATTGCTGGAAGAGACCGCCGTATTGTGATCGCCAGAGCGGTTGACGTATAAGGCACCGTCTGCCGCAAGGGTCCTAAATGTGCTTGCCACCTTTCCGCCAAGGCGTTTATAAATGCCGTCAACCATGCCCGGGTTCAATGACCTGCTCAAGGAATTTGAGAAGATGTCCCTGTCGGCCCCTGCGGTCGACATTCTCATGATTCAGATGTCCCATCGGATCCACGAAGCCATGGCCCGGTACAACTGGGTGGGCTTCTATCTGATGGAAAACTCCATTCCACCGGCTCTGGTGGTTGGACCATACGCCGGCAGCTTCGTGCCCTGCGCGCGCATTCCGCTCGACCAGGGATTGTGCGGAGCGGCGGCCACGACAAAAAAGACAGTGGTCGTCAACAATGTACCCGCCGACCCGCGCTATTTAGGGTCAGAGATGGTGAAATCCAATCTGGTGACGCCCATTATCATCAAGAGCAGAGTAGTGGCGGAGATCGACGTGGAGAGTTATTTCGCCAATACTTTTCAAAAGGCAGACCAGGAGTTCATCGAGGCCTGCGCCGCGCTGGTCGGCCGTTACATGGAGAAGAAAGCCTCATAGGAACGGCGGTTTGCAAATGCCCGGTCCGGAGAGACCAGTTCGATCGGTTCCCTGCGCCATCGGCATCCGCGCGCACTCCGGGTGGGGCGCAGCCGTGGTGGTTTCTCTCGAGAATGGCGCGGAGCAGATCCTCGAGCGCCGGCGCCTCGAGATCATCGAACCGCACGCACCCGGTGCTGCGCAGCCGTATCACTTTGTCGAACGGCTGGAGCTTGCAGCCGCCGAAAAGCATTTGCATTCATGCACCGAGACATCAAGCCGCTTGGCCGGCGAAGGCATTCGGCAGATAGTTGAGGCGCTCGGCAGCCGCGGCTATCGCTTGCGCGCTGCGGTCATTTTGCTTAGCTCCGGCAAGCCTTTGCCTGAGCTGCCGAAAACCCTCGCCTCACACGCGCTTATCCACGCGGCCGAAGGTGAGTTTTTCCGCCAGGCTTTCCGCACAGCGTTTGCGTCCCTCGAAATCCCGACGATCGGCATCCGCGAACGCGGGCTTGAAGAGAAAGCTGCCGCGGTGTTCGGCAGATCGGCGCCGGCCATCATGAAGAGAATTGCCGGTGCTGGTCGGGCGGTGGGACCTCCATGGACCACCGACCAGAAGACGGCTGCTCTAGCGGCGGCGATTGCACTGGCAGAGGCATAAGCGTTGGCTCGCGTTCTTCGCGTTGCGAACGGTTATTCCAGCCGTTCGTACCCTCGATCCTTCCAGGGGATGAGCCGCGGCGGCTGGCCGCACCACCACACCATCACGCGCCCGGCGAGCGTTTCGTCGGTGGCCAGACGAAAGACTTCACCGGCGATTTCATCGGGAGTGATGAGCCGCTCGGGAACGCCGCGCGGCGCGCGTTCCTCCGGCGCCAGCGAGTTCACGTAGGCGACAACCTGGGGGCTGGCCACCCAGTCGGGTACCAGGCAATTGACGCGAATATGATCTTTTTCTCCCAGCCAAGCCAGGCCGGTGGTAAGCCGCAGAATTCCGCCCTTAGCCGCGTCATAGGCAGGCCAGGGGCTGTTGCCGCCGTATCCCAGAGCCGAAGTTGAGCTGATGTTGACCACGGCGCCGCCACCGCTGCGGCGCATGGCGGGAATCGCGTGGCGTGACGCGTACATCGGGCCCAACAGGTCGGTGGCTACCACGTCGGGCCACAGCTCCAGCGGATCAGGATCGAACTCCGGCCCGGAAGCATTGTTAACCAGCACCGACAAGTTTCCGAAGGTACGTTCGGCAAACTCGATCAGCAAGCGCACATCGTGTTCGCGGCGCACGTCGGCATGGAAGTAGGCGGCGCGTCCGCCCGCGCGCTCGACATGAAAGCAGGTTTCACGGCCGGCATCGTCGTTGCGGTCGGAGACCACCACCAGCGCACCCTCCTGGGCAAAACGGCTGGCAATCGCTCGACCGCATCCCGGGCCGCCGGAGCCGGTGATTATGGCACATCTGCCTCTCATGTTCATGGCGCACTAGTGTGGACGAAGCTGCTTCCAAGTTCCACAAGAAATTTGCATGAAGCCCGCAGGTGCTTCCCGGCATCGATAGACCCTGGAGGTAAATCATGTACGTTGTTACAGGTGCAACCGGCAATACTGGAAAAGTTGTAGCCGAGCAGCTGCTGTCGCAAGGCAAAAAAGTTCGAGCCATCGGCAGGCACGCAGACAAGCTGCAAGTTTTGGCTGCGAAAGGCGCTGAACCATTTGTCGCCGAACTTACCGACCGTGAAGCGCTGACCAGGGCATTAAGCGGCGCCGAAGCCGTCTATGCCATGATCCCGCCCAATGTCACCACTACCGACGTAATCGGCTATCGCGACCAGGTGATTGCCGCCTTTGTAGCTGCCATTGAAAAGAACAACATCAAACACGCGGTGGTCCTCAGCAGCGTAGGCGCCGACAAGAGCGAGAAAACCGGCCCCGTGATCGGCCTGCACAAGTTTGAAGAGACGCTAAAGAAGATCCCGCGGCTCAACGCGCTGTTCCTGCGCGCCGGATACTTCATGGAGAACACGTTGGGGCAAACCGGAATCATCCGCAGCATCGGGAAAGCCGCCGGCCCGGTTCGGCCGGATCTGAAACTCCCTTTTATCGCCACCAGTGACATAGGGCGGGCCGCCGCCGATGCCCTTCTTCAAACCGATTTCAGCGGCCAACAGACTCGAGAACTGCTCGGTCAACGCGACCTCGACTACAAGGAAGCGACCGCCATCATCGGAAAGGCGATCGGCAATCCCGGCCTTGAGTACATCCAGTTGCCGAACGAACAGCTTCGACGCGCCTTGCAGCAGATGGGAATGTCGGGGAACTTCATCGATCTTCTGCTGGAGATGGCGGGCTCGCTCAATTCCGGATTCATGCGCGCTCTGGAAAAACGCACGCCCCAGAACAGCACGCCCACGAGCTTCGAAAACTTCGTCGCCGATACATTTGTTCCGCTCTACAAGGGCCACTCTCAAGCTGCTTAACGCGAGCTTCGATCTTCCACACAAGCAGGCCCGGGACGACACGCCCCGGGGCCTGCTGCATTCGGGGATTAAGAAGAGTAAAACCTGTTCCGGCCGATGACGAATCGATTAGACTTTCCCGTTTGCAAATCCACGCTCGAGGCCAACCATCGTGCTCCGCCGGACGATTTCTCTCGCAGTCATTGCTGCTTGTCTGTCATCGCTTCTTTCCCTCGCTGCGCAGCCGGCAGCTCAAGCGAAGCCGGCCGTTATGGAGGGCTATCACCAGGCTCCGGCACCGATCCACGAAATCCTGGCCGCTCCGCCGACGCCACAGGTGATCGTCAGCCCGGGATCGGAATACCTGCTGGTGGGCGACCGCCTGCAATATCCCTCGATCTCCGATCTGGCGCAGCCCATGCTTCGCGTGGCCGGACTGCGCATCAATCCCGCCACCAACGGCCGCCATCACCCGCCGCGGATCGTCGGCCTAAGCCTGGTTGAGGTCGCGACGGGGAAAACACGCAAGGTCTCCGGCCTTCCCGCCAATGCTTACCTGAGCGCGCCGGAGTGGTCACCGGATGGGAAGCGCTTTGCTTTCACCAACGCCACCGGCAACGGGACTGAACTTTGGCTGGGAGATGTAGAGAGCGGCAGCGCCGCGCGCCTGGAAGGATTCAAGATTAACTCGGTGATGGGCGAGCCCGTGCAGTGGATGCCCGATGGTCATTCACTGCTGATCCAGACGGTCCCCACGGACCGCGGCAATCCTCCGGGCGAAGTCAAGGTTCCCGATGGTCCCATCATCCAGGAGAGCGACGGCAAGAAAGCCCCCGTACGCACGTACGAAGACCTGCTGGAGAATCCGCACGACGAGGCCCTGTTCGATTACTACGCCACCGCTCAGATCCAGGTCATTCACCTGCACGCAGGGAAGCTGGGCCCGATTCATGCATCCGGAGTTAGCGTGTCGGAGATCGGCAAACCGGCGATCTTCGCGCGTGTAAGTCCGTCGCCGAATGGACATCACATTCTCGCGACGACGATCCATCGTCCCTACTCCTACATCATGCCGGAGAGCGATTTTCCGCGCGAGATCGAAGTTTGGGACAGCTCCGGCAAGCTGGAGTACAAGGTTGCCAGCCAGCCGTTGGCCGATCATGTGCCCGTCGAAGGCGTGCTCACCGGACCACGTGACGTTGATTGGATTGCCACACAGCCGGCAACGCTGGTCTGGGCCGAAGCCCTCGATGGCGGCGATCCCAAGAACAAAGTTCCCAACCGCGACCAGCTGATGATGCTGAACGCGCCTTTCAAAGACCAGCCCACGGAACTGCTCAAGATGGAACAGAGGTTCACTCCCGGCGGCTTTGGCGGCGGGCCGGGCGGCTTCAGCCGCACCGGCATTGAGTGGGGCGACAACGGGATCGGACTGGTGCGCGATTACGACCGCGACCGCCGCTGGACGCGCACTTTCCTCATCAACATCAACCATCCGGGTCAGGCGCCCAAACTGATCTGGGAACGATCGGTGCGCGAGCGCTATAAAGATCCCGGTACGCCGGTGATGCTTACTCTGCCCAGCGGCAAGCGCGTACTGCGCCAGCAAGGCAGCGCTATCTTTTTGACCGGCGCGGGAGCGTCGCCGAGAGGAGAGTTTCCCTTCCTCGATCGCTTCGACCTTGAATCCGGAAAATCCGAGCGCATCTTCCAGTGCGGCGACAAGAGCTTTGAATCAGTCGTAGCGCTGGCCTCTGACGACGGCTCGCGATTCATCACCCGCTACGAAACCCCCAACGATCCGCCAAACTATTTTCTGCGCACGGCAGGGAGCGCCGACAGGCGCGCGCTGACCAGCTTCCCGGATCCAACGCCGCAGCTGCACGGGGTCACCAAGCAGTTGGTGACCTATAAGCGAGCGGACGGGGTCCAGCTCTCTTTCACCCTTTACCTGCCGCCGAACTACAAGCAGGGCGATCGCCTGCCGACTATCGTGTGGGCCTATCCCCTTGAGTTCAACGACGCGGCCACCGCCGGCCAGGTGAGCGGCTCACCTTATCACTTCATCACGATTACCGGCATCAGCAATATTCACCTGCTCCTGATCACTCAAAGCTATGCCGTGCTCGACGGCGCCACCATGCCCGTGGTCGGCGACCCGGAGACGATGAACAATACCTATGTTGAACAGATCGTGGCCAGCGCCAAGGCGGCCATCGACAAAGCCGTGGAGATGGGCGTAACCGACCCCGCCCGCGTGGGCGTGGGCGGTCACAGCTACGGGGCGTTCATGACCGCCAACCTGCTGGCCCACTCGGATCTGTTCCGCGCCGGAGTAGCCCGCAGCGGCGCCTACAACCGCACGTTGACCCCGTTTGGCTTCCAGAGCGAACGCCGCACTTTCTGGGAGGCCCCGGAGATGTACATGAAAGTTTCCCCGTTTGCCTACGCCGACAAGATCCGATATCCCATCCTGCTGATTCACGGCATGGCCGACGATAATTCCGGGACTTTCCCCATCCAGAGCGAGCGTATGTATCAGGCAATTAAGGGCAATGGGGGGACTGTGCGCTACGTACAGCTCCCCTTTGAAGCCCACGGCTACCTGGGACGGGAATCGATCGAGCATGTACTCTGGGAGATGACCAGCTGGTTTGACCACTGGGTCAAGAACCCGCCGGGCGGCCCGGTCCAAACCACGGGTGAGTAGCCGCAGAAAAATTTTTTTCAGGAGATGTAACGCCAGCGGGTTCTCGTTCACTAAGGGGCAGGATGAATGGATAAAGAGCCGGGCTGGCGGCGAGGCCGACTGGGGGTGCGTCGCCAGCTTGGTTTCTTAGTTTTCGTCCTTTTGCCTTTTCAGAATGGGAGCGCGGTGCACGCTGGCCGCGCTCATTTTTTGAGGCAGCCGGACCCTCCTGCAATTCCCTACAATTCCCTTCCGATCGACTTTCCAGGCCGCACTATGAAACTCGCTGCCTCGCTGCGCATCTGTAAATAGTGTAGGAATAAAGCGCGCTCAAATTGTGTTCTTCTGGCGACCCTGTTAACACTTGATAAATCCGGCCGGCCTCTCCCGCGGATAACTGTTTTGGTTGTAGGCTAGTAGGAGAGAAATGGCCCTGCTCCTCAAACCCAGGAAAGGAGTTGTGGATGGCCCTTCCAGCTACACAGTTACCTCAGGCTGCTGATCCCGTCCGGCAGCAGGACTCCCGGACCCCGGCTGATATCGATCAACTCTGCATTAATACGATCCGCACTCTTTCCATGGACGCGGTACAGAAGGCCAACTCCGGACATCCGGGGACGCCCATGGCTTTGGCTCCGGTGGCCTACTGTCTATGGCAACGATTCCTTCGTTTCGATCCCCAGGATCCCATCTGGCCCAATCGCGACCGGTTTGTTCTATCGAACGGCCACGCCTCCATGCTGCTCTATTCCCTGCTGCATTTGGCCGGAGTGCGAGCCGTGGATCCTAACTATGAGACCCTGGGCGAACTTTCGGTCAGTCTAAAGGACATTGAGAATTTTCGACAACTGGGCAGCAAGTGCCCGGGACACCCTGAATACCACCTGGTTTCCGGAGTTGAGACCACCACCGGACCGCTGGGCCAGGGAGTGAGCAACAGCGTCGGCATGGCGATGGCGGAGCGCTGGCTCGCGGAGCATTTCAACCGCCCCGGGCTCGAGATGTTCAACTACAACGTCTACGCCATCTGCGGCGACGGCGACATGATGGAAGGCGTAGCCAGTGAGGCCGCCTCCCTCGCCGGGCATCTCAAGCTCTCTAATCTCTGCTGGATCTACGACAACAACCACATCACCATCGAAGGCTCCACCAAGCTGGCCTTCACTGAGGACGTTGCCTGCCGTTTCATGGGATACGGATGGAACGTTACCCGGGTCGGCGATGCCAACGATCTTGGCCTGCTGACTAAGGCTCTGCAGATTTTTATCGACACCCACGATCGCCCGACGCTGATCATCGTCGACAGCCACATTGGTTACGGCGCGCCGCATCGCGAGGACACCAAGGAAGCCCACGGCGAACCGCTGGGCGAAGAGGAAGTTCGCCTGGCCAAGCGCGCTTACGGCTGGCCCCAAGACGCAAAGTTCTATATCCCCGACGGCGTCAAAGAACATTTCGCGGAGTTGATTGGCAACCGAGGCAAAGAGCTGCGCGGCTCCTGGGAAGTAGCATTCGGCCGTTACAAGATGCAGTTCCCCGATCTTGCCGACCAGCTCGATCGCATGCAGCGCCGCGAACTCCCCGACGGTTGGGACAAAGGGCTGCCTACCTTTCCTGCCGACGCCAAGGGTCTGGCCACTCGCGATTCATCGGGGAAGGTCGAGAACATCCTGGCGCAGAACGTTCCCTGGCTGATCGGAGGCGCTGCCGATCTGGCGCCTTCGACCAAAACACTGCTTACATTTCCCGGCGCAGGCGACTTCGAAGCCGGACAGTACAGCGGCCGCAACCTGCACTTCGGCATTCGCGAGCACGCCATGTGCTCTATCCTGAACGGGCTGTCGTTGAGCAAGATTCGCGCTTTTGGAGCAGGCTTCCTGATCTTTAGCGACTATTCTCGGCCGCCGATGCGTCTGGCCGCGCTGATGGAGATACCCGTAATCTACGTTTTTACTCACGACTCCATCGGACTGGGCGAAGATGGCCCTACCCACCAGCCGGTGGAACAGCTCGTGGCTTTGCGCGCCATTCCCGGCTTCCTGGTGTTGCGTCCGGCCGACGCCAACGAAGTGGTGGAGGCGTGGAAGGTCATCATGCAGCTTCGCCACGAACCGGCGGCGCTGGTCCTGACGCGGCAGGCGGTCCCGACCTTTGACCGGAAGCGCTACGCCTCCGCCGCCGGCCTGGCCAAAGGCGCTTACGTGATGGCTGAGGCTGCCGACGGCAAGCCAGAGCTGATCCTGATGGCCACTGGAAGCGAAGTATCGATCTGCATTTCGGTATACGAGCAGCTGACGGCGCAAGGGCGCAAGGTTCGCGTGGTCAGCATGCCTTCGTGGGAGCTTTTCGAGAAGCAGAGCGAGGAATATCGCGAGAGCGTACTGCCGGCGGCGGTTACGGCGCGCATTGCGGTGGAGCAGGCCTCCACGCTGGGATGGTCACAGTATGTGGGACCAGGGGGCAAGGTGCTCGGCATGAAGACGTTCGGGGCTTCGGCTCCCTTAAAGGAATTGTTGAAGAAGTTTGGCTTTACTCCTGATGCGGTGCTGCGTACCGCTCAGGAGTTGTTGGGACGATAAGCGCGTTTACGAGAGATTGGCAGTTAGTACCGCAAAAAAAAAATGCGCATCACCATTGGCTCGGACCATGCCGGCTACGAACTGAAGAAGGTGCTGGCCGACTTTCTCGGCGGGCAAGGCCACCAGGTCCGCGACGTAGGCACGAACAGCACCGCCGCGGTCGATTATCCTGATTTCGCGGAGGCAGTAGGCGTGAGCGTTTTGCGGGGCGAGAGCGAGCGCGGCATCCTGATCTGCGGTAGCGGCGTAGGCGCTGCAGTTGCGGCCAACAAGATACCCGGCATCCGGGCCGGCCAGTGTCATGATACTTACTCGGCGCACCAGGGAGTGGAGCACGACGACGTGAACGTTCTGGTGCTGGGAGCCCGGGTGATCGGGGTGGAGCTGGCTAAAGAACTATGCGCGACGTTTTTGCGGGCGAACTTCACCGCCGAAGAAAGGCATCAGCGGCGCCTGGCGAAGACCTTAAGTATTGAGCAACGTTATGCGGCCACAGCAGCGGCCAGAAAGAAGGAGCCATGAGTACTGTTTCAACCATCGATAAGCCGGGATTCGGCGAAAAGTCGAAAGATAACCCTCTGGTGATGCTGCTGCAGAAATTCGGGCAATCGTTCTGGCTGGATTACATCCGGCGCAACCTGATTACCAGCGGCGAACTGCAGCGCCTCATCGACGAGGACGGCCTTCGCGGCATGACTTCAAATCCCTCCATCTTCGAGAAGGCGATCACCGGCAGCACCGACTACGCCGATTTTCTGGACCAGCTTCGCGCCCAGAACCTGAGCGCCGCCGAGATCTTTGAGCGGATCGCGGTGCGCGACATCCAGGACGCCGCCGACCATCTGCGTCCGGTGTATGACGCCAGCAAAAGGCGGGATGGCTACGTCAGCCTGGAAGTCTCGCCCACTCTGGCTCGCGACACCAAGGGCAGCATCGAGGAGGCGCGCCGGCTGTGGAAGGCGGTGAACCGCGAGAACCTGATGATCAAGATTCCCGGCACACCGGAAGGCGTTCCCGCCATACGCCAGCTGATCAGTGAAGGCCTGAATATCAACGTGACGCTGCTCTTCTCGCAAGACGCTTACCTGAGCGTGGCCGAAGCCTTCATTCAGGGTCTGGAAGCCCGCGCGGCTGCGGGCCAGGACGTGAGCAGGATTGCCAGCGTTGCCAGCTTCTTCGTGAGCCGCATCGACTCTCTGGTCGACTCCATTATCACTACGCGCCTGAAGACCGCCAACCCGCAGGAGACGGAGCTGCTGCGCGGTCTCACCGGCAAGGTCGCGATCGCCAACGCCAAGCAGGCATATCGCAAGTACGAGGAGATGATTGGCGGGCCACGCTGGAAGGCTCTGGCCGCGAAAGGCGCGCAGACGCAGCGCCTGCTGTGGGCGAGCACCAGCACCAAGAATCCCAGTTATCCGGACACCATGTACATCGATAACCTGATCGGGGCGGATACGGTCAATACCATCCCGCCGGCCACGGTGGATGCGTTCCGCGATCATGGCCGGCCGACGCGCACTGTCGATCAGGACGTGGACGTGGCCAACAAGATCATGGCCGATCTTGAGCGCGCCGGTATATCCATGGGCGAGATTACTGACAAACTGCTCGATGAAGGGATTGTGCTGTTCGCCGACGCCTTCAAGAAGCTGCTCGCGGCAGTGGAGGAAAAAAAAACTCAATCCGCTCAGGTAAAGCCCAAGATTGAGCGCCAGCGCTGCGATCTTCCCGCGCCTTTGCAGCAGGCGGTTGACGCCACCCTGAAAGACTGGCAGGAGCACGACAAGGTCAGCCGTCTGTGGAAGGGCGACAAATCGCTATGGACCAGTGACGACGAAGACAAGTGGCTAGGCTGGCTGCACGTGGCCGAAGACCAGGCCGCGCATCTGCAGAAGCTGACGGCAGCCGCCGACGATGCCGTGCGCGCCGGCTTCAAGCACGCTTTGCTGCTGGGCATGGGCGGCTCCAGTCTTTGTCCTGAAGTGCTGGCACTGACCTTCGGCAAACAGGCCGGCCGGCCGCAGCTTCACGTTCTCGACTCCACCGATCCCGCGCAGGTGAAGAGCGTTGAGAGCCGGATCGATCTGGCGAAAACGCTGTTCATCGTGGCCAGCAAATCGGGCAGCACGCTGGAGCCCAACATCTTCAAGCAATACTTCTTCAATCGCGCCCAAAAGACGGCAAAAAATGGAGATGCAGGCCAGCAATTTGTTGCCATCACTGACCCGGGATCGAAGATGCAGCAGGTGGCGGAAGACGATCACTTCCGACATATTTTCTGGGGCGTCCCCAGCATCGGCGGAAGATATTCCGCGCTCTCCAACTTCGGCATGGTTCCGGCTGCGGTGATGGGGCTGGACGTTCGCCGCTTCCTGGATCGCACGGAAGAGATGATTCAGGCATGCGCGGCCACGGTTCCCGCGCAGCAGAATCCCGGCGTGATTCTGGGAGCCGTTCTGGGAACGCTGGCCAATCATGGACGCAATAAAGTCACGCTGGTGACCTCGCCGGGCATCCACGATCTGGGAGCGTGGCTGGAACAGTTGCTGGCGGAGAGCACGGGCAAGAATGGGAAAGGATTGATCCCGGTCGATCTCGAGCAATTGGGCCCGCCGGAAGTTTACGGCGCCGACCGCGTCTTCGTTTATCTGCGCCTGCAGGGCGGCGTCGATAAGAATCAGGATTCCGGCATCCAGGGTCTATCCAAAGCCGGACAGCCGGTGGTGACGCTGGAGATCGCCGACATCTACGACATCGGGCAGGAATTCTTCCGCTGGGAGATAGCCACGGCGGTCGCGGGATCGATCATCGGCATCAACGCGTTCAACCAGCCTGACGTCGAGGCCAGCAAGCTGGCCACGCGCGCCCTGACCTCGGAGTACGAGAAGACCGGCAAGCTGCCGGCGGAAGCGTCCATTCTGGAAGAGGACGGCATCAAGCTGTTCACCGACGAGCGCAACGCCAGCAACCTTAAGAACCTGGCCGGCAAGCAGGTTTCCCTCAACGGTCTGCTGCGCGCGCACATCAGCCAGCTGGGGCCGGGAGACTACTTCGCCCTGCTGGCTTACCTGGAGATGAACCAGGCACATGAAGACCAATTGCAGGCCATCCGCCAAGCGGTGCGCAATCGCAAGCATGTGGCCACCTGCCTCGGCTTTGGACCGCGCTTCCTTCACTCCACGGGACAGGCATACAAAGGGGGACCAAACAGCGGCGTCTTCCTGCAGATCACCTGCGATGATGCCGTGGATTTTCAGGTTCCGGGGCAGAAGTACAGCTTCGGCGTGGTGAAAGCGGCGCAGGCCCGCGGCGACTTCCAGGTGCTGGCCGACCGCAAGCGCCGCGCAGTGCGGGTTCATCTGAGCGGGGACATCAAGGCCGGCTTAGACAGGTTGCGTCAGGCAATAGGCTGAGCACGTCAAGTCGAATTGTCGCCGACCCAGGAATTCCTCGCGTCGGTGGGAGCTGTGAATCGGAGGACAAATGCAACTGGGAATGGTTGGGCTGGGACGGATGGGCGGCAACATGGTGCGCCGCCTGATGCGTTCAGGTCACCAATGCGTGGTGACGGACTTAAGCCCGCAGACGGTGGCGGAGTATGCCAAAGAAGGCGCGACCGGCGCATCGTCACTGGGCGACTTTGTGGCCAAGCTGCAAAAGCCGCGCGCAGCCTGGATCATGGTTCCGGCCGGCGATCCCACCGAGCAGACTGTCAACGCTCTGGCCCAGCGCTTTGAGGCCGGCGACACCATCATTGACGGCGGCAACTCCTATTACAAGGACGATGTGCGCCGTTCGACGAAGCTCAAAGACAAAGGCATTCACTACGTCGATGTCGGCACCAGCGGCGGGGTCTGGGGCCTGGAGCGCGGCTACTGCATGATGCTGGGCGGCCCGAAGGAAGCCGTGGAACGGCTGGATCCGATTTTCCGAACGCTGGCTCCCGGCACCGGGGATATTCCGCGCACGCCCGGGCGCGAAAAGATGGGCGGCACCGCCGAGCTGGGCTATCTCTATTGCGGACCGTCGGGCGCCGGACATTTCGTGAAGATGATCCACAACGGCATCGAGTACGGCATGATGCAGGCGTACGCCGAAGGGTTCGACATCTTTCGCAACGCCACATCGAAAGAACTGCAGCCGGAGTTGCGCTACGATCTCAACGTCGCGGACATTGCTGAGGTCTGGCGGCGCGGCAGCGTGGTGTCGTCATGGCTGCTCGATTTGACGGCGATGGCCCTGGCCGAGAATCCGACGCTTTCCGAATACACCGGCTTCGTGCAGGATTCGGGCGAGGGCCGGTGGACGATTCAGGCGGCAATCGAAGAAGCGGTTCCCGTGGACGTGCTCTCCGCCGCTTTGTTCACCCGCTTCCGCTCGCGACAGGAGCACACCTTTGCTGAGAAGTTATTGAGTGCCATGCGCCAGAAGTTTGGCGGCCATATCGAATTGAAGCCTTCTTCCCAGAAGCCAGCCGCGCAGAAGGAGAGCGCGTAATCGGAGACTCTATGCCACAGCTTGAGAAAGAACTACAGGATCTGGAGCGGGCTGCTGCCGGCCAGGGTCCACCGCAGTCGGGCCCGTGCGTGATGGTGATCTTCGGCGCCACCGGCGACCTTACCGGGCGCAAGCTCTTCCCTGCTCTCTACAATCTGGCCAAGAGCAACCTTCTCTCGCGCGAGTTCGCCATCGTGGGACTGGGCCGCTCCACTTATTCCATCGACCAGTACCGCCAGCTGATGGGGCAGAAGCTGCGGTCGTTTGCCACCAGCGCGGTGGACAACGATCTGGTCGACTGGCTGCTGCGCCGCCTCTATTTCGTCGCCGGCGAGTTCAACGACGACAAGCTCTACGCCAACCTGGCCGACACGCTGGCCCAGGTGGATAAGAACCACAATACGCACGGCAACTACTTCTTCTATCTCGCCACCAGCCCCACGTTCTTCGGCGATATCACCGACCGCCTGGGCGCGTCGGGACTGGCCTGCGAGAAAGACGGGCAGTGGCGGCGCATCGTCTTTGAGAAACCTTTCGGCAGCGACCTGGACTCGGCGAAATCCCTCAACCGCCAGGTGCGCAAGGTGATCACGGAGAGCCAGATCTATCGCATCGACCACTACCTGGGCAAAGAGACGGTACAGAACATCCTGGTATTTCGCTTCAGCAACGGAATCTTCGAGCCCATCTGGAACCGCCGTTACATCGATCACATCCAGATCACGGTAGCTGAAACCGTGGGCGTGGAGCAGCGCGGCGGGTACTTTGACGCTGCCGGAACTTTGCGGGACATGGTGCCTAATCACCTCTTTCAGCTGGTCTCGCTCACCAGCATGGAGCCTCCGATCTCTTTCAGCTCCGACTCGGTGCACGACGAGCAGTCGAAGATCCTGCATGCCATTCAGCCGCTGGGCGCCGAAGACGTGCTGCATTACGCCGTGCGCGGCCAGTACGGCGATGGCGAAGTGGGCAACGAGCGCGTGCCCGCCTATCGCGCTGAGCAAGGCGTGCCGGGTGATTCCAAGACGGAAACGTTTGTCGCGCTCAAGCTGCAGATCGATAACTGGCGCTGGGCCGACGTGCCGTTTTATCTGCGCACCGGCAAGCGGCTGCCGGCAAGGCACACTGAAATCGCCATCCAGTTCAAGCGCGCGCCGCTGGTGCTGTTCCGCGATACGCCGGTCAGCAGCCTGAAAGCGAACCAGCTGGTGATCCAGATCGCGCCGGAAGAAGGCATCTCCATGCGCTTTGGCGCGAAAGTTCCCGGAGCGCAGATGCGAGTGGGTTCGGTGGAGATGAATTTCAACTACTCTGACTACTTCGGTACGCAACCCAACACCGGATACGAGGTCCTGCTTTACGACGGCATCCGCGGCGACCAGACGCTGTTCCAGCGCGCCGACATGGTGGAAGCCGGGTGGAGCGTGGTGGATCCCATCCTCGACGTGTGGAAGGCGTTGCCGCCGCGCAGCTTCCCCAACTATCCGGCAGGATCGTGGGGGCCGCCGGAAGCCGATGAACTTATCACGCGCGACGGGCGCCACTGGAGAAAGATCGGAGAATGATCCTGGCCGGCGACATCGGCGGGACCAACACCCGCCTTGCATTGTTCCGCGAAGAGAGCGGCCGGCTGTTACTGGCCGAGGAACAGATTTTTCCCAGCCGCCAGCATGCCAGCCTGGAAGAGATAGTCGGCCTTTACCTGAAGTCGCGCCCGCAGACCGTCGAGGCTGCATGCTTTGGCATCGCCGGCCCCGTGATTAACGGCCGTGCGACCACGGCAAACCTGCCCTGGATCGTCGACGCCGCTGAACTCTCGCGCCGTGCCTCTATCCCTTCGGTGTGGATCATCAACGACCTGCAAGCCCATGCTTACGGAATCAGCGATCTTCCCGCCAAAAGTCTGCTTACCCTGAACGAAGGCAAACTTACCGCCGGTAATCGAGCGCTGATCGCGGCGGGCACGGGCCTGGGCGAGGCCGGCATGTTCTGGGACGGAAGCGAGCATCACGCATTTGCCGGCGAGGGTGGCCACGCCGATTTTGCGCCAGCTAACGAACTGGAAGCCGCGCTGCACGCCTTCCTGATGAAGAAGTTCGGCCACGTGAGCTGCGAGCGCGTGCTTTCCGGGCCGGGCATCAAGAACATCTACGACTTTCTGGTGGCCGCGGGGATCCAAGAGGAGCCGGAGTGGCTGCGCGACCAGTTGGCGCAAGCGTTCGATCCGGTGGTTGTGATCTCCGATCATGCATTGAATACGACTGCGCCGATCTGCCAATGTGCGCTGGATATATTCGTCAGCGCATACGGCGCTGAAGCCGGAAATATGGCGCTGCGGCTGATGGCCGTCGGCGGCGTTTACGTCAGCGGCGGCATCGCCGGCAAGATCATACCGCTGCTCAAGAAGCCGGCATTCATGAAAGCCTTTGTCGACAAGGGCCGCATGGAGGGCCTGCTGAACGCCGTGCCGGTGAAGGTGATAGTGAACGACCACATCGGGTTGTTGGGCGCGGCGCGTTACGCGCTGCGCAGCAGCCGCGGGAACCTGAAGCCCGCATATTCTCAAGCTTGACCGAATGCAACCGTCCAACCAGCTCCGCGTGGATCAGGGCGAGTTGAAGGTCGCCCCTGACGCCGCTGCGCTCATGACCGCAGCAATGCAGGAATTTGTGCAATGTGCCGAGAAGGCAATCGCCGCGAACCGAGCGTTTTCTGTGGCGCTTTCGGGCGGGAATACTCCGCGGAGCGTTTTCTCGCTACTCGCGGAGAAATACAAGGACAGCCTGCCCTGGACGATGATCCACATCTTCTTCGGCGACGAGCGCCACGTTCCTCCTGACGACCCGGAGAGCAACTACCGCATGGCGCGCGAGAGCCTGCTTTCCAAAGTCCCGATTCCCGAGCAGAATGTGCATCGCGTACACGCGGAGCTGCCGGCGCAGCAGGCGGCCAGCGAGTACGAGCAGCAGCTGCGGAGTTATTTTCACTTCGCCAACAATGACCGCCCGCGCTTCGATCTGATCATGCTGGGCGTCGGCGAGGAGGGCCACACGGCGTCACTGTTTCCCGACAGCACGGCTCTTCACGAACAGGCCAGGCTCGTCGTCGCCAACTGGGTAGAAAAGTTTCACACCTGGCGAATCACCTTCACATTTCCGGTGTTGAATCAGGCAGCCGAGGTTCTGTTTCTGGCTTCAGGGGCGGGCAAGGCGGAGATATTGAAAAATATCTTCGACGTCCACATTAAGAATGCGTACCCCGCACAACTGGTCCGTCCAACCGACGGAAGACTGTTGTGGCTGATTGACCAGGCCGCAGCCGCACTTTTGTAAGCCGTACCCGGATTCTCGAGCAGGAGCCGCATCTAACCTTTTATGAACCGCTTGCAGAGAACGCGCCGTTTCGTCTATGGGCTGCTATGCCTGGCGTTTTTTGTCGGGCTGGTCACGCCGGGATTCGCCCGGCATCCCAAAACAAAGAGGTCATCGATGTTGCAGTTAACCAGCAAGGCATTTAAGAACGAGGCGGAAATACCGACGGAGTTTTCGTGCGACGGACAAAACATATCGCCCGAACTCGCGTGGAGCGGAGCACCGGCCGAAACCAAGTCGCTGGCTCTGATCATGCACGATCCAGATGCGCCCATGTCGGGCGGGTTTACGCATTGGCTGGTGTACAACATTCCGGCAAATATCGACCGCCTGCCGCAAGATGTTCCCCACCAGGACCAGCTTCCCGGAGGCGGCATCCAGGGAAAGAACAGCAGCGGGAAATACGGATATATTGGTCCCTGCCCGCCTTCGGGAACCCACCGCTACTACTTCAAGCTGTACGCGCTGGACGTGATTCTGAATCCCTCCGCAGGGACAAGCAAAGAGAATCTGGAGCGCGCGATTCGCGGCCACGTGCTGGCGGAAACCGAGCTGATGGGAAAATATAAGCGGGTATCCAACCAGGCAGCATGACGCAAGCACTCTGGATTCAAACTCTGCTGCGGATTGACGCACGGCGCGGAGAAGGTCGAGGAGCAGAACAAATAGTTTTCTGCCCGGCGTCGCGAGCTACCGGTTGCTGATGCTCGACCACAACGCAAAGGCCAGGACGGCAAGAGTCAGCCCCTGGCAAATCCGCACCAGCAAGAGGGCGAGAGCGCGGTCTCTCAGCACCACGGACAGACCGTAAAGAAGGACCATCAGCAGGACCATAATGGCCACCCAGGCGGGATGGCGGATGCGCGCGATGTGATTGCTGTATTTAGTCGCCATGTGCGGACATCTGCCCAAAGTCAGCTGCCGGTGGGCCGTGCCGGGCATTGGGAAATCCTCTGGCCTCAATGTTACAATCGCGTGTGTCGGCTCGCCAGAGCGGGAGTAATTCAGTGGTAGAATGCCAGCTTCCCAAGCTGGACGTCGCGGGTTCGATCCCCGTCTCCCGCTCCAATCCCTTCGATCTCACCAAAGCTAAAAGATAATTGTCGTGAAACAGGCTTGGGAAAGCGACCGCCAAAACAACGGCCCCGGTTTTTTGCCGGGGCCGAAGGCTTCTCCCTGACCGAAACTGACCGATCAGAAAGTGAGTTTGACGCCCATTCTCATGGAGCGTCCGATGGAGTCGGTCTGCGTTACATCCAGAAACTGTCCAGCGGCGGAGCCGTTGACGACCTGGGGAGCGACGAAGTTTCCGAGATTGATGGTGTTCAAGGCATTGAACATGTCGACGCGATACTGGATGTCAGCACGTTCATTGATCTTGAAGCGCTTGCCGATGGAAAGATCGAGGTTATCGAGTCCGGGAGCGCGTAGAGTATTGCGGCCCACGGTGCGGGCATCGGGAGCGCCGACACCTTCGATGAAGTGAACGGTGGAAGGATCGACGCAAGGCGTGCCGGCCAGGTCAGGATTCCCGAAGCCGGTGGAGCACGATGCCTTGAGCACAGCCCGTGTGTTAAGCGGTGCGTTGATGTTGCTGATGTCCGGACGCTCCGCAAGACGCTGCCCGTAGCCGCCGCGATCGGTACCGTTGATCACAGTGAACGGGAATCCGGTCTGCCAGTGCGAGATTCCGCCCAACGTCCATCCGCCCACCAGGCTGCTCAACAGTCCAGTCTTGGGACCGGGGAGGGCCCAGAACAGACCGATCGCGCCTTCGTGACGGCGGTCGAAGTCGGAGTTTCCGTAGTCGAGGTGCGGGCTGAATCCCAGCACCTGCGGCGCCGACTGGAAGGAGCTCGGCGTGGAATCGAAGCCGAAAACATCACTGATGTTATCCAGGTAGTGAGCGTAGGTGTAAGTGCCCTGGAGCTGAACCTGGCCGATGGGAGTCGGCCGGAAGTTGCGTTTCACTTCCACCTGAAGGGCCTCGTAGTTGGAGTTCGCCGAAGCCGCGCGCACCGTGCGCTGTCCAACCGCGGGATCGAAGCGCACGCCAGGAGCGACGAACGGATTCATGTCCAGCGTCTGGTAGAGGTGGTGCGAGACCGAGCCTACATACGAAGTATCCCAGTAGAACCCGTACGGCATCTCGCGCTCAAAGCCCAGGGACCAGCGATCGGTCTGGGGGTTGGGGAAGCTGCCAAGGAACTGATTGTTCTGTGGAGACTGCGCCGTCGGCGGGGTTGGCAGAATTCCGGCAAACGCGCCACTGAAGTTCGCAGTCCCGCGGCCGCTGCTAAGCGAGGTGACCACGCCGCCCAGGGTATTGGGCGAGGAGCCCGCGATATTGGACAACAGGTTGTTGAAGGCGCTGTCGTAGCTGGTCTGGAAACCGCCACGCCACACCATCTTTTCGCCGCCCATCATGCGATTGATCCAGCTGGAACCTTTGGGATTCCAGGCAAAGCCCACACTGGGACCGAAGTTCAGCTTGTAGGCGGGAACTTTGGTGGGCGCAGCGAAGTTGACCGGATCGTAATTGGTAAAGCCGGCGACGACGAAGCCGTTTTCCGGCGCGCCGTAGTACTCGTAGCGCAAGCCGATGTTCAGGGTGAGGTTGTTGGTCATCTTCCAGGAATCCTGGCCGAAGTACGACTGGCGGAAGAGGTCGGGATGGTAGATGGAGCTCCCGAACTGGCGATTGAGAGAGCCGCCGATCCCGCCAAAGTCATCGAGGAAGTTGGAGAAGCCGCTGACGCCAGGGCTGGCGGCATAGGTAAATGAACCGCGCTCGTTGAAAGGCGGATGCTGGCGGGCAAGCTGGCGCAGAAAATCCACTCCGAAGCGGAAGGTGTGCTTGCCGCGCACCATGGTCATGGTGTCCTGGTACTGCCAGTTATTGGCGTAGCGGAATTGGGGAATGTTAGTAGCAACCCCGAAGCCACTGACTCCTGAAATTACGAAGTTAGGCTCGGTTTGATGGAACGGATCAGCCCCCAGTCCCGGGAAGTTGAAGCCGATGCGTCCGTAGTTGAAGCGGAACTCATTGGTCATCCGGGAGTTGATCATGTAGGTATCGACAAATGACCCGGTCAGAGTAAGACCGGTAAAACCGCTGTCGAATCCTGGCAGAGCGCTGGGAATGGCCGAGGTGCCGTTCTGCAGGCTGGGTGAGGTGCTGCGGCTGTCATACAGCCAGCGGAAGCTCATGTTCTGCTTTTCGGAGACGGCGTGATCGATCTTGACCATGTGGTTGTTGTCGAGCTGAGCGAGCGCTTCCCTGCGGATGGCGGAACCAACCTGCAGGCTCAAACCGGCGCGGGTGGAGCCGGTGCAGGTGCCGGCAGCGCTGGGAACGGCAAGGTTAATCAGGCTGCTGCCCTGGCCGCGAAACGAGCCCAGAGCTTTCAGATAGAGGGCAGCATTCGGACAGGCGCCGGCAAGGGACTGCAGCACCGCCACGCCGGCATCAGTGGGAGCGATCAACGGCACGGTGGAGGTTATGTTGCCGTACAAACGGTCCCACTGGGCCGCGCCGAAGAAGAACGTCTTGTTGTGGCCGTTGTAGATGCCCGGGATCACGACCGGGCCGCCGATAGTGAAGTCAGGAATGTTGCGCACCTGGCGCGGCGCCTCGGTAAAGCCGGCGGCCGTTTGCAGATGATTCAGAGCCTTGAAGGCGCTGCCGGTATAGACGTAGTTAGCGGTACCGTGGATGGCGTTGGTTCCGGACTTGGTGATCTGGTTGATCACTGCGCCGCCGGCGCGCCCGTACTCAGCGCTGAAATCCGCGGTCTGTATGCTGATCTGCTGAATCGAGTCAGCGTTGGTGATGGTAAACGCGGGACCGGTGACGGAGATGTCGTTGTTCTCCACGCCGTCAATCATGAAATTGTTGCCGCGCGGCCGCTGGCCATTCACGATGAAGTTCAGAGTGCCGTTCTGGTTAATGGAGTTATTACTGGCGAGCGATACGCCCGGGGCCAGCTGGGTAAGGGTCAGACTGTCGCCCAGCAGGACCGGCATGTTCTGCACGCTGCGCTCGGACAAAATTTCGCCGCGCACCTGCTGCGTGGTGTCCAATCCAACTTCAACGCCGGTGGCTTCCACGCTCACCACTTCGTTGGTGGTGCCGACTTTAAGAGCGAAGTCCAGGTCGGTGGTGTGCGAAGCGCTGATCTCCACGTCTTTTTTATCTTCCGTGGCAAAGCCAGGCGCGCTGACGGCCACAACGTAAGTGCCAAGATCGACGGCATCAATGCGGAAGAAGCCGACGGAGTTCGTGGTCGTTTCACGCACCACGTTGGTTCCCTGCTGGGTGATTTTGACGTTCGCGTTAGAGATGACTGCGCCGGAACTGTCGGTAACGGTTCCGGTCAATGTGCCGCGGCTGCTCTGCGCAAATGCGCCGCCAACCAATGCCAGCACTGTCAGACCTGTGAGCAAAACGGAGACAATCCTTTGACTGAAGACGTCGAGAAGTCGCATATAGCCTCATGTAAAAGGCTTCCGCGATGCGCCAGTCAGTTTTCGCGCAAACTAGACCGAACACGCGAGCCAAATTTTTCCGGACATTCTATATCGTTCAACTCTGGTCTGCTAACAAATCTTTACCGATCAGTTAACAAAATTTTTACGCTCTGATGCCTCTGTGATTTTTCAGATGGTGAGCACCATTTGGTACGCGTTTTGGTAGGCAAATTACGTAACTGTGGAGGCGAAGCTCTCGTACTTCCAAATTTCGAAGAGATTCAGAAGAGATTCAAATGACGAAATGAAGCGCGGTTACTTGGACTTCGGCGTTGACGTCTTCACCTTTTTCGAAATGGCGAGATTGGCATCCGCCGAACCGCTGTAGTTAGCCGCAGTCGTTCCCCATCCGGTGGTCGCAGCGGGAAGATCGTTGGGGCCGGACATGGTTCCATCGGCGCTGCGCGTTAGCATTCCGGTGGAGGGTATGGCGCCGGCAGTCCCGGCCTGGCTGGAAGCAGCAGTCACAAACGGACCGGGATTTACATTTTGCGAAACTGCGGCGCCGCTGGAGGAGTAGGGTGCGGCGGCGCGAGTGCTCATTCCCCCATTCGCGGCGGGATCGGTTTGCTGGGCGTTGTGGCCGGCGCTCGCCGGGGGCTCGACCTGAGCTTCGGTCGGGGGAACGCCGGGTTCGTGCTTAAGGCCGGCGCTATCGCGGTCGTTGCGAGTACAGCCTTGCAGGCAAAGCACGGCGCCTGCTATCGCTACCATCAACAAGATTTTCAAGAGCGGTCCCTCCGGAGCATTTATTACTAGCAGATAATTTACCAATTCTGAGGGAGTTTCTGCACCACCGTTGAACCGGTTCCGGCATTCCGGCCCCCGGAGATGAAGTCTATAATCGAGGTATCTTGAGGAGATCTTCCACTGTCCTCGCGTGGGCTGGGCTGACGGTGCTCGCCGTATGGGGAAACTTCTTTGCGCAGGCGCAGACGGAGACCCGCCCTACCCAGCTGGTGCTGATCATGCCCTTCGAAAACCTCTCCCGTGCGGCGAAGGTGGAGTGGGTGGGAGAATCTTTCCCTGAAGTTCTGGGCAACCGGTTGAATAACCGTTCGCTGCTGCCGGTGAGCCGGGCCGACAGGCAGAGCGCGCTGGATCGCCTGGGTATTCCCGCAGCCGCCAAGCCTTCGCGGGCGACCGTCTACGAAGCGGCCCAGTTGCTCGACGCGGACTACGTGCTGATGGGCGGCTACCGTCTTGACGGTGACACGCTAGCCATACGCGCTCAGGTCCTGGACGTCAGCAAGTTGCGCCTGGGCAGCGAACTGACCGAGTCCGGTCCGCTGGAGAATTTGATCAGCCTGGAAACCGCACTCAGCTGGGACGTGCTGGATTCAGTCGGTCTCAAACCCCAGGTAAGCAAGGAGCAGTACCTGGCGCAGTTTCCGCCCACCCACGTAGACGCATTGGAAAACTATATCCGCGGGGTTCTCGCCGGCAGCTTCGCGGAGAAGCTCAGGTACTTCAAGGAAGCATCGCGCCTGGAGCCGACGCGGACCATGCCCATGCTGCAACTGGGCAAGACTTATTACGACGCCAAGGACTACGAGTCGGCCACCTTATGGCTGACCAAAGTTCCCGCCAATGACCCGCACGGCAACGAAGCGCAGTTTTATCTGGGACTCTCGGCACTTTATGACGGGCAGATGAAGCAGGCAGCGACAGCATTTTCTTCGCTGGCATCGCGCCTGCCGCTGACCGAGGTCTACAACAACCTGGGTGTGGCGGCGGCGAGGCTGGGCGACCATCGCGCGCGAACCTACTTCGAGAAGACGGTGCAGACCGATCCCAACGATCCCGATTACCATTTCAATCTGGCGGTGGAGCTGTATCGCGAAGGGCAACCGCAGGCGGCGATCAAGGAACTCAAGCAGGTGCTGGACTTGTCTCAGGAAATGGAAGCCAAGAGCTTCCTGGACGCTCTCACGGCAGGCACGACGCCGGCGCGAATGCCCATGGAGCGGATCAAGCGCAATTACGACGAATCGTCATTCCGCCAGCTGGCCATGGAGATCGAGAATGCCACCGAGGCGCGCCTGCAAAAAACCGATCCCGCCGGGCGCGCCGCCTTCCGCGTAGAACGCGGTCGGGAACTGTTCGACCAGGGACTGGTGGGCGAAGCCGAAAAGCAATTTCGCGAAGCCGTGATTCTCGATCCCGCCAGCGCCGCCGCACATGCCGGGCTGGCGCGCGTTCTGGAATCGAACCAGGACGCGGCCGGAGCGCGCAATGAGGCCAAGGCTTCGTTGAAGCTGGGTGCGTCCGCGGAAGCGTATTTAGTGCTGGCGCGTCTGGACCTGGCGCAGAATAACTCGACGGCCGCGCAGCAGAACGTGCAGCAGGCGCTGGCGCTGGATCCGGCCAACGCCGCCGCGGTGGCCCTGCAGCATGATATTGCCGCCGGTCTAATCGGTAAGCCGCAGACGCCGCAACCATGAGGTGAGCAGTATGAAACTCCGTCCTCTTCTTCTACCGATCACGATCGCGATAAGTTTTTGCTTTCTTCCGCCGGCCGCACGGGCTGACGTACTGAAGATCGTGGTGGACGACACCATCCAGCCGATGGCAGTGGAATTCATCGACCACGGGATGCAGGAAGCCAAACGCAGCCATAGCGAAGCGATCCTTATCGAGCTGAATACGCCGGGCGGTTTAATGGTGTCGATGCACGAGATTGTCGAGAAGATTCTCGACTCTCCGGTGCCGGTGATCGTTTACGTCACCCCGGCCGGAGCCCATGCCGCGTCGGCTGGTTTCTTCATTCTGGAATCGGCTGACGTCGCCGCCATGGCGCCAGCCACACATACCGGCGCCGCGCATCCGGTCCTGATCAATCCGTTGACTGACAAGAGCATCCCCCTGGATCCGGTGATGAAAGAGAAGGTGGAGAACGATGCTCTGGCCATGTTGCGATCGTATATAGGCAAGCGCGGACGCAACCAACAGGTGGCGGAGAGCACCATCAAAGATTCGAAGGCATTGACCGCCGACGAAGCCCTGGCGCAGCACCTCATCGACTACGTCGCCAGCGACGAGAATGATCTCCTGCGGCAGATGGACGGAAAAACCATCGCCCGCTTTGACGGTTCGAAAACCACGCTACACGTTGCGGGGAAGACAGTGCGCCTGTACGAGATGTCGTTGCGCGAGCAGACTCTTTCGTTGCTCATGAACCCGACGCTAGCGGCACTGCTTCTGACCTTTGGCCTGGCGGCCCTGTACATTGAGTTCAACCATCCCGGCGCAATTGTCCCGGGAGTGCTTGGCTTCATCGCGGTGCTTCTGGCGGTATTCGCTCTACACTTCCTGCCTGTTCGCTATGAGGCCCTGGTTCTGATCGTGGGAGCATTTGTCTTGTATGCCCTGGAAGCCAAGATGCACAGCCACGGCATTCTCACCGCCGGCGGCATTTTCATCATGGTCCTGGGCATGCTGCTTCTGGTGGACGGCCCCATTCCCGAGATGAGAGTGAAGTTGTGGGCTGCGCTTTCCATCAGCATTCCGTTTGGCTTGATTACCGTCTTTCTCATGAGCCTGGCCATGCACGCGCGGCGCAACAAAGTGGTGATGGGCGAAAAAGGGATCATCGGCGAGACAGGAACAGTGACTGCCAGCTTGAATCCCTCGGGCACCGTGCTACTGCGCGGAGCGCTGTGGAATGCGACCGCTACAGTGAATGTGCCGGTGGGCCAGCAGGTGGTGGTGCGGGGTATCCACAATCTGATGCTGGAGGTGGAACCGGTGTCGCAGCCGGCGACCCTGAATCCGGCCCAGGCATGAGTTTTGCTTTGCGTTATAGCCATGCCATAGAATCCGTCTTCGGCTTCAATTCCGGACTGCACGGAGGCGCGCTTTGATTTCAATACCTGTCGTAGTGGTCATCGTCATTGTCGGGTTGTACCTGCTGAACTGCATCAAGATCATGCGCGAGTACGAGCGCGCGGTCTTCTTTACCCTGGGGCATCTGAGCACGCCCGACCGCGGGCCGGGACTGATCTTTGTCTTTGCGCCGGTACAGAAGATGGTGCGCGTGGACCTGCGCCAGCAGGCGCTGGAAGTTCCCCCGCAGGACATCATTACCCGCGACAACGTCACGCTGAAAGTCAACGCGGTGGTTTACTGGGAGGTGCTGAACGCCTCGCAGGCCGTGGTGCGGGTGCAGAACTACTACTGGCAGACACAGCAGTTTGCCCAGACCACGCTGCGTTCGGTTCTCGGCGAAGTCGACCTGGATGAACTGCTGGCCCATCGCGACAAACTGAATGCGCGCATCCAGAGCATCCTCGACGGTCACACTGCGCCCTACGGCGTGAAAGTCGCCAACGTGGAAATCAAGCAGGTGGACTTGCCCGACACCATGCAGCGCGCCATGGCCAAGCAAGCCGAGGCCGAGCGCGAGAAGCGGGCCAAGATCATCCACGCCGAAGGCGAGTTTGCCGCTGCCCAGCGCCTGACCGACGCCGCCAAGACACTGGCGGCCGAACCGCTCACCCTGCAGCTGCGTTACCTGCAGACCCTGACCGAAATCGGCGTGGAGAAGAATACGACCATTGTCTTTCCGCTGCCGGTAGATATACTTTCGGCACTTACCGAAGCTCTCCGTCGAATGGGTGGCGGCAATCCAGCAAAATAGGGTTACACTGAGGTAAATAGCTGCTGGAGAGACCAATGGCCGAAACCGGAACCCAACTGGGCGTTGAACATCCCCAGGACACGGAAATCATCTTAGGCACAGGCAAGCTACTGGGAATATTCTTTGGCCTGGTAGTGCTGTGCACGATCTTCTTCAGCATGGGATACATGCTGGGCCGGAACAGCTCGGGAGGCCGAACGGAGATCGTCGGCAACACCGTGGCCACGGGAAAGACCAGCGGCAAACCTTCGGCCGCGGACAAGACTGCGGCAGCGGCTGGACCGGCTCAGCCGTGCGTTGGAGCCAACTGCACGACAGCGCAGGCCAGCAGCCAGGCGCCCGCGACTACTGCGCCTCCGGCTGATACCAACACATCGAGCGCGCCGGCGACCGTGAGCAACTCTGGCCCGGCGACATCCGCTGGGTCGACCAGCGACAAGCCGAGCGGCATTTACATGGTCCAGGTGGCGGCAGTCTCGAAGCGCGAAGATGCCGACATCCTGGTCTCAGCTCTGCAGAAGAAGCAGTACCCCGTTTTCGTTGCCGGCGTTCCCGGCGATGCTTTATTCCACGTCCAGGTGGGCCCATTTAGCGATCCCAAAGACGCCGAAGCCATGCGCACGCGTTTATCAGCCGATGGGTACAACGCGATTGTGAAGAAGTAATCAGACCACTGCGAATGTTGCGATTGGCTGACAATGCCAACACAAAAAAGCTGCTTGCGGCTGTCTGGTTTGCGGCATTCGCCCTGATTGCTTCCGGTCTTTTCTTTCTTCATCCCCCAATGGCTTTCGCGGCTGTGGTCTTGTACGTTCTTCTTCCCGGCCTGTCCGCTGGCATTGCCGCGTACATTTGGGGCGGGGCCATTCTCGATTCTTCAGTATTAAAAAGCTATCCCGACTGTCTGCTGCGGGGCTTGGGCATCACTCTGGCAGCCTATGGGATATTTTCTATCCTGTTTGCGGTTGGAGTCACGGTGTCGGAAAAGTTATGGAACGTGCGGCAGTTGCCTAGTCTCGTCGTCATGACAATCACGCTGGGATTCGTGATGGTTGGGCCCTTCATGCTGCTCGCCGGTGCACTCGCAGCTCTTAGCCTGCGCCGCCTCCGCGACTATGCATTCGGAAAAAACGCCATCGCAGGCAAAAGACAGTAAGAGCTTCAACCCGTTTCTCTTCGCGGACTAATCGCTATCGAACCTCTGCTCTTTAAACGGATCTCCGTACATGTGATAGCCGTTCTGCTCCCAGAAGCCGGGGACGTCGTGCTCCAGGAGCTCGAGCCCGCGCACCCACTTCACGGACTTCCAGGCGTAGAGGTGAGGCACGATCAAGCGCAGCGGATACCCGTGGTCGGCTGTGAGCGGCTGGCCGTCGTGATGAGTGGCCAGGAGAACGTTGTCGCGATTGAGGTCGGCGAGGGGAACGTTGGCGGTGAAACCCTGCTCGGCATGCACCAGGACGTGCGAAGCCTCCGCCCGCGGCTGGACCAGCCTCAGGATTTGCTTGAAGGGGATGCCCAGCCAATCGTTGTCGAAGCGGCTCCAACGGGTGACGCAGTGAAAGTCGCTGCGGGTCTTGACCTGCGGCAGCTTGTTGAATTCGTCCCAGGTAAAGCGCGCCGGCGCGCCGACCAATCCCCAGATTCGGAAATCCCACTTGGCGGGATCGAAGCGCGGCACGGATCCGTAATGCAGTACCGGCCATTTCAAGGTCAGCGACTGCCCGGGCGGGAGACGGCCTTCACGCTGCATCTCGCGCTCTTTCTCCTTGCGTTCACCGCCACTGAAGATGGAGAGGTCAGCCATGCTGCAATTTTAGGAGAGGAACGCTTCCCACGTCATTTTGGAACCGCAGACAAAGTGGCTGGACAAGCCGGGAACGTATTTACGACGATAGGCTTTCCCCGCTCCCCGGGCGGTGGAGATAGACTGTTATCAATATGGCTCTCACGGACCAGGAAGTTCTCTCCGCCCTCAAAGCCGCTGCCGATCCCACGCGGCTGCAGATTCTGCGCCTGCTGAAGCAGAGAGGACGGTGCTCCATCGGCAAGCCGTCAGGGCTGTGCGCATGCGATATCGAGGAACAATTCAAACTGTCGCAGCCAACCATCTCTCATCACATGGCGGTGCTGACACGCGCCGGCCTGGTGCTGGCAGAAAAAGAAGGCCTGTGGATGTGGTACCGACGCAATGAGAAGACGCTGAAGCAGGTGGCGCGGGCGCTGGGCGGCGGCGAAACAAAATAAAAGCGGCGGAGCGGAGCGCTTCCGCCGCTGTTTCTAAAGATAAAAGACCTAACGAACCATGGCAGCGAACATGGGCGAGTCCAGCAATGACTGGAAGTTCTTGTCGTCAGCCTTGAAGTGGACGACCAGCCTACCCGCGTCGGAGTCGACCGTGGTGCCGTCGAGCGCGACCTTTTCGGTATCCGAAGCATTGGCTTTTTTGAACATCATGCCGGCCTTGAGCAGCGAGGAGAGCGTGGCCGCGGTCATGTTGTCCGAGGTCACCACGCTGAGGTTGAAGTCCACGCCGTGATCGAAATCCATGGAGTAACGCGAGCCGTAGAGGCGGGTCTTGACGCTATCGAATTCCGTCAGGCTGGCGGCGTTGCCGAGGATCGACTTCAGCATGTTCTGCGTGCCTTCGGCGTCAAGAACGCTCCATACCGTTCCCCGATCGACGGAGGCGATCATATCGGTGACCTGGCTGTTGGCGTTGAGGCTCAGGCTGCTGTTGTCGCGGGCTTCAAGCGCGGCGTCCATGCCGGGCTGCGGGCCGAAGAGCAGAGTCCAGTCATCGAGGAAGGTCATCTGCATGCCGCCCGACATGGGATAAATCACCGTGTCGTTTTCCTTGTTGCCTTTGATCTTCTGCTTGGCCAGGGCGAGTTTGAGCTTTTTGCGGGGAAACTGTCCCTGGGCAATGCCGATGATCTGCAGGCTCTTATCCTTGGCGCGGAACACGGCCAGCGTAACCTGGTCAAGGTCGCGATCCGGGACCACGCCGATGCTCTTGAGAGCGTCTTCGAACTGCTTCATGTTGGGGGGAAGCAGTTTGCTGGTCATCTGCATGGCGGTGTCAGAGTTCTTCATCCGCCGGTAATCGACATTGATGATCTGTTGCACTTCCGAGGGAATCACCGTGCGGGTAGCCGTACCCAGGGAGGCGGCAAACGCGGGTAATCCGGAAAGAACCAGGACGATGGCGTACACAACTTTGCAGTTCATAGGCAGCTTTTATTCTAACCCCGCTTGAAAGGAAATAACGCGCCGGGAAGCGCCCGGGAAGGTAAAATCCCGGTTACTTTGATGCAAACACCCGCCGTTCCAGGGGCTTTACCCTTACGGACTTCAGCTCTGGATGGCAGCCATCTTAGAACGCACAGAGGCGGCGAATCCTGCGTCTTTCAGAGAAGAAAGGTTGATCTCCACGTTGGCCAGCGCTCCGCGCACGGCCGCCTCAGCGAGATACTCGGCGACGGTCAGGTCGGAAGCCATGTTGGGGTTGGTGATGGGACGCAGAGAAGCCACGATCCTGGCGACTTCGCGCGCCTTGACTGCGGTCTCCAGCGGGACGCTGGTGGCGCCGCGCATGGCCGCGTCAATCTGGGCGTCGCCGTCGCCTGAAGCCTTGGCCTGCTTGTGGGCGGCCAGCACCTGCTGGTAACTGTCGGCGTCAGCGTCAATTCCCGCCTTCAACTCTTCGCGCAGGACGGCCAGCCGAACCAATGCCCTGCTCAACGGCTCCTCATGTTGGAGATAAGCTTTCTTGCCGCGAGAGAGCCCAGCCACCATGCTGCCCAGTGCCGCCGCCATGGCGGCCGCGGCAGCCGCAGCGCTGCCTCCGCCGGGCGTGGCGGTGGGCGCTGCGAGCTGTTCTATAAACGGCTCGGCGCCCACGCGGAGACCGCCGACGGCCATCTTGCCGCCCATCACCGCGGAGAGCCGGTTTTCCAGAATCAGCGAGGAATCGAAATTCTCAACCTGAAGAAACCACTCGGCGGCCTGCTCCAGAGCTTTCTTGGGGATGAGACCGACGATCTCGCTGCTCTGCGGCAGCACGCCGTAACGCGCCGCTTCCCTCTTCACGAACTCGAAGGCGCGGGCGATGGGCGTCTGCTCAAAATCCGTGAGGTTCATGGAGACCTGGGCCAGCCCGCGAACTTCAAAGCCCGCAGCCTTCACGTAGCGCAATCCGCCGGAAGAAAAGCGGATGGCCTTGGCGATCTTCCTGGCGACATCGACGTCCTTGGTATTGAGGAAGACGTTGTAGGCGATCAGCGCTTTGCGCGCGCCGACGACAGTCGCTCCCGCAGTGGGATGCAGGCGCGGTTCGCCGAAATCAGGACGGCGGTCAGGATTGGTAACCACCTCTTCACGCAAGCCCTCGAACTGCCCGCGGCGGATGTTTTCAAGATTCTGACGTTCAGGAGTTTTAGCTGCCGATTCATAGAGATACACGGGAATCTTAAAGCGCTGGTAGATCTGCTCTCCGACCCGGCGGGCCAGGGCCACGCAGTCTTCAATAGTCACGCCCTCGATGGGAATAAAGGGCACCACGTCGGCGGCGCCCATGCGGGGATGCGCGCCCTGATGATGATTGAGGTCGATCAGCTCCGAGGCTTTACCGACTCCGCGGATGGCGGCTTCAGCCACAGCCTCGCCTTCGCCGACCAGGGTGATCACGGAGCGGTTGTGGTCGGAGTCCATCTCGCGGTCAAGCAGGTAGACGCCGGGCACTTTCATGGCGTCGACGATGGCGTCAACGACCTCCTTGCGCCGGCCTTCAGAAAAATTGGGAACGCATTCTACGAGCGTAGACATACTCCGAGAATAAACGGGCGATAACGGTGTAGCAAATCACGCACTTCGCAGCCGACGCGGGAGATCGCCGTAGTCTCACCGGAAGCGGCTCCAGCCGGCGCTGAACTGGATGGAGTTGATCCCCGGATTTGGAGTCGCCAAGCCGGCGTTGGAGATGTGCTCGAAGCGCGTGTTGATGGTTACCGCCTGATTGGGGCGGACGAACAGATGCAGGCCGATGCCGCCATGGGTCAGGAAGTTGACGGTCGAAGTGCCCGCCGGTACTTCGGTGTTGGTGAACAGCACGCCTCCGCCGAGCTCAAGGTATGGAATAGCGTGCACGGAGTGGGTGAAGTTCCACTTGAGGTTCACGGGGTTGAAGCCGCCGCCGAAAGCGTTCTTCAACGGCTGGTGGAGGTAGTAAAGAGGAATCACATCGGCGGCCCACTCAAAGTTGCCGCGCAGAAAGCCAGGACCGTGGTCATCAGTCAGGACCTTGCCCAGGCGGATGCCGAGGTTGACGATGCGGACGTCTTTGGTGCCGCCGGGGACGCTGAGGCCGCCGCCGAACCATTCGCCCAGTTCCCAGGGACAATCATCGAGGGGCTTAGACGGCGTGGGCGAAGGCGTCTGTGCAGCCGCCAGACCACAGCACAGTACAACCAGGGCGATCAGTTTCATCGACTCCCCGCAACAAGATGAGGTGAACGAAAGAGAGTATCAGGTCAGACAAGAAAAGCGGAAAAAAGAAAGGCGGCCGCGGCCGCCTCTCAGTGCAATTTGGCTCTGCTTAGCTGGCAACTTCCTCGAGCTGCTTCTGGTCCACGTCGAAGTTGGAGTACACGTTCTGGACGTCGTCCTGATCTTCCAGGGTTTCCAGCAGGCGGATCATCTGGCTGGCGACCGCGCCTTCCAGCTTGATGTAGTTCTGCGGCACCATGCCGATGGCCGAGTGCACTACCTCGATCTTGGCGTTCTTCACCGCTTCCAGCACGGCTTCGTAGGCGTTGGGCGCGGTGACGATTTCCCAGTTGTCGCCGTCGTCGTTCAGATCCTCGCCGCCGTTCTCGAGAACGATGTTCATCACGTCGTCTTCTTTGGTTCCGCTCTTGGGAACGATGATGGTTCCCTTCTTGTGGAACATCCAGGCCACCGAGCCGGCCTCGCCCAGGTTTCCGCCGCCCTTGGTGAAGGCGTGTCGGATCTCGCTGACGGTGCGGTTGCGATTGTCGGTGGTTACATCCACGAGCAGAGCTACACCGCCGGGGCCGTAGCCTTCGAAGGTGATTTCCTCGTAAGTAGCGCCAGGAAGTTCGCCGGTGCCACGCTGAACGGCGCGCTTGATGTTGTCGGCGGGCATGTTCTCCGCCTTGGCCGCGGCGATCGCAGTGCGCAAGCGCGGGTTGGTGTCAGGATCGCCGCCTCCGCCTTTGGCGGCCATGGTGATTTCCTTGATTACCCGGGTGAAGATCTTGCCGCGCTTGGCATCCAGCGCGCCCTTTTTGTGCTTGATTGTGGCCCATTTAGAGTGGCCGGACATGGTTCATGACCTCAGACCTGGATTTTTTGCGCAGCCGATGGGGATCCGGCCGACGTTAAGAAGCGTATGAAAACAAAGTAGATTATAGCACGCGCATCAGTGGCCTTTGACAACACTTTCCTGGCCGTAGCGGCGCCGGAAAGCGAAGATTACGGCCAATATTGGCGGCGCCAGCAGCACCGCCCACCACGCCGGAATCAGCAGAACGATAGCGATCGGAGTTAACAGAGAAGCCCAGAACGGCACCTTGGCCGTCCGCTTCATCAGATAGGGCTGAAGCAGAAGGCCGTCGAGCACCATGATCACCGCGAACAGGATCAGGACGTAGAGAAAGCCCAAGTGGTTGCGGGTCCAGAAGAAGCCGGCCATGGCCGGAAAGATCACGGCAATGGGCGGACCGAAATGGGGGACGAACTGCAGGACTCCAGCCAGCAGCGCCCACAACGGCGCCAGAGGAACGCCGATCACCAGCAGGCCGATCAGCCACAGTACGGCTACCGCCGCGGCGTCAAGACACTGGGCCACAAACCAGTTCTTAATGGCCGAGCCGGTGGTACGCAGGTGATCGAACCATTCCATCCTGTTTTCAGTTTAACCACAGAGGGCACAGGAGAGCACGGAGGCAAGGCACAGGCCCATTTCCCTCTGTGTTCCTTCGTGTCCTCCGTGGTTTAATGAAGTTATGAAATTCGGCGTCATCATCTTTCCCGGCTCGAACTGCGATCAGGACAGCTACCATGCCGCCATCGCCGCCACGGGCGAGCAGGCCGCGTTTTTGTGGCATGAATCGCACGACCTGGAGAATTGTGATGCCATTATCGTTCCCGGCGGCTTTGCCTACGGCGACTACCTGCGCACCGGCGCCATCGCGCGCTTCGCGCCGATCATGGAGCGGGTAGCCAAATTCGCCAGCTCTGGAGGCCTGGTGATCGGGATTTGCAACGGCTTCCAGATTCTCTGCGAGGCCGGTCTGCTTCCGGGGGCGCTGCTGCGCAATGCCGGCCTGAAATACATCTGCAAGTTCGTGGACCTGCGCGTGGAGAACGCGGCCACGCCGTTCACCCGCGCGTGCCGCAAGGGCGACGTGCTGCGCATTCCCATCGGGCACATGGAAGGCAACTACTACTGCGACGCCGCAACTCTGGAGCAGCTGCAGCGGCAGGACCGCATCGTCTTCCGCTATTCGACGCCCGACGGCCAGATCACGCCAGAGTCCAATCCCAATGGGTCGCTGGACAACATTGCCGGCATCATCAACGAAGGCGGCAACGTGCTGGGCATGATGCCCCATCCAGACCGCTCCAGCGACGCGCTGCTCGGCTCCGCCGACGGCGCCAAAATCTTTCTCTCCATCGCGCAGTCTCTCTCTGCATCGCCATCTACAGCTACTCTGCTGGCGGCCCGATAACCGCGCAGCGGCCCTCTCCGCGCGGCGGCACAGCATCTTAGTATGCACACGCCCTTCGATCGTTTGAGGTGAACGCCTCGTAGAGGAGACCCAATGCGTATAAAAAGTGTCGTCATTTCGTTAGCCACTCTGCTGCTCGCGATGTGCGTTGCCTGCTCTTCCCGGGACAACGTGAACGCATCCAGCAACCGCGACGTGAAAGACCAGGTATCAAAGGCCCTGGACAGCGCGGGATATAAGGACGTAAAAGTCGACGTGAACCGCGACAAGCAGCTCGTAACCCTGAGCGGCGAAGTGAAGAGCGACCAGGACAAGCAGCGCGCCGAGCAGGCGGCCAAAGACTCAGCCGGAAACTTCGTGGTTTCGAACGAGATCGGCGTTCGTCCGGAAGGCGCCAGCAGCGACGCCAAAAAGATCGACAGCAACCTGGACACGGCTATCGAGCACGACTTCAAGGCGGAGATCGTCGCCAACCGTCTTGATCGCCAGAAAATAAAGTACGAAGCCAAGAACGGCGTGCTGACGCTCACGGGCAAGGTCCGCAGCGCAGCGGTGCGCGACAAGGTGGAAGAACTCGCCTCCAAGGTTCCCAACGTCCGCCAGGTGGTGAACCAGATCGACATCAGCGGGCCGCAGCCGGCCAGGACCAGAAGCGGTTCGGGGCTGTAGTAGCCGGCCTTATGGTTTGAACGCTTCTTTATTCACCACGTAAGGCATTTTGGCCGGGTCGCCGCTGTAGTTGCTCTCGAGCACGTCGATGAGGGCCTGCACGCAGCGCCCGGCCATGCCTTTGGCGGGATCGGGCGAAAGGCGGGTAATACGGCCGGCGCTGGCGAAGTGGGGAAACAGGCGGCAACGGTCGGCGATCTCAGGATCGCGCAAGGGAGAATCCGCGGGCAGCGGCTCTTTTTCAAAGACGTCGAGCGCTGCCCCGGCAATCCATCTCTCTTTCAGCGCGTGGTACAGCGCCCTCTCATCCACCACCGGGCCGCGGGAATCATTGACCAGGTAGGCGTCTTTGCGCATCATGCGCAGCGTCTGCTCGTTCATGAGGTGGAAAGTGGGCGTGGCCGACTCGCCTTCGCGCAGCAGCGGCACATGCAGCGTCACGAAGTCGGCCTGGCGCAGCGCGTCTTCAAAGCTCACGTACTTGATCCAGGTTTTTTCGGACTGAATGCCGGTGGAGTGGCGCAGGTCCATCACCTGCTGAATGGCGGCGACGAAAGCATGGTTCTGGTAGGCCGGATCGAAGCAGAGGATGTTCATGTCGAAGCCGGCGCACTTCTTGATCATGGCCTGGCCGATGCGCCCGGTGCCGATCACAGCGATGGTCTTGCCGGTGATCTCGTCGCCGAGAAAAGGCAGGTAGGGATGCCACGATCCCCACTTGTTCTCGCGCACCAGCTTTTCCGCGTCCCAGAGCTTGCGGGCTACGGCGCCCAACATGAAGAAGGCGAATTCAGCAGTGGCGTCAGTAAGGACATCTGCAGTGTTGGTGAAGGGGACCCTGGATTTGTTGGCGGCGGCGCGATTGATGTTGTCGAAGCCCACGGCGAGCTGGGCGACGGCCTTCAGCTTTCCGTTGCCGGCGGCGAAGACCTCGGCGTCGATGGGGTCGCGCAGGGTGGTGATCAGCCCGTCAATGCCGCCGGCGACTTTCTCGATGATCAGCTTTTTGGGCGGCGCTTCCGGCCCGGGATAGACTTCCAACTCGTAACCGCGTTCGCGCAGACGATTCAGAGCGGCATCGCCGATGTCACAGGTAGCAAAGACGCGAAATTTCTTGTTAGCCATCGATCTTGAAACATCTCACCACGGAGTCACGGAGGCACGGAGACACAGAGAAAGTCTTAGAATTTGGGGCTAGAGCTTCTTAGGCCTCCAGCAGTCAGTCGATCTTTAACTCCTTGCTGCCTGGTTCTCTTGGTACCCTGTCTCTTCCAGCCTCGCTTTCTCGGTGCCGCACTGTCTCCGTGGCAAGTCTGCTAAAGATTTTTCTGCGCCCAGTGCTCCACGCGGTCCAGAGCCTTCTCGATGTTCTCCATGGAGTTGGCGATGCTGAAGCGCAGGTGGCCTTCGCCATGGGCGCCGAATGCCGTGCCTGCCAGGCAGGCCACGCCGGCGTGCTCAAGCAGCTCGTCGGCCATTCTCTTGGAAGTCCAGCCGGTGGCGCGGATGTTGGGGAAGCAGTAGAACGCGCCCCGGGGGATGCGACAGCTGAATCCCTCAATCTGGTTGATGCGCTCGACGAAGTAATCGCGGCGGCGCTTGAACTCCGAGCACATGTGCTTCACGGAGCGCTGATCGCCCTGCACGGCTTCAATGCCTGCCACCTGGGTGAAGCTGGCGGTGCAGGAGTTCACGTTGGTCATCAGCTTGGCAAATTGCCGGGCCAGATCGGGCCGCATCACGCCATAGCCCAGGCGCCATCCGGTCATGGCGTAGGTCTTGGAGAAGCCATCGAGCATGATGGTGCGGTCTTTGAAGCCATCAATCGACATGATGGAGTGGTGCTGGCCTTCAAAGATCAGGCGGCTGTAGATCTCGTCGGAGAGCACCATGATGTCGCGATCGCCGATGGCGGCGGCCACGTCGCGCACGTCCTGCTCTTCCATCATGCTGCCGGTGGGGTTGTGGGGGGAGTTGAGCACGATCAGCCGGGTGCGGTCGGTGACCAGATCGGCCAGCTCATTGGGATCCAGGCGGAAATTCTTTTCTTCGCGCAACGGCAGGGGCACCGGCTTGCCACCGAGGAAGCCGATCAGCGACTCGTAAATAGGAAATCCCGGGTTGGGATAGATGACTTCGTCACCTTCTTCGACCAGCGCCATGTAGGTGAAGAAGATGGTGGGCTTGCCGCCGGGGACAACAACTACTTCCTCCGGAGAACACTTCACGCGCCGGGTGCGGCTGACGTCGTCAGCAATGGCCTGACGCAGCTGGGGAATGCCGGCCGAGGGCGTGTAATGGGTGGCGCCGGTGCGCAGCGCTTCCACTCCAGTCTCAATCACATTGGCCGGCGTATCGAAATCCGGCTCACCGATCTCGAGGTGCACGATGTCGCGGCCCTGGGCTTCCAGGACGCGGGCGCGGGCCAGCACTTCAAAAGCGGTTTCGGTTCCCAGACCGGCCATGCGCCTGGCCAGCCTCATCTCGGATTGCGTAGTGAGACCTTGATTCATTTTCCTGTGTACTCTTCTTTGGATTCGATTCTTGTCTTACTCGTTGACCGCCTGCTCCTGGCCTTGCGATCGCAGCACATGGGCCACCGTGTAGGGGACACGGCGTCCGGGCTCCTGCTGGAAATTTCGCACCTGCAGGTCGCCGAGCAGGCCCAGGGCCAGCATCTGTCCGCCGAACAGGATCACCACCGCGGCAAACACCAGCAGCGGGCCGTGTGCCATCAGAATGCTTTCGTGCCACACAACTTTGGAGAGCATCAGCCAGAAGGCGATGCTCAGCCCGGTCAGCAGGGAGAGGATGCCAACGCCGCCGAACAGGTGCAGCGGACGATACATGTACTTGAGCAGAAAACGGATGGTGATCAGATCGAAAAATACGCGGAAGGTGCGGGAGATGCCGTAATGCGAGTCGCCCTGCGGGCGCACCACGTTCCTAATAGGGATCTCGCAGATGGAAGCGCCGTACCACGAGGCCAGAGCGGGGATGAAGCGGTGCAGCTCGCCATACAGCGGCAGCTGTTGAATGATCTCGCGGCGGTATGCCTTGTAGGTGGTGCCGAAGTCGTGGATGTTCACGCCGCTCAGTTTGGCCATCAGCCAATTGGCAATGCGCGAGGGCATGCGGCGCATCACCAGGTTGTCCACCCGCTCTTTGCGCCAGCCGCTGACCAGATCGTAGCCCTGATCCAGCATTTCGAGGAACTTGGGGATTTCTTCAGGATCGTGCTGCAGGTCGCCGTCCATGGCGATCAGGTACTCGCCCTGCGCGTGAGCGAAGCCGGCGGCCAGCGCCGAAGTCTGGCCGAAGTTGCGGCGCAGCTTTACCACCACCACGCGGCTGTCGATAGCCACGATCTCGCGCAGCAGCTTGTAAGTGCCGTCAACGCTGCCGTCGTCAACGAAGACCAGTTCAAAGCTGTCGCCGGTAGTTTCCATCACCGCCTTCAGGCGGTCGTAGAGAGCGGTTACGCTCTCCTGCTCGTTGTGAAATGGGACGACTACTGAGTACTTTGGCATGAAACGAAATTATACCATTCTCTATTCTTACTTTAAGATGCGGAATTAGAGCCAAGCGCAAGCAAACGCAGTAACTTGCGCGACACCGGTGGAGTTACCCCGATGGACCGATCTGGGCGTTGCCAAGCCAGCTGATGGAACCAGGACCGGCGTTGGTGAGCTTAGCGCGGGTTCTGCCACTTGTCGGATGCCTTGCCGACGCTCGCGCTCTTGAACTCAATCTTCTGGTAGGCGAGCTTGATCTCCTCGACCTCATTTGCGTTCTTCATCCCGCCGGTGCTTTTCCTCATCTCAATGCCCGAGACCTGAGCATTGGTAAGCTCAATGGCGCGGTAGACCTGCTCTTTTCCACCGGCATCGGTACGCACAAACTCAATCGTCACTTTTCTCAGCAATTCGCCCCGGGTCATAGCGTCATGAAGCTGCTTCGAGGATGGGCCCACTTCTTTAGTGATCACCAGGGGCTGATGCTGGCGCTTACCTGAGGCCATCCCTGTGGACGCGTCGCGCGGCGAAACGACCGATTCGTTCACGGAAAGCACAGCGATCCACGGACTGCCGGCTTTGGTTCCTTCTCCGTGAAATTCTCCCTGCGGTCCCTGGATCTGCATGTAAATCTTCTCTCCAGCCAGGGCCGGAAGAGCGGCTAACGAAAACACGACAAGGGACAGGACAAGGCATGGGCACCGCATACTGACGCGCATGGTTTTCTCCATGATCTGATCTGGTTGGAGTAACAGGCGCGAATTGTACCCTAAGGCGCGCTGCCGCGCGCGGGGTTGACTCCCGGGGAAGAGGGCGAAGGCACGCCTAACCGGCCACGCTGCGTCCAGCGGCGCGAAGGACGATGCGGGAAGCGGCGCCCAGCCAGTCGCCCAACTCAGGCAGCGGATCGCCAGGAGTAAAGTTGTCGTGAAATGCTCCGGGCACGGGCTTGAGAAACTGCATGAGCGCGGCCAGACGTCCCTGGGTCTTTCCGGGATAGCTGCCAGGAAGGCCCTGCCAGAAGTAGAGAAGCCGCCGCAGATCGCCGAGCCACCAGCGGCAGACCACGCCGGGCGGGTAACCGTCGTGCGGCGCAACATCGCCATGCTCGGCGATTTCCGCCAGCATGCGGGGAAAATCCACGCCGGCATAAACGGCGAGGGCCAGCGAGTTCCAGGCGCGCGGGTTCACTTCCAGAAAGAAGGGCGTGCCATCGGCGCGCAGGCGATATTCCACGCTGGCCAGGCCTGTCCACTCGGGATCGAGGGCGCGAATGATGCTCAACGATCCGGCGCGCAAGCCGTCTGCGGGCTCGCTGATGCGCAGCGCCGCGCCCCAACCGGTGGGGTGGACGCTGCGGATGCGGCGATAAGCGAACTCGGCGCGCAGTTGGCCGCGGCACAGCAGCAGGCAGTAGACCACGCCTTCGCCCTCGATGAATTGCTGGGCAAGCACCTGTGACGATCTCTGGCGCAGCCGGCGATAGGCGTCAACGAACTGCTGCGGAGTGCGGGCGTAGAGAGTGCGCAGGGTCGGCGTCACCCGGCCGTCGCGCAACTCCACCGAGGTACGCGGCTTGAGCACGGCGGGATAGGGAAAATTGGCGGCGATGCGTTGAGCGCCAGCGTAGTCGGCGACGAGGCAGGTGCGGGGGGAAGGTACACCGACCAGGCCGGCCACCTGCGTGGTCTGCGCCTTGTCATAGGCCTTGAGCATGGTGGCGTGGGGAGGCATCACCATGATCCCGCCAGCGTCCTCGACGAGAGCCTGCTGCTGGGAGAGAGCCATTACGGTTTTTTCGGTGAGAGGCAGAACCAGCGTTCCGCTCTGTCGACCGGCTTCGGCGGCAATGCACGCGGCAAATTCCTCGGCGCTCTGCTCGGCGCTGGGATAAGTAAAACTGCCCGCGGCGTAGCGCGACCATCCCGCTTTTGACCACGTGGATGAAGATCCAACCAGAACTGAATGCCCCGCGCGGGACAGCGAGCGTACCGCGGCCACCGCCGGATTCACCTGGCCGTCCAGTAAGAGAACCCGCATATCGTCGATGAGACTTGTGGCGTTGTTGCTGCTACATGAGATGAAGCGGCAGCAGCGATGGATGGCTCGCGGATGAGACTGAGAATATTGGGGTTTTACTCAGTTGCGTTCGAATTTTCCACATCGCAGAGCAGGCTGATGCTCTCGCGCACAGGCTCGCTGAAGACGGTTCTGGCGGCGGACAGCTGTTCTCCGGAGGTACGCACGCTGGCCCGCACGTCGCGCGACTGGAGCACAGAGGCGTGCAGGTCCGCGACGATTTCTCTGCCCCGGCCAACCGAATAAGCCGCCACCTTGTTTGCCCGCAGCCGGCGCCGGTTTTCCTCAAGGCGCCTTAAGGCTTCAGCCAGCTCCTGGCGCGACTGCGAGACTCTGGCGATCAGCGCGTAGCATTCGCTAATGGACCGGTACAAATCGTGGGCGATGCGCGGCGCTCTCTCGATTCGTGCAAGCTTTGGCAGAACGTCGCGCGCGCCGTCGCTAACCGTCTGCCCGTTGCGCGCCGCACCAAGCTGGTGGAGTGCCCCATGGGTTCCTACAGATTCGCGATCGAGGCCTGCGTCCCCCGACTCCAGCAGCAGAGTTCGCAGGGGCCGCGATTGGACCCAGCCATCGATCTCCGATCGTATGGCGATCACGGCGCTGCGGCCCATATGCAACGCGCGATGCACAGGCAGATTTCCATACCGCTCCCACCTTTGCACTGTGCGTATGCCGCGGTTGAGGTAAACGGCAATCTCCTTCCACCCGTTGAGAATCTGTTCGGAAGATTGTTTCAAGCGCGTCTCCTGTCAAGAAATGGGCGATGGTGCAGAACCCGACTCGGCTTGTGACCGCAAGCGCAGCAGCAGGGAGTGCGGATCGAGCGGCTTCTCCAGCACCGGAAAAGTTTCTCCGTCACCGCGGGCGTGTTGCAGTCGATGAGCGTGGTCGGGCAAGGCGGAGAGCAAGAATATGCGGCAGTTGATCGAACTGCGGCGAATCTGCTGAGCCACTTCAACGCCGTCGATGTCGGGCATGAGTACATCGCTCAGCACGATGTCGGGAAAAAACTCGGCCGCTCCGCGAACCCCCGCCTCTCCGCAGTACTCAACCCGTACCGCGTAACCGTGTGCCGAGAGAACCATAGCCAGAGTATCGGCTACATGGATCTCATCATCGATAATCAGCACTTTGCGCTGCATGGCTCAAGGTCTACTTTCTCCTTCCAGCAATATGATGGCACGATTTCGGCAGCAGTCATAAGGCGTCAATTAAGTTTTTTCTTGCGACGTCAGGGGCATTAAGGGACCTTAATAGAACAGGAGCCCTGACCGTGAAGGGGCCCTTCGTCGACCGCAAGAAATGAGACTTACACGTAACTGGCAAGTGGAAACTTATAAGAAGAAGGACAAGGCCGGCGAGAATGTTGGACAAGCCCTCACGTGGCCTCATTCTCACTTGACATAATAACGATACTGTGGTAAACATACAGCAGTTTGCCATTCGGCAGTCGGCATCCGCAGCAAGCCGGGACCTTCGGCTCAGCAGTCAGCCAGACCGGGGGAACCACAAGATGTTGGGTTCTTTAGATACTTTTTGACAAACGATCCCAAGGTATTGGATTAGCTGGACGAGGCAGGAATCTAAGTCGTTTGGAATGCTAGTGAGCAGGGGAAGAGTGGTGTAGTCCGGCAGGCCCATCATCGGGGATCACCGGGGATGAGGTGGGATCCATCCCAAGGGGGGCAGGGTACGACAAGATCGGGTGATCGGAGAAAAAACTACTGACCAGTGATTACACTGAAACACACTGATCGTGCTGTCAGGTCCGGGCCTGATTCGGCCCTTTCAAAGACGCCGATGTGGACAGCGCCCGAATCTACATGCACACTATTGCCGCTGTCATCCCCCTGGATCGAGGTTCTTCTCCATGCGCGCTAACCGATTCGCCGGCCGTCTACTAGCACTCTTACTGCTTGCTTCGTCCATGGCATTGCCGCAGGCGGGCGTGCCTGCACGAATCGCTTCGGGATACAAAACCATCAGCGAGAACACTCTGCGCGCCGATCTCACGTTCCTGGCGTCAGACGCTCTGCAGGGACGCATGTCCCTGCAGAACGGCGATCAGGTGGGGATTGACTGGATCGCCTCAGAGTTCGCCAAGGCGGGTTTGAAGCCGGCCTTTGACGGCAGCTACCTGCAGCCGGTGCCGCTGATCGAGTACCGCAACGATCGCGCCGAGAGCTACGTGGCCTTCAGCCGGGGCAGTGACGGCGCCAAGCCTAAGCGCTGGCAGTTTCCGGAGGCCTTAGGCGCCTTCCCACGCGATATTGAGGTCACCGCGCCGGTGGTTTTCGCCGGGTACGGCATCACCGTCCCCGAGCTGGGCTATGACGACTACGCCGGCCTGGACGCTAAAGGCAAGATCGTGCTTATCTTCGATCACGAGCCGCAGGAGAACGATCCCGCGTCAATATTCAACGGCACGGGAAACACGCGGCATGCCACCAGTCGAGTGAAGGCGCTAAACGCGCAGGCGCACGGCGCGGTGGCGGTGCTGCTGGTGGCCGAGCCAAACCGCAAGCATCCTTCCAACCAGGAGAGGGTTGCGCGCATTGGAGGTTCCATTACCCGCCGCGAGCCGCTCCCCTCGCAGGCGTTGGCCGACAACACAGTGCAGATTCCTACGGTGACGGTTTCCGACGACGTGGCGCGTGAGCTGCTTTCCATAGTGGCTGCGCCCAGCGAGCTGCAAACGGCCATCGATCGCGACCTGAAGCCGCAGTCCCGGCCGATTCCCGACACGCGGGTCACGGTGCATCTGCAGAATCTGTTTAACCGCCGGGGGACGAGCTACAACGTCGGCGGGCTGATGGAGGGCAGCGATCCGCAGATGGCCGGCGACCTGGTGATCATCAGCGGCCATCACGACCATGACGGCATGAGCGATGGGCAGATCTGGCACGGCGCGGACGACAATGGCTCCGGCAGCGTGGGCGTAGTGGCGCTGGCGCACGCTTTCGCCGCCAACCCGGCGCGGCCCAAGCGTTCAATTCTCTTTGTCGTCTTTGCCGCCGAGGAGCGCGGACTGCTGGGCTCGTATTATCTGGCCGCGCATCCGCTGCGCCCGCTGGATCGCACCCGCGCCATGATCAACTTTGACATGATCGGCCGCAATGAAGAGCAGAGCGACCAGACCAAGGGCTTGATCGATATTCCGGCCGACACCACCAATCGCCTCAACCTGATTGGCGGGACTTACAGTCCGGATTACCGGCGCGTGGTGGAAGAAGAGAACCGCGCGGTCGGCCTAATGCTTGACGACCGCTTCGACCACGATGCCGCGCTCAACATCTTCTTCCGCAGCGACCAGTTCCCTTTCGTGCTGCACGACGTCCCCGCCATGTGGTGGTTCACCGGCTTTCATCCGGACTACCATCACCCCACGGACACGGCCGACAAGATCAACTACGTGAAGATGGCGAAGATTCTCCGGCTGGCATACCTCAGCGCGTGGCGCTTTGCCGACGGCGAGACGCCCAAGTTCGTGCCCAACCCGAGAGGCCAGGCGAAATGAACACGCGGATGGTTAGCCATGACATGGGTTAACCGCGAGCGCGGCGGGAGTCTGGCCCCGATCTTAGTCTTCGCGCAGCAGCATGAGGGGATCAGCGCCCAGGGCGCGCTGCGCCGGAATCCACGTGGCCAGCAGCCCCAGCAGCGACATGGCCAGAACCACGCCGAGCAAAACCAGAGGATCGCGGGGTGTCGCCTGGTACACGACGAAAGCCAGAACCCGGCTGGCAAGAACTCCCAGAATCAATCCCGCCGCCGAACCGAAGGCCAGCAGCCTGAATGCTCTGCCCAGCGCCGCGCGCAAAACTTCCGTGGGCTGCGCGCCCAGAGCAATACGGACTCCCAGCTCACGGATACGCTTGCTGATCGAGTACGCAGCCATGCCGAAGATTCCGGTAATGGCCAGCATCGCGGCCATCACACCCAGCACACCCAGAGAGACGGTCGCCACCCGCGCTGGAAACGTAGCGACATACAGGTCGCTGGTCCAGGTAAAGACGTTAACAGGCAATCCGGGATCGAGCGGTCTGAGCGTGTTTTCAACGTCGGTGATGAGCTGCCGTGGATCGCGCTCGGAGCGCACCACCAGAACGGTCATGTTCGAGGGCGATTGCAGAATGGGAAGGAACATCGCCAACTGGGGGTCTTCGGCGAGAGTCGTATATTTTCCGTCTTCCACTATGCCTACGACCTGCACCCGGGTTCCATCCCGCAGCTTGAAGTAGTGTCCGACCGCCTTGTCCTCGGAGCCGAGGATCCTGCGGGCGAACTCCTGGTTAATGATCGCGACGCGCGGCGAATTCCGGTCGTCGTGCGCGGTGAAGTGACGGCCCGCCAGCAGAGTGGTGCCTGCGGCGCGAAGGTAGTCCGGCGATACGTTGCACTGGTTTACTGCCTGCGCGGCGGCGTTCGCCGACTTCAGGTCTGTGGTCTGGTCGGTGAAGACCGGCACTGTGTTCTGGTTGTCCAAAGGCAGCTCGTCGATCAGCCCCACGAACTGCACTCCGGGAAGCGCTTCCGCCGCCGTGATCATGCGGCGTTGCAGTTCGGCCACTTTGTCGCTGCTGTATCCGCCCATGGTGGGATCCGTGGTGGCCAGCACGGCGTGGGTGGGATCAAATCCGTAACGACCGTGCAGGGAGCGTACCAGCCCGCGCACAGCAACCATAGACGAGGTCACGAGCACGGCACAGATGGCTATCTGCACGCACAGCAGGATGTCGCGCAGGTTGATGCGGCGTCCCGCGGCGCCGCCGGCGGCCTTGACGATCTGGTAGGGATCGGTGCGGAGCACTTGCCTGACCGGAACCGCGCCAAAGATGAATCCGCTGGCGAGAGCCACGAGCAGGGCCATCGCGTAAACACGAAAGTCGGGGTTCACTGGCACGTAGCCGGGAAATCCGGGTATCGGCCGCCACGTGCTCAGCCAGCGCAAAAGCAGAATGCTTCCCCAGACTCCAACTCCTCCGCCGATCAGCGAGATCAGCACCGACTCGGTAAAGAGTGCCCGCAAAATCCGTGCGCGGCTCGATCCAATCGCAAGCCGCAAAGCGATTTCGCGGGCGCGGTCGGCGGCGCGGGCGGCAAACAGGCTGCCCAGGTTGGCGCACGCCGCCAGCAGGATCAGCCCGGCCAGCAGCATCAACGCCGTAAGAAACTGCTGCACCGGACGGCCAACATAATCCCCAAACAAACCAGGACGCACCAGAGTGAAACTCACTTTGGAATTGTCCTGAGGATAGGTCTTTTCCAGATAACTCCCAATCGAATTGAGATCGGAAGCCGCCTGCACCTGGCCGACTCCCGCTTTCAAATGTCCGATCACCATGAACACGGATCGGCTTCCGCGGTCGGAGAGGTGGGTGTATCCCTCCATCTGCTCCTGGTTCACGATGGGAACAAAGAAATCCGGATGCACAAATAACAAAGTCCCGAAGAAACCGGGCGGGGTGACACCGATGACAGTAAAAGGATGTTTGTTCACCTGCACCACACGGTCCACCACCGTGCGATCATCGTGAAAATGCGTGTGCCAGAAAGGGTAGCTGAGCACAATGTACGGAGCGCTGTTGGGGCCATGCTCATCGGAGGCGTGGAAAAAGCGTCCGAGATACGGCTCGATGTGCAGTGCGTCAAAGTAATTCCCGCTGGTCTCGATTGCCCAGAAAAGCGACGCTCCCTGCCCGGTGTCGAGTGCCGGGTTGGTGACGTCAAACGCCGCCAGTGCTTCGAAGCTTCGATTGCGATCGCGAAGATCAAGATAATTCGGATAGGATTCCAGGGCGGAATGGTCGCTCGCGCGCTCGATCCCGTAGAGGCTTTCCGCTTCAGGGAGGTTCAGGGGGCGCAGGATCATCGCGTTCAAGACGCTGAACACCACCATATTCGCGCCGATCGCCATGGCCAGAGTTAACACCGCGGCCAGCGTGAAGCCCGGGGATTTACGCAGCACGCGCAGGCTGTAGCGGATGTCGTGCAGGAGAATGAACCGCATGGATCCTTCGGCCTGTAACTCTTCTCTGACGGTCTCCACCGCGCCGAATTTCAGGATCGCCTGGCGGCGCGCCTCAGCCGGCGACATGCCGGCACGCAGGTTGTCGGCTGTCTGCAGAGCGATGTGCTCTTCAATTTCCTCACGCAAGCGCTCGTCATGGGCCCGCCGCGTCAGCGCGTTCATCAAGCGAGTGAGAAACCGCCGCAGCGCCTTCATGGCAGGTCCTCCGCCTTAGTCGAGAAGAACCGGGCAATGATCTCCGCGGTTTGTTGCCAGTCCTCGGTCTCCACCTGCAGCTGTTTGCGGCCTTCACGTGTGAGGCGGTAGAAACGCGCTCGCCGGTTGTTCTCAGAAGCTCCCCATTCGGACGCGATGGCGCCCTCATTCTCCAGCTTCAGCAACACCGGATACAGTGTTCCCTGGTTCACCGCCAGCAGGTCGCCGCTGATCTGCTCGATGCGCCGCGCGATGCCATAACCGTGCAGCGGCCCCAGCACATCCAGCGTCTTCAGCACCATGAGCGCCAGAGTTCCCTGCAGGACGTCCGTTTTTGGCTTCATGAGGCTGTCCTTTTGGTTTCCCACAGGAAGTATACACACTTCCTTTGGGAAAACAACAGGAAAGATTCTTCGAATGGAGTGGCACTTGGAGGGTCCAGGAAGAGTTCAACGACTCAATATGCCATTTTGCGCCAGCGGTTTGGGCGAGGAGCCCGCTCCGCTGCATTTTCACGTGTTCGTGAAAGCGATTACGATCTGGAAGACGAGCTATTTCGACGCCATCACGCCGCTCAGCTTCTCCAGAGCTTTCTCCATCTGCTGAGGCTTTTTGAGCACATCTTCGAACAGATCGCCCACTCGCTCGAACCTGCGCAACACGTTGCCGATGTGAAATTGCTGCGGCTTCAACCCCGGACGCACCTCGTCCCAACTGAGCGGCGTAGCCACTGGCGCTCCCGGATAGGCGCGCACCACATAAGGCGCCGAGATGGTTTTGCCCTCGGCGATCTGCAGGTAGTCGAAGTACACCTTGCCCTTCTGCCGCGCCGCCACGTTGCGCGGTGTGGTGAAAAGCTCCGGACGTTCGGCGATTATCCATCGCGCCAGCACTTCGGCAAACGTCCGCGCCTGCGCGTAGGTATATTGCGGCTCCAGCGGGATGTAGATATGCATGCCGTCTCCGCCGGTGGTCTTCGGGTATCCCTTGAGTCCGATCAGGTCCAGCTTGCCCTTTACGAGTTGCGCCGCTTCGATAATGCGGTCGTAGCCGGCGTAGTACGGATCGAGATCGATCAGAATGAAGTCGGGACAATCCAGCGATCCTACGCGGCTCATCCACGGATTCTGGTCGATGCAACCCAGGTTTGCCAGGTAGAGGAGCGACGCCTTGTCGTCGGCAATCGCCATTTTCGCCTTCTTCTTCTCCGTGGTGGGGATCAACTCGGTGTGCAGCCACTCGGGAAAATGCGAAGTCGTGTCCTTTTGAAAAAAGAAGTCGGCATTGATGCCGTTGGGATACCTCTTGAGCGAGAGCGGGCGGCCTTGCAGGTGTGGCACCAGCAGATCGGCAACCGCGGCGTAGAAGTTGATGACGTCGCGCTTGGTGTAGCCGTCCGCGGGATAGAACACTTTCTTCAGATTGGTGAATTTCAGGCTGTGGCCTCCGATGTTCAGCGTGACTTCCGCCGCGTCCGCCGCGAGCAAAGGTTCGCTGCGGATCTTCGCGGGCGAATTGGCGCTGCTCGCCGTTTCCGCCGCTGCATCGTCGGAAAGCCGTTGCGGGACCTCCGGCACTGTATCTTCGGGTGACGCATCCATCCGCATGCCCTGAAATACCGGCGCGCGCAGCCGCATGTCGTCAGTCCATGAGTTGAACTTTACGACGCACACCAGCTCCGGCTTGACCCACGTTACCTGCCCAATCTCTTTGGGAACATCACTCAATGTTGGCTTCTTCGTGATCAGCGGCTGCAGGCTTTCGTGCACTGACTTCAGCGACTGCTGCGTGAACCCCGATCCCACGTTCCCGGCGTAGACCAGCTCTTTTTTCTTCTTGTCGTCCTCGCGATAGTAGCCCAGCACCAGGGCGCCAAAGTATTCGCGCTCGCCCTCGATGAATCCGCAGACGACGAAGTCCTGCTGGTTGGTGACTTTTAGCTTGATCCAGGTCGAAGTGCGCCGCGACTCATAGCGGCTGTCGGCTCGCTTGGCCACAATTCCTTCCAGCCCTCGCGCGCGCACCGCTTCCAGCAGCTCTTCCCCCTTGCCGGCAAAGTGATCGGAGTAGCGCACGGTGTTGCTGGGCAGAAGGATCGACTGCAGCAGGCGCCGCCGATCGATCAGCGCCGCTTTGCGGAGATCGTAGCCGTTGAGATAGATGAGATCGAAGGCGAAGAAGCCCAGAGCCTGCGCCTTCACCCCGGTGTTCACCGCCTTGCGAAATCCGGTGCGGTTCTGCAGCAGCTGGAAACTGGGAATGCCGTTTTCGTCCACCGCCACCACTTCCCCGTCGACGATGGCCGTCTCTGCCTTCACCGCCGCCAGCAGCGCCTCGCAGACTTCGGGAAACTGTTTGTCCATGTTGTTGCCGCGCCGCGAGACCATGCGCAGCTTGCCGCCGGAGAGAAAGCACAGCGCGCGGTAGCCGTCCCACTTCACCTCGTAGAGCCAGTCCGTTCCCGAGGGCAGTTTGTCGCCCAGAACCGCCAGCATCGGTTCCAGCTTCACCGGCATCGCCGCTTTCTCCGCGCCTTCGATGGTCGCCAGGTCTTCCGTGGCTTGCAGTACGCTGCGAATATCGTCTTCCGGATTCCACCCCGGACGCACCGCAAAATCCTGCTTCTTGATCAGCAGCCACTCTTCTTTCTTTTTGGCTCCGCTTCCTACCGTGCGCTTGGTGCGGACCAGGGCGAAATCGCCCAGCAGCTTCTGCCCGTGAAAGCGGAGCTTGAGATCGCCGGCCTTCCACTGTTCGTCGCGCGATTTATCGCCCAGCAGCTCGTAGGTTCCGCGATCCCACAGGATGACTTTGCCCGCGCCGTAATTTCCAGCGGGGATGGTGCCTTCAAAGTTGCCATAATCCAGCGGATGGTCTTCCACATGAACTGCCAGGCGCTTGATCTTGGGATCCAGCGTGGGACCGCTGGGCAGCGCCCACGACTTCAGCACTCCGTCCATCTCCAAACGCAGGTCGTAATGCAGGCGGGTGGCGCTATGTCGTTGAATAAAGAACCTGTTATCCTTTCCCTGTTCGACCGCGGGCGGCGGCTCCGGCGTTTTTGTGAAAACCCGTTTGCGGCGATACTCCTCTAATGACATAGCTGATTCTAGAGACCGTGGTCAGATTGTAATGCACTGAAATGTGTGCTACATAAGAGCCTCGCCCAGCTCTCGGAGAAAACTGCAATGGCCAGTACCGTTTGGAAGGGACACCTCACCTTCGGGTTGTTATCGCTGCCGGTGCGATTGTACAGCGCGGCTCGCGGTGAAACCGTCAGCTTCAACCAGTTGCACAAGACCGATCACTCGCGCGTGAAGCAGCAGCTCTACTGCGCGCTTGAGGACAAGCCCATCGCCCGGACTGACATCGTCAAGGGCTACGAATACGAGAAAGACAAGTACGTAATCGTGGACGACGAAGACATCAAAAAGATGGCGCCCAAGACCGCCAAGACCATGGAAGTCCAGGAATTCGTAAAGACCGCCGAGGTCGATCCTGTTTTTCTCGAGAGCTCGTATTACATGGCGCCGGAAGAGGGCGGCGAAAAACCTTACGCCCTGCTCTTTGAAGCCATGCGCAAGAGCGGCTACGTGGGCGTGGCCAAGATCGCCATGCACAATCGCGAGCACATCGTGATTCTGCGCCCGTCGGCCAAGGGCATCATGCTCCACACCATGTACTACCCTGACGAGATCCGCCAGGTCGAGGAATTCCGCACCGATACCAGCGCCGTCAAGCCCAAAGAACTGGAGCTGGCCAAGACTCTCATCGAATCTCTCGAAGCCCCCTTCGAGCCCGAGAAGTACAAGGACAACTATCGTGAGAATCTGATGAAGATGATCGAAGCCAAGGTTCAGGGCAAGGAAGTGGTCGCGCCCAAGGAGCCCGCGCACAAGGCGCCGGTCATCGACATTCTCGAAGCGCTCAAGGCCAGCATTGCTGAAGGCAAGAAGCCTCCACGCTCCGTTCGCGAAGCCACCTCGGGCTCGGAAGTGGAAGAAGAACGCAGCGACAGCGGCAAAGGCAAGCGCGGCCGCAAGAGCTCGGCCGGCGACTAGCCAATAATCTTCATTCGCAAACTTATTGACCGCTGCCAGCCGGTTGCGCCGGCTTGTTTCCAGGTCCACTGGAAGACGCGGCTGACTTCGACAAACTCACGTCCTTCATGTTGTCGTCGGGGACGCGGTCGATCAGCAGCGCAAACGGATCAATACCCGCCTTCTCCGGCAATGACGCCGTCGTAAACGTGTACGTGGACTTCTTCTGCGTCATGTGCACGCGCTGGCGATAGAGCGTATCGCCATACTGATTGCCTTTCGCCGGCTTGGCAAACGCCCCGATGTCGATCCAGTCGTCGAGTGCCACTTCGGTCTCATTGCCCTTGGCATCCGCTTTGTACTTGCGCGCCTCCACGCTGATGGTGACGTCATACTTCCCGTCCGGCCGCTTCTGCGCCTTGGCTTCCAGCGTGCGGTTTGAGAACAGCGTAATGTCTTCAAACAGGTCCTTGATCAGGTACTGCAACTCGGGCGGTGTCTCCTCCCGCAAGGCATCGATGAGCGCGTAAGCCGTTGGATACGGTGGCGGTGCGTAGGCATACTGGTGAATGACTTTGCGCAAGGCGCGGTTGACTGCCTCCTCGCCGATCATCTCTTTCAGGTAATACAGCACCACGCTTCCCTTGCGATAGTGGATGTACCCCTGGTTGGCTTCCACCGTCAGCAGCGGCCGCTCTTTCAGGCGTTCGGTCCCGCGCGAGCGCAGGTAATTGTCCATCTCGAAGCTCAGGAACTTGCGCATCATGTCGCGCCCGTATTCCTTTTCCATCACCATCAGGGCCGAGTACTGCGATAGCGTCTCCGAGAGCAGCGTTGCACCCTCCATGTTCGCGCCAATCACCTGGTGCGCCCACCACTGGTGCCCGATCTCGTGGGCCACGACGTAAAACACGAAATCGATATCGTCGGGCTTCTTCAGGTTGGCGATGAAGCCTATCGACTCCGAATACGGCATCGTTCCCGGGAACGACTGCGCAAAACGGCCCTGAATGCGTGGGAACTCGATGATCCTCGCTTCCTTGTGCATATAAGGACCAAAATTCTTCGTGTAGTAATCAAGAGATTTCTTGACCGAATTCATCATCCGCGGAACGTTCCGCGCATGTTCCTTGATGTAGTACACCTCCAGCTTCACGCCGTTCCATTCATCCCGCGCCACCTGGTAATTAGCGGAGATGAAGGAATAGAAATTCATCGACGGATGATCGAGCTTGTACTCGTAGTAGTTGCGCCCGCCATCCTGCCACTGGCGGACCAGCGATCCGGGAGCAATCGCAATCTGGTCTGACGATGTGCTGATTACCGTATCCACATCTACCCAGTCAGAATGTCCGCCCAGGTAGTTATCGCGGCAATCGTCTGTGCAGTTGCGCTCCGGCGGCGGCATCAGGTCCACTTCCTTGAGGTCATATCTCTTGCGAATCACCGGATCGGTCAGCATTCGCTGCGGGTCGTAGCCGATCAGCGGCGCAATCGTGTTGTTGAAGAAGGTCCCGTTTTCCACCACCGAGGTGTTCGTCAGCTCATTCTCAAACCCCCGTGTCTTGCTTTTGACCACGTAATGGATCGTGCGGTTTTCGCCGGCTTGCATCGGCTGATCGAAGTGGTAGATCTGGTAGTGCAGCAGCTTGTCGTCCTTCTTCAGTGACGCTCCCGGGATATCGATTGCGTAGGTGTAATTCGGGTCCAGGGTGAAGTGCACTTCGTTCAACGCCTGGCTGTACGGATTCTGGATCACTTCCTCGCCGCGCATCTCGATATTGCGATGGGCCGGGTACACGTCGATGGCGAACTTGACACTCCGCACCCGCGGCTGCGGCTGCTTCTCCAGCGGCTTGTAAGTCTTCTCGTAGTCTGCCTGCCGCCGTTCCTGGTCTCTGGGGCCGATCAGCTGATTGGCCACTTTGGTGTTGTAGTAGACCCATCCTCCCGCGGTGATGAATGCTGCCGTTCCTACGGCCGCGCCCAGACGCCATCCTCCGTGAAAGCGCAGAATGCCGACCTGCCGGCGTCCTTTCCAGCGATCTTGCTTGCCGCGCGGCCAGAGCATTACTGTGGCCACCGCCAGCATCGTGCAGAAGAGAAGCCAGTAGAACGTAAACCAGTCCCACGAAATCGTGAACGGCGTCTCCCCGAAGAAATCTGAGTAGGTGATTCCGGGCCGGCCGCTGAACCGCACCATCAGGCTGGCAATGTTTAACGGACGCCAGATGAAGGTGTTGGCAGTGATAAACGCGATGTATGCAAAGTAACCCACGTACTTGTTAGGCGAGAGGGCGTGGATGAAGAAGGCGAGAATCGCCAGGAACAGGAATAGCGATCCGTCGCGGAAGAGCAGTTCGTGGAGATAGAAGCCAAGCTGGAAGCGATGATAACCGTTGGCTGCCTGAACTGCGATTCCGCCCAGCAACGCCCCCAGCTGCACCAGCATAATCAGCACCACCAGCGCTGCCAGACGTGAGGCGTACGCCACCCACTCTGGGGTAGGGGTGGCGTCTACGATCTCGTCCATGCGCTCTTCGCGGTCCTTCCACACCAGCACGCCCGCAAAGAACGTAATTACGATCAGGATGAACAGGTACAAAGTGCCGCGAATCAGGTCCAGCACCCAGTAAGTCACCGGCAACGTATGGTTGCCGTACCCCTCGGTGGCATTGAACGAGAGCGCCAGAATGCAGTTGGCGGCCCCACCCAGCATGATGATGATGAAGGGAACGCTGGTCACGGTGCCGCGAAGATGGATCCGCAGAGACGCCAGCAGCTTCCTCCAAGGCGCCGCATGCAGGTGGAACGCGGCCGCTGGCGGTGCCGTCCTTACCGTCACGGCCGGCGATTCGGGTTCAACCGCCTGCGCCCGCGAGCGCTTCTCCGCAAAGCTGAAGCGGAAATATCCGAACAGAAAGACTGCAATCCCAACGCCAAGCCACAGCAGCCGGTTCCATAGCATGATCCCGGTCCAGCCGGCCGAAATGGTGTTCTTCTCCGCGACCGTCCAGTACTTGGTTACCAGCACGAACGTCCTGATGCCAAAAGGGTCCAGCAGTGCCGCTGCCGGTTCATACTTTGGATCGGTCAGCAGCGAATCGCCAACAAGGTAGCCGATCAGCAGTCCCAGCGCAGCCACAAACGGCACCACTTCGTTCCGCGCCATCACCGCCACCGCAAACAGCACCGCCGCCATGAAGAAGACGGTGGGAACGGCGAAGAGCAGGATCGCGTGCAGGTGGCCGCTCCAGTTTACCGCGCCCCACTGTTCCGGCTCCGCCCACGGCATGTACTTCGCCGCCAGAATACCGATGGATATGCCCAGCATCGGTATCACCGATACCAGCGTTCCACCCACAAAGCGTCCCAGAAGGAAATCCCGTCTCCGGATGGGTGTTGAAAAAATGATCTGGTTCGTGTTGAAGCGAAAATCCCGCAGCGCCGCGGAATTAATGAACGCCGGCATCATCACCAGCATGAACAGCGAGATGATCGCGTAATAGAACTGGATTACGTAGGGAGCGTTGTGGTGGGTGTTGGTCAGGACAATGCCCAGGGTCAGGTACGGTGTTCCCACAGCGAAGAAAACAGCCAGGGCCAGTACTACCGTAAAGATCCACAACATCCACGAGCGCAGCCAGAAGCGGATTTCAAACCACGCAATGCGCCAGAACATGCTTGCTCCCTCAGTTCCAGTCTTTGATTTTGCTGAAGAACACGTCTTCCAGGTCGGGTGCGCTGGGCGCGAATCCGTCACCCGGTGGCTGCTCGCCGAACACATGGATCAACGGCCGTCCGCCCACCAGCTTGTTGGAGACCACGCGGAAGCTCTGCTCGTAGTGCGCCAGTTCGATTTTTTCGATCGACCGCTTCCATATCTTGCCGTCGAGTTGCGCGATCGCCGCTCCTGGATCGCCCTCATACAGGACCCGGCCGTTATGGATGATGGCCATCTTCTCGCACAGGTCCATCACGTCTTCCACGATGTGCGTGGATAGGATCACGATCACCTGCTCTCCGATCTCCGAGAGCAGGTTGTAGAAGCGGTTGCGTTCGCCTGGATCCAGGCCGGCCGTCGGCTCATCCACGATCAGCAATTGCGGATTGCTCAGCAGCGCCTGGGCAATGCCAAAACGCTGCCGCATGCCGCCGGAAAAGCTCGTCAGGGTCTTCTTGCGGTCGTCATAAAGATTGCAGCGCTTGAGCATGGAAGCCACAACTTCCTTGCGCTCCCGGGAATTGGTGATCCCCTTGAGCATGGCGATGTGGCTGAGCATGTCCTGGGCGGAAATTCGCGGGTATACGCCGAACTCCTGGGGCAGGTACCCCAGCCGCTGGCGCAATTCGTCTTTCTGCTTGAGCACGTCGATATCGCCCAGCCGCGCGCTTCCCGAATCCGGCTCCTGCAGGGTGGCCAGCGTACGCATGAGCGTAGACTTCCCTGCGCCGTTCGGTCCCAGCAAACCATACATGCCGCAGGGGATGGTCAGGCTAACGCGGTCCAGCGCACGCACGCCGTTCTTGTAGGTCTTAGAAAGATCTCGGATCTCAAGTTGTAAGCTCATATCGAACTAATATACGGCGCGGAATGGCCGTAAGTTTCGCCGCAATGAAGGATTTAGTAGGAGGCCTGGCCGGATATTAGACGGTTGACCTCGAGGAGAGATAGCCGTTTTCGGGCCCCTGCCTGCTAGCGGCGAGCTCTAATCTCGGCTCTAAGACTGGTTGGTTCGAGCCTCAAGTCCCCTAATTCAGCGGCTTAGTCTGTCGCAGCATGACACCATAGTTGCGTCCGCCAAAGCTGATTCCCTGCTGTACCTGCCCGGTCACAGAGACCTTAGACCCGTTGCCGGGGAGGCCGTAATTCTGGCTGAGCACCCACATGCGGCCGGTGCCGTCGTCCACCTGGAATATTCCCTGGCCGAAGCCGCCAACGGCCCCGCTGGCCTCGCCGCTGATGGTGACTTCCTTGTCCGCATAATGCGCCGGGTCGCGCGTCAGGTCGGCAATTGAAACGTGATTGGCGCATCCCGTTAACCAAAGAGTTATGAGCAGGATTCCTGCTGTTATCGTTCCCAACCGTCTCAGCACGAAGGGCCCTCCACGAATCTCGCGGGAAGCATACCAGATTGGCTCCCGCGGTCTTCTCTGCTTTTTGTCACAATATTCCACAGCCCGAATCGTCAACACCAATAGATGAAGGAGACGTTGATCCTGGAGCGCATCGGCGAGCAAGACCGGCGGATCACCGAGACGGTCGAGCGTGAACAGGCTCGCCTGCGCAACTTCATCCGGCGCCGCGTGTCCGACCGCGGGGACGCTGAGGACATCCTGCAGGAGGTCTTCTACGAGTTCGTGGAGACCTACCGGCTGCTGAAGCCGGTGGAGCAGGCTGGCGCGTGGTTGTTTCGCGTCGCCCGCAACCGGATCATCGACCTCTTCCGCAAGCGCAAGACCGGGTCGTTGAGCAGCCCCGCGGCGGTCGACGACCAAGGCGACGCAGTCCTGTTGGAAGACCTGTTGCCGTCACCGGACGCCGGGCCTGACGCAGTCTATGCGCGTAAGCTCCTGCTCGAAGAGCTGGAAAGCGCCATTGACGAGTTGCCCGATGAGCAGCGGGAAGTGTTCGTGGCCCATGAGATCGAAGGTCGCAGCTTCAAGGACCTGGCCGCCGAGACCGGGGTGAGCGTAAACACCCTGCTGTCGCGCAAGCATTATGCGGTCCTGCATCTGCGTCGTCGACTCCAGGCAATTCATGAAGAGTTTCAAAAGTAACGAGGTTTTAACAAATGAAAAGAAATAGGATCGCGCGAGTCCTGAGAATTATCTTGATGGTAGTCGCAGGTTTTGCGCTGTTCAGTTTTGTCGTGATGCAGCTGTGGAACTGGCTGGTGCCGCCGATTTTCGGCTGGCACACCATCAACTTCTGGCAGGCGCTGGGGCTGTTTCTCCTCAGCAAGATCCTGTTCGGAGGTTTCCGCGGAGGCTGGGGCCATCGCCGTCACTGGCCGCGCCACATGCGCGAACGCTGGGAGCGGATGTCCCCCGAGGAGCGGGAGAAATTTCGCAAGGGCATGATGGGCTGCGTGATGTCTCGCCACATGCCCGGCGGTGAGGTTGCCCCCGGTGAAACCGCTCAGCCGGTTGAACGGTGACCTTGAAACGTATGTAAACGGGACTGTGACAGGACGATAAACAGGTCATAAAGGGAGTGGAAGTATGTCTCGTCTGCTGTTGGGTCTGGTGCTCCTGGTTTCAATCGCGGGATGGGCGGAAGAAATTCCGCTGGACAATTGCCGCCAACTGCCCATCGTGAAGGCCAATATCGAAAAACGGCAGTTTCAGTTCCTGCTCGACACCGGGGCTGCCGTCACTTTGCTCAACACCAAAACCTTCTCCTCATCTGAAACAACTGAAATCATTATGCAGTCCTGGAACGGGACCGTTGGCGCTCCTGCGCGCGAAGTGGTCCTCCGCGAATTCAGCATCGGCGACCACACGCTGTTCAATCTCAAGCTCCTCGCCGTCGATCTCACCTCCGTCGAGCGCTCCTGCCAGAAGCGCGTCGACGGCGTATTGGGCGCCGACCTGATCGCTAAACTGGGGCTGACCATCGATCTCAAGAACCACGTAGCCAGCCTGGATGCGGGCGGGCGATCGCCCGCAGAGCGCTTCACCCAACTCGACCATCACGTTGCCGCTTGCGCGGAAGCGTTCAATCGCTCCGACGATAAGACCTTCGAGAAATGCCTGGATCCCGACATTGTGCTCCTTACCTCGAAAGGCGACTTTCACGGGCGCCGCGAGGTCATGCAGCATTTCAAAAGCTACTTCGGGCAGGATCCGCCCGTGCTCGTGTCGCTTACGCCGCGCGGCCGGCACGCTATCGGGAACGTAATTTGGATTGAGTACGACATGGTGGTTACCGTCGGCGACCAGAGCATGAAACACCGCTGCACGGCCATCTATCAAAAGACCGGTGAGCGTTGGCTCATGTCCAACATGAATTACTTGCTTGACGAGGGCATGAAGTAATCTCAGTCAGGTCCTGGCGACAAGTCCGGCTAGCGCCTCACACCTCGCGCACGCCGACCACGCGCCGGTAGAGTGCGGCCACTTCGCCCACAATGCCCCGGCGGAAGACCAGCACGCAGATAACGAAGATCGCCCCGATGATGACCGTGACGAAAGAACCCACCTTGTCTGAAAGCTCATTTTCCAGTGCCACGATGACAAACGCTCCCACTACCGGCCCTGAGACGGTGCCCAGTCCGCCCAGCAGCGTCATCAGCACCACGTCGCCTGAGGTATGCCAGTCCGCGTCGGTCAGCGTCACGAAAGTAAAGACCAGCGCCTTGGTGGCGCCGGCCAAGCCAGCCAATGCTGCCGAGATCACGAACGCCAGCACCTTGTAACGATTTACGTCGTAGCCCAGCGAGATCGCACGCGCCTCGTTCTCGCGGATGGCCTTCAGCACCTGACCGAACGGCGAATGAATCGTGCGCCAGATCATTGCGATGCCGAAGATAAAGATTGCCAGCACCACGTAATACAGTGTGCGATCGTTCTCCAGGTTGACCAGCCAGAACAGCTTCCCTCGCGGGATCGCCTGCAGGCCGTCCTCACCGCCGGTGAACGACGCTTCCAGAAAGATGAAGTACATGAGCTGCGACATGGCCAGGGTAATCATGGAAAAATAGATTCCCTGCCGCCGCACCACCAGGCTTCCAATCAAAAATCCCAGCACCGCCGCCGCCAGCGTTCCTGAAAGAATTCCCAACCCCGGCCCAAAGTTGTGCACTTTGATCAGGTGGCCGGTGAGATAAGCCGCGGTCGCGAAGAATGCCGCGTGCCCGAACGAGAGCAGTCCGGTGTATCCCAGGAGCAGATTGAACGCGGACGCAAACAGCGCGAAGCACAAAATGTTCATCAGCAGCACGGGATACATTCCGAAAGGCGCAGCGAGCCCCACTGCCAGCAGCACCGCTAATCCCAAGTATTTAACTGTTGGCGACGCGCGCACTTAACGCTCCCTCCCGAACAGTCCTGCCGGACGAATCAGGAGCACGATCGCCATGATGAAGAACACCACTGTGCTCGAAGCCTGGGGATAGAAAACTTTGGTTAAGCCTTCGATCAGCCCTAACCCAACCCCCGTCACGATTGACCCTAGAATCGAACTCATCCCGCCGATCACCACCACGGCGAAGACCACAATGATCAGGTTAGATCCCATGAGCGGTGAAATCTGCGTGGCCGGCGCCGCCAGCACTCCCGCGAATCCCGCCAGCCCGACTCCGACCGCAAATGTAATCGTGATCATCGCCGGTACGTTGATCCCGAAAGCGCGCACCAGCGTCGGGTTCTCCGTGGCCGCTCTCAGGTAGGCTCCCAGCGGCGTCTTCTCGATCACCAGCCAGGTGGCTATGCAGACGGTCAGGGCGGCAAGTACTGCCCATGCCCGGTATTTCGGCAGATACATAAAGCCAAGGTTGAAGGCTCCCTGGAAGGTGTCAGGAATCGAGTAAGGCAGGCCGCCGACGCCATAGCGGTAGCGCAACACGCCTTCCATGATCAGCGCCAGCCCGAAGGTCAGCAGCAATCCGTAGATCGGATCCACGCGGTACAGCCAGCGCAGAAAGCCGCGCTCCACTGCCGCGCCCAGCGCCGCCAGCACCATTGGCACCAGCAGCAGGCACCACCAGTAACCGATTCCAAATTGCGTCAGAGCAAACCAGGTGAGCACCGCGCCCACCATATAAAATGCCCCATGAGCAAAGTTCACGAGCCCCAGCATCCCGAAGATGATCGACAATCCGAGGCTCAGCACGGCGTAAAAACAGCCATTCACGAGCCCCACAACCAGTTGTCCTAACAGAGCGGTGATGGGCACGCCGAAGATGGTGTTCATGAGCGCTCTTACTTTTTAACCAGGGGGCAGCGGGATTCCGACAGTGGCTGGAACGCCTGGCTGCCTGGGATCGTGCTCACCAGCTTGTAATAGTCCCAGGGGTACTTGGATTCCGCCGGCGTCTTTATCTGGAAGAGATAGTAATCGTGGACCATGCGCCCGTCTTCGCGGATGACGCCGTCTTTCACGAAGACGTCATTGAGCTTCATGGCTTTCAGCTTCTTCATGACGGCATCGGCGTCGTCCGTTCCCGCGGCTTGAACTGCGCGGAGGTACTCGAGGGTCGAAGAGTAGACCGCGGCCTGAATCGTGCTGGGCATTCTGCCCGACTTCGATTGAAACGCCTTGCTGAACTTGCGCGTCTGCTCGTTGGTGTCCCAATAAAACCCATCGGCGATGTACATCCCCTGGGTCAATCCCAGTCCCAGCGAATGAACGTCATTGATCATCACCAGCAGACCGGCCAGCTTCTGTTTCTTCGTGATGCCGTATTCCGCCGCCGCTTTCACCGAGTTGATGGTGTCGCCGCCGGCGTTCGCCAGCCCCACCACCTGGGCTCCCGAAGCCTGCGCCTGCAACAGGAAGGACGAGAAGTCCGGCGAGTTTACCGGATGAAAGCTTTGTCCCAGCACCTGGCCGCCGGCAGCTTTGATGGCGCGCGTGGTATCGTCCTGCATGGAACGTCCAAACGTGTAATCGGCTGTCAGGAAGTACCACGTGGACCCGCCTTGCTGAACCACCGCTTTGCCCAGCGTGCCCCCGGTTGAGTAGGTGTCATAGGCATAGTGGATGGTGTAGGGATTGCAGTCTTCGTTGGTCAGCCGCGTGGAGCCTGCGCCGGAGACAATCAGTATTTTGTGCTTGTCGGCGGCGATCTTGCTGACCGCGATGGCCACCGCCGAATTCACCGCATCGACAATGACATCGACTCCCTGCGTATCCAGCCACTCGCGGGCCTTGGCCGCGCCGATGTCCGCTTTGCCCTGATGATCGGCCGAGACGACCAGTATCGGCCGCCCCAGCACCTTACCGCCAAAGTCGTCCACCGCCATCTGCGTGGCAATCACCGATCCCTTGCCGCTGTTGTCTGAGTAAAGGCCCGTCATGTCGGTCAGCACGCCGATTTTGACGGGAGATGAGTTGGACTGGCCGAGAGCGCCAAGGCTCACCAGTAAACCAATCAACCCGCCGCAGTACGCAACTAGCTTCTGCCTCTGCGACCAAAGCGGTTTCGATGGACTCTTCGGCATATGAAAAACACCATGTTCTGCCCCGGAAGAAAGAATGCTCGCGTGCGTCGCTGCTCGATCTTGCTAGTTGCCAAGGCCTACTTCTTGATCAACGGACACCGCGAATCCGCCAGTGACTGGAAGGCCTGGTCTCCCGGAATTTTCGCGATCAGCTTGTAGTAGTCCCAGGGATACTTTGACTCGCTGGGCGACTTCACCTGGAACAGGTAGAACTCGTGCACCATGCGGTTGTCGATGCGAATCTTCCCATTCTTGACGAAGTCGTCGTTCAGCGTGGTATCCCGCAGCTTTTTCACGATGGTGTCCGCATCGTCAGTACCCGTAGCCTGCACCGCTTTGAGATATTGCAGCACTGACGAGTAAACGCCCGCCTGGCTCATGGTGGGCATCTTGTTCATCTTGGCAAAATATTTTTTGCCCAGGCGCCGCGTGTCGTCGTTCATGTCCCAGTACCAGCCCTCGGCCACGTACATGCCCTGCGTTACCTGCAGCGTGAGCGAGTGGATGTCGGTGACAAAGACCAGCAGGCCGGCCATCGTCTGCTTCTTGGAAACGCCGAACTCTGCCGCTGTCTTGATGGCGTTGATGGTGTCGCCGCCTGCGTTGGCCAGGCCTATGACCTTCGCTCCCGACGACTGTGCCTGCAGCAGGTACGATGAAAAGTCCGGCGCGTTCAGTGGATGCAGGACCGAGCCCAGCACCTTCCCCCCGGCAGCGTTGACCGCGCGCGTGGTGTCCTCTTGCAGCGACTTCCCGAAAGCATAGTCCGCAGTGATGAAGAACCAGGTGTTGCCGCCGTGCTGCACCACCGCCCGCCCGGTCACGCCCCCCGTGGCGTAGGTGTCATAGACGTAGTGGATGGTGTAGGGATTGCAGTCTTCGTTCGTCAGCCGCGAGCTTCCCGCATTGTCCACCATGAACAGCTTGTGCTTTTCGTTGGCGACCTTGCTCACCGCCAGCGCAACGCCGGAGTTGGGCACGTCGACGATCAAATCAACCTGCTGGGTATCGAACCACTCGCGCGCCTTGTTGGCGCCGACGTCGGCCTTGTTCTGGTGATCGGCATAGACCAGCTGGATCGGTTTTCCCAGCACCTTGCCGCTGAACTCATCGATGGCCAGCTGCGCAGCCGCCACCGAGCCCATGCCGCCGATATCGGCGTACAGGCCGGACATATCCGATAGCACCGCGATCTTCACCACGTCGTCGCTGATTTTGGGCGCATTCGACCCGCCTTTCGTCTGCGCCAGTACGCAGCTGATGGCCAGCGCCAGCATGCATCCCGACAACACACCGATTCTCTTTGCCTTCATGGTTGATCTATCTCCTTGGCCAACGGGCGGGTCGCGATCAGACTGCCAGCAGCTCTTGCAACGCCCGCTGTTTTTCCTGCAAATGCTCTTTTCCGATCCCCAAAACTATACGCCCTCGCTCAACCACATACACACGGTCTGCCAGCGCCGAGGCAAAATGAAAGTTTTGCTCCACCAGGACGATGGTGAAGCCCCGGCGCTTGAGTTCTTCAATGACTTTCCGCAAGGCCTCCACGATGACCGGCGCCAGGCCTTCGGACACCTCGTCCAGCAGGAGCAGGCGCGCGCCCGTGCGCAGAATTCGCGCCATCGCCAGCATCTGCTGTTCACCGCCGGAAAGCCGCGTTCCCTGGCTTCGCCGCCGTTCCTTCAGCAGCGGGAACATGGTGTAGATCTCATCCACAGTCATGCCTTCGCTGGAAAGGATGGGCGGCAACAGAAGATTCTCCTCCGTGCTGAGGCTGGAAAAAATCCCACGCTCTTCCGGACAGTAGCCCACGCCCAGCCGGGCAATTCGGTGTGCTGGCCAGGTAATGACTTCGCGCCCATTGATCATGACCGAACCGGCGCGCTTCTCCACCAGCCCGAGAATCGCCTTCAGCGTGGTGGTGCGGCCGGCGCCGTTGCGTCCCAGAAGCGTAATCAGCTCGCCGCGGTTTACCGTGAAGTCCACGCCGTGCAGGATGTGCGACTCGCCGTAAAAAGCATGCAGGCCACTGACTCGCAGATACTCAACCCCGCCCGCCGACGGAGAGTTCACAGGAGCCGGCGCGGAAATTTCAGGCATGGTTGTTCGCCCCCATGTACGCTTCGCGGACTTGCGGATTCGCTGAGACTTCGGCGTAGCTGCCTTCCGCCAGCACCATACCGCGCTGCATCACCGTGATCACGCTGCACAAATCCGCGACCACGCCCATGTTGTGCTCCACCATCAGGATGGTGCGATCGGCTGCCAGCTTGCGGATCAAGTCCTTCACCCGATCGACATCTTCATGTCCCAGCCCCTGCGTGGGTTCGTCCAGCAGGAGCAGCTCAGGATCGACAGCCAGCGTAGTCGCGACTTCCAGCGCCCGCTTGCGCCCGTACGGGAGTTCGACCGCGATCACGTTGGCCGACGATTCCAGCCCCACCTTCTCCAGCAGCTCCCGCGCCTGAGCGTCCAGCGTTTTCAGGCTGGATTCGCTTTCCCAGAATCGAAATGAAGTCTTGGTCTTGCGCTGCAAGCCGATGCGGACGTTTTCCAGCACAGTAAGGTGCGGGAAAACCGCCGAAATCTGGAACGAACGCACGATCCCGCGGCGCGCAATCTCTGCCGGCGCCTGCCGCGTGATGTCCTCGCCCTTGTACCAGATGCTGCCTCGTGTGGGCGACAGAAACTTAGTGAGCAGGTTGAAAACTGTCGTCTTGCCGGCGCCGTTGGGACCGATCAGGCCGTGAATTTCCCCCTTTCGGACGCGCAGGTTTACGTCGCTCACCGCGACGAAGCCCTTGAATTCCTTGACCAGGTTCTTAGTTTCGAGAATATAGCCGGCATCCATCAGGAGATCGCTGCACCGTCATGAGTCCTAACCAAGCAGGGTGGCAGGGAGTCTAAGGCGGTCGTACTGGGGTGTCAAGGCAAAGCCTGGTTTGGGGGCGCGATTGGCGAACAATAAAGGTCAAGCCGCCCGATAAACTGAGCCGGACGGCTTGGATTCTGCCTGACTTTGTGCGGGTCCTATTTGGCGGCGGCCCTCTTGCCGGTAAATGCGCCGTCGCCCATGGCGCCGAAGCTGACCTTGCCTTTCATGTTGTCGCCCTCAACAGTACCTGAATAGCTCACTTCCAAATCCTGCCCCTGCGGGCTGATCGTGGTGCTGAACTTGATGTCGTTGCCGGTGATTGTGCCCTTTACCGAGGATTCGCCGAAACGGCCTTTGTACGTTCCGCTCAGCGTCTCACCGTCCTGTTTGAACACCACCGTGGGCGTCGCCGTTCCCGTTGGCGCCTCTACTGTGAGGTTCCATTCACCGGCAACCTTGGACGGGTCCGCAGCCGACGATGGCGCAGCCATTACAAACATCCCCGTTAACAAAACCACCGCAGTGGCTGCAATTCTGGCAAATCTATCCATTTCCTCTCCTCAATCGCGTACAAGATCACCTGCCCAACCAAAGACAGGCTACAGAAATGCAAAGCGCAATAATTCTATCGTGTGTTGGTTTGCCGCGGAAGAATGAGCGGGATTACGGCTCGCCCTGCAAAACAAACCCGGCCCAGAACATGGGATCTTCGGGAAGTGTTACCGCGCCCTGTGGAGTATGCACCGTGACCTGTCCGGCGCGAAGCTGACGCAACAAACTGAGCTGCGCCGTCCGCAGAGCCTGGCTCTTATCGCTGCCGGCCGCGCGCGCGCGATAGAATCTCGCCACCATACGATATGTTGGCTCGTCGGCCACGTCCCACAGCGACGCAATCACCGATGGCGTTCCGGCGTACCAGAACGCACGTGTCAGCCCCACCAGTCCGTCACCACTCACCTTACCCGATCCTGAGCGGCACGCGCTCAAGAACACCAGATCGGCGTGCAGATCCATCCCATAGATCTTCTCGGCGGTCAGCCGACCATCTCCCTTGGCATCGCCGGAAGCGACTCCAAGAGCCAGGTAGGAATCGAACGGCTGATCATTGCGAATGATTCCGTGTGTAGCGAGGTGAATAACGGTATTTTGCGTTGCGAGCCTGGAAACTTTGTCCTCGCCGGCCTGCTTACCCTCGAGAACGGTGACTTCCGACGCAGGCAGCAAGCTGGCGACTGCAGCCACCTCACGCCGCGACCCGGGAAGACGAGGCAGTGAGTTCTGATCCGGGCCGCGGGGCATTCCCGCCGGATCAGCCACCAGCAGGTAGTGCGCAGGCAGCTGTCTTGATTCTTCTTCCCTTTTTTGCGTAAACCGCAAGAGTGACACCGCAGGGGTGTAATGCAGGCTGAAGCGTTCCAGCAGGTATCGGCCCTGCTTGTCGGTCAGTGCCGCAAAAGGCAGCATGAACAGCGGCCCGTGCGGCTCGATGGTAAGCATGGTGCCGGGTTGCGATGGCAGCCATGTCTCCACCGGCTCGATGAGCAGTGCGTACAGCTCCCGCCACTTCTTTCTGCGATTCGGACCCAACGTCAATAGCGTGCCGCCGCGAGCGCTCACTTGCCTCACCACGGGCGACTTCTGTGCCGCGGTACTCGAAATCGCTTGCACGTTGGCCGGTTCCCCTCGCCTGACCTCCTTCTTCTCGTCCGCCGCCATCCCCGGACTGATCCCCGCGATCAGGTGTTCCAAGTCCTTCAAGGAGCTGCGAACCTCGGCGGTGTGTATCTCGCCCCCTGGGGACACCGCCCAAATGTATATCGTGTCGTCTGTGACCCAATAACTCAAGATGGTTGATTTCAGGCGATGCGCGGTCGCTTGAACCTCCGCCAGGGAAAAAGGCTGCACGCGCGCCCTGCTGGGAAGCTCCTTCTCCGTATCGTCTGCCTTGCCTGCTGAGGGCCCTGTTTGCGACCCTCCGCCGCGCACGAGAACACCGCTGCCTTGGTTACTAGCCGCCGTTGCCGCCCGCGCCTGAAGCTGAGTGGCGCTCTTTCCGTCAGGGGTCAAGCGTTGCTGTTCGGTTGCTTTGGCCTGCAAATCGCGCGTTGCCAGCAGGTCGAGAAAGGCTCGCGCTCGCGCCTCCTCCGCGACCTCCAACGCTCGGCCGGGCTGCTGAGCTCGCTCCAACAAGTGGACGTAGATGCCATACGCCTCCTGGTTAGTCTCGGAAAATCCACGCTTCATGAAATCGCTGGGAACAAGATGAGACCGTACTTCTTCGACCACGCGCAGCGCTTCCTGCGCGTCAGCCAAAGCCAGGGTTGACTGGCCCAACTCGCTTTCGTCATATGCGCGGTTGCCTAGAGCTTTGGGAAGTACGTCCCAATTCTTGGTCTCCTGAGCTTTATCGATGGCTTTATTAAGGGCTGCAACCGATTCCTGATACCGCCCCAGCCGCAAATAAGCCAGGCCCAGTTGGCTGTAGCGGATATCCTGGTTGACCGTGGCTTTCGCCGCCACCTCCGCCAGCAGCCTTGCTGCCTCCTCGTTCTTTCCCACATTAATGTACGCGCCGGCGAGGTTTCCCAATTGAAAATTGATCAGCAATTCCGAGCCGGTCTCCTTGGCCATCGCATAGGCCTTTTCGAACAGCTTGAGCGCCGTGGCATCATCGTCGAGGCTTTGATAAGCGACTGCCATCGCGTTGGTGCTTTGGATCGCGCCCGCTCGGTCCCCCTGCGTTTCCTGAATGCCCAAAGCTTCGCGATAGAGCGGAATTGCTTTCTCGGGGTGGCCATGTGCCCGAAGCAGCCGCCCTTCACTGGTCAGCGCATAAGACAAGCTCAACTCGTTTCCCGGCTTGCGAAGCAGTTCAATTGCCTCCGTGTATTTCTCCTGGGCTACATCGAGTTGGCCTTTCTTGAAGAGACTATCTCCCATACTTTGCAAGACGTTGGCTTCTTGCAGTTTGTCGCCAAGCTGCCGCGAAAGAATAAGGGCTTCTTCGAGAAGTTGGTCTCCATCAGGATCGAGCGCGAGATATAGAGCTCTGAGTGTGAATACTTTTTGCGGAAGCATGTTCAGAGCTTCGTAACCGCTGAGCGCGTGGCGATAATATTCACGAGCCCCGGGGTAGTCTCCCATATGCCAGAGGACGTTCCCCAGGTTAGAGTCGATTTCAGCCAACCCCACGGGGTTGTTGATCTTCTGGAGGGTCTCCTGCGCCAACTGATATTCTTTCTTCGCGACAACGAAGTCGGCCTTCCAGTAAGCCACGTTGGCTAGCCCTGCGTGGGCCAGTATCCGACCCGGTTGATCGTCAGCGGCGTTTGCTTTTTCCAGCGCGGCCTGGTAGCCGGATCCCGCTTCGACAAGCTTGTGCGCTTCCACCAAGTCGTGGGCCTGCTTCAGTTCGGGATAAAGCATCGTTGAATCTGGCGAAATGCCCAATGGGAAGTGCCGCGGATCGTTGGCCGTCGCTGTCTGCTGAGAAGGCGTGGTCTGCTGCGCGCAGCAAGCGCCACTGGCCAGAAACCATACGGCCAGCGCGACTATCAGTCCCGATCTGTGGAGCCTTACCACAAGTTATCTTTTCTTTCCCTCGCGGCTTAGTGTCGCGCTTCCAGTTCCTTGACTCCGGCGCACGCACGCGCAGAGTCCTTTCCCCCTGCCTGGCACAACGGCTGGAGAAGTGAAATCGCTGGTTCCACCTGGCCAGTCCTGAAATTGGCAAGCGACAGGTACCACTGCGCCTGGTCGAGCATGGAGGGCCCCGCCAGATTGACAGCATCTTTTAGAGTCAAAGTTGCTTGCTCATTCTGGTTAAGGAATAGCTGGGAGACGCCCAGATAAAAAGAAGCTTCCGCCATGCGCGGATATTTCTTGCGCAAGCTGTCCAGACGGCGCACGGCTTCCTCGTACTTTCCCGAGTCGTATGGCTGGAGCGCTCGCTGCAGTTCCTTCACCTGCTTGGCAGAAGCATCTTCCTGGCCGCGCCATACGATGCCTGCCGAGGCCGGCAACACGATCGGCGCCTTCTCCAGACGGAAAACACTAGGTTGCGCCGCGACTGAAGGTGGTGCATGGTTCTCCGCGGTCATCGAGGGCAATGGGCGCTCGCGCATACGCACCACTCCGACGAAAACGAGAGCCAATGCCGCCGCCATCGCCAACACCGGCAGGGGACGCAACCACCAGAGACGCTTTTCTGCCGCGGCTTTCTCCGGCATGCCGGCACGAATCTGCTTCCATATCCTCTGCCTGGCCGCGCGGTCCAGTTCACGGCTGTCCACGCTTTCCAGGTCGGCGAGCAGCGACTTGCAGATATGGCATTTTTCCAGATGTTGATTCACTTCGCTGGCGAGATCTGGAGGCAGTACGTCGGCTTGCGCCGCCTGGAGTAGCTCGGGAGTTGGACAACCTAGCATTTTGGCACGCAAGCCTTCGCACGCAGTGGCCAGCTCACTTGAGAGCTCCGGCCCCGCTGGGTCGCGCTTCAGCCTCCAACCCATGCAAGCCTCCTTGCTTGGCGGAATCCCATGCTTTTCGCAGCAGTTGCAGCGCGTACTGCAAGTGTCCCTTTACTCTGATCTCTGAGATGTTCAGGCGTTGTCCAATTTCCGCCCGAGTCATCCCGTGAACGAAATGCAGCACCAGGCAAACGCGGTGGATTGGTTTGAGCGCGGGCTCCCTTAAAAGCCATGCCTCCACATCCATACCAGCCGCCGGGGCAGCTTCAGGAGGCCTTGTTTCCTGGGCATAGCGTTGCTCGACCGCGTGCTTGCGCCAGTGGTCCACGGCGCGATTCTTCACCACCGTGAACAGCCACGCAGGAAGCCTTCCCTCGTCAATCGAATGCAGGTTGCGATACAGCTCAAGGAAGGCTTCGCTGGTTATGTCCTCCGCTAATGGCCGGTTCCCGACCGTGCGCAGGGCGTACCGGAAGACTGCGCTGGCATGGGTCCGGTAAATTGCTTCAAAGTCTGCCATCTGCAATACGCTACTGGGCGCAAAAGTGGAATAAGGGGAGGGGCTTTTTTCAAGCCTGCCACTCCGGGAAGCATCCGGCTCCGGCGACGCGAAATCCGTAACCGACCAGGAGGTGGGCGAAGTCTATCACACCCTTTCTGCACACTTAGTGACATTCTTATGGAATTCGGATCAGTAATTTTCATTTTTTTTGCAAATGCTCTAACCGTGAGGCGCTGAATACGGCGCTGTTTGCATATTCAGTAACGTATTTAATAGGTGTTCCCTATTCCCCGTAGCCGATCGAGTTCGTAATGCTTAGGACATCGCTTTCCATCGACCCTCCGGAGGCCAAGCATCATGAGAACCAAGCTGTTCTTTCTCGTTCTGGCCCTGTCCACCATCGCCTTCGCCGACAACGACGAAAAAGCTCAGAAGAAGGCCCTCGAAGAACAAGCCAAAACGCTTCTGTCAGAAGCCAAAGACCTGCAGAAAAGCGGACAACTGGTCGAAGCCAAGGCACGCTACGCAGCTTCGCTGGCCTTCAAAGACTCCAAAGATGCCGGCGAGGCCATCAAACACATCGACGAGCAGTTACACCAGCAGGTCAAAGATGCTCTTCGCCAGGCCCACTCGTTCTATGATCGTGGCCAATTTCAGCAGGCTGCGGAAGAACTGGAAAAAGCGGCAGCCCTGGGGAATTCCACTGCGGCCGTGGCCTTCAACCTGGCTCTTTGCTTCCAACGGCTCAACCAGACCGCCAAGGCACTGGCGTACCTGGAGCAGGCTGCTGAAGCCAGCCCGGATCCGAGACACAAGCTCAAGCTGAAGCAACTCGCCACCAGCTTTACCACTGGCGAGACATCAGGGCAGCAATCTGATTCAGATCGGGATCGCATCTCCGCCATCAACCGCCTGGTGGAGGGACTGGGCTTTGATTCGACTTTGCGGGACGCGCAGTCTGATGATGAAGACGAGAACTTAACCGAGGCTCCGGACTCCAAGCCCGCAGTGCCGTTCGCCAGTGCGGCCTTGCGCAGCAATGTACCCACGGTCCCCGTTAAACCTGCGGGTTCTTTGAGCAAGCAATCCGGCCTGTGCGATGCTCTCGCGCAGATGAAAGGCCCGGTGTCTGAAACTCCAGCTCTAACCTTTGACCTCGCCAATTGTGATGAGGATAACGGCCGGCTGACAGAAGCAGCTGCGCATTTAGACAAATACCTGGCGACCGTGCCCAATGCTGCCGATGCCCCGCGCGTTGGCCTGCGCGTGGCATCGCTCAACGCGCTGGTCAATCTTCCGGGAGAGAGCGGCACCCAGGTGCGCAGCTTGTTCAGCACTGCCGCGCGGTCGATTCAGGAACGCAGTTTTGACCGCGCTCTGGCTGCCTTTCAGAAGGCAGCGAAAGTCCTCCCGGAGTTCCCTCCCACCCAGTGGAAACTCGCTCTGCTGAACGAAGCCATGGGTAACGTGGATCAAGCCAAGAGTCATTTCACCCGTTACCAGCAGTTGCAGGGCGACCCCTTAGCCCAGCAGGAAGCTGACCTTCACCTCGCCTCGCTCGACGCAAAGAAAGAAAAATATGCGGAAGAGGTCGAGGCCGCCGACGACATTTTGGCCAACCTGCTGAATCGGGCCATGAACCTGACTTTCAACGGCCTAAAGGACCGCAGAGCAGTAAAGGCGCATCGGGCCCGGCTGAAGGGCAAGCAAGCCAGGAAGGACTCGCAGAAGCTCGGCGGATTCGCCATACCGTCGGCCTATGTCCGGCAACAACTCACCGAAGCCGCGGAACACCTGGCTACTGCGCTGACCGTATTTCCTCTCGGCGCGGAGGCCAACCAGTTAATGGCACAAGTCTATCTTCAGGCCAACGACGGCCGCGCGGCCATGCGCGCCTTTGACACGGTGATAAGCCAGGGCCTGCCCGCCGCCTTCTACGCGGAGATGCGCGGCCGAAGGCAGGATCGGGCCGTGAAGTGCGAACTGACGTCGCATCACGTTCGGCTCATCTTCCTCTCGTATTACGATAATGGTCGCGTCGTGGCACCCGCGTTTCCCGCAGGTGAAGACGGGCTGGGCGATCTGGCGATTGACCCCTCCCTTCCGCGCGAACAGAAATTTGAGTCCATTGAACTCGGTCCCGCCGAAATCAAGAAGGTGGAGAGCAAGACTGGTATCATTCGTCTCAAGCTTACAAAAGAAGACCTCACGCTCTCCGTCATGTATCTCTCCGGACCGCCTCCGGTAGAAGGACCGCAGGCCCGCCGCTTCTCCAATATCTACGCTCGCCTCTTCGTCCGTTATCCCGGGCTGGAGGATTCGCGTCTGGGAAACGAAGGCTTGACCGGCGGCGAGAAATTCAAGCTGGCCTATCACCTCGCCAATGCCGGATTCACCATCGCCACCAGCATGAATCCTATGGGCTCCTTCACGGCTCTGAAGGCCTTTATTGACATCACCCGGGAGATCCAGCAGACTCGCAATTCTCTGAAGGTGAACTTTGCCGGTTGGGAAAAGACCATTGAAGATCAGCAGGAACTCCAGGGAGGCAACGCCTTCAAGATGATTCCCACGGAACCGGCCGCTTTGACCTTTACCGAGGAAACCAAATGAGTTCAGGGCATTGTTCTTATAGCCTGACCGGCCCATTCTTTTCTTGTCGCATGTCGGGACGAACGAGAAGCGGCCGGGAAATGACTGGCGGAGGGCACGGCGCATAGTTGGCCATATCGCTCCGCCTGCTTCCGAATAAGGAATCTAGTGTTTTGCCGAAGCCATCACTTCCCTTCCAGGAAGTCGACCTTCTGGAAATTGAGGCTGACCTCCTCCGTCGGCGCCGCCGGAGCCTTCGTGGCGGGCATCTCCACGTTCTGGTTAATCGCGATCACGGTAGCGTTGGTCAGTTTTACCGTATAAACCGGAGTACCCCTCTGCCCGATAAATTCAAACGTAACTGATGTTAGAGTCTCGTTAGTTTCCAGCGCCTGCATGAGAAATGCGGAATTCTCGTCCCAGCGCTTGGTGAAACTCAAAGAGTGTGACATTTTCCCATTCGGCATGCCTGTGGCCGCGTCGATTTGCTTCATCGGCTGGAATTGATACTTCTCTACCACGATTTTCGCGGGTTTGCCGGTTCCCTGTTTTTGGCTAATTAGAGTGGCCTGCACGGACAGCACGTTTTCTGGATTTGTTTTTACCAGAGCAGAGGGCGTAGCTGGTGCCGGTGCAGACCCGCTGTTCGATGTTCCTCCCGCCGGGGCCGACGATGTTGTCGGCGACCCGGAAGTGGGCGCAGTTGACGGCTTTGCGGTCAAGCCGAACTTGCCGGTTGTGGGAGCACCAGATTGTGCCAAAGCCGGCAGACACGCCGCCAGGCAAAAGCAAATTGCGATTCCTATGGACCTTACACTTGAACGCTTCATAAAATTCTTCCTCTCCTTACAGTTCTTCGTGAGTTCCAGTTCCTCGGTGAGGGTGCTCTTTACTTGGTTACCTGGGCAGCTACGGCCTCAGCCAACTTGCCCACGAGCGGAGTCAGAACGTCGTCGCCGTCAGTGTTGGCTTTCTGGCTAAAGACGTCATGGCTGACCGGATTGGCACTACCGGGGGCCTGCAGCCGATATTCAAGGCTCACTTCGCTTTTCGCCTTAATCCCCTTGGAAAGTGACGCCGCCTCCTGGGCAGCAGTCGCGGCATTGGCCGCCGAGCCTGCAGCCGACATCATGCCCCCGGTGACCTTGGCTGCCGCAACCATCGGCATCATGTTGGCCATGGTGGAGGCGCCTTTGAACAGGCTCATCCCGTTGCCACCCTTCTTCGCCTGGGAGGCGCTGGTGTACAAGATGAAGTCGCACTGCTTGGCCTGAGCTTCGGCGTCAATCTGCGATGTGACCAGCGCATCAAGCGCGACCATCTCTATAGTCGGTCCGGTCAGATAGTGGGAAATCAGTCCGCGCAATGGCTCGGCCACTGCATCCCCGGAGAAGCCCGGCCCCAGATCGGCCTTGGGCATGACGATTCCCAGCCGAATTTTCTTGGGTTTGGCTGATGCTGCGGCTGCAGCCTGGTCGGCTGCGGCCTGCTGCTTTGCCTGATCGCTGACATATTGCAGAAGCCCTTTGATTTCAGCCGCGGTGAGGGGCCGGGTGGTGGCTGGGGCCGTCGAAAGCTTCTTGAGCAGAGCCTGAGCCTGGGTTTCCGTGAGCTGGCCAGGCTGCGCTCCCTGCGCCTGCGCGTTCCAGGACACGCTGGCCAACAGCACGACCGTCAACAGGCGAACAATCTTGCGAGAAAATGTTTGCAATTTGGGGACCATCTTTTCCTCCTCCTAGCGAGGGTCTAAGACTGGGTAAACGCCTCTGGTGTGTTTTACGAACCGGGTCAAGAGACGGAATAAACGGGAAGAAGTAATTCTTTGGTGCCCGGAGCTATCAAAAGCCCCAGGGCCGGCGGGTGACGGTGATCACGGGTTTGGGGCGCGTCTTGTGATGTAATACTTGCGGAAACTCAGCGATGATTCGACTGCTCATCAGGAACTGGTGGTTGTTAGCATTGCGCGGCATCCTGGCGCTGATCTTTGCCGGCCTCGCCCTGGCCCTGCAGCCTCTTTCTCGGTCCTTCGTCTTGCGACCGATCATTCACGCCGGAGTAGTGGTGGTTTTTGGATTGCTCGCGATTGCGGCGGGGGTCTGCACGATTGTGGCGGCTACACGGGGTGCAGGGGGAGACCGTTTTCATCTGCTGCTGTGGGATGGAATCGCTATTTGCGCTGCCGGCCTCGTCGTTCTTTTTGTCTCTTGGCTGGATCTTGCGCTCCTGGTGAATTTGGTAGCTGCATGGGCATTGGTTGTCGGCATCCTGGAGTTTCTTGCCGCGATGCGGTTGCGGCGGCACGTTTCCGACGAATGGTCACTGGCATTGGCGGGGACGGCTTCATTCCTCTTCGGGGCCTATTTCCTTTATGCTCGCCCTGAAGCTGAGACCTCTATCTTTCATTGGCTGGGTTTATATGCTGTCTTTAGCGGCCTCACCGTCCTGATTCTTGCCTTCCGCTTACGCAGCCTGGGCAAGGTGAGCCATCATCTGGCGCAATCCGGTTCAGCGGACTGAGTTTTTTGCATTTAAACCCAATGGTCTTAGGAACCTAACGAGAAGCGTTAGTCTACTGTTTGGCTGCCGATTGCGGCTCGTTTGCAAAATAGCCGCTACGCGTCCGCACTAGCAGCAAGTCTTTCGATCCCGGTTCATGAGCTACAACCTTGATCTGGCGATATCCGCCGTTGGCACGCGGGTTGGTGGGCTTATATGTGATGGTGTACTGGTTGCGGATATCGTGCGCAACTTCCTGGCTGATTTCATCGACCTCTGCCAGATCTTTGGGGAAGAAGGCGACTCCGCCAGTCTGGGAGGTCAACGCCTCCAGGGCGCGTTTCGCCGTGCGCTTCCGGTCCTCGGGGCTTAGGATCCCGATGGCATAGATAGTCGGGCCTTTCTCGCTCTGCACTGTACGCACTGCCTGCTCCAGCGATTCCCGGCTTTCGTTGTCGTCACCGTCGGTCACCACCAGCAGCACTTTCTTTTCGCGGCTTCCACCCTTGGCCAGATGGTCGGCTGAGGCGATTACCGCGTCGTAAAGCGCGGTGCCTCCATGTGAATCCACCCGGTCGAGCGCCTCGCGCATGAGTTCGACCCTGGCGGTGAAGTCCTGATCCAAAAAGGGCTCGTCGCTGAAGTTCACCACGAACACTTCATCCTTCGGATTGCTCGCCTGCACCAGATTCACTACCGCCTTGGTGACGGCGGCCCGCTTGGTGCGCATGGATCCCGAGTTATCCACCACGATTCCGATGGAGACGGGGATATCTTCGCGCCTGAACGAGGTAATGTGCTGAACCTGGCCGTCTTCGTAAACCTCAAAATTGGTGGGTGTCAGCGTGGTGACCAGCCGGCGCTTCTGGTCCATGACCGTGGCTTGCAGTGTCACCTCTTCCGATTGGACGCGGATGCTGAACCTGTCGCCGCTCCTGCTCACCGTTCCAACATTTGGTCCAGGGGGCTGCGGGCCGGCTTGCGGCTGTTGTGCGCCGGGAGGAACATTAGCTTTGGTGGCAGGCCCCGGAGTGCTGGCGGCCGATGGACGAGGCACCGCCGGCCTGAGCCACACGGGCAGGGCGGGGTCGTTGGGATCGATATCCTGGGGCAAAGGAGTAGAACGCGACTCCTGAGCTTGAGTCTGCGGTTGGCCTGGAGCGGGGGCCACCGGCTGCTGGCCGATTGCTGCGACGGAACCGCACAGCCCTGCCAGTGCTAACCACCACAACCGAATCGATCCCCAACATGGCCCGATAGCCACATTATTGCGAAGGCGCATAGTAACCAGTTCTGGCGTACACATTGAGATGCGGCAATCCTTTGGGCGGGATCAGTTTTACTTTGATCTTGCGCCAGCGGCCGTCCTTGACCTTGTTCTTTGGACGGTATCCGAGCACATATTGGTTGCGCAGCTCTATTCCAATCTTCGTGGCCACGTCGGCTAACTCGTTGGGGTTATTGATGGTGAACATGCGGCCGCCCGTGACCTCGCTGACCGCCGTCAGCAAAGCCGGGCCGGCGATTTCCTCCGGCTGGGTGACTCCCGCCGTAAACACGCCGATGGAATAAATCTGCACATCGGCCTCCTTCACCATGGCCTTAATCTCATTTTCCGTATAGCGGCTGTGGTTGTCGCCGCCATCGGAGATGATCAGCAACGCCTTCTTCGCGTTGCGGGCATCCTTCATCTTGCTGATACCCATATAAATGGCGTCCAGCAAGGCCGTGCTGCCCTGAGGCACTGTGTATACCAGCTTGGCCTGGACCTCTTCCACCGAATGCGTAAAGTCGGCCCGCAGCTGCGGCCGGTCGTTGAAGGTGATCATGAAGAATTCGTCGAGAGGATTGGCGGTCTTGAAAAATTCGATCACAGCCTCGCGCGCTTTTTCGATCTTGTCGGACATGCTTCCGCTCATGTCGAAAATCACGCCCAGGGACAACGGAGCATCCTCGCTGGAGAAATAGCGCAGTTGCTGGCTCTCGTTACCCTCCATCACCGTGAAGTTTTCCTTGTCCAGGCCGGTGACAATCCGGTTCCAGTCATCGGTGACGGTGACCGGCACCAGAACCAGATTCACGTCCACCATCCACGGCTTGCCATGGTTGATCTTGAGGCCGGGATCGGTAACCACGTCCGCGTCTTTGGCTTCGGGCTCTTTAGCGGCGGCAGCCGCAGGATCAGGAGTAGGCCGAGGTTCGATGTGGACACTTACGTCCTGGGCCGCGACGTACAAACCCATCCCCAGCATCACTGCCAGCGCCAGCACCCCGCGCAGCAGGCCCTCGCGCCACAGCGACGCACAACTCGAATCAGAGGAACGGAACACGCCGTACCCGCAGCGTGCAAAGCGGGACATAGGGGAACCTCGTTTTTCGCGATGTTATCACACCGCAGAGCACTTCACCAGACGTTGATGCTCTGGGAAACTACACGGAATTTAGATGGGTTCTGGCCAATCCAGGTTTGCCGCAACACCTTGGTAGAATGCTTTTAGGCCCTGTCCCCGATGGCAGATATTCTCCCCTTTAGAGCGCTTCGGTATGACTCGCATCAGCTCAAATTGAGCGACGTGGTCACGCAGCCCTACGACAAAATCACTCCGGAAATGCAGGCCCGGTACTACGAGCGCAGCCCCCACAATCTGGTGCGCATCATCCTCGGCCGCCGTGGGGAAACCGACAACGACGCCTTCAACGTTTACACCCGCGCCGCGGAATACCTTCATGACTGGCGCTCGGGCGGCGTACTGCGTCAGGATGCTGAGCCTGCCTTTTACCTGTACTCGCAAAACTTCACCATCCCCGGCACGCGCGATGTCGCCGAGCGTCGCGGACTCATCGCCCTTGGCAGGATTCATGACTATGCCGATGGAGTCGTGTTCCGCCACGAGCAGACCCTGGCCAAGCCGCGGGAGGACCGCCTGAATCTCCTGCGCGCTACCCGCGCTCACTTCGGGCAAATCTTCATGCTATACAGCGATCCGGCGGGAGAGCTTGATTCCCTGCTCCTGAAACAAGGCAGCGAGGACCCGGAAATGTCGGTCCTGGATGAGTACGAGGTCCTGCACCGGGTCTGGCCCATCCGCGATTCCCGGATGGTGCGACTGGTGCAAGAGAAATTCTGCGACAAAAAGCTCCTTATTGCCGATGGCCATCATCGCTACGAAACCGCGCTGGCCTACCGCAACGAACAGCGCGCGCTGGCCGGAACCGTCGAGCGCAATGCGCCCCATGAATTCGTGATGATGACCCTGATTCCAATGGAGAGCCGCGGGCTCGTGATTCTGCCGACCCACCGCATTGTTCAGGGGCTGCCTACCTACGACCGCGAGCAGATGCTGGAGAAAGCAAACCGTTTCTTCGAGATCGACCGCATCGACCTTCGCACAGAAAGCCGGAGCGCCACCACCCTGCTCGAAGAGGCCGGAAGTTCGGGAACAGCCTTCGTAGCTGTGACCCGCCAGGGGCCCTACCTCATGCGCGCCAAAAAAGGCACGGTACAGGAAGCCCTGGCTGCGGTTTCCGGCCGCCAACGTGACCTTGACGTGGTGCAGTTGCACAAGATCCTGCTGGAACGAGTTTTGGGGATCTCTGAGGAAGCTATCCGCAATCAGGAACACATCGTCTACGAGCGCGACGCCTCTGAGGCCATCTCCCGCGTCCGCCAGGGCGCCAATGTGGCCTTTCTCCTGAACCCGGCGCGAATCGAGCAGGTACGTGACATCGCCTTTGCCGGCGAGGTGCTGCCGCAGAAGTCCACCGATTTTTACCCCAAGCTGCTCAGCGGCCTGGTCATCTATGCGCTGGACTAGTCAACTTCTCTTCACCACGGGCGGCTGTCTCATGATCGCTGCCCTTTCGCTGGCCAATCCGCGTTCCCATTCTGTGATCGCGGTTGCTCAGGTCACCGCAACCCCCTTGCCAGCCCCGTCGACGTCGCCGTTGGTAAAGCCTTCGCCAGAGCAGCGTAAGTCGCCCACGCCGGAGTACTTCGTCATGATCGATCCCGCCCATGGCGGTGAGGACCGAGGATCCGTTCTGCCCGGCAAAGCCCAGGAAAAAGAATTAACGCTCAGTCTGGCTCGCGAGCTCCGCAAGCAACTGGAAGAACGAGGCGTTCCGACGCGCTTGCTGCGAGAGAGCGACGTCAATCCGAGCCTGGAACATAGGGCGGAAATGGCCAACCAGAACGCGGCCGTGATATATGTCGCCATTCATGCCGAGGCTCTTGGCAGGGGAATAAGGATCTATTCGTCCTCCGTTCCTTCCGCGCCGCCGACCGGCCTGGAAAGATTTCTCTCCTGGGACGACGCTCAGGCGTCGTCCCTGTCACGAAGCCGGCGGCTGGCTAATACAGTCGGCGTGGAGATGCGTAAAGCCGATTTTCAGGTCAGCATTCGCGCTGCTCCTCTGCCTCCGCTCCACCACCTGCTGATGCCCGCCATCTCCGTCGAATGGTCGCCGGAGGCTGATGATCTGAAGCCGCAGCAGGGTTCCGGGGCCATCGCCAGACTGACCGCGGCTTTAGCCTCGGGTATCGCCGTCATTTACGAAGCCTCGGGGGCGCGCCCGTGATTCCGCGCCATTTCCAGATCACGATTTCGGTTCTGCTCCTGGCGATTCTCGTCACGGGAATGTATATGGTCCGCCTTAAACGCAAGGAGGAAGCCAAGAATGCGCAGAGCGCGATGGCGGCGCCCATTGCTCCTCCGGCAATCGGCAAACAAGAACGAATTCGCATCCTGGTGGCTTACGACGAAGATTTGGCATTGCGCTGGCGTGATGCCCAGGTGCTTCTTCCCAGTGAAGGCGGCCAGCGCGCTCGCGAAATCCTTCGTGCGCTTCTGGCTCAGTATCTGCAAACCCCCTCCCCTCACCCCCTGGGAAAAGACTCCGATATCAAAGAGGTCTATCTCATGGCCGACGGCTCCGCGGTCATTGATACCACCCCCCAGTTTGCCAGCGGTCATCCGTCAGGGATTCTGCGAGAGGAACTGACCTTGATCTCACTGGCAGAGACTCTTGCCGCCAATGTTGCCGGCGTAACCAGAGTAAAGTTTCTGGTCGACGGCCAGGAGCGCGAAACCCTGGCCGGGCATATCGACCTGATGTCGTTCTATCCGACAACCACGATTCACGATCTGGCGCGGGAGTTTGAATAATGGCTCCTGCGATTGGCGTCTTCGACTCCGGTTTCGGCGGGCTGACCGTCTTGCGCGAACTGCGGGCTCGCCTGCCCGAGGCAAACTATTTTTACTTCGGCGACACCGCGCATCTTCCCTATGGCGCCAAATCCGTGCGCGCCGTCGCCAAGTACGCTATCGCCAGCGCTCACTTCCTCGAGCAACAGGGCATCGAGCTCCTGGTGGTGGCTTGCAATACGGCGACGGCCCTGGCCCTCGATGATATCCGCGCCGCCGTGAGGGTACCTGTGGTCGGCGTGGTCGAGCCTGGTTCGGAGCGCACTGCCGCTGTTTCCAAAAGCAAACGCGCCGCCGTGATTGCCACTGAGGCCACGGTGGGCAGCCACGCCTACCGCCGCGCTCTGCAGGGGTTTGGCATTGAAGCCACTGAAAAGGCCTGCCCCTTGTTCGTGCCGCTGATAGAAGAGGGCTGGGTGGATCATCCGGTGACGGAACAGGTTGCGCACATTTATATTGACGAGGTGTTTCGCGACGGCGCGCACGAAGCCGATGTCCTGTTACTGGGCTGTACTCATTACCCGCTGATTCGCCCAGTGCTTCGTCGCATTGTTCCGGAACGCGTGGAGATAGTGGATTCCGCGGAATCTACCGCGGCCTGCGTAACTGGCATGATTGGGCAACTCCGTGGAAGCGGCGCCGGTTCATTGCGCTGCTTCGCCACCGATTCGGTTGAAAAGTTTCGCCGTCTGGGACAGAAATTTCTGGGTTGCCCAATCAAGAACGTTGAGCTCATCGACATTGAAAAATAACAAGAACACTTTTTTCCGCTCCGACAACCGCGCACCTGACCAGATGCGCCCGGTCAATATCATCAGGGAGTTTGTGCCCACTGCCGAAGGCTCGGTCCTGATCGAGGTTGGCAACACCCGTGTGATCTGCACCGCTTCTGTTGAGGAAACCGTCCCGCCGTTCCTGAAAGGCGCCGGCAAAGGATGGATCACCGCCGAATACAGCATGCTGCCTCGTTCCACATTGACGCGAACTCCCCGCGAAGCCTCCCGCGGGCGGCAGAGTGGCCGCACCCACGAAATCCAGCGGCTGATCGGCCGCGCCCTGCGCGCGGTGGTCGACCTCAAGCGCCTTGGGGAACGCACCATTCTGTTGGATTGCGACGTGATCCAGGCTGATGGCGGCACTCGAACCGCCTCCATCACCGGCGCGTTCGTTGCTCTCGGTCTGGCCATGGAAAAGCTAATTGAGGCCGGCACTCTAACCGCCGCCCCCATCCGCGACTTCGTCGCCGCCATCAGTATTGGCGTTGTCGAGGGCACAGTCCTTCTCGATCTGTGCTATGAGGAAGATTCCCAAGCCGAAGTGGACCTCAATTTCGTAATGACTGGTGGCCGCAAGATTGTAGAAGTGCAGGCCACAGCCGAGCAGCATCCCTTTGAGGAGGCCCAGCTCAAGCAAATGATGGAGATGGCTTCCCGCGGAATCGAATCGTTGATCGCCAAGCAGCAGAGCCTTTTGAAGAGCCTGCCCCTCCGTCAATAGGTTTTTGTCGTGGCGCTAGGGTCGGGATTACCTATCCCTGAACTCAGTTATCGACGTTAGAGGCCCTTAATGGCATCGTTGCCGGCCTTTAGTACAATAAACGGTTTGCCGCTCGAGAGCATCTAACTGTGTTCGCGGCTAGCGCCAGCGTTCCGCTTTTGGCCCAACCGCTCCAATCGAGCATCGAGATTCTTGAGGAGGACTTCAGCCGTGAAACTTACACCGGGAAAACTGGCAGGAATGAAAGCAGTGTCCGACAAGCGCGGCGTCATCGCCGCCGCCGCCATGGACCAGCGCGGATCGCTGCAAAAATCACTGGCCAAGGAAAAAGGCACCGAGGTTTTCCCCGCCATGCTCGAGGATTTCAAGTCTATTGTCACCGAAGTCCTTACCCCGCATGCCAGCGCCATTCTTCTCGATCCCGAATTTGGATTGCCCGCCGCACGCCGCCGCGCTAAGACCGCAGGGCTGCTATTGGCCTACGAAAAGACCGGTTACGACAAAACCGGCCCCGGACGCCTGCCTGATTTGCTCGACAACTGGTCGGCACGCCGCCTGAAGGAAGCCGGCGCCGATTGCGTGAAGGTTCTTCTCTATTACACGCCGGCTGACGGCCAGGCGATCAACGACAAAAAGCACGCCTGGGTTGAGCGCATCGGCGACGAGTGCCGCGCCAACGATATTCCTTTCTTCCTCGAGTTCGTCGCCTATGAAGAAGGGCTCGACGAAAAAGGCTTCGATTTCGCAAAGAAGAAACCGGAGATGGTCATCGGCTCCATGGCCGAGTTCACCAAGGACAAATACGGCGTGGACGTATTGAAGGTTGAAGTGCCGATCAACATGAAGTTCGTTGAGGGCGCAAAAGCCTTTGCCGGTCAGAAGGCCTATTCCAAAAAAGAAGCTATGGAGCACTTCCGCCGCGCTGCCGGCGTCGCAACGCGGCCGTTTATCTATCTTTCCGCCGGCGTGAGCAACTCCGAGTTCAATGAATCTTTGGCCCTGGCTGCTGAGGCCGGAGTCAAATTCAACGGAGTGTTGTGCGGCCGCGCTACCTGGAAGGACGGAATCCCGGTTTACGCCAAGCAGGGACCAAAAGCCTTTGAACTGTGGTTGCAGAGCGAGGGTGTGAAAAACATCAGCAACGTGAATGAACAGCTGAAGGCGGCCACCTCCTGGTTTTCCTTGTATGAAGTCAAGGAACCTGCGATGGCGGGCGTTTAGTCTGTCCCTGTCAGATTCGGATAATCCACACCGACCGAGCCACGAAGGTCATGACCCGGACGCCGGCCTAGCGCGTCCAGTGCCACTTTGCGTACCGCCGCGTCCAGTTCGTTGTTCATCGCGACTCGAGCCAGTGTTTCTTCCGCTCTCGCGTCGGCTATCGAGGCCACCAGATCCACAGCGCGTCGAATGACCTTCACTCCGCCGCGAACCGGAGCGCTCAGAAATTCCTCCACAAACGGCAGGATGTCCGGATGGGGATGATATGCCAGTTCGTCGAGCGCAATTTCCAGCAAGGTCGGAGGCAGGGACGGGAGCCCCTTGGCTAACAGCAGATTTCGCCCGGCCAGCTTGCTGTCTTTCACAGCCTGTAGCGCCGCCTTCTGTACCCGCTCATCAGGATGGGATAACACTGTCTCCAGCTGCTCGAAGAGCTCCGGATCTTTCAGCTCAGACAGAATTTTGCATGCATTCCTGACGATATACCATTCAGGACGCTTCAATCGCTGGCGCGCGGCGGCAAGCCCGATCGGACCGACGCGTCCCAGGAGCCGAATCAGGGCCAGCCGGTTGCTGGTTATCGGCTCAATATCCAGGCGCGCGAAAAGACGTTCGATCGCGCTCGGGGCCGCCCAGCGCAGGAGCATCGTTGCGGTGCGGGTCCACTCCGTATCATGACGCCGGTCCAAATACATCTCAGCGATGCGATCTACCGCCGCCGTCTGCAGCATGAGCGACAAGGCCGGGCGGCAGCAGGGATCGTGGCTTGAGAGATCGGAGGCAGCGCTGCGCTCAAGGGCCGCGCCTACTCGCCTCACAACGTGGAAATTTTCGTAGGTTGCCGCAATTCTCGCCAGCGCCACCAGTGCATTCACCACCTGCACGTGGATCACACGGTTTAGTCTGGCGCTGGCCAGCGCCTGAATCAGCCTATCTTCCGCGATCAGCCAGAACTCGCCCTGAATTCCGGCCAGTGTACGCAGCAGCTCGGGAATACGGCCAACCTCTTCAATACGGATCGAACCGTGATCGTCAAAAATCGAAAAATATTGAACGCCCAGTGCCTCAGCGCCTTCGGCGCTTCCCATCCGAATCAGATCTTTGATCAAATCCAGCGCACGGCGAAATTCCGAGGGCGTGAAATGCTCGATGCTGAGAAGTTCACGCAGTTTGGCGTGCGAAGTCAGGCTGAGCCATCGCACTTCTTCCTGAAGTCGCTGGAGAGTCTTCTTGGGAAGAACGTAATCCTTGGCGAAGTCCGCCAGTTTTTCCGCCAGCCGCGACGCCGCATGGGTGGCCTGCAGGCTGCGCATGAGCACGCGGAATATTTGTTCCTCGACGATGAGCGCATCGCCGCCGGTGGGAATAGCGGCCAGCCGCCGTAGGGCCCAGCGCAGTGCCGAATCTTCAAAGACTTCCGCGGTAACCTCTTCTCTGGAGTCCTCCGCTGCCAGATTTTCTGATAGTTTCCGCATTACGCCGTCGGGTCGCAAGTTGCTGAGAATTCTCGACAGGTCAACATACGCCTTCTGTGGATCTTCCTGAGGATTTCTCAGGGAAGCTTCAAATTTCTGATCCGCAATTCTCTGCAAATCGTCGACAGTCATGCCCGCCAACGATGATCCGTTTACTGCGCCGCTGTTGCCCGGGACAGCAACTGATCCTCCACCGGCCGGACTTGCAATGCCGCCCGGACCTTCGCCGCCACCGGTGCCCATCCCCAGTCCGGAGCCGCTACCCGTTCCTGCGTTACCGCCAATCCGCCCGTTGCCGCCTCCGCCCATGCGGATACCAACACCACCCGCTCCGGTTCCTAAGCCGTTTCCACCGCCCGGTCCGCTCGCTTCGCCAAAATTCCCACCCGTTCCGCCCTCCTCCATCCGGCTCAGGATTCCCTCAATCCCATGCATGGGAACGGAATGAATGTTGCTGAGGGCCTTGGAAATCAGATACTCCTCAGATCCCATTTCCAGGACTGTGTCGCCTTCCTCGTTGCGAATCTCATTTCTTGCGGCCGGAAAGACGCGAACGAACTCCAGCTGCTTTGACTCGAGAAAGGGCATCAGCCCGCCATTCTCCTGGATGGTTTTAGGGTTGACGGAAATTGCATCAATCGCCCTGGTAAAAGCCGCAAAAGTGATGCCGGCATCAAAGCTGATCGCTCCAATACCGCGCTTCAGGAATTCATTCTCCAGCGGCTTCAGGCTGTTGTCTGCCGTGAGGATATTGTTGAGCAGAACGCGCTGTTCCACGAATCCAATGGTCAGGTAGCGGACCTGCTTAAGAAGAGGATTGAGAGAATCGTAGGTTCGTCGCAGGATGCCGGCGGCACTCGTATGATCAACAGAAAACAAGTTGACCATTTTCATGAGGACCTGCAACGAGCGCGCAAAATGCACCCCTTGCAGCTTGAACTGCGTTTTTTCCGCCATGTCGGATCCTGGGCTAAACTGCCAGTGCAACTTAGGTTAGAGGATTTTCACGGCAGCTAACAGGTGACATAAGTAATCACCCCAGGTTGTCGACGATTTGGGCTCCAGGCTTAAATCCAGACGAATGACGTCGATCGAGGTAAGTCATGGTGATTCCGGCCTTTGCAGGCGCACTTGATGATTCCCAGCCGCGTCCTTTAGCTCTCATCACCGGTGCCTCAAGCGGCATCGGGCTCGACCTGGCCCGCGTAATGGCCTCCGATTTCGACCTCATCATTACGGCTCGCAACCAGGCGCGGCTCGAGGAAATCGCCCGCGAACTCCAGTCCGGGCATGCCAGCCGGGTCCACTTGATCCCTGCCGATCTGGCTCGGCCCGAAGCCCCACAGCAGATCTTCGGCGAAGTCGACCGCCGCGGCCTGCAGGTGGATGTTCTGGTGAATAATGCGGGTTTTGGCGCCTACGGAGCTTTCGCGGACTCTTCTCTGACGAGCCAGCTTGAGATGATTCAGGTAAACATTACCGCACTCACCCATCTGACCAGGCTGGCCCTGCCGGGAATGATCCAGCGGAAGCGCGGACGCATCATGAATGTAGCCTCGACGGCCGGCTTTCAGCCCGGACCTCTGATGGCCGTTTATTACGCCACCAAAGCGTATGTCATCTCGTTTTCAGAAGCCATCGCCAACGAACTCCAGGGCAGCAGGGTCACTGTGACCTGCCTTTGCCCGGGAGCCACGGCCACGGAATTTGCTGTTCGCGCCGATATGGACAAGTCCCGTTTATTCAAGATGGGCAAGATGAGCTCTATGGCAGTTGCCCGCGCCGGTTACCGGGCCATGATGAAAGGCAAGACCCTGACTATCCCCGGCTTCCGGAACCTGATGCTGGCTGAGTCGGTTCGCCTTTCGCCGCGCAAGATGGTGACCGCTATCGCGCGCAAAATACAAGAGCGGGTCGAGTGATGATTCATGGCAGGCTGTGCGGCTTTGAATCCTCGCGCTCATGCATCGCATCCCATACGCGTTGTTCACGACAGGAGGAACTCCATGGCAGTCAACTGGGTTGAAGGAGTTGAAGCTGCATTCGCGAAAGCAAAGGCCGAACATCGTCCCGTGCTGCTTGATTTCAGCGCTGCGCCGGCTTGAGGTGGATGCGTTCGGCTGGAAGCCGAATCGTACGGCGATGAGCAACTGGCAAAGTTCATCGATCAGCAGTTTGTGCCTGCCACCATCAATATCAAAAAGACGCCGGCCGAATTCCACCGCTTTGAGGTTCTGTGGACGCCCACGGTGCTGATTCTCGATGAAAACGGCAAAGAGCGCTTTCGCATTGAAGGGTATCTGCCCCGCGACGAGTTTGCCGCCCATCTGGTCATGGGCCTGGCTCGCGTTGCTTTCATGAACAAAAAGTGGGTCGATGCGGAGCAGCTCTATAACGAAGTGGTGGAGAAATATCCGCATACCGGCGTTGCCCCGGCCGCCGTGTACTGGCTGGGCGTATCACGCTACAAGAAGACCAATGACCATCACGCCCTGGGAAATATCGTGAACGAGCTCAAAGCGAAATACCCGGAAAGTTCCTGGAACCAGCGGGCCCTCCCCTGGGCGGCTTAACTGGCTTTTGCCGTTGCGGCAGGAGCGGCAGACACAATCTGCCGCTTCACGTTTTCGGCCTGCAACAGATGTCGCCGCTGGTGGGCCATCATCCACGGAAAAGCCGCGCTCAGTCGGCAACGGAACGGCGAGAATCGTGGACCAACTCTGATCCGGCTCATGTCCAGCCCCTGAGATTCTTTCAACAGACGCTCCCATTCGTCCTGGCAGCTCATGAACTCCGGCAAAACACCGGCCGGATCGGAAATCTTGACGGGAGGAGCCACGGCTTTCGGTGCGCGCATGCGAAACTTCGGCGGCGGCGACGCAATCCAGATCAATAACCTGCCTTTTGCCCCCAGATTGAATGGCTCCCCTCCGAAAAACTGGCGTGCTTTGCCATCGGCAATGCCGTTGGCGATCATTCGCTGAACCACGGATGCCGTCGTGTTTAGATGGGCCAGGCATTCTGCAACGGACCATTTGCCGGCTTCAGGGCGGGTAAGAAGCTCGTCGGGAGTCAGGCCCTGTGCCAGGTTGCCGGCGCGAATGCGAGCGTCGTTGAGTTCGTCGATGACATTGTCTGCCCAGGTCGTCACGCTGCATTTACTCCCATTCAATTGTGCCCGGTGGCTTGGAGGTCACATCGTATACTACGCGATTGATCCCCCGCACCTCATTAACGATGCGACTGGAAATTCGCTTCAGGACATCGTGCGGCAGCCCGACCCAGTCGGCGGTCATACCGTCTTCGGAGTGCACAGCGCGGATCGCGCAGGCATAAGCGTAAGTGCGCTGGTCGCCCATCACGCCCACCGACATCACCGGCAGGAGCACCGCAAACGACTGCCATATCTGAGTGTACAAGCCGGCGCGACGGATCTCATTAACCACGATGTCGTCCGCCTCCTGCAGCAACGCCACGCGCTCGCGCGTGACCTCGCCTAGAATTCGCACCGCCAGCCCGGGGCCGGGAAAGGGCTGGCGCTGCAGAATATCGTCAGGCATATCCATCTGTTTACCAATGCGCCGGACCTCGTCCTTAAACAAATCCTTTAAGGGTTCAATGAGCTTGAGCCGCATCTTCTCCGGGAGCCCGCCCACGTTGTGATGGGTCTTGATGGTCTGTGAAGGTCCGCGCACGCTGCGCGATTCGATCACGTCAGGATACAGGGTTCCCTGCACCAGCCACTCCACGTGGCCGATTTCTTTTTCCAGCCGGTGCGCTTCGTCTTCAAAGACCTTGATGAATTCGTTGCCGATGATCTTCCGCTTCTGCTCCGGGTCCGTGACGCCGGCCAGTTTTTGCAGAAAGCTCTGGCTTGCGTCTACCGCGACCACGTTCAAGCCGAGCTTTTCTTTGAGGTTCTGCTGGACTTTCTCAAACTCGTTTTTGCGCAGCACTCCGTTGTTGACGAAGACGCAGACCAGCCGCCGCCCGATGGCGCGATGCACCAGGGTCGCCGCCACTGACGAGTCCACCCCACCGGAAAGCGCGCAGATAGCTCTTCCCTGTTCGCCGACAGTGGCTTTGATTTGGGCTATCGTCTCGTCGATGAAATGCTGCGGCGTCCAATCGCCGCGGGCGCCGCAGATGTCGTGAACGAAATTTCGCAGCAGCTCGGCGCCGCGCGCGGTGTGATGGACCTCAGGATGGAACTGCACTGCCCAGATGCGTCGTGACTCGTCCTCTATCGCCGCCACGGCATTGCTGGACTTGGCTATCGCCGTGAATCCTTTGGGCAGCTCCACGGCTTCATCGCCGTGCGACATCCAGACGTTCATGGATTCCGGCAAACCCTGAAACAGCCGCGACGGGCGGAGTACGCCGATTTCCGCATGACCATATTCCCGCTTCGGCGCCGGCCGCACTTTGCCGCCGAGCTTGTGCGCAATGTACTGAAAGCCGTAACAGATCCCCAGCACAGGCACTCCGGCCGAAAGAGCGCGGTCGTCAGCCACGGGAGCGTCGGGATCGTAGACGGAGGACGGCCCTCCGCTCAAAATGATGCCGACCGGATGGTAACTCTTTATCTCTTCGAGGGACGCCGTGCAGGGCAGCACGACGGAAAAAACCTTCAATTCGCGGACGCGGCGAGCAATCAACTGCGTGTACTGCGCGCCAAAGTCGAGGATGACGATGGATTGGGCTTCCACGAATGAGTATGCCTGAAGGCGCGGAGAGTGTAAAGAGAGATGCAGCGCGTTTTGAAATACCCGCGCCATTTAGAAGCCTTCGCCGGTTCCAGGCGCCGGTTTTACCTCACCACGATATTCACCAGCTTTCCCATCACCACGATCACCTTCATCACCTGCTTGCCGGCGATCGCGCCCTGTACTTTTTCATCCGCCAGGACGCGCTTCTCGACTTCAGGTTGCGGCGTCTCCGCAACCATGGCAACATGTGATCGAAGCTTGCCGTTGATCTGCACCGCGTAGATGATCTCGTCCTCTTTCGCGAGCGTGGGATGGTATTCCGGCCAGGGCTGGCGCAACAGAGCCGTCTTCTCGCCCATCACCTCCCAGAGCTCAGAGGCAAGGAAGGGAGCGAATGGCGCAAGCATCAGGACGAGCCTGCGCTGGAAGTCGGAGAGAATCGGCTGCGGAACTGCGCCGGCAGCAATCTCCTGTTCCGCACCGTAGAGCTCGTTGACAAGTTCGGTCAACGCCGCGATGCAGGTGTTGAAGTGCCAGCGTCCCTCGAAATCATCCGTGATGCGCTTCACCGTCTGGTGGAGCTTGCGCTGGAGGGCACGCGCCGTGGGCGATAGCTCTTTACTGGCTGAAGTCGCCACCCGCCGTCCCGCGTCGCCGTAGCGCATGACGAAGCGATAGGTACGGCTCAAGAAGCGATAAATGCCCTCAACGCCTGCCTCCTGCCACTCGAGCTCGCGATCAGGCGAGGTGGCAAAAAGCGCGTACACGCGCGTGGAATCAGCTCCAAACTGCGCCACCATTTCGTCAGGCGAGACTACATTGCCTTTGCTCTTCGACATCTTGGCTCCGCCCTTGATGACCATGCCCTGCGTGAAGAGGCGTAGCGTCGGCTCGTCATTGTGGACCAGTCCTATGTCGCGCATGAACTTGGTCCAGAAGCGCGAGTAGATCAAATGCAGGATCGCGTGTTCGACGCCGCCGATGTATTGATCGATTGGGAACCAGTAATCGACGGTCGGAGTATCGAGCGCCCGGTCCTGAAGCTGCGCGCAGGTGTAGCGGTAAAAGTACCAGGACGAATCGACAAAAGTGTCCATGGTATCGGTTTCACGCTTCGCCGGCCCGCCGCATTTGGGGCAAGTAGTGTTCACGAACTCCGGCAAGCGCGTCAAAGGCGAGGCGCCCTGGAGCGTGATGTCCACGTTCTCCGGCAAGATCACAGGCAGCTGGCTCTCCGGAACCGGCACCACGCCATCCTTATCGCAATAGAGCATGGGGATGGGCGTTCCCCAGTAGCGCTGCCGCGAGATACCCCAGTCCTTGAGGCGATAAGTGACGGTGGCCTTGCCGAAGCCTTTGTGCTCGGCATCCTGCGTCATCTTCTTGATCGCGTCCTGATTCGAAAGCTCGTTGTAAGGACCGGAGTTGATCAGCATGCTATCCGTCTCCGTATAGGGCAGCACCTGCTCTTCGGTTGTGCCCGGCTTAGCTTCATCGATGCGTCGCGGCAAAATTACCACCCGTATCTCGAGCCCGTATTTCCTGGCAAAGTCGTAGTCGCGGTCATCGTGTGCCGGGACGGACATGATTGCGCCGGTGCCGTAGTCCATGAGGACATAGTTGGCCACCCAGATCGGGACCTTTTCGTGGTTGAACGGATTGATGGCATAGCGATGCGTGAAGACGCCGTGTTTCTCGATGGCGCCTACGTCGCCTTCCTCTTTCGCCTTCGCCTGCTCGCGTACGAAGCCTTCGACCTTGGAGCGCAGATGATGATCGTTGGCAATCAGGCCGGCAACCAGCGGGTGCTCGGGCGCCAACTGGATTGAAGTCGCGCCGTAGATGGTGTCGATGCGCGTGGTAAACACCGTGATCTTGTTGCCTGCCGGAGCAGCGGGCCCATCGAGCGCAAAATCCACCATCGCGCCCTCACTGCGGCCGATCCAGTTGCGCTGCATGGTGCGCACCTTCTCGGGCCAGCCATCGAGTTTGTCGAGGCCGGAGAGCAATTCCTCAGCATATTTAGTGGTGCGGACGAACCACTGCTCCAGTTCGCGCTGCTCCACGCGGGTTTCCTCGTGCCGCCAGCAGCAGCCGTCCACGACCTGCTCGTTAGCCAGCACTGTGGCACACTCCGGACACCAGTTCACTTTGCTCTTCTTGCGATAAGCGAGGCCTTTGTCGAAGAGGTTGAGGAAGAACCACTGGTTCCACCGGTAGTATTCGGGCAAACAGGTGGTGATCTCGCGCGACCAGTCGTAGGCAAAGCCCAGACGGTTCATCTGTTCTTTCATGCGCGCGATATTGCCCAGCGTCCACTCTTTGGGGTGGACCTTGTTCTTGATCGCGGCGTTTTCTGCAGGAAGCCCGAAGGCGTCCCAGCCCATGGGGTGGAGCACGTTGTAGCCGCGCATCCACATGTAGCGGGCCAGCGCATCGCCGATGGAGTAATTGCGCACGTGCCCCATGTGCAGCACGCCGGAGGGATAAGGCAGCATCTCCAGCACGTAGTACTTCTTGCGTTTGGAATCATGCGACTCCGCGGCGTAAAGGCCGGGATCGGCCTGCCAGCGGGCCGCCCACTTCTGTTCTATCCGCTGCGGCTCGTAACGAAGCTCGCGCTGTTCAGGCGGGTTTGCGGTCATGTCTCGCGTTTCAGCCATGGTCTCCACTTTTCTGCGTGTCCCCGTCTTTTTTCACTAGTGACTTTAATAGTGCCACATTCCTTAGATCGTCTCCGGGCTCATCGATCGGTGTCTCGGCAATGAACGCGGCGTGCTCGGTCCGGGGATCATTCAACAACCGCCGGAACGGCTCGATTCCAATCGTTCCCTGTCCGATGTGCTCGTGCCGATCGCGACGCGAACCACGCGGATGTTTCGCATCATTGCAATGCCATACCAGGACGTTTTTTAGACCTATCAGTTCGTCGAGCTCCTGCATGGTGTCGGTCCAGCCTTGCTCGGAAACAATGTCATATCCGGCGACGTGAACGTGGCACGTATCGATACAAGCTGCTACTCGACAGATCGGCCGCAGGTGTTGGAGCATCTGGGCGACCTGGTCAAACGTTCCGCCCAGAGAAAACTCAGCGCCCGCGGTGTTTTCCACCAGAATCGTCAGACTAGAGTTCTGATGATCGAGACCTTCCGCGCCGGCAGCGATCGATGCCGCAGCCAGCTCCAGCCCCTCCTCACGGGTGCGCCCCCTAAATGATCCTGGATGCAACACCAGAAACTCTGCGCCTAAGGCCATGGCCCGCTCCAGCTCACCGCGAAACGCCTTGACCGATTTACGGTGAAACTCCGGAGTGATGCTCGCCAGGTTCAACAAGTAGCCGGCGTGAACCACGAGTGGGCCCAATGCATATTTCTCACGAAGCCGCCTCATCTGGTAAAACTGCGACTGGGCCAACCTGTAGGGCTTCCACTGTCGCGGTCCTGACGAAAAAATCTGGAAAGTGTTGGCCCCTAACCGGTAGGCCCTTTCCGCTGCCAACTCGACCCCGCCGGCCGTCGAGGTATGAATCCCGATGCGCCTTGGCCCGGGTGGGGGCGGCTCACCCTGCGCCCACAACAGCACGTCCTTCATGGCGAGTTTTCGTATCCGCCCAGCGATCTCCGGCGCCATCTGCTAAATGATTGATTCTAACATGCTAAAACGGGTCTTTTCTTGCGGGGCAGCGGCCATCAGAAGTAAACTGATGGCGTTCAACAGAGGCCATCCAACTCATGCTCGTGGTGATGAAAGCGCAGGCGACGGAAGATCAGGTGCGCGCTGTCTGCGAAAGAATCGAGTCTCTCGGCTACCGCGCTCATCCCATTCCCGGCGCGCAGCGCACCGCCATCGGCGTTACCGGTAATCGCGGCGCGATGGAGCAGGGGACCCTGGGGGAGATGCCCGGCGTCCAGGAAGTTATCGTCGTCTCCAAGCCCTACAAGCTGGTCAGTCGCGACGTGAAGGAAGAAAACACGCTCGTTCGCCTTCCCCAAAGCGATGGCAGTTTCGGCGGGCGAACCCTGGGCATCATCGCCGGTCCGTGCTCCATTGAATCCCGCGAGCAGGCCTTCACCATTGCCGAACGCGTCGCCAAAGCCGGGGCGCGGTTCTTCCGCGGCGGCGCTTATAAGCCACGCACGTCTCCCTACGCTTTCCAGGGACTTGGCGAGGAAGCTCTCAAGATCATGGCCGATATCCGCGATCGTTTTGGCCTGCGCATCGTGACTGAGGCCATCGACAACGAATCACTCGACCTGGTGGCCGACTACGGCGACGTCATCCAGATCGGCGCACGGAACATGCAGAATTTCTCGTTGCTGAAAAAGGCCGGGCGCCTGCGCAAACCAGTGCTGCTGAAGAGAGGCATGTCGGCGACCCTGGAAGAGTTTCTGATGGCGGCCGAATACGTTCTCAGCGAAGGCAACTACGATGTCATTCTCTGCGAGCGCGGTGTGCGCACCTTCGCCGATCACACGCGCAACACGCTCGATTTGAGCATTGTGCCCGCGGTACAAAAGCTCAGCCATCTACCCATCATCGTGGATCCCAGCCATGGCACAGGCAAGCGCGACAAAGTGCTTCCGCTCTCGCGTGCCGCGGTCGCTGTGGGAGCCGATGGGTTGATTGTGGAAGTCCATCATGATCCCGACCGCGCGCTCTCCGACGGTATCCAATCAATTCTCCCCGACCAACTGGAAGAGTTAATGGGCGAGATTCGTCAGATCGCCGCGGTGTTGGGACGCAACGTGCAATCGCCTCTGGTCCACCAACCGGCGGCCGTCCGGGCCAGCAGGTAGCTTGTCCGCCCCCCGTCGTGCCGTCGCGGCCATCGTCATTCTTGCATTTCTAACGGCTCTTTTCGGCTGCAATGAAGCGCCGGGGCCTTCTCCCAACTACCGCGAGTACGCTTACGTCACCAACGGTGCGGACAACAGCGTCACCGTAATCGACCTTCGTGCTCTCTCCGTACTGCGCACGGTTCAGGTAGGCAAGAGCCCTACGGGGATCACCGCCAATCCGGCGAAGAATGAGATCTACGTCGCTAACACTGAATCGAACAACATCAGCGTGATCGACGCGGAAGCTAACGAAGTGGTCGCGACCATCGGCGTGCAGCGGGCGCCGTATTCCGTGGAACTGTCCACCGACGGCAAGCGCGCTTACGTGGCCAACTCCGGCTCCGACAATCTTTCCGTGATCGATCTGGACCGGCGCCGCGTGATCCACACCATCGCCACCGGAGGCGGCAGCAATCTGGCTCGCCGCTCACCCGACGGCAAGCTCGTAGTGGTAGCTCTTGGCAACGACGACGCGATCGCCGTCATCGATGCAGCCACACTCACTCTGCGCAAGAAGGTCAGAGTATGCGCCCGGCCGGTGGACGTGGCCATTGTGCCCGATTCCAGCAAGGCCTTCGTCGCCTGTAGCGAATCGAGACAGGTGGGAGTCGTGGATCTCAAGAATGGAGACAATCTGCTGGCGCAACTGGACGTGGGCCAGACGCCGATCCACATCGCGGTCAAACCCGACGGCGGCGAGGTCTTCGTGTGCAACTATGATTCCAGCTCGGTCTCCGAAGTCATCACCGTGTCCAATGAGGTCAACAACAGCTTCCTGATTGGCGACCGGCCGGCACAGGCGCTGGTCTCGCCCGACAATGCTGTGCTTTATGTCAGCAATTTCGGATCGGATTCGGTTGCGGTATACAGCATCGAAGACGGCCGCCGCCGTGGCTCCGTCAATGTCGGCAGCCATCCGGAGGCGCTGGCATTCTCGCCCAACCAGTTTCTTCTCCTGGTGGTCAACACCCGCAGCGGCGATCTTTCAGTGCTTTCGCTGATTGACAGCAAGGGACGCCCGCTTTTTCCCAACCCGCCGGCGCTCGAAACCATGATTCCGCTGGGGCGCGAACCACGGGCCATCGCGGTGAAGGCGTTCGTGAGCCAGCGGTAGCCGTTAATCCAATCCCAAACCGCCGTCCACAAAAAGTATCTGCCCGGTGATGAAGTGTGACGCGGTCGCGAAATACATTACAGCGCTGGCCAGCTCCTGCGTGGTTCCGTTCCGCTGCATGGGGGTTCGTTTAGCCAGCCGCTTTATGAAAGCCCGGTCTTCCGAGCCGTCGCCGCCCTCAATGGTTCCCGGGGCAACGCAATTGACCGCGATCTCCGGCGCGAGGGCCTTGGCCATCACGCGGGTCAACATGTGGAGCGCGGCTTTGGAAGAACAGTAATGCGCGTGTGTGGCCCACGCTTTTTCCCCGCCCAAAGAGCCCAGGTGAATAATTCGACCGCGGCTGGCTCGCAGCGCCGGAAGACAATGCTGCGACATCAGAAATGGCCCTCTCACGTTGACGGCAAACATGTCATCCCACTGGTCGGCGGTGATTTTATCGAAGGGCGCCCCGGCAAATCTTCCCGCGTTGTTGATGAGGACATCGAGTTGGCCAAAGGTCTTCAGCACCGCCCGTACGGCTTTGGCAATGCTCTCTTCCCGGCGAACATCGCAGGCAATAGTCATCGCCTTGGTGCCCGTGCGCTCGATCTCCCTGACCACGCTGCGGGCCTCGTCCGCGGAATGCAGGAAGGTCAGGGCTACCTGGGCCCCGGCATCGGCCGCAGCCAGCGCGATGGCTTTTCCCAGACGCCGCGCAGCGCCAGTGACCAGCACCGTCTTTCCGGCTAATGGCTTCACACGGGCATTGTAAAGGGCCGCGTGAATCCTTTCGTCCCGATTTCTATCCAATGGGGCTATGAACAGTGATTTGGCTTTTGTGTCTCTTCCCCAGAGCGATTCGCTGCCCGTCAGCGCCTCTCTGCTCTCGGAAGAAGATGCGCTCGACGCGTACTCACAGGTGGTTACCGGCGTGGCGGAGGCGGTCAGCCCCTCAGTGGTTCGTATCCAGGTGCAGTCGAGGCGCGGCCGCGACAGCGGGGGGTCGGGTTTTGTTTTTACTCCCGACGGCTTCATTCTCACGAATAGTCACGTTGTTCATGGGGCGGAGAGAATCAAGGTGGCGACGCTCGATTCCGGCGAGTACAACGCCCACCTGATCGGCGAGGACCCGGACACAGACCTGGCGCTGGTGCGCATCGACGCCCCCGGATTGCACTCGGTCAGGCTTGGCGATTCGCGCAAGATTCGCGTTGGTCAACTGGTGGTGGCCATCGGCAACCCTTATGGCTTTCAATATTCAGTCACCGCCGGCGTGGTAAGCGCTCTGGGGCGCAGTCTACGCTCGCAATCCGGGCGGCTTATTGAAGACGTCATCCAGACCGATGCCGCGCTCAATCCCGGCAACTCCGGCGGTCCGCTGGTGAATGCCCGGGGCGAAGTCATCGGCGTCAACACGGCTACCATCCTGCCGGCCCAGGGTTTGTGCTTTGCCATCTCGATTGGCACAGCGCAATTCATTGCCAGCAAGCTGATCCGCGAGGGCGTGGTGCGGCGGAGTTACATTGGGATCCAGGCGCAGACAGCCAATCTCAACCGCGCCATCGCCCGCCACTACGGTCTCGACATCGCCAGCGGCGCGCTCGTTCTCTCTGTCGAACCCGGCGGGCCCGCCGACAGGGCCGGGCTCAAAGATGGCGATGTGATCGTGAGCCTCGACGGCCAGATCGTGGAAGGCATGGACGTGCTGCATCGTCTGCTTGACGAGAACCGCATTGGCTTGCCTACGAATGTCCTGGCACTGCGCGGCGCCAGGCGTGTGGACCTGAAGATCGTTCCCGAGACGCGGGCTAGATAAATCCCGCTTCTGCTCGATGATCAAACCGGCTAGCTCGCTGTAGGTCGCTGCGCAGCAAGCGACCAGACCGCGACAGCAGTCACTTGCGCCGCTTCTTCCCTGCCCGGTCTTTCCTGAACCTCAGTGCTGCACGCAGAAAGGCGAGCATGATGGCGTGGGGCGCCTCCGGCCGCGATGAAAGCTGAGGTTGAAAGAGGGTAGCAAGAAAGAACGGATGGTCCGGCAACTCGGCTGCGCGGATCTCGCCCTGGCCGCCCCTGGCGCTAATCTTCATGCCCGCAGCTACGAACTGGGCTTCGAACTCAGGGTTCACGCCGTAGTTGCAGAAATATTGTTCGGAATGATCTTCACTGCCGCAGATCTTATACAAGAGCGTGCCGGAATTCACTTTGATTGCGTCATCACCCGAGCCTTTCGGACCGCCCTCGCGGCGGTTGGGCAGAGCGCAGGAAAGTGGAGTAATCACGTAGTGCGCCGAACCGGAGTTGTTCTCCAGCGTATCGGCGTCGGCGATGTTCAGAACGTTGCGGGCATACTCTAACAGAGTATATTGAAAGCCCCCTCAAGTACCGGTAAACGGCCAACCACGCGTGCGCGCGAATTCAATGCCGCGCATCATTCCGTCAAAGCTTTTATAGGGACTTCCCGGAGATGCCATCAGGCCATCCCACCGCCGCAGAACTCGCTCTACCCCCGGCCCCTCCAGTGCGGGCGTGGGAATCCAGCGCACTTCAAACGGAACTTTAAGTTTTGCCGCGGCGTCGTACAGGGCGGCATTGGTAGCAAAATGGGAGTGATAGGTGGGCTCAAAGTCCCCCATTACACCAATTCGCAACGCGTCGGGCATTGGCTTTCCTCTTAAAGCACCGGATGAAGGTTGGGCAGGTTGTTGTGGTGACCTAAAGCCCAAACAGCTCGCGCAGCCTTTTGGTCTGGGCGCGGCTGACGGGGATCTCGGTTTGCTTCTTGTCGTCCATGCGCAGCTGATACGAGCTCTTGAACCAGGGCACAACTTCCTTGATGCGGTTGATGTTCACCACAAACGACCGGTGGGCTCGCCAGAATAGATCGGAATCGAGGCCGGTAAGCAGTTCTTCCAGAGTGCGGCAATTGGAATGACCTTCGAACTGCGTGGTCACCACGCTGATGATTCCGTCCTCGATGGAGGCGAAGCACACCTCTTTTTGCTCCACCAGCAGCAGCCTGCCGGCGGAACGCAGAAGCACTTTGGAATTCTGGGGGCGCTGCGCCTCCAGCAGTTTCACCAGGGTATCCAGCTTCTCGGTATCGGCCGAGACGCCTTGCAGTTTTCTACGAGCTCTTTCGATGGCCTGCATGACCCGCTTCTTGTCGAACGGTTTGAGCAGGTAGTCGATGGCATTCACCTCAAAGGCTTTTACCGCGTACTGGTCGAAGGCGGTGGCGAAGATGAATTGAGGCAGAGAAATCTTCTTATCGATCAGCTTCTTGATCACGCCGAAACCGTCGAGGCCCGGCATCTGGACATCAAGGAAGACCACATCCGGGGAATGCTCTTTGATGAGGTTTACGGCTTCCAGGCCGTTATGGCCCTGGGCCACGATGTCCAGATCTTCGACGGACTTAAGCAGGTAGCTGAGCTCGTCGCGCGCTAGCTGTTCATCGTCAATAATGACTGCTGACAAAGGCAATTTATGGGATCTCCGGTTCCCAGTATAAAGCCCATACCCTCCTGGCGTGAACTCCCGGTTTCCAGGCTCAAAGGAATGCGATTTTACTTTTCCGTGAGTTGTCGATCCCTGCCGGCTCATGCGTCGTACCCATGAACGGACAAAATCGGACGCGAGCGTCCCAAGGAGAATTTAGATGACCAAGAATCGAGTTTTCGTGGCCTCTTTGTTTGTGCTGATTTCAGCTCTGGCGTGGGCTGGAACCGGCGCTCCGCCCAAGGACGAGGCCAATGCCACGGCGGCCTTCGCCAAAATGAAAAACCTGGTCGGGCAGTGGGAAGCGGATACGGAAAAAGGCAAGGTGACCTCGACCTATGAGCTGGTGTCGAACGGCACGGCCCTGGTGGAGCACGTGAATGTGGCGGGCGAAGGCCCCATGGTCACGGTCTATTACCTTGACGGCAGCCGCCTGGTGCTTACCCATTACTGCACTGCCGGCAACCAGCCGCGCATGCAGGCCGAATCTTTTGACCCTGCCTCGAACCGCCTCAGCTTCGACTTCGTTAGCGCGAGTAATCTGGCCGGATCCGGTGATGGCCACATGCACTCGGTCAAAGTGAGCTTTCAGGGCCCAGACGCTTTTATTTCGGACTGGACTTTCTACAAGGACGGCAAGGCGGCATCCACAGTGCCACTGCAGTTTCGGCGTGTAAGATAAGTATTCCGCCGATGCAAATCAGCGGGGGCGCGGCTTTAGAGATGCCCCATTGACGCGACCCCTGACTTTTCACCAGTCACCGGATTCCATCGGAGCACTCGTATGCGATACATGCTGTTGATTTACACCAAGGAAGACGAGGTGGCGTGGGCCTCACAACAGGAAATGGCCACGATCGCCAACGGCCACATGAGCGTGATGGCGGAGGCGCGCTCCAAGGGGGTCCTCCAGGGAGCGGAGCCTCTGGCCCCCACTACTACCGCAACCACGGTGCGACTGCAAAATGGCAAGACCATGATCGTCGACGGGCCATTCGCGGAAACCAAGGAGCAGCTGGCGGGATACTACATCCTGGAGTGCCAGGATCTGGATGCGGCGATTGCGTGGGCGACAAAGATTCCCACCGCATGCGGCGGGCTGCAAGGCTGCGTGGAGATTCGTCCGATGCGATTTATGAACCAGGGCGCAGGCTCCGCTCCGCGGGCCTAGTCCCACATGGTGCTTAACTGCAGCCAAAGCGCGCGGTGAAGGAACTGAGCTATGCCCGGCCTGGGAGCGATGCGAGAGTCGAAAACCGTGGTCGAAAACGTTTTCCGTCAGGAGTCAGGGCGGATCATCGCCACCCTGATACGCCTGGCGGGTTCGTTCGATCTGGCTGAAGAAGCCATGCAGGAAGCTTTCGCAACGGCACTCGAAACCTGGCCGGCAAAAGGAGTTCCAGAGAAGCCGGGGGCATGGATCACGGCTGTGGCGCAGCGAAAGCTGATCGACCACGGACGGCGGGAACGCACGCGTCGCGAAAAGCAGGACCCGCTGCTGTACGAAACGCCAACCATCCACGAACCGGAAGCTGAGGCGCTGTTTGCGGCGGAAGAAGCCATGTATCCCGACGATCGCTTGCGACTGATTTTTACCTGCTGCCACCCGGCGCTGAACATGGAAGCCCAGGTGGCGCTGACTTTGCGCACCCTGGGCGGCTTAACTACGCCGGAGATCGCCAGGGCCTTCCTGGTTCCTGAGCCCACGCTGGCCCAGCGGGTAGTGCGCGCCAAGCAGAAGATCTCGGAAGCCCACATACCTTATGAGGTCCCGCCACGAGCGCAAATCCCCGAGCGTCTGGCGGCGGTTCAGGCAGTGATCTATCTGATCTTCAACGAGGGGTACGCTGCTACCGCCGGCGATAGCCTGATTCGCCGCGATCTGTGCAATGAAGCAATTCGCCTGGGGCGTATGTTGTGCGATCTTCTGCCGCACGAGGCCGAAAATTCCGGCTTATTGGCCCTGATGCTCTTGCACGATTCCCGACGCGCGGCCCGCACCGATTCGCAAGGTCATCTGGTCACTCTGGAAGAGCAGAACCGTTCTCAATGGGACCAGCAGCGAATTGTCGAAGGTCTCGAGCGACTACAAGATGCCATGGAGCAGCGCCGGTCGGGCCCGTATCAGTTGCAGGCAGCAATTTCCGCCCTCCACGCCGAGGCCTCCTCGCCAGAAGCTACCGACTGGAAGCAGATCGCAGCGTTGTACCGGTCGTTGCTGCGGCTCTCGCCGTCCCCGGTGGTTGCTCTCAATCATGCTGTGGCCGTGGCCATGAGCGAAGGACTGGAAAAAGGCCTGGCGCAAATCGACTCGGTTGGAGAGTCGGGACGACTGGACCAATACCACCTGTTTCATGCCGCGCGGGCCGACATCCTGCGGAGACTTGGACGCAAGAAAGAAGCGGCAGCAGCATACCGGGAGGCGATCTCGCTGGCCACTAACAAAGTGGAGCAGGAATACCTGAGCCGCCGACTAGAAGAACTTCAGCTGTAGGCGTGGCGCTCGACATCTCTCGTGGCAGCCGCTAGCTGCTGCGCTCAACAACAAATTCCAGAATCGACAATAGCGCTCGCTTAACTTCCGAATCGGGGAACGAGCAGACGGACTTGCGCGCGGCCTCAGCATATTTGGCGGCTTCGGTGTAAGCGTATTCGATGGAATCATAATTATTCAGCATGGCGAGAATTTGATCATGCTGAACCGTATGGAAAGCCCTCTCTTCCAGAACGGTCTCCACCAGTTTTCGCTCCGCAGGAGTGCAGTGCTGCAGCGCATGGATGACGGCCATGGTGACCTTGCCCTCGCGCAGGTCGCTGGCCACGGGTTTGCCCAAAACGTCCTCCGACGCGGTCAGATCCAGCACATCATCCACGATCTGAAAAGCCAGCCCCAGATTCCGGCCGTATTCACCCAGACGGGTCTCCTGCTCTTCTGAAGCTTGGCCGAGAATCGCGCCCAGGCGCATGGAGACGGAGAAGAGGCAGGCAGTCTTGCGGAAGATAAGGTCGAAGTGCTCGTCCAGAGTGATGCACTTACCCAGCTTTTCCATCTGCAGGAGTTCGCCTTCGACCATCTGCTGGGTCAGCTCAATCAGCACGTCGAGAATCTTGAAATTGCGTTCCTGTACGGCGATTTTGAAGGCTTGCATGTAGAGCCAGTCGCCCGCCAGCACGCATTTGGAATTTCCCCATTGCGTATTCGCTGCAGGACGCCCGCGGCGGGTCCTGGCCTCGTCAATGATGTCATCGTGAACCAGGGTGGCGGTATGGATGATCTCCACTACGCCGCCCAGCCGGACGGCGCTGCGCTCGTCACGGGGAAAGAGCTTGGAGGAAAGTAGCAGAAGGGCCGGACGAATCCGTTTTCCACCGCCGGCACGGAGGTGCTCTCCGATATCGGTGATGGCGCGAACGTTGGAGACGGTACCGCGGCCGAACTCGCGTTCGATGGCGGCTAGGTCGTCGCGCAGCAGCTCAAACACTTCCTTGACGCCAGTGGTCGCCGGTGAACTCAAAACCGCTCCTCAGTTGCTCCGGTAATTGGTGAACTGCATGTCGATGCCAAAATCGCGCCCTTTCAGCAGGGCAATGATTTCCTGAAGCGTATCGCGATCCTTGCTGCTCACGCGCACCGAGTCGCCCTGGATCGAAGCCTGCACCTTCTTCTTGGAATCCTTGATGATCCTGACGATCTCCTTCGCTTTCTCCGTCGGAATGCCCTGCTGCATGGTGATCTTCTGCCGCGCTCGCGACCCCGCCGCGGACTCCACCACGCCATAAGTCAGCGCTTTGAGGGGCACACCGCGCTTCACCAGCTTGCTTTGCAGAATATCATTGACGGCCTTGAGCTTATATTCGTCCGATGAGCTGATAATGATGGCGTCTTTGCCTTCCAGTGCGATCTCCGATTTGGTGTCTTTTAGATCGAAGCGGGTGTGAACTTCCTTAAGCGCATTCTGGATGGCGTTGGAGACTTCCTGCAGATCCACGTTGCTGACTATGTCAAAAGTGTTTTCGGCCATGCCCTAATAGCTTACCTAAGAGTCGCCCAACGATGCACGTTTTTAGCCCTGAAGCGGCAGAGCACACAATGCCCGGCTCTCACTCTGGCGGACTGGGAGAGAAAACCAGCGTCGGCGCGCTAAGAATCCTCCACAAACCTCCGAAGGCGGACACAGGGATTTCCGGTTACCAAGGTACTCTTGTCAGCTTTTTGGCCGGCTGCGAAGATGAGTCCGTGTGAGAACAGTTCTGACTGGTGGTTTCGGGGGAAAACACCCGGTCAGATAAAGTTTGAACCAACGATTGAACAGGCCTCGGTTGTTCCCGAGGCCTGTTGTATTTTCCAGGCTTTTTTCTAGAAAGCCCCTTCGTCCGCCGAAGGCCCGTAAATCGAAGGCACGGGCACATTGTTGAGCCGCAAATAAACGGACAGCTGCCCGCGATGGTGGATGCTGTGGTTCATGATGAAGCTGCGCAAAACACCTACGCGCGGGAGCGAAAACACAGTCTTCCCGCCAGCGACTAAACTCCACGTTTTCATCATCTTGTCGTCGGACGCACCGGCAATCACTTTGCGTGCGGTGGCCGCGGACTGATCGAATGCGCCCAATATCTCCTGCCGCGACTTTAACTTCGGGGTAGGCGGCGCGGTGGCCACGTCAAATGAATCCTGGCCCATGATGGCCTCGCTCCAGTGCGAGATAGTGGCGAGGTGGGTTGCCAATTCGCCCATGGTCATGGAGCGATCATGGGGCTTCCAACCCAGTTTGTCGTCCGGTACCCTCTCCAGGACTTTGCGGGTGGTCGCCATCTCATGATCGAATTCGGGCAATAGGGCTTGATTAAGCGGCATGGAATTGCTCTCCCTTCCAGAGGGCATAATGATAGAGGCTTATCGTGGATTGCGCCAACCGGAGAGCAGGCTCAGAAGGCGTCGGCCAGGCTCATGGTGGGAACGGCAGCGGTTCCCTTGGCGTTGACGGTGCAATTGCGCCCGCGGGCTTTGGCGCGATAAAGGGCTTTATCGGCAATGCGCATGACGTCGGCCGGCGCCACGTGCTCTCCGTTTGAAGCGGCCACGCCGATGCTCACAGTCACGTGAGTCTCCTGGCGCGCGCTGCGTCCGACGCGCCGCTTGCCTCGTCTTTCCCTGCCCCGCACTATAAACGTGGATTGCTCGATTACCTTGCGCATGCGGTCAAGATACAAGACCACATCGGCCGCGGTTTTGCCTGGAAACACGACAGCAAATTCTTCTCCACCGTAGCGGTATGCTCTGCCTCCGCCGGCGATGTGCGACAGCCGCGAAGCGACCAGGCGCAATGCCTGATCTCCGGCGTCATGTCCGAAGCTGTCATTGAACCTCTTGAAGTGGTCCACATCGATCATGGCGATGGTGTAATCGGCGGGAAGCTTCAACAACGCTTCATTGAGCGCGCGGCGGCTGGGTAGCTGGGTCAGTTCATCGTGATAAGCCATGCGGTAGGAGGTTTCCAGCAGAGCTACGATCAGGACCATCCCACCTGCAGCGAAGTAGAGACCTGCTTCAGGAGTGGCACTGCCGGTCCGCACTGCCATAAACGAGGCTACCAGCGTCCACAACAAGCTGCTTTCCACCGCGCGATAACGCCGGATCAGCGGCACCATGATCACCAGCAACGCAAGAGCGAATGAGGCCGATGCCGGCTGCGATAGATGACTCCAGGCGGATAACTCCTCGGGCATGAATGTCCGATCGAGTAATGAAACCACGGGCTCAAGAGCAGGCAGGCACAGAGCCGTAACAGCGAGCGCCTGAACGGCAATCATCGCCAGGCGCCGGCGCCCAGCGGGAGAGATAATTCCCCGTTCTTTCAAAAACGCCAGTGCCAGCAGATTGAGCGGCAGCAGGATGGCGATGGCATTAGCGACGATGGGAGCGTTGTGCGGCGACAGACGCGGCACGACCAATGCAAGCGCCGTTTGCGACAAAGTCACGGCCAGCATGGCGAAGAACAGGCGGCTGCGGCGAAAGGCAATGCACAGGGCGAGCCCGATTAGAAACACGCCGATCGGCAGCAAGGTCAGAACGCGGGCATCGGACTCAGAGACTACGCCGAGTCGCAAAAGCACCAGCACGATTCCCAGCAACAAGCTGCCGGGCATGGTCAACCGGTAAAGAATCCTGGGCAGGCGCGACTTCAGAAACACTGCCAGGCTGCCCTCTTTACTGCTGGCTTGCTGACGTAAGGCTCGAGTGCTCAATGATTTACCTTTGATGCATCAGGCTCGGCTTGAAACCGGGATGCCTTGCAATATATGAGCCTGGAGCGCACCCGAATAGATGCCATTAGTGCCATGGCCTTTTTGCCGGAAATTATCCAGCTGGGGAACTGGAGAGCCGGTCGCTACAGCCGGCAATCTTAGAGAGACACTCTTTTCTTAAGAACGTTGCTTGCCCCGTTCGTTTGGCGAGAAAAAACCCTGTCAAAAAATGAGAAGGATGTAGAATGAACAGCTTTTGCGGATAGATCATCGCGCCAAAGGGCCACGGGAGGAACGTCATGAAATACACAGCGGAATTGTTCGGAACTTTTGTACTGGTCTTTGCCGGCTTGGGAGCTGCCGTACTGTCTGGAAGTCAAATCGGTATTGTCGGAATCGCAATGGCTTTCGGTCTGGCATTGTTGGCCATGGCTTATGCGGTTGGTCCGGTTTCGGGATGTCATATCAATCCCGCTGTGAGTTTGGGCATGATGCTTACCAAACGTATGAGTGTTGGCGAAATGGTGGGCTACTGGGTGGCGCAGGTGATCGGCGGGATTATTGGCGGCGCCCTGGTGCTGTTCATTGCCAGCCAGGCGCAGGGCGGCTACAGCGCGGCGGCCTCAGGCTTTGCCGCCAACGGCTACGGGGCGCATTCTCCGGGGCACTACAGCCTGGCTGCGGCCTTCGTGGTCGAGATGCTATGCACCACGCTGCTGGTAGCAACCGTACTCGGCGCTACCGACAAGCGCACTCCCGCCGGCTTCGCAGGAGTTCCCATCGGATTCATCCTGGTGGCGATTCATTTTGCCGGCGTGCCAGTAACCAACGGCTCCTTTAATCCCGTTCGCAGCATCGCCCCCGCAGTGTTCGTGGGCGGCTGGGCATTGCAACAGCTATGGCTGTTCATTGCAGCGCCACTGGCCGGAGGCGTGCTCGCCTCGATCATTTATATGGCGATTGCCGCGCCGAAGCCCGCGACCCAAGCCGCGGCCGCATCGCGCTAGGCAAACAGCTTCCAGCTCGGAAACGAAATTCAGGCGCGGAGCCAGCTTGCGCACGCCGAAAAAGTCATGCTCGAAAAATATTTGCCCATGAAGTGGAATTGGTTTTGGCCTGAATCCTTGTTCCGCGACGCGCGTATTGCAGTTCGACAGCTGCTCCGCAATCCCGGGTTCACGCTGGTAGTGGGCTTTACTCTGGTTCTGGCCATCGGCCTTAACACCGCAGTCTTCACCGTAGTCAACGCGCTGTTGCTTCGCCCCCTGCCTTACCTCAAACCTGAGCGTCTCGGGGCCGTGATTACGCACTTCCAAGGGGCTAATCAACATGGCCAGACTGTAGCCAGCGACGACGATAGCATCGACGGCGAAACCTGGGAATTAATACGCGACAATGTCACCTCCGTGCGTCCGGCAGTATGGTCCGGGGTTAAAGGCGTGAATCTCCAGACCAGCACCAGCGTCCAGTACGTGCGTGAGCAACGGGTCTCAGCAAGATACTTTGAGGTCCTGGGAACCCGCGTGCTGATCGGCCGTAGCTTCAGCGAGAATGAAGACCGGCCTCACGGTCCCAAGGCCGTGGTGCTGAGCTATCACCTCTGGATGAGCCTTTTTTCTTCCGACCCGCAAATCGTTGGCCAGACCATCCACCTGAAGGGCGAACCTTATCTGGTAGTGGGCGTTCTTGCCTCGCAATTACCATCAGCAGCCCGTGCCGATCTTTGGACTCCTCTCCAGCCGTCACGCGAGGGAGAAGGACGCGGGTCTAACTACGGATGCATTATTCGCCTCCGCGATGGGGCAAGCTGGCAACAAGCCAGGACAGAACTCTCCCAACTCCGACCCTCGCTGTTCGACAATTTTAAAAAGGCGTTTCCCGGAATTACAGCTTCCCTTTCCGCGGTGCCGTTGCAACAAGACCTTGCTGCACAAGCAAGGATTCCGGCATTGGTGTTGATGTTTGCCGTCCTCTGCATCCTGCTGATCGCTTGCGCCAACCTGGCCGGCCTGATGCTGGTGAGAATCGGACGCCGTACTGCTGAACTCTCGACACGCCTGGCTCTCGGCGCCACGCATATGGCCTTGCTGCGCCAGATCATGCTGGAACCGCTGCTGCTGGGCCTCGCCGGAGGCCTAATGGGGTACCTGCTCTCGGCCCAGGCACTGGAATGGCTCAGAGGAGCAATAGACCCTGGAATGCTTCCTCCGGGTGGTTTGGCGGCCGATGGCACTGTTCTCGGGTTTACGCTGGCCGCCTCCCTGGCCGCTGTGCTTATGATCGGAATCCTTCCGGCTCTGGAGCTGCGGCACGTGGACATACGTTCCTCCATGTCCTCGGGTACGGTTCGCGCTCCTAAGTTTCGTACGCGCCAGGTACTCATTGCCGGCGAAGTCATGTTGACGCTGGTGCTGCTGTCGACGGCCGGCCTGTTGATTCGGACCCTGGTGCATCTGCAAACACTTCCTCCGGGCTTCGACGCGACCAACGTCATGACCGCAAAGCTGTCCCTGGATGATGCCCGCTACCACGATGCCTCAGCCTTCCACAAGTTGCTCGAAGACAGCGTAAGCAGCATGAAGCAGATTCCGGGCGTGGAGTCGGCGGCCATCGGCTTGAGCCTGCCCTACGAACGCGGACTGAATGACGGTTTTACCATCATCGACGGGGCCAACGCGGGGTCTGGAAGCGTAAGCTGCCAGATTTACGTGACGCCCGAATACTTCCGCGTGCTGCGCCTCGCCCTGCTGGCGGGACGGACGCTTACTCAAGCCGATACTGCTGAAAGTGAAGCAGCCGCAGTCGTCGACCAGTCGTTCGCGGTCAAGTACCTGGGAGGCATTGCCGGCGTGGGCAGGCACGTCAAGACCGGAGGCAAGGTATTCTCCGTAGTCGGAATCGTCGCCGATGTGACAAAAGTTCCCGGCCTGGAGCAGACGGCGCCTCTGGCGACCGAGCCGACAATCTACGTTCCGGCAACACAAATGAGCCAGCCCGTAGTGAACATGGCTCACGTCTGGTATCAACCCAGTTGGGTCGTGCGCACCAGCGGGCCCATCACTGGCTTGCCAGCGGCCATGCAGCAGGCGCTGGCGCAGGCAGATCCCAGCTTGCCGTTCGCCGGCTTTCACAGCATGGGAGACATTGAGGCAGTTGCTCTCCGGCAGCAGCGCGTGGAAGTGGTGCTACTTGCCATTTTTTCCGGGCTGGCGCTGGTATTGTCGTTGGTCGGCTTGTACGGGCTGGTCTCAACCCTGGTGATGCAGCGCACCAGGGAAATCGGCATACGCATGGCGCTGGGATCCACGGTAGTCAGGGCAATGGCAGAGACTGGCCGCTCGGGAATGGTAGCCGTTGCGTTTGGGATGGGTGCCGGCCTGATGCTCGCGGCGCTGACTCTGCGCATCGTGCGCAGCCAGCTTTACGGAGTGCGCACATTTGACCCCGCAAGCCTGATTGTTGTCTGCGGCCTTCTGATTCTTGCCGCCTCGGCCGCCAGTTTCCTGCCCGCGCGACGCATCGCCCGAATCAATCCTGCGTCCAGCTTGCGCGCCGAGTAGCCCTGACGCGCTCATCCCTTAGCGGTAATACCCTTGTTTGGCTTCGACCACGGCGTCGCGGTATGACTTTCGTGCCTCTGGCGCCAGCTTTACTTTGATGGCGCAGAACCTGCCCTGGGGCTTCGCCGCGGGCGGGCGATATCCCACGGTGTAGCGCAAACGGATGTCGTCGATCAGGTCGGCCAATCGCAAGGGGAGCTTCTTACTGCTTGATTCCACCACCTGGCCGCCAGAGGCCTGGGAGTATTTAGAAGCCTCTCCCGGCGGATAGAGCATACGACCAATAATTTTGGTGGCATCGCGCCGGGAGTCTTCGGAATCGGAGATCTCACTCTTCTTGAGCAATGTGCAGACAACGGTTCCGGTCCGGAACAGGTGCTCCATGGCCTGCTTTTCCGTGTGCAGCGGAGCGTTGCCCAATTCCCTGCCGTAGCGCGCTCTGACTTCGTCAGAAGGAATATTGGGCACATCGTCGGTAAGCCAGATGATCACGCGGCGATTGTTGGCTGCGGCCGATTGGGCCAGGTGGTCGGCCGCGCGAAAGATGGCCTCGTTGAAGAAGGCAGCTTCAGCGCTTTCCATGCGGCTGGCTCTGTCGATGGCGGCAGCGGCCAGTTCGCGGTCAGTGGTGAAGTCCTGAATGACGCGTGCGGCCGCCGCATAAACCATTACCGCGACTTCATCCTGGGGTTTCAGGTGGCCGAGAGCCTTTTGCGCCCCTTGCGCCAGCGGTTTTAACACCGGCCGTACGCTGTCGGTGAGATCGAACAGCAGAATCACCGATAGCGGCAGCTCATCCTGACTGAAGGTGCTGATGCTCTGGCGAACTCCGTCTTCGTAGATCTCCACGTCGTCAGGCTTAAGGCTGCCGACGATCTGATGAGTCTTCTTGTCGATGACCTGGGCGTCCACCATGACCAGGCGGACATTGACGCGATACGCTCCATTCTGTCCGACGGATAGATCCTGTGCATGCAAAACAGCCGCGAAAGCAAGCAGGCCGGCGATCACAACGCCAAGGGGTCTCATAACTGGGGTTTCAACGATAATCCGGATCGCCAGCGAAAGTCCATGTTGGTAAGCGGGCTGTGGGAACAATTATGTCTGTTGCTTTTGCTCCTCGGGAGGGGTCAGGTGGCGAAACGACCGCCACAGCAGCAAGTCATAAAAGATCTTGAGTCCCCCGCCCAAGAAAAGCGGCGCGGAGAAGGCGACCCGCTGCATGAAGAGTCCGGCCACCGACGAAGAAATTGCCCATGACAGATTGCGGGCAAGATTGGTGGCTCCGCTGGCAAAGGTGCGGTCTTCCGGACGGACCACAGCGGCTACATAGGATTGGCGCGTGGGGACGTCCATCTCCACCAGAGATTCGCGGAGGAGGAACAACACCACCGCCCATCTCGCCGACGGAACCAGTGAAGCGGCGATGAGAAAGATGCTGGACGGCAAATGAGTGAAGACCATGGTCTTCACCAGCCCGATGCGGCGGGCCAGGGCTGCCGCGCCCAAGTGAGAGAGTGCGTTGAGAACGTGTACCAGAAAAAACAGCAGGGCCAGCTTGTTTTCCGTCAGACCAAAACGGCGAAAGAACCAGTAGGAGACCAGTGCGTCAGTAAGAAAGCCCCCGCCCAGGCTGTCGATGGCGAACAGAGAGGCCAGCTTGTGCACGCGCGAACGGGTTTCCGGCGAAACTGCTCGTGTTTTCGCGGCGGAAGCTGGCGACTCAACCTCTATCTGATCGCTCAACAACAGGTACAGCAACGCGCTTAGAACGTTAAGTGCGGCGTAGCCACAGAACAGCCCCCGGTAGCCCACTCCAATATCGGTTCCCCACAAACGTTGTGCCAGTAATGGCGCGGCCGAGGCCAGTGCGCCCAGCGCTCCGCTGGCGTCGAGCACCATGTTGTACCAGGCCAGGCTCCAGGTACGCTGGCGGTCGGAAAACAGCGCCGGGATCGCCGCCTGCTCCAGCGCGAACGCGGCACTGCGGTCGGTCCCCATGCCGTTGACCATACCGATGAAAGCCACGGGAACGAGAATCGCCAGCCCGGAACTGAAAATGAGGGGCAACGCGCCGATAGCAGTAAGCAAGGCCAGAACACACAGAGTCTTCCTTCGTCCCAGGCGATCGGCTCTCACGGTAACCAGCAGCGTGGCGGCGGCGGCACCGGCCAGCCCGGCGGCTATCACCACGCCGATCGCGGTTGAGCTAAAGCCTTCGCGATAGAGAAACACGCCCAGCACCACGCCGAGCAAGCCAATGCCGAACGATCGCAGCCATGCCGCGGAGCAGATCAACAACATGTTGCGCGAGGAGCTTTGCATAGTGACCGGCAGACCAGTGTAGAAGAAGCGGGCAACAGGTAGAATCACAATGCCACTGCTTCCCGGCAAAAAAATCATGCAAATAAAATCTCTGCTGTCCCAATTGGAGGCCGCAAAACAGTGGCGCGACCCGGGGCCGGACGCCAAGGTGGAAAAGCTGCTGGCTTCCGCAAAGGGACTCCGCTTCCGCGACGCCGATGCGCTTATCCGGTTCCACGACTTACTCCTCTTCCTGCGAGCTTTTCCGCAGAACGATAAGGTGCTCCGTGCAGCCGACCAGTTGCTGGCGGGAATCAGGAAGCAGGTTAACCAGCTCCTGGAATCGGGCGCCGACATGGATGACTTCGATCCCGAATCCGTCTCCGGTATTGCCGGCACGACGCTCACCGACACCTTTACTTACGAAGTCGCAGACTGGCTGGCGCAGCGATATCCTCAGCACCTGACAGCCGACTGGGACATCGACGAGCAGTCGCGTTCGCTGGGCCTGGCTCTTCCGCGATTCATCCCGTTGCTCGATGACGACGCTATGGTCGAAGCCGACACGCCTTATCTCACCTGGCTGCGCGACGCCGCCGGAAAGAAAACGGACGTGGTGTGGCTTCTGGAGCGCTTTCGCGAACTGCCCCTCTCACCGGCGGACAAGACTGAGCTATATGACGCGATGCGCCTCTCGCTGAAATGGAATCTCACGGAATCGCCCGCCAGCCGCACGCTGGCGCGGCGCAAAGTCGCGAAGTTCTTCTTTCACAAAGAGCCGCTCATCCAGCGCAAGCAGGTCTCGCTTGCCCAGGAATTTCAGTCACCACCCTTGCCAGTACGCAAGCTGGAGACGCACGAGGCTGGCGAGATTCTGGACCTGTGCCGTGAAGCGGTCACCGTTCGCTATCGCGAGCTTTACGGCACCACGCGCGGCGATCCTGCCCAGATCCATGAAGCCAGCCCCGGCCGAGGAATCCAGATGTTTCTGTGGGGACTGCCCGCCGACCGCCGCCTTCCGTTGCGGGCGTATCACGCGGGCTTCACGCTCAAGAACGGCGTCCCCATTAACTACATTGAAGGCATTTCCCTGTTCGAATGGATGGAGGTTGGCTTCAACACTTTTTACACGTATCGCGACGGCGAGACTGCATGGATTTATTCCAAGGCTCTCCATTTTCTCCACCAGCTGACCGGGGTCAAATGCATTTCGGTCTACCCATACCAGCTCGGGCATGAGAACGATGAGGCCATTCAGTCAGGCGCGTTCTGGTTTTATCGCAAGCTCGGCTTCCGTCCGGGGCGACAGCAGTCGCAAGCCATCGTACAAAAGGAAGAGAAGAAGCTGGCTGCCAATCCTCGGTACCGAACCTCCGCGGCAACACTGCGCAAGCTGGCCGCGGATCACGCCTTCTATGAGATCCCAGGGCAGGCTCCGGGACGATGGGACCACTTCTCTGTGCGCAATCTCGGCTTCGCTGTCCAGCGTTACATGGCGAAGCACCATGACGGCAAAGCCAGCCTGATGCGCGCAGCGTCTCGCGGGACGCTGATTAGAATTCTCGACGTGAATCCCAACGCGTGGAACCCCGTGGAACGCGCGGCGTTTGAAAACTTCAGCTTGCTGGCGGCTCTGATACCAGACTTAAGCAGCTGGACAGCCGAAGAAAAACAAGCTTTGGTCGAGATCATCCGCGCCAAAGCCTCGGAGAATGAAGCCGACTACTTGCGGCGCCTCCAGCAGCACACCAGGCTTCGTCACGAAATCCTGCGCCTCGGCTCGGCTGAGGAAAAGTAGAGGCCGGGCAACATACCCGGCCTTTGTTCCTGAAGAAATGCCCAACTCTCTTAGCGGTGGTCGCGCTTGTCGGAATGGGCATCCTTCGCGTGTTGCTCGGTCCGGCCGCCCTGTGCGCGCCCGTAATCAGGATGCGCGGTGTTGCCGCGATTGACGTTCCCCGTATTCCCACGGGGATTGCCGTAGGTATTGTTCTGCACTTTCCGGTCATAGTTGCGGTTGCCGCCCTGCGGACCGCTGCCCTTATACACCCTGGCGTTGTTATCGCGCGCCAGGTTGTTGTTTCCTTTATTAAAGTTGCCGCCGTTGTTGCGGTTCAAATTGTTGTTGCGGTTGAGATTTCCGTTATTGGCGTTGAAGTTGCCGCGGGTTCCCTGCACGCCGCGTCCTTCAAAGACGCCGGCCCTGGGGCTGGCAGCAACGTTCGGACGCCCGTGGTTCATGGAGTAAAGCTGATTACGGTTGCCGCGAGCCAGATCCATGTGATGGCTCTGGGCCGAAGTGGCTTCGTAATGCCGCTCGTGTTCCCAGTTGCGTTCCTGCGCGCTGGGGACAGCTCGCACTCCACCGTTTCCACCGTTGAAACTCACGCGGCTGACGTTGTTGTTGCGAATCACGGTGTTGTTGATATAGGTGTTGTGGATTACCGTGACGTTCACGTTGGTCACAGCGCGGTTATAGCGGAAGGCGCCGCCTTCCCAGAATCCACCCACGAAGCCAACACCGGTGTAACCGAAGCCGTAGTTGATTCCGCCGTAGAAGCCTACGTGCGGTCCCCAGTAACCGCCATGCCAGACATAAAAGCCATCAGACCATCCCCAGTAACCGGGGGTCCACAGCACTCCGACGGCAGGCGGTTCAACCCACGCGCCCGGAACCCAGTAATAGCCGTCCGGACCGTAAGCCCAGTATCCGGGAGTCCAGAGGTAGCCGGGAGCCGGACATGGCGGCTGAACGTAGACCGGCAGCACCGGGGGGCCGATGCGCACCGAGATACCCACAGCTACGCCGGCATGTGATGTCGCCGGCATGGCCAGCGCCAGGATCCCGAACAGAAGTAAGGAAACCAGAATTTTCTTGGAGAACATGATCGTCACCGTCCTGTTTCGTCCGACGCGGGGATGTCAGACGCCTTTTCCAAATGACACTAGTGGCATTCAGACAAGTGGCTAATTGAGATTAACACGGCTGGACCGGTAAAGTTGCGTCACTTTGGGCTTAACCCTTTTGCTTAACTGCATTTAGGGCCGGCCCATAGGGTGAAACCAGGCCTGAATGAACTCGGTCCGCCCGCCGCCCCGCAAGACAAGATACGTGGTCTGTTCCCGTCGGGCCCCGAAGCGCACTGTTTGCGTGGCCGGCCGTGATCGTTCAAGGTCTTGTTTACCGCCTCAGCGCCGCGAGTCCGGCGGTACCAGGTTGTTGGCGCGATAGTAGACCACAAGCTGGCCATAGTGCTCGGCGCTGTGCTCGATGGCGAAGGTCCAGATGGTGGAGTTGTGGGCCATCCGGTTCCCGAAAAACTTTGTTGTCTTGTCCAGCCCCGCGTCGCCCTGCTCGCGAATCACTTTGGCTCCGTCGGCGACGGCGTCCTCGACGAACCTCACCACGTCGGCCTTGGTCTTGAATGCATCGCGCGTAGGATTGTCGCCCTCGCCGAAGTCAGGCCCCACGTTTGATCCGGAAATCCTGCGTATCAGCACGAAATCCAGCGCCGCGGCATGGAGAAGATTCAGCGCGAAGGTACGCTGGTCCTTCTGTAGCTTGAAGTCGTACTTGTCTTCGGGAAAATCTTTGGCCATGGCGACGAGCTTGTTGCCAATGCCGTTCCACCGGTCCAGCATCTCGTCGGATTGAGACTTTGCAGGACTCGGCGGTTGGCTTTGCGTCTGGGCCTGGCCCCGAAGACTCATTCCGAGGGCAGCAAGCACGGTGACCGCAACCAGCGCCAGCGAGGACCGTTTCATTTGTGGATTGCTCCTTCTTTTGATCCGATTTCACAGATTCCGTATGGGGTTAGACGCAGCGCCACTCGCAAAGTTTGAGCAAATTTCGGACCATCGGATCATCGGACCATCGGATCATCGGATGAAGGGGCGACAAGCCTGCCGTGAATGGAAAAAGATCAGTTGCTTTGGGTAGGCTGGACCGGACTACGGCGATTTGGCAGCGCACGCGGCATCGAAATCGCCCTTAGTGCCCCAATCCAGTTTGACCGCCGGCCGCTCAATCACCAGCCCCGACCGGAAGCGGTCGGGCACGCTGGTCCGGCTGTCCATCACCAGTTGCGGCCCCTGCCAGCGGCCGTAGAGGTCGAAAAATCCCCGCCCCTGGCCAACGTCGATCACCTTGGGCTCGAGCAGGCGCAAGGAGACCAGATTGCCGTCCGTGGTGCGCCAGTGTCCGAAAATGGTGCCGCTCAGGTCGAGGCGCTGCTTCACGCCGCGCGCGGTGCACAGCCAGCCAGTCCCCTGCAGCCCGCCCACGGGGCGCAATCCATCCACGTGAAGCCGGGAAGAATGCGATGACGGGTAAAAAGAAACGTACAGCGGATACTCGGCACCGCTTTTGGTGACCAGCTTTCCGTATCCCGTCCAGGTCAGGAAGGGAGTCGAGCGCCCGCCCATGTGCAGCGCCCAGGGATCAAGCAATGCCACCCCGCCGTAGAACAAGGCTCCGCCGAAGATCAGGGCCACGATACCCTTGGCAAGTCCGCGCATGGCGGGAGTATATCCCAGCCAGCTTGGCTGGAGGGGTGGGGACCGGCGAGCAGCCGGAGCCGGAGTGCGCTAAAGGCCCTAATGCAAGCTGCATGGGAATCCCGCCCTTGGCTCCGAGCGCAAAAACAAAACCGCGCTCTGGCAAAGAGCCTGTCCTGAGCGAAGTCGAAGGAACAGGGCACCCAGTTGTGCAGAGAGGGGCAGAAAAACCAAAGCTGGGCCACCCGCCCGCCATCGGGTCCTTACAAGAACCCTCACTCACATCGCGATGTTCAGCTTGCAGATCCAACTGAAGCTGTCGAGATCATAATGTTAGCCAATCATCTTCTTCGCATTGTAGATGCCAGAGCAAAGGTGATTGGTCGCAGCCCTTGAGCTGCCGGGTCACCCAGGCTTTGCTTTCTCTATCCCTCGCGACAGAGACGGGTGGCCTGTCCTTTCGCGCTCTTGGGTGCGCGTGTTCGCCTAATTAAGTGTGCGGAAGTTTTGACGTCAGTTCGTCGATGTCGGCATTAATGCCTGCGATCATCGCCTTAATTTTGTTATGGGTGTCCAACGAAGCAAACCGCAGAGCGTAGACTCCACAAAATGTTGCCAAGCCTAAGCACATCAGAGCAAGGAGATCGAAAGATCCCGGGAAAAGAAGGGTCCGGCCAGACAACTCAATTCGTCCCAAAATAAAAACTGATATTCCGACCGACATCAGAGTAAGCATTGCAAGAATGAATCGCAATGTGCTCAGATAATGAGCCCTTTCGGTGACCAAGCTATCCCGGTATTTCTCTAGACTTGCGATTCGCTTGCGAAGTTTTGCAATCGAGCGTGCTGCAAGTTTGTTTTGTATCCAGCTAATAGCGGTGCGAATGCGCGAGTTTGCGGGCAACATCTCGAAAAACAACGCACCAACCGGGGAGAAAATAATGGCGAAGAAGATCCCAATCACCACCGCCAACAGAATCTCGTGCTCGTCAAGACGCTCCGAAATGATTGGCAAGTCCGCACCCCCCTGACGAACCGCGCCGTTATTGTACGATTTAAAATCGTCCGGCGGGTGGCCCAGGCTTTGCTTTTTCTCTATCCCTCGCGACAGAGGGGTACCCTGTTCCTTCGGCTTCCCCTTCGACTACGCTCAGGATTTCGCGCCAGGGCGCTCGAGCTGGTTTCACTTAGAAACCCTGCGGGGGCAGCGCCGCGCGCGGTTGTATACTCCGCAAGGACAGGAACGCCATCTAAAATGAAACGAATCTTATTGAGTGCTCTTTTGTTAAGCGGCATGGTGCTGGCCGGGGCCCAGGTGAAGAAGGAAGAGCTGGCCACCAAAAATACCCTCAGTCCGGGCGCCGAAACCAGCGCCACCATCAACGGCAAGAACATCTGGATCTACTACCACGCCCCCTCGGTCAGGGGTCGCCAGATTTTCGGCGGCGAGGGCGCGCTCGAACCGTATGGCAAGGTATGGCGTCTAGGCGCCGATTACGCCACGGTTCTGCACACCGACGCCGACCTCGACCTGAATGGCCTGGCCATTCCCAGGGGCGACTACGCGCTGTATATCGACCTCGACCACGGCCAGTGGAAGCTGATCGTGAACAAAACCCTGATGGCCGGCGGCCGCCACATCTGGGGCGTCGGGCGCTCGCCGGACGGCGTTCGCGAGGGCGCCACCACCAATGATCCGGCCACCGAACTGGGCCGCGCTCCGCTCACCATGGGCAAGCCGTCATCTCCGGTCGAAACTCTCAAGATCACGCTGTCGGACGCCGGCGGCGCCAGGGGAAGACTGCTCATCGAATGGGAGAATGTGACGGCGTCGGCGCCGTTCATCGTGAAGTAGCGGTTTCCCCGCCCGAGGGATCCCAGTCCCGGCTCGGCCGGGACGGCTGAGAATAGCCCGGCACGGCGCCCGTAGGCGCGAAGCGCTGAGGGCAGAGTGCCGGATAGACGGAAAGAAAGAATCATCACCTTTCTGCCGAAGGCCCCGCGCGGAGCCCGAGGGCGCAGCGCGCTAAAAGATGAAGCTAAGGACCGGACATCCCTGGAGAGAACTCCCTGAAGCATTTTCGCAGAGGACACATCCTCGGGGTCCTTCGACTTCGCGCCCGTCATGCGCGAGAGGGAGGACTCATCGCGGCGCTGCGCTCAGGATGACAGGTCCAAGAAATCTCCTGGAAGACTTCGGATTTACTCGATTTGGTGGCCGGGCGACTGCCCTTCGTCCCCAAAACGATACCGAGGGCACCGGGCAAAGATATGTCGTCCTGCGCCTATAAAGTCTCCGAATGAGCAATTCTGGTCAGACCTGAAGCCAGCTGAGCCGCTAACATAAGAAGCGATCGGCAAATGAAGATCAGCGCGGTAACTTCTGCCGCCAGGAAAGCCGGGTATCCGGGTCCCGTAGTACGTCCACGGAGACGTTCAACCAGCAAAGTTAACTTATGCGAACCGCTGCTAAATCATGGATAGCCGTAATGCTGCTCGTCTGCACTTTGAGTCGCGCCGGCGCCGGGTATTCCGTGTTGACCCACGAAGAGATTGTCGACCTGCTGTGGAGCGACCAGATCAAGCCGCTGCTGGTGCTGAAGTATCCCAACGCATCAGAAGACGACCTGCGCAAAGCCCATGCCTATGCCTACGGCGGATGCCTGATTCAGGACATGGGCTATTACCCGTTCGGCAACAGACTCTTCAGCGACCTGGTCCACTATGTGCGCAGCGGCGATTTTGTTCAGGCGTTGCTGGACGAGGCGGCCGATATCAATGAGTATGCTTTTGCTGTGGGAGCGCTCTCACACTATGCTTCCGACATCACGGGCCATCCCTTTGTCAATCTGGCCGTTGCCCAGAATTTTCCCAAACTGAAGACCAAATATGGGCGCTCGGTGACGTTTGCGCAAAACCCCAAGGCCCACATCCAGACAGAGTTTGGCTTTGACGTAGTCCAGGTCGCCAAGCAGCGCTATACGCCGGATGCATATCACGACTTCATCGGCTTCCAGGTGTCCAAACCCGTACTGGAGCGGGCATTCCTGAAGACTTACGGCATCAAGCTGGAAGACATCTTCAGCAGCGTGGATCTCTCCATCGGCAGCTTTCGCCGCTCCATCAGCGGCGTTATTCCGCAAATGACCCGGGTCGCTCTGCTCACCAGGAAAGATGAAATGGTCAAGGAAGACCCGAGCTTTGCGCGGAAGAAATTTCTATACAACCTGAAGCGTGCTGAGTATGAGAAGGAGTGGGGCAAGGGTTATCAAAAACCGGGATGCGGAGCGCGCTTCCTGGCCCTGCTCTTCAGGCTGGTTCCCAAGGTTGGCCCCTTCAGGGCAGTCGGCTTCAAAATGCCCAGCCCCGATACCGAGACGCTATATTTGAAGAGCATCAACAGCACCGTGGATCAGTACCGAACTTATCTCCAGGATGTAAGAGCGGGCACGCTAACCCTGGATGACAGGGATTTCGATACCGGCAAGCAGACCAAAGAGGGCGAATACCCTCTTACCGATGAGGCCTACGGCAAGTTATTGGACAAGCTTGCGAACGCCCGGTTTTCAAACGTGTCGCCCGACCTGCAGCAGAATATCCTGGTCTTCTACCAGGATCCGAATGCGCCCAATCTCAACAAGAAGAAACCCGAGCAGAGAAACAGAACGCTGAGAAACATCGAAGCGCTGCGGGCGCTGCAGCCGGAAAAAGCGGCCGCTCGCCAGCCGTTGCCGGCCTCATGAGTCGCATTTTGCAGAAAAGGTGAACGCGAGGCCATCTCCCTGGCCATGACCGTCTTCATTTGTCTTCAAGCGTCTGCAATCGTCTTCATTTGTCTTCAACCGTCCATCTTGATGCGAATCTGCAGGTTACGAGGATTTCTTAAACTGCTGTTTGGGGGCGGTTTGGAGAAATATGTGGACAGGAATTTTGATTTGGAGGGAAGCTGGAAGAGATCGCCGTGATCGGGTGATCCGGTGATCGGGGTAAAAAGCTTCTAGCTGCTGGCTTCTAGCTGCTAGCCGGAGCGGTTGGCGATACACCAGTAGTCCTTTAGGACAGGGTTGGGACGGCGGAAGTACAGTCCTCCCTGGGACACCATGGGAGGAAGTAAAGGGGGCTAGGGGAATTGGGAGATCGGGAGACAGAATAAAGCCCACAGCCGAGGGCGGCTGTGCCACACGGGTCGGGACAGGAACAAAGCCCACAGCCGAGGGCGGCTGTGCCACACGGACTCAAGCACTGACGTAACTCCGCCCTGTGACCTCAATCACAGTCAGGTGTGCGCTTAGCGAACGAAGATAGAAGGTTATGAACCGGACAACTGTCACTATCGACGGCAATGAAGCCGCGGCCTACGTTGCGCATAAGACCAATGAAGTCATCGCCATATACCCCATCACCCCGTCCTCGGGCATGGGAGAGTGGGCCGATCAGTGGTCGGCCGAGGGCAAGACCAACCTCTGGGGGATCGTTCCCGAGGTCGTAGAGATGCAAAGCGAAGCCGGCGCCGCCGGCGCTTTGCATGGCGCGCTACAGGGCGGCTGCCTGGCCACCACCTTCACCTCGTCGCAGGGCCTGCTGCTGATGATCCCCAACATGTACAAGATCGCCGGCGAACTGACCCCGGCGGTGATTCACGTGGCGGCGCGCGCCCTGGCGGCGCAAGGACTCTCGATCTTCGGCGACCACCAGGACGTGATGGCCGTGCGCCAGACCGGGTGGGCCATGCTGGCGGCGAACTCGGTCCGCGAAGCCATGGACTTCGCCCTGATCGCGCAGGCGGCTACGCTGGAAGCCCGCGTCCCGTTCCTCCATTTCTTTGACGGCTTCCGCACCTCGCACGAGATTGCCAAGATCGTACAGCTTACCGACGAAGAGATCCGCAGCATGATCAGCGAAGACCTGGTCAAGCGCCACCGCGAGCGCGCCCTGTCTCCGGACCATCCTTTCGTCCGCGGGACCGCGCAGAATCCCGACGTCTACTTCCAGGCGCGCGAGGCCTCCAACCCGTTCTACCTGGCGGTGCCGGTGATCGTGCAGAACGTGATGGACCAGTTCGCCCGCCTTACCGATCGCCAGTACCGGCTGTTCGACTACTTCGGAGCGCCCGACGCGACGCACGTGATCGTGCTCATGGGCTCAGGCGCAGAAGTCGCGCAGGAAGCGGTCGAACACCTCAATCGCGACGGGCAGAAGCTGGGAGTGATCAAGCCGCGGCTTTACCGGCCGTTTTCGACCGAGCATCTGTTACAGGCGCTTCCGGCCACGGTGGAGGGCATCGCGGTTCTGGACCGCACCAAGGAGCCGGGCAGCCTGGGCGAACCGCTCTACATGGACGTGGTGACCGCCATCTGCGAGAGCCTGTCCCAGGGACGGCTGAGCAGAACGCCCAAAATCATCGGCGGACGATACGGACTGTCGTCGAAAGAATTTACCCCGGCGATGGTAAAGGGCGTCTTCGACGAGCTGCGCAAAGCCAACAGCAAGAATCATTTTACGGTGGGTATCGTTGACGATGTAACTCACACCAGCATCGAGTACGACTCGGCTTTTACCACGGAGGAGAAGGCGGCGACCCGGGCCGTATTCTACGGCCTGGGCGCCGATGGGACGGTGGGCGCCAACAAGAATTCCATCAAGATTATCGGCGAAGAAACCGATCTGTATGCGCAGGGCTACTTCGTTTACGACTCCAAGAAATCAGGCTCGCTGACGGTTTCCCACCTCCGCTTCGGACCGCATCCCATCCACTCCAGCTACCTGATCAGCCAGGCGAATTTCGTGGCTTGCCATCAATTCAACTTCCTGGAACAGATCAACGTTCTGGAGACGGCCGAGCCCGGAGCGACTTTCCTGCTCAACAGTCCGTTCGGGCGGGAAGAGGTCTGGGACCATCTGCCGCGGACCATTCAGCGCGAGCTGCTGGAAAAGAAGCTCAAGTTCTTCGTGATCGATGGCTACAAAGTCGCGCGTGAGACCGGCATGGGCGCGCGCATCAACACCATCATGCAGACCTGTTTTTTCGCCATCGGTAGCGTTTTGCCGCGCGAGCAGGCGATCGCCGCCATCAAGAACGCCATCCGCAAAACCTACAAGAAGCGCGGGGAAACGGTGATTCAGAACAATTTCGCCGCCGTCGACAAGACTTTGGAGAATCTCTTCGAAGTGAAGGTCCCGTCGACCCTGACCAGCAATTTCGATTTCCGTCTGCCGGTTCCGGCGCAGGCGCCCAGCTTTGTTCGCGACGTTCTGGGTCCGATGATCCAGGGCCGCGGCGACCAGCTGCCGGTGAGCAAGCTCCCGGTCGACGGCACCTATCCCAGCGGCACCACCAAGTGGGAGAAGCGCAACATCGCCCTGGAAATCCCGGTATGGGACACGGAGCTGTGTATTCAGTGCGGCAAATGCGTGCTGGTATGTCCGCACGCGGTGATTCGCGCCAAGGTCTACGATTCTGACAAGCTGGCGGGCGCGCCGCAGTCGTTTGCGTCAGCTCCGGCGCGATGGAAGGGCATGAGCCACATGCAGTACACGCTGCAGGTCTCCCCCGAAGACTGCACCGGCTGCACGCTGTGTGTGGAGGTCTGTCCTGCGAAGAGCAAGGCAGATCCAACTCACAAGGCCATCAACATGGCTCCGCAGCTGCCGCTCCGCGAGCGCGAGGCCGCGAACTGGGAATTCTTCCTTGGCCTACCCGAGGCTCCGCGCGAGAAGCTCTCCCTCGGCCAGGTGAAGGACGTGCAGCTGCTGGCGCCGCTGTTTGAGTTCTCCGGGGCCTGCACCGGTTGCGGCGAAACACCGTATATCAAGCTGATGTCGCAACTGTTTGGCGACCGCACGATCGTTGCCAACGCCACCGGTTGCTCATCTATCTACGGCGCGAATCTCCCCACCACGCCTTACACCATGAACAAGGACGGGCGCGGCATCGCCTGGTCCAATTCCCTGTTTGAAGACAACGCCGAATTCGGGCTGGGTATCCGCCTGGCCCAGGATAAGCAGGCTGAATACGCGCGCCACCTGCTGAAGCGCTCGGCTTCGATTGTCGGCGACGATCTGGTCCGCTCCATTCTTGAAGCCGATCAGTCGACCGAAGCCGGCATCAGCGCGCAACGCGAGCGAGTTGCGAGCCTGAAGAAGAAGCTCAGCACCGCCCCTGCCGGCGACCCGCATGACCTGCTGGCCATGGCCGATAGCCTGGTGAAACGCGCCATATGGATTGTGGGAGGCGACGGCTGGGCCTACGACATCGGCTATGGCGGGCTCGACCATGTGCTGGCTTCAGGGGAGAACGTGAACATCCTGGTTCTGGACAGCGAAGTCTATTCCAATACCGGTGGCCAGAAATCCAAAGCCACGCCGCGCGCGGCGGTGGCAAAGTTCGCCGCCGCAGGAAAGAACACCGCCAAGAAAGACCTGGCTCTGCAAGCCATGGTCTACGGCAATGTTTATGTGGCCCGAATCGCCATGGGCGCCAGCGATATGCAGACGCTCAAGGCCTTCCTGGAGGCCGAAGCCTATGACGGTCCGTCGCTGATCATCGCCTACGGTCCGTGCATCGCACACGGCTTCGATCTCTCGCAGGGCCTGACCCACCAGAAGCTGGCCGTCAATTCCGGTCACTGGCCGCTGTTCCGCTACGATCCCCGCCGGCTGAAGAAGGGCGAGAATCCGTTGCAGATGGACTCGCAGCCGCCATCGATCCCGCTCGAGCAATATCTGTACTCCGAGGACCGCTATACCTCGCTCAAGCAGACGCATCCCGATGAGGCCAGGCACCTGCTGGAAGAAGCGCGGCAGGACACCCTGGATCAATGGAACATGTACCAAAAGTGGGCAAGAACGGCGGTCAACCCGAGCGAGCCCAAGCCCGTCGGCGTTGGCGGCGAGATCAAGCCGCCAGCCGTCGCGGCAACAGGGAAGCTGGTGTAGTGAACACCGCTTTCAGATTCGTACCTGCTGTGCCGTCATCGGTAAGTCAGGACCGGACATTCCGCTCCCGCCAGAATGCGGTAGACCACGCTCGACCGCAACTGAATTCCGGGAAGAAAGGCGTTATGAATCCCCATGGCGATGAGATCGGCGCCCTTGGAGCGGGCGGTGCTCAGGATAGCTTCCACGGTGTCGCCAAAGCCGATCAGGAATTCAGTCTCCAGGCCAGCCAGCTCCTTCTCCAGCGTGTGAATCATGGTTCTGCGAATGGGCTCGGCCAGCTTCGGAGCATCAGGATTAGTGATCAGGTCTTCGGGAAGAATGTGAAGCACCGTGACCTTCGCCCGGTACTCTTCGGCGATGCCGCGGAGATAAGGGACAATCTTCCTGCTGTCCTCGGAGAGATCGGTGGGGAAGAGTATCCGTTTGAATCCGATCTCCTTCCTGGGCGCAAGACTGGGGCCGACGGTCAGGACTGCGCATTCCGCGACGCGGCAGATTTCTTCCACCACCGAGCCGAGCAGCATTCTGCGCACACCGGTGCGGCCGTGAGTGCCGGCTACTACGAGATCGATCTTTTCGTTGGCAACAATCTCGCGCAGTTCGTCGCAGATGGGCCCGGACCGCAGGATAGTTCTCGGCGCCAAACCAGCCGACTTCAAGGGCCCAGCCAGACTTCCCAGTTCGGCTTCGGCCTCTTTGCGCAGGCTGTCATACAAGGCCGGCGCTACCTCCGGTGCGCTCTCCACCAGGGCATTGGGCGTCACGATATGACAGAGGCAGATCGAAGCACCCATCTTTTTGGCCAGACAGGTAACGAATGGCAGCGCATGCAATGAGGCGTCAGAGAAATCGGTAGCGAAGAGTATGTTCTTGATCTTCACTCCGGGAGTGACCGAGAGAGCCGCTGTGGACATATAAGCGCCTCCTGAATAGATGCTAATTGTCCGCTACGCGACTGGCCGTGACCACGGTCACATCGATTGCGCGGCGACGTAGGTTGTGACCGGACTCACTTCAGCTCGTGTAATTTAAGAGCTAAGTTTGAAATTGGCCATTCTGAAATGGTCGGAACTCAAGGCGCAGCCGCGGGCAAGGGGACACGCATTATGCCGCCCAATACGGAAGTTGTTTCCACAGAACGCAATCAGCAGTGTTCCACGAAAGCCACCGCCGGTGCCGTGGCCGGCAGACATCCCTTTGCGGCGGTGAAAGAGTTCGGGGCTGATTCCCTGATTGCGTTGTCGGCTTTCGCCGCAATCGCTGTCTATCTTTTGCTGCGCTTTGTCTGGGATTCCAGCCTGGCCAACCTGCCTCTGTATGCTGCCCTGCTCGTTGGGGGCGTGCCGCTTCTCATCGGCTTAGCGCGTCGGGCAATCAGACTGCAATTTGGCGCCGACTGGCTGGCCGGACTCTCCATCATTACCGCGATCCTGCTGCACGAATATCTGGTCGGCTGCATCGTGGTGCTGATGCTCTCCGGAGGTTCGGCGCTGGAGCAGTACGCAACGCGGCGCGCCTCTTCTGCCCTCCGCTCCCTGGCGCAAAGAATGCCGACCACAGCCCATCGGGTCACTGTTTCCGGGACAGAGACAGTCAACGTACAGGAAATTATTCCCGGCAACGTACTGGCGCTCTTTCCTCACGAAGTCTGCCCGGCAGACGGGGAGGTGGTTGAGGGCCACGGCGAGATGGACGAATCCTACCTGACCGGCGAACCTTTTGAGATGGCCAAAGCGCCCGGCTCGCAGGTGCTTTCAGGCGCCGTCAACGGAGCAGGGCTGCTGAAAATCCGCGCCACCAGGTTGGCGGTGGACTCGCGCTATGCGCGCATCCTGAAGGTCGTTGAACAAGCAGAAAAGAACCGGCCCAATATGCGGCGCGTCGCCGACCGTCTGGGCGCGTGGTATACGCCCCTCGCTGTGACAATAGCAATCATCGGGTGGCTCTTGAGCGGAAGTCCTGACCGCTTTCTTGCCGTGCTGGTAATCGCCACGCCTTGCCCGCTTCTCATCGGCATTCCGGTAGCCATCATCGGAGGGATTTCCCTGGCGGCGCGGCGTGGCGTGGTTATCAAGAACGCCAAGATCCTGGAACAGATCGATACCTGCGAAACGTTTTTCTTCGACAAGACCGGAACCTTGACCTACGGGCGGCCTGTACTCACCGATGTGCTTTGCCAGCCATGGACCTCGAAAGCCGAGGTGCTCTCGTGCGCCGCGAGCCTGGAACAGTACTCGCGCCATCCTCTGGCGCAGGCGATTGTCGATGCGGCAACAGCCCTGCGCCTGGAGATCCCCGTTCCGAGCGGCGTGAGCGAGAGACCTGGGCAGGGTTTATCTGGGGTTATCGCTGGGCGCAGTATCCATATAACCGGCAGGCCACAGGCGCTCGCGAACGGGATGGTGGCAAATGCTGAGCTGCCTCCCGTGGAATCGGGACTGGAGTGTCTTGTCATTCTCGATAAGAGATTTGCCGCAACGCTTCGTTTTCATGATCAGCCGCGCGCCGACAGTAGTTCTTTCGTCCGGCATCTGAGGCCAAGACATCGCGCCAACCAGGTGGTCCTGCTCTCCGGCGACCGCCGCAGCGAAGTCGAACATCTGGCACAGATCGTAGGCATTGAACACATTTATGCGGGCACATCTCCAGAAGAAAAACTGCGGCTGGTCAGCGAAGAAACAGCGCGGCGGCGCACGCTGTTCGTGGGTGATGGAATCAACGATGCACCAGCCATGCTGGCTGCAACCGCCAGTGTCGCTCTTGGCGGCAAGAACAGCGACGTAACCGCCGAGGCCGCCGACGCTGTGATCATGGATTCTTCCCTGCGCAAGGTCGATGAGCTGATGCACATTGCTCAGCGCACTCGACGAATCGCTTTAGAAACCGCGATCGGTGGCATGGCTTTGAGTGGTCTGGGAATGCTGTTCGCCGCCTTCGGGTACCTCCCGCCGCTGGCCGGCGCGATATCTCAGGAGATCATCGATCTTGTCGCCGTCCTCAATGCACTCAGGATGACCCTGCCCCCTAAACGCCTGAGCGACTTCTAAGCCGCCGGCCGGCGAATCTCTAGCCGGACAGTACTCACCCCCAGATGCCCTGGCGCGAGTCACGGTAGCGACGGGTCAAAAAATACGCGGCCAGCAAGTAGCCCAGAACTTTGATCATAGCGAAACAGATGTACTCCATGGCGGTGTCGGGCCGATTCCCTGCTCGCACCATTGCCCCGCCATCGCAGACGGTCCGTGACCGCGGTCACGGAATCGGAATTACCTAAGGCATTCAATATACGAGTCGGAGCATTTTCTTGACGGGTCATTGCGGGAGGTATCTTCATGAGGATTCTTCTGGCGGTTGACGGTTCCAAATGTTCGGAAGCCGCGGTCGAGGCTCTACTTCACCAATACAAGCCTCTGGAAACCGAGGTCCTGATCCTGAGCGTAGTGGAATCAGTGAAGCTCATGCCCATGTCTTACGGTTTCGGCGCCGGACCGATCTTTGTCCAGGATTACGCGGAGATCGCCCAGCAGTGGCGCAAAGAGGGCGAAGCCCTGCTCGCGCGCACCGCGGCCGCCCTTCGCAATGCCGGCTTCATTGTAAGTACCCGGCTCGAAGAGGGCGACGCAAGGGGGAATATCCTGGATTGCGCTAAGAATTGGCGGCCGGACCTGATTCTCCTCGGCTCGCATGGGTGGCGAGGATTTGATCGATTTATGCTGGGAAGCGTGTCAGACGCGGTTGCGCGACATGCGCCGTGTTCAGTGGAGATCGTCCGCTCCAAAGCAGACGCCACTGCCTGAAAAGAGGGCCGCCCAACTCGCATGCCGGCGTTTCGCGTGCTGAGATTACGCCGACTTCAGCTCCGGTTGACGTTCCAACACGCGGTCCAGAATGGTGCATACCTCCTGGTCGCTGAGCTCATGAAAGTCTTCATACCAGGCGCCGACGGCAACGAACGGCTGCGGCTCGGCCAGGCAAATCACCTCGTCGGCCACGCTGCTCAGCTGCGATACAACCTCGGCCGGAGCCACCGGCACGGCCACAACAATTCGTCCCGGCTGCTGCTCGCGCAACGCCTGCACGGCCAACATCATGGTCGATCCGGTAGCGATGCCGTCATCGACGATGATAACGATCTTGTCATTCAACTCCGGCATTTCGCGCCCGCGTCCATAAAGACGTTCACGGCGCATACGTTCCACCGTCTCTTCCCAAGCAACCCGATCCACCATATCTTCCGGAATATGCAAAGTAGTGGTGACCGCGCGATTGATCAGCCGCTTCCCTCCACTGGTGATGGCTCCCATGGCCAATTCTTTGTGGCCGGGGACTCCCAGCTTGCGTACTACGAATACGAAGAGCGGCGCATCCAGCACTTCGGCGATTTCAGCGGCTACAGGTACTCCGCCGCGCGGCAAGGCCAGCACCACGATGTCAGAACGTCCGGCCAGGGCGCGCAGGTCCTCGCCCAGCAGGCGACCGGCGGCACTCCGATTAGGGAAAGGCAAGCTTAACTTTCTCTCGAACGTCATAGCCCACCTCCAGTTCAATTGTGCGGCCGAGGTCAGATTACTTCTGTGACCAGGGTCACGTAAAGCTGATCGACGTCACCTGGCGTCGTTCGGCCGCTCTCCTTTTGCAGGCCTCTATTTTTTGGGCACGATCAAGGTACATGCGACGCTCCCTGCGGTTGAAGGGTTATCCAGAGTTTCCCAACCAGTCGCAACCTCCGTTACAATGCCTGCATCCACTGCGGCAAAAGACAAGCGAACCACTGTGACGGAGCGCCCCAAGAAAACGAAGCAGCCACCAGCTCACCCGGAGAGCCTGGAGCAGCGCTATCTCAAGCTCCTGGAGGCGGTGCCCGACGCTATTTTGGAGGTCAATCCCCACGGCCAGATCATGTTGCTCAACCAGGCCGCGGAGCGAATGTTCGGCTACAGCCGCGAAGAATTGCTGGGGCTGACTGTGGAAACCCTTGTGCCGGCCGCACTGCGCGGGCGCCATCACGAACATCGCGCCTCTTACGCCGATCACCCCCAGACCCGGCCAATGGGCTCAGGGCTGGAACTGGAAGCGCAGAAAAAAGACGGAACGCTCTTCCCTGTCGAAATCAGCCTGAGTCCGAATTGGAGGGACGGCGAGCTGAACATCATTGCTTCGGTGCGCGATATCACGGAAAGAAAACGCGCCGAAGACCGCATACGCGCGATTCGCGAGCAGTTCACCGTCGAGCTGTCGGCAAAGAACGACCAACTTGAGGCGCGCAATCGCGAAGTAGAAAGAGCCAACCGCCTCAAGAGCGAGTTTGTAGCCAGCATGAGTCATGAGTTGCGGACGCCTCTCCATACCATCATTGGCTTTTCCGAGCTCCTGGCTGAGGAAGTAGAGGGCACGCTCAATGCGAAACAGAAGCGCTTTGTCGGCCACGTGCTGCAGGATGCTCATCATCTTCTGGAGCTCATCAACGAGGTTCTCGACCTCAGCAAGATCGAATCGGGGAAACTTGAATTGCAGCCGGAGCTGTTTGAGTTTTCCGACTGCCTCGAAGAGGTGCTTACCGGTGCCCGGCAGGCCGCGCAGAGCAAGAATGTTCGCCTGGAAAACCGAAGCAACTTTGCGGCGCAGCTCTATGCCGACCGTACGCGTGTAAGAGAAATCCTCAACAATCTTCTCAGCAATGCAGTGAAGTTTACCGATAGTGGGGGAAACGTGTGGGTGGAATCCTCGGTCAACAGCGGCTTTCTGGAAATCACGGTTGCCGACAGCGGCATCGGAATAGCCCCGGAGGAGCAGGCTGCTATCTTCGAAAAGTTTTACCAGGTTGGCGGCGACAACAGAAGAATTCGCGAGGGCACCGGCCTCGGGCTGGCCATCACACGCCAGCTGGTCGAACTCCACGGCGGCCAGATCTTTCTGGAGAGCTCACCCAACCGCGGAAGCCGGTTCACAGTTACATTGCCACTGGCCAAAACTCCGGCCTTTCGCAGCACCGTGGACAGGAAGCAGTCATGAGACGCGTCCTGATTGTCGAAGACAAAGACACCAGCCGCGAGCTCTTGCGCACGGTCCTGGAGAAGCAGGGATATGTAGTGATTGAAGCCAGCGACGGCGAAGAAGCTCTGCAAACGGCTCGGGCTGAGATCCCCGACCTGATCCTCCTGGACCTGCACATGCCACGCCGGAATGGCTATGAAGTTCTGATCGAACTGCGGAAGGACCAGCGGTTTGTCGCCGTCCCTATTGTCGCCGTCACCGCAAGTGCGATGCAGGGAGACCGTGAGAAGGCTCTGGCTGCCGGATTCAGCGGTTATCTGAGCAAACCGCTCTCGCTTGCCAACCTGAGAAGCGAAATCCAGCGGCTGCTGCCGGAAGCTTAGTCTTTCGTTTAAAGCAGGCCGTGTTTCTTCATCTTGTAGCGCAGTGCGTCGCGTCCGATCCGCAACTGCCGGGCCGCTTTCGATTGATTGCCGCCTGCCTGGGCCAGGGCTTCCGTCACCAGACGCTTCTCATGCTCTTCCAGTGACTGTTGCGGGTCCTCGGCGTGGGCGGGATTCTCGGCCGTGATGGCGGAGAAAGTCGATTTCGTTGCGACTGAGGTTCTAGCGCGCGAACCTGGCGCCGTTTCGCGCTGCAATATTTCCGGAAAGTCCCGCAGGTCGATTCTCTCTGATAAGGCCATCATGCAGGCGTGCCCGATGACATTTTCCAACTCGCGAACGTTGCCCGGCCAGGAGTAGCGGGAGAGAACGATCTGCGCCCGCTGGGTGAGGCCCTGAATCGGTTTGCCATACTGGCGGGAAAATTTGTCGACAAAATGGCGCGTCAGCAGCGGAAGGTCTTCCATGCGCTCGGCAAGTCGCGGCGCGTGGACCTCAACCATGGAGAGTCGGTAGTACAGGTCGTCGCGAAATTCGTTCGCGGTAATGGCCTGACGCAGGTCTTTGTTGGTCGCGGCTACCACGCGCACATCGACCTTTTGCGCGCTCAGCGAACCCACCCGCTGGACTTCCTGGTTCTGGAGCGCGCGCAGAAGTTTGGCCTGAGTAGCCAGCGGCATATCTCCGATCTCGTCGAGAAACAGAGTGCCGCCGCTGGCATGCTCAAATAAGCCGGGCTTGTCGCGATCCGCGCCGGTAAAGGCGCCGCGCACGTGGCCAAAAAGTTCGCTCTCAAACAGGGTTTCCACCACCGCCGAGCAATTCAATACCACGAATCTTCCCTTCGCCGGGCTGAGCCGGTGCAAAGCATTGGCAATCAGTTCCTTGCCGGTGCCCGTCTCTCCGGTGACTAAGGCTGCGCGGAAATGCGGAGCGATGCGGCGGATACGGGAGAACATCTCCCACATCTGCGGGCTGCGCCCGACGATTCCCTCGAACTGCGCGCTCTCCGTCAGTTCATCGTCGGCGCGGATGATCTTCTGGCGGTGCATCGCGGTTTCGATAATGCGGCCCACGCGGTCGCGCAATACAGCCATCGAGATCGGTTTGTTCAGATAATCGGCCGCGCCTTTGCGAATGGCCTCGACTGCGGTATCGGTCGTGTAGTGGGCCGTCATCAGGATTACGTCGATCGCAGGATCGAACTCGGCAACCCGCTCCAGCACTTCCAGGCCGCTCAGTTTGGGCATGACCAGGTCGGTGAGCACGATTTGCGGCCGCCGGGAATAAACCAGGTCCAGCCCCTCTTCCGGGTCCGACGCCGTGAGGATTTCCAGGCCTTCCCGCGCCAATGCGCTGGACAGAAACTCCAGGCTGCCTGGATTGTCGTCGAGGATCAGCAAAGAAACCGGATTTTTGGTTGTTGTCATCTCCGCGTTCTGTCTACCCGGCATTGTAAGCGAGCTAGATCTGCGCGTTATCGCGCAGCCGCTGCGCGGGCCGGCGCAAGAAATTCGGCGGCATTTCGCAAGTCATTGATTTTTTTGGACTTAACTTTGGCAGCCCTCTTGCTTTTCCTGCCGGCATGCAATCCGGCAAACATATCAGGAATTCGGGAGTTGACACTATGCAAACGAGCACTGCCCACGCAATCTGTCCAGAGCAACCGATGAGCCGAGCCAGAATAGTCTCGCCCTTTGCGAACCTGCGGGGTGAGGCACTGGCCCGGTTCAGGGCTATCGTCCACGAAGTCACTTATGCACATGGCGACCAGCTGTTCATGGAAGGAGAAGACCCCGAGCAGCTCTTCATCCTCACCAGCGGAAGGGTAAAGCTTTCGGTTACTTCCCGGGACGGCAAGATCATCATCCTGAGAATCGCCGGCGCAGATCAGTGCCTTGGCTTGGCGGCTGCGCTTGCCAACACGTCGCACGAGATCTCGGCTGAGGTTTTGGAGCCGACCAGGGCAAAAGTGATCCGCGTCACAGATTTTTTGGCCTTCCTCGAGGAACATCCAGAAGCTGCCATGGAAGCCACGCGTTGCATCCTGGCTGAATATCATGCCACCTTCAGCGGTATGTGCCGCCTGGCTCTTCCGGCAACTGTGGCTGGAAGATTGGCTAACTTGCTGCTGGAATGGCGCAATAACCGCATGCAACGGGGAGCGGAAGGCCAGCGCCTGACCGTGGCCCTTACCCACGGTGAGATCGCGGAGATGACCAACACGTCGCGCGAGACCGTAAGCCGTGTCTTCCAGCAGTTCCAGCGCGACAAATTAATCGCCGTTAAAGGCGCGTCAGTAACCGTTCTTCAGCCGCAGGCGCTGGAACAACTGGCATGGTAAAGGAACCGCAATGCATTCCGCCGCAACAACGACGGCTTCCAAGATGAATCCCACCACGCATAAGCGATGCATTCTGTGCGTGGATGATTCTGCGGAAATGCTCCTGATCTGCCGGACCATCCTGGAGGCAGCCGGCTTCGAGGTGCTCACCGCAAGTGACGGTCAGGCGGCGCTCAAGACCCTGGAACAGAATCCGATCGACGCAGCTGTTATCGACAATCGCATGCCGGGAATGAGCGGGGTACAGTTGGCTAAGGAAATCAAACGCTGCCACAAGAATCTGCCGATTCTGATGTTCAGCGATTCCAGCCCGGAGCGATCATCGGCGCCCGCTTTCGACAGTTTTCTGAACAAGCAAAGCGGCCCCAAAGCCATGCGCGATGCAGTACGCGCTCTGTTGGAGAAATCCCCAACCTGATGCAACATGGAGGAGCGATGAAGGCTTCAGCCAGGACGATGTGCTCATGGACGCTGTTGGGAGGCGCTATCGTTTTCGCCTTGTTCAACTCAACTGCCAAACCGCAAGAACCTCCCACGAAATCCGGGACTCAGCCGGACTACACTCGTCTGATTCCCTCTTTGAACGGAGCCGATCTGTTTCGTGCGCATTGCGCACCGTGTCATGGAGCCGATGGAACCGGGAATGGGCCGGTGGCTCCGGCTCTCAGTTCCAGGCTTTCTGATTTGACCACCCTTTCCCGGCGCAACGGCGGAATATTTCCACGCGCGCGGGTACAAAAAATCATCGCCGGTGATGATGAGATCGTCGCGCACGGCTCGCGGGAAATGCCCATCTGGGGGCCGATCTTTCATCAGATCGAAATGGATCGCGATTACGGTCAGGTGCGGTTGACCAACGTCACCAAACACATCGAGTCAATCCAGCAGAAGTAGTCGGTTGCGCGTTTGAGAGTATGCGAGCGGCTCTGGCGCACCGCTAACCTCGCCCTTGCACCTGCTCGCCTGTTGATCCATCCGGCAGGCGTACATGCTTCAATTCACGGAATCAGGGTGCTCAATCAAATCAATTGATCTGCGCCGCGCACTGGATGCGAAAATCTTCAGAGTTGGTCGAGCGCGGAAGGCATTGCCGGAGGCGAAGCAGCGACCAGGTGAATGGAGCCGTCCACAGCAGAAGCAAAGCGCAGGTAGGATGCGCATTCTCCGCAGAGCCAGAAGAACTCCGTCTTCGAACTATGGGCGTTGCGCACGCCAACCACGCAACCTTCGCGCAGGTAAACCAGCCGCGCGCCACAGTCGGGATTCGCACAATGCGACACCATAAAATACTCCCACAGAATCAGGCACAACCCTAAGCATAATTAGATGCCGGAGTAAGAACTACGTCTGTGATCACAGTCACAGTACTTCTGCGCTCTCGGCGGACTTCACAAAACAGGCGGAATTCGGTTAGCATCCAACTCCGTAAGAGCAACATGAGCCTGAAAGAATACAAAAGTAAGCGGCGTTTTGATGTCACGCCGGAACCTGCCGGCGAGAGCTCGCATATGAAACCCGGAGCTCCCCTGGCCTACGTCATCCAGAAGCACGCCGCCACCAACCTTCATTACGATTTTCGATTGGAGTGGAAAGATGTACTTCTGTCGTGGGCCGTGCCCAAGGGGCCGTCGCTGGATCCATCCGTGAAGCGCCTGGCGATGCAGGTAGAGGACCATCCTGTTGAGTACGGCGGTTTCGAAGGCATCATTCCCCCGGGAGAATATGGCGGCGGAACTGTGATGGTTTGGGACCGAGGTACATGGAGCCCTGAAGTTCCCGATCCGGATGCGGCCCTCGCAAAAGGCGATCTTAAATTTACCTTGCACGGCAAAAAGCTGAAGGGTTCGTGGGTGCTGGTGCGGACGCGCGGCTATGGCGGCAATCGGGGGCGCTCCGCGTGGCTGCTGATCAAACATCGCGACCAATACGCTTCTGTGGACGACGTCACCGTCCAGAAACCTCGCTCGGCTGCCAGCGGGCGGCTGCTGGGGGAAATCGCCGCCGAAGCAGGTGGTGAGGTGGCCCGCGCCGGCAAGGGCGATCCGGCCGCACGGCCGCAGCGGGCCAAGGCGTCCCGTGTAGCCGCCGCCGCCAACGGTCGCAAACGGCGCAAAGCCTGAGCTGATCGAGCGTGAACAGCCGCATCCCATTTCGCGTAAAACCAATGCTGGCGACGCTCGTTGCCAAGCCCTTCAATCAGCCTGGCTGGGTTTATGAGGAAAAATACGATGGCCTGAGGTTCCTGGCTTATAAAGAGGCGGATCGCGTGCGCCTGGTTTCGCGAAACGAGATTGACCGTACCGGAAGATTCCCGCGAATCGCCGAGGCAATTCGCAGCCTGCATCCTGCCACCCTGCTTCTCGACGGCGAAATTGTCGCTTTTGATCGCAAGAAGGTTTCGCGCTTTCAATTCCTGCAGCAGGGGAAAGGCGAACCGGTGTACGCAGTCTTCGATTGTCTTTTTGTCGACGGCCGGGACTTGCGCCGTGAATCGTTGGCGGTGCGGCGAGCCATGTTGGAAAAACTTGTACGCCCAAACGGCGCATTGCAGTTATCGCGGCGTCTCGCCGCGGACGGGCTGGAAGCTTACCGGGTAGCTAAGCGCCGCGGCTTCGAGGGCCTGGTGGCAAAAGATTCAACGTCGCCATATGTGGAAGCCCGCTCTAAAAGCTGGCTAAAAGTGAAGGTCCACCAGGAAGACGAGTTCGTGATCGCTGGATACACACCCCCAGCCGGAACGCGACAGCGTTTTGGTGCGCTACTCCTTGGAGCCTACCGGAATGGAGGACTTCATTACGCCGGCAAAGTAGGGACCGGCTTCGATCGTCAAACCCTGGATTCTCTGTACAAACAGTTTCAACCGCTCGTGCGCAAGCAAGGTGCGCTGGTCGATCCCCCGCGGGAGCGCGACGTCACCTATCTCGCCCCCCGGCTGGTGGCGCAGATTTCTTACCAGGAGTTGACCGCGGACCATAAGCTGCGCCAGCCGGTGTTTCTCGGGCTGCGCGAGGATAAGCCCGCAAAAGATGTTGAACTCCCGGAGAGTGCAGGATGAAAGTATTGAAACCCAGGCGCGAAGACGCCAGTCGACTGCCGGTCAACGTTTCCAACCCTACGAAGGTTTTCTGGCCAGATGAGGGCTACACCAAGCACGACCTGGCGGAGTATTACCGCGAGATCTTTCCCCTGCTTCAGCCCTATGTCAAAGACCGGATGCTCACGCTGGAGCGCTGCCCGGACGGAATGCAGGGCCAGTGCTTCTATCAAAAAGAGAAACCCAAGGGCATGCCCGAAGCGACGCCGACATTGCGTATCGCCCATGACACGGCGCGCGGCTTCACCAACTACGTGGTCGGAGGATCACTGGAGACCGAACTGGCATTGGTCAACCTGGGCTGCATTGCTGTGCACGTGATGGGGAGCCGCGCCAGCGATCCGCGAAAGCCAGACTGGGTCTGCATCGATCTCGATCCCCAGTCCGGAGAGTTTGCCGACGCAGCCAGGGCCGGGCTTCATGTCAAAGAGGCGTTGGACGCGCTGAAGCTGGCCTCCTTCGCGAAGACCTCGGGCAGCCGCGGCCTCCACGTGTTCATTCCTTTACGCCGCGGGCCTGACGCGGACGAAGTGCTGTTATTTGCCAGGACGTTGCTTGCCAGGGTTGCTGCCGCGCATCCTGATGAGCTGACGGTTGAACACGCGATTGCCGCCCGCGGGGGACGTGTTTACCTCGATGCCTTCCGCAACGGCTTCGGCCAGACCGTAGTCTCGCCTTACTCCGTACGCCGCCGCGAGAAGGCTCCGTTCTCGATGCCACTGGCTTGGTCGGACGTTCGCCCAACCCTTTCCCCGTCCAGCTTCAATCTGGGCAACTACAGGCAGAAGCTCAAGGCTAAAAACGATCCCTGGAAGGACTTCTTCTCCAGCCGGCAATCGCTCACGGAAGCCATGCGATTGTTGAAGAAACTTTGATCTCTGTCCGGCGACGAAGCGATCCGTATCAGAACTCTTTGACAGCGCGCAAGCGGAAGGAAAGAGCTGCCATTTTCTTCTCAGTCGAAAGGCAAGACGCGATTCCGAAAGGCAAGACGCGATTCGCCGGCCTCCAGCTTCAGCGCAGCCGCATCTCAAAGCCTTGACATCTTGTGAGCCGCTGAATAGGATTCTAGATGTCTTATTTATTTAAGAATTAATCTGAAGTCAGTTTATAGATGTGAAGGCATTGTGAATTTTAGGGACCTGCTGCAAGTCTGGGGGCGAGTTTTAGCTGGACGACGCCCTTCGCTCTCCATAGAAATCACCCGCGAATGCCCACTGCGTTGTCCCGGGTGTTATGCCTACGGCGATGATCATGTTGGGGGCGGCATCACCCTTCGCCAGCTTGCCGACAAGAAGAATGACGAACTGATTCAGGGGGTTCTCGACCTGGTGGACCGGTATCGTCCCCTCCATCTCTCTATCGTTGGCGGCGACCCCCTGGTTCGCTTCCGCGAACTCGAGGTACTGCTGCCCAGGCTGGAGCAGCGCAAACTTCACGTCCAGTTGGTGACCAGCGCCTTTCGCGAGATACCGGAATCATGGTCGCGGATCCGCCGGCTCAGCATCGTGGTATCGATCGACGGGCTGCAACCGGAACACGATGTCCGGCGCAAGCCTGCCACCTACGATCGCATCATCAGGAATATTCGCGGCCATCAAATCACCATCCATTGCACGATTACGGCGCTGATGATGGTGCGCGACGGTTATCTGAAAGAGTTCCTCGAGTTCTGGACGCCAAAGAAGGAAATCAAAAGGGTCTGGATGAGCTTCTTCACTCCTCAGCTTGGCGAATCAGGCGCAGAGATACTCTCTCCCCAGCAGCGCGCCCGGGCGGTACGCGAACTCATGACGCTGCGCCGTGAATTCTCCAAACTGGATATGCGGGAAGCGGTCATTCGCGAGTTTCTGAACCCGCCTGCTTCTCCTGAAGCCTGCGTTTTTGCCCAAACCACGCAAGTTGTCTCGGCCGATTTGAAGACGCATATCGTCCCTTGCCAGTTTGGCGGTAATCCGGACTGTTCCCAGTGCGGCTGCATCGCGTCCATGGGACTGGCCGCGGTCGGGCACAAGCGCGTGCTTCCCGGCATCAATGCCGCAGATCTCCTACGAGCATCCACCAGGGCCGGCAATGCCTTTCGGGCATTGATTCAGTCGGCGCCCGATTGGCCGAAGCCGAAAACCATTACTCAGATTTCAATCGCGAAAGTCGCTTCCCGCGCCGAAGGTGACCGGGCTGGCAGTGGTCTCGACGCCGATTGCGAAAAAGACACCACGCTTTCATCGGCCAAGCAGTAACCGGCCAGCGCCGGCATCATCCATTGATGATCTTCATCATGGCCGGTGCGTAGCGCTCACCCGCAGCCGAGCCTTTGGGCAACGCCTGTTCAATCCGGTTGAGATCCTGCTCGCTCATGCGATCTCCAGGAGGCAGCATCCGAACCGCGCCTCGGCTGGATCTGAGCAGGGATCTTGCTGAAGGAGCTTCCGTTTAGTGCGTGACCACCATCGCGCTACTCCTCGCGCACCGCGCGTAAAGGATCGATCTGGGCTGCCCGCCGCGCGGGCAGGTAGCAGGAGATCATAGCCAGTGACGCCATCAGTAGCGGCGCGCCAACCAGCAGCCGGGGATCGTTGGTGCCGATCTTCAATGACTCGACAAAGACATCCGCCAATGACGAGAGGATTCGCGCCACGGCGAACGCTCCAGCAAAACCGAGGACTGTGCCAACGGTTACCAGCGCTGTGCCTTCGCGCAACACCAGCCTCAATACCTGAACCTTGCGAGCGCCCAGGGCCATGCGAATTCCAATCTCTTTGCGCCGTTGCGCCACCGCATAAGCGGTGACGCCCGCAAGGCCGATGGCCGACAACAGCAGCCCAAAGACGCCAATCCCGCCGTAAGTATTGACGGCGAAGCGCTCAAAGGCGCGGCTGACCTCCAGGTAGTCGTTAAGAGTTCGCACTTTGAAAATGGTCAGCTTTGGATCTGTAGAAGCAATCTCGTTCCGAACGCCATTCAAGGCATCGATTCCTGCATCGGAACGCACCATGATGGTGATGCCTCCGGCGCGCGGCCGCGCAAAATCGCGGGCCGTCAGTGGCACATACATCACCGGCTGGTTGATTCCTATACCATTCTTCATGTCGGGCACCACGCCGACGACTTCGTAGACCTGCTTGTCATCCCGGATGCGCTGCCCGAGCGCTGTCCCATTTTTAAAGAGCCCGCGAACGGCAGTTTCATCCAACACTGCGGGCAGAGTGACCGTTGCCTGTCCATCGCCAGGGCTGCGCTCATCTACATCTACAAACTCGCGGCCACTGAGCACTTTTTCGTTCAACGCCGCAAAATACCTCGCGCCTACGGCTTCCCGGACCACGGACTTCAGGACTGGCGAGACTCCGCCTGGGTCGTCCGCCCTCAGTTCGGCTGTTCCCGGCTCGATCGAGTACGGCACTTGCGCGGTGAGAACGACACTGCGAACACCTGGCACGCCTCTGAGCCTCGCCGGGAGCTTCTCGAACAGAGACTGCGTTTTTTCCGGCGTGTAGCCTTCGCGCACCGGATCAAGGGACAACAGATACATCGCTCGAGGATCGACTTTCGTTTGGACGCTGCTTGACTGGCTCAACCCCATTACAAGGAAGCCGGTGATCAGCAGCAGCATGAGCGATCCGGTGACCTGGGCCACCATCAACAGGTTGCGCAGACCGAAGCGGCGATAACCCGGCAGTTGAAGCGCAGAGCTTTCCTTCATCGCAGGAGCTAGGTCGGCTTTTGTCGCGCGCAGCGCCGGAATCAGGCTGAATCCAATTCCGCACACGATCGCGAGAACGAAGACGAAGATTCCGACCCCCCAGTCGGGAAGAGGATCTTTCTCAATCGGAATTTCCGTGGGCAGATTGAAATGAGAGTTGAGTACTGACAGACCGTAGGCCAGCGCGAAGCCTGTGATTCCGCCGAGCAGCGAGAGCAATATGCCTTCGCTCATCATCTGTCGCACCAGGCGAAAACGGCTGGCGCCCACCGCCAGGCGAATAGCCAGCTCTCTGCGTCGATTGGCGCCGCGCGCCAGGAGCATGTTGGCCAGATTCATGTAAGAAATGACCATGATCAGCCCCATCAGCAGGACCAGGAATCCCACCACCACCGGCTTCAATTCCCGGGGAAGGCGCACGATATTTCCGGCCAGGAGCAGCGTAACTCTCCGCCCCTTGTCGATACGTTTCGGCGCTGAGGGGTCCTGCTCGTCGAGCTGCCGCGTGACGGCATCAAGAGCAGCTTCGGCGGAGCCGATGTTCACGCCGGGGGCCAGCCGCATGAGAGCCCAAAACTCACGGGCATTGCGCTGATGCAACACGTCATTGGCCAGCTCTGGGGCCAGCACCGCGGGGACGGTAACGGGCACAAAAATTTCCGAGGGATTCTCCGCCAGCGCGCCGTTGAAATCCACGGGCGCGATTCCCACAATGGTGGCGGGCTGGCCGTTCAGATGGAGTACTTGCCCTACCGCTTCGGGTGAGGAGTTGAGGCGATTACGCCAGAAGCGATCGCTGATCACCACCACCGCCCCATTGCCCGGCTTGTCAACTTCGGGACTGAGCATACGACCCTGCTGAGGCCGGACGCCGAGCACATTGAAGTAGTCCGCGGACACAAGTTGTCCGAACACGCGCTGCGGCTTGGCATCCCCGTCACCCTGGAAGCTGACGTTGAAGGGGACGCCATTTTCTACCGCCGCAACCCCGGTGAACAGACCCTTCTGCTCCCGATACTGCTCGATGTAGTAGAACGAGACCGGCTTCTCCGGCATCACCAGCTGTTTGGTACTCGTGGCTCCCGGCAGCGGGCGAAACAGCGACGCCCATTCCCAGGTGTAGACCACCGTCGTCAGACCCATGCCCAGGCCCATGGAAATGATGGCTACGAGCGCGAAGCCGGGTGATTTGGCCAACCCGCGGGCGGCGTATCTCATGTCGCTCCGCATCTCGCTGAAGTATTCGGCCGGCACGCGGATGGCGATGTCGGCAATCAGCCGGACCAGGCCGGCGATGCCATGGGTTCTTGCGATCTCTTCCACGACGTCCTCCCCAAGGTGGACAACTTCAGTCCCGTAGGCCAATTTGAACTCGTGCGGAAAGGCCCGAGCCAAACGCCGGTAGAGCCACAAGGCAAAGTTCATTCCGTCACCATCGATTGCTTGACTCGGATTGTGCGCACCAGTTCCTGCAGGCGGTCGCACTCGGCGTTGAGCACGCGCCGCCCCAGCGTGGTGAGACGGTAATAGCGGCGGCGGGCGTCATCCTCTTCCGGCGCCGGCCGCTCATCCGACTCTTCAATCAACTCTTCTTCGATCAGACGCTTGATCGATCCGTAAAGCGTGGCCGGCCACAGCCGGACTTTTCCCCCGCTGCGCGCCAGCACTTCCTGCATGATTCCGTAGCCGTGCTGCTCACCGCCAGCCAGAGACAGCATGATGTGGAACCACTGGGTTTTAAGGGGCAGGAATTTCTGGGCGTCGAGTTTAGGCATGATCAATATGTATATTGTTTGATATATATATTTGTCAAGAAGAATTCCTGCGATTGGCGCCCCACTCTCGGAGCGGGTCTCCCTTGCTGACGCGAGCGTTACAGTGGCATGATTGCATCCGGAGTTCCCCGACAATAATGAAGATCATTGTGGTCGATGACGAAGCCGTCATCGCCGATAGCCTCGCAAATATTCTAGGAGGCGCAGGACATAGTGCGCTGGCCGTATATGACGGTGAGTCCGCCATCAAGTGGGCTCGGTTGCTCCTTCCCGATGTAGTTCTGAGCGATGTGATCATGCCCGGTATCGATGGGATTGAGACGGCCAAGATCATCATGGACGTGCTTCCTGGCTGCCGGATCATTCTCTTCTCCGGTCAGGCCGTCAGCAGCGACTTGCTGGCTAGAGCCCGGGCCGAGGGCTACTCATTTGAGGTGTTGGCCAAGCCTATCAATCCCCAGGTTCTGTTGGAGAGGCTCAACCGCGCGCCGGGAATCGCCCCGGGATCGATCGCGGTCTGACGGGGTTGTCGGAACCTTGCGCTAATTCGTGTGCGGCGTCATTTTCCTCACCACAAACTCCTGCAGAAGGTTGACCACAGCCGTTGTTCCTGTTCCGATAGCCGTGTTCTCGAAAACCAGAGCCGTCCCTCGTTCCTTCGGAGGATAGTAGAGGTTGGAGATTCCACCCGAAGCCAGCCCGCCAAGAATGGCCGAATAGTTCGGCTGCCAGCGTTGATTATCACCCTTGCAGATGACCGAGTTGGCGATCGCATACCAGATCCGCGATCCGGTGCTCCCGGTCCCCTTATAGAAGTATCGTGGATCTTGCTTGAGGAGCGCCGGCAGCAGCGCGCTACCGATGAAGGTGCTGGTGGCGCCATCGGCATAGGCTGCGCCGTAGCGCTTAGCGTACCCTTGCGCGCCCTGCCCGTAGCCGGCGAAAGCGTTTTGCGCTTGTTGCGCGCCGGCAACTACTCCGGTCAGCCCGAAGGTGACGGGATCGATCATTGACCTCCACGCCAGCTTGAACTTTTGCCGGGCGTTCAAGGGGGCCGCGTTGGGGACGTAGGTCACATAGAAGTTCGGCACAACGCCGAACACTCGCTGCTTGATCTCCGCGTTGACCTGCTCCACGGCGATCTCGGTGCCACGCTCGCGGACCTCAAGTTCCGTATCCACCCTCGCCAGGGCCAATGTGACTGTGGGGACAATAAAGAATTCTCCCTGATGGAGTTCGCCGGAGAACGTCTGGGTCGCAAAACCTGCAGCGGCGATTCGGATCTGGAAGGGCCCGGGAACAATGTTGGAGAAAGCGAACTGCCCATCTTCACCCGAGAAAATATCCAGGGGACTTGACGCGTCTGCGCGCGTAAGTGTGATCAGGGCACCGACCACCACCGCCCCGCTTCCGTCGATTACCGTTCCGCTGACGCTTCCATGGAGCTGTTGATCATTACTCTTTTGTGCTTCATTCTTCTGTCCGTCTTCGGAATCCGGCGCCGCAGCTGGCGCAGGGCTGGGAACGCCGGAGGGCTGCTGCGAGGCGGCTGGAGCCGAGAGGCTGAGAGAAAAGACAATGAGGCCGAGCCAGAAAAGGCTCGCCGGGCCATGCGGAGGATTGCTGACAGTGTGGCCCAAATTATTTACCCGAGCCCTTTCTCACATCTGTAATTCTAAAGCCTTCTCGTCTTGTTCGTTGACACTTCAGCACCTGCACTACCGGGCGCGAGCCTTCACCTGTGCTGCGGCAGGCAGAGGAACTGAAATCAATCGGGCACAAAGAGGTTGCGGCTCTGGCTGGTGCTGACCGTCCCCGGTCGTTCCAGACTTTCACGCTCCTGCAAATCTTGCAGCACCGCAGGGTCAGAAAGCGTGTTGGCAATGAACCGAGCGCCGTTTTCCTTCATGCGGCCCAGGATCACCCCAAATTCAGGGCCGTTCTTGCCATGAAGGACGGTATAAGTCTCAATCATGGCTCGACCGGAAACATGCTCTTCCAAAGGAGCCCTTGGCAGCGCGTCGAGCTGCGCTTGCAGAACGCTGGGCGGCTCACGCCGCCACTGCCCCTGGTACGGAGCTGTTGAATAGATCCCGAAGGAATGCTTGGTGACGTAGTTTCCGTTGGCGGTGACCAGGCCAAAACTGCCAGGTTGGCTGCGCAGCCGGCGCATCATTTCGGAAATGGAATGGGCCACATAATTATTCCCGGGCCCGCCGAAGTAAGGCAGACCGCCGGTTACCGTCAGGCCTCGCGGGTCATCTTCTGCCAAACCGATCTCGACGCACCCGATCTCGACTGCCGATGGGAAGCAGCTGTAAAGATCGAAGAAGCGCATATCGTCCAGGCTCTTGCCCGCCATGGCGAAGGCCTTGCGCACACCGAGGCGTATTGCCGGGGAGAGATGGAGCTGAGTTCTCTCCGAGACGTGCCAGTGATCGTTGGCATCGGCGCAGCCATGGAGATATACCCACTTTGCCTGCGGGATTCTCAGCCGGCGAGCTTCCCCGACTGAAGTCATGATGAGCGCCGCTGCCTGATCGATGAAAGCATTGGCGTTCATCAGCCTCGGATACGGGAACCCGATCCAGCGGTTCTCGATATCAATGGTCGCCAGGCGCGCGGAGGTATACGCTTCGCGCCGAGTGGCTAATGGATTTCCCGCAGCGACTTGGGCAAAGCGCGCGAACAGCCGGCCCATGGTTTGCAAGTGCTCAGGGATTGAACGCCCTCGTGCTCCGCGGATGGCGTTCTCTATCAACGGATACATGGTGATGGCCGCGCGCATATTGTGGCGGTCTTCGTAGTCGCTCCAGCCGCGCTGCGGATTGCCGACCAGTTCCGGCTGACCGCCGGGATCTTCGGTCCAATCCACCTCCAAACCGGCCCGCTCTGCCCCATGCTGGGTACGCAGCGCCTCGCCACCCGCGATCAGGGCTGCCCGAACCTCTCCCTTCGCGATGGCCTCGGCCAGCAGGTTGACCATGTATTGCGGCATGTTGCCGCCATTCCAGGTGTAGATGTAACGATCGGCCTTTATGCCAAGGCGCTCAGCTACGCTTCGTGGCGGGTTGGAAGACGAGCCCAGGCGCGTGCGAAATCGGTGCGAGGTGTCGGAGAACAAGCGCAGCATGGCGACCGTATCGATAGCTTCAGCCATTCGCGCCGCAGCGGTATCGGCGATCGCGAGCTGTCCAGCCTGGGCAATCAGATCAAACGGTGAACGCCCCGCCTCGATTTGCGTGGCCATGTCGGTCACGTCGCCACAACCGACCAGCACGGGCGTGGAATTTTCAATCATGGCCCAAGGCCATCATAGCCTTCAGGCAGTGCGGCCCTCGGCCAGCGGCCGGCGGCGGCCTGCCACCCCGTGCTGTTGGCCAAAGCCGCACCCTGTACTCTTTCCCTGCCATTTAGCCTTGCGGCCAAGGTAAGACCGGGGTTAAAGTCTAAGCAGCTCTCGCGATTCCTCCCGATCCTCAATCCAATCTAATCAGTGTGCGTGTGCATGCATTGTTTTCGTCCGGGCTGCGACATACTGCGGTTGATAAAGGATATCCACAATATATTGTGGTATTTATGCTTGACCGCCCATCGGGCTCTAGGTAAAGTTAGCTGGATGATCGCTCTGCTCCCGCTAACCGAACGGAAAGCTCTTTATTTCTCAGCCTTGGCCGGCACGGGATTAGGATTGGCCATTCCGCAAGGAGTAGGACGTTGCTCAAAATAAAGAAGCTGCAGATTCTGGGATTTAAGTCCTTTTGCGACCGGACGGAGTTGAAGTTCCCCGGTGAGGGCATTGCCGCCGTAGTGGGCCCCAACGGTTGCGGAAAATCCAACATCGCCGACGCCATCTCCTGGGTTTTGGGCGAACAGTCTGCCAAAACCCTCCGTGGTTCGCGCATGGAAGACGTCATCTTCGCGGGAACCCGCGAGCGCAAGCCCACTGGCATGGCCGAAGTGTCGCTTACTCTCATCGATCCTGAGGTTTATGAGGGTCGCTTCATCGGCGAACCGGAAATTGTTATTCAGGATGAGATTCCCCTGGGCGATGACGACTGGGACGAGGCTTCCCTGCGCGCGGCTGCAGCCGATGCGACCGAAGCTGCCGTCGCTGAAGTCCAGCCCGGGCCCCTGGATGCCGCGGAAGACACGCCGAACGAAGATGCGGAGGGCCAGGCCGATCTTGCTACTGCATCTGCGGAAAATGGCGTAGAGCCGGACGCTGCGCCTCCCGAAGCACCCATCCCTAGCGACGCTCAAGCGGGTGTCGCTGCCTCGAACGCCGTCGTCTTGAAGATCCGCCGCCGCAAGTTCAAGCCGGTACAGTTCGCCAAGGGCGAGATCATGGTCACCCGGCGGCTGTTTCGCACTGGAGAGAGTGAGTACCTGTTAAACGGAAAGCTCTGCCGCCTGCGTGACATTCAGGACATCTTTATGGGCACCGGCCTGGGGCCAGAGTCTTACGCCATCATCGAGCAGGGCCGGATCGGGCAGATCCTGAGCAGCAAGCCGCACGATCGCCGGGCCATGATCGAGGAAGCCGCAGGCATCACTAAGTTCAAGACCAGGAAGCGGCTGGCGGAAGCGCGTTTGGAATCTGCGCGACAGAACCTGGCGCGCATCAACGATATTTTCGAAGAAGTTACACGGCAGATGAATTCGCTGAAGCGCCAGGCTTCGAAGGCCGAGCGCTATGCCAAGTTGCGCGAAGAGATGCGGCAAAAGCTGCGCATCGTCCTGGCCAGCAAGTTTGCCCAGATGGATCGCGACCAGGCCGGACTTCACCAGTCGCTGGAGGCTGTTGCCGAGGAAATCCGCACGCGAGGCGAGTCGGTGGCCGCACGCGAAGCCGAGCACTCCGAGCGTACGCACCGCGGCTATGCCATTGAAGGCGAACTTGCCCTGAACAGCCAGTCTCTGAACGCACTGGCGGTGGAGAAGGAGCGCGCCGTCGGGCGCCGTGCCGCCAACGAAGAACGCTGCGCCGAGCTCGACGTTCGCACCGCCGTCTCCGGAGTGGAGCTCGAGCGCGCACAAGCGCACCTGGTTTCAATCACGGTCGAACGCGAATCCAATCGCCAATTCGTCGCCTCGGCCGCGGGAGAAGTAGCTGCCGCGCAGCACGACTGGCAGATGCGGCAGCAGGATTTGCAATCGGCAGCCGCGCTTCTGACCAGCGTGGAGCGCGAACAAGAGGCTCGCCATGAAGCTCTGGTGGAAGCCATGGCTTCAGCTTCGCAGGCGCGCAACCAGATCATTCAAGCCGAAGAGCAGATGACTGCGCTCGATCGCGACGCCCATCGCCTGGAACGTGAAATCGCCTCTGCCCAGGAAGAAATGGACGGTTTCGGCGGGAAGCGCGGACAGATCGCGTTTGAATTCGAATCGATCAACCATACAGTGACGGCGCTGAGCGACCGCATCAGCCAGTTGCAGGGCCAGATCGCCAGGAAACACAAAGAGGAAGAAGACAGCAAGAACCTCATCGACGGGCTGCGCTCTGAGTTCGCCACCACACTGGGCCGCAGGAACTCGCTGGAGGCGGTGATCAACGAGCACGGTTATTCCACTGAGTCGGTGAAGCGCCTTTTCCAGTCACCTTCCCTCGGCCAGGGCTTTACTCCTGCGGGAGTGCTGGCAGATTTTCTGGAAGTTGAAACACGTTACGAGAGCGTGGTGGAAGAATTCCTGCGCGACGAACTCAACTACGTGGTGGTGAAGTCATGGGACGCAGCGAATGAGGGCATGCGCCTGCTGCAAACCGACGTAGTTGGCCGCGCCACCTTCCTGGTCCATCCCGAGGACTCACAGGCCAAATTCTCCTTCGCGGTGAGTGACAATGCCGCCCCGGGCGCGCGGCCGCAGGATTTGGTCCCGCTGAAGCACTGCATCCGCGTGCTCAATGGTTTTGGCCGGTCGCTGGAAGTTGTTCTCCCCAAGCTGCGTGACGGCTACATCGCTCCCGATTCAGCTTCGGCGCGCAACCTGGCCCTGGAGAACCCCGACGCTTATTTTCTCTCCGCCACCGGGGAGTGCTTCCACAATGTGACCGTCACTGGCGGCAAGCAGCGCAAAGAGGGGCCGCTTTCGCTCAAGCGCGAACTGCGTGAGGTAGTCAGGATTTCGAGCGATCTGGAGCGCGAGATCGCCAACGAACAGAGCAAGCTGCAGACGCTCAGCCGTGAACTCACCGACCTCAGCAAGCTGCTGAAGAACCTCGAGGAGGAGTGCCGGGAAGCTGAGAAACAGGCGCTCACCTCAGGCCACGCTCTTCGCCAGATGGAAACGGAACTGGCCCGCATATCGCATCGTCTGGAGACCTACCGTGCGGAATTCGAGCGCACGCGCTCGGAACGCGGCGACATCGCGACCGTTATTACCGAGCGCCGGGAGATTGCCGGAGGCTTCGAAAACCAGCGCCAGGCGCTGGACAACGATATCAAGGAAGCTCAGCAACAACTGGCGGCGGCTAAGAACGCTCGCGATGCCGCTTCCCAGAGCGTTGGAGAGGCTGCGGCGAGACTGGCCGGACTCGAGGAGCGCAAACGACTGGCCACATCGGCTCTGGAGAGAATCGAATCGCTCTCAGCTCAGGCCGCCGAACGCGTGGAGTCGCTGCGCCAGCAGATCCAATCAGCAGCAGTCGAGAAAGAACAGCGCGGGCAGGAAAACATTCAGATCGCGCAGCGGCTCGAGGCCTTGGCTGCACAGAGGACCGATGCTGAGGCCGCGGGTAAGCGGCTGCAGGAGGAGTCGGAGGGCCTGCGCACAAGACTGGCGGAAATCGAGCAGGAGTTGAAAGCGGAGCGCCTGGAGCTTGATGCGGCGCGCGACCGCAAAGCTGACCTTGGCCAGCAATTGGCGAAGCTGCAATCCGACCTGGCGCACATGGCGGACGTCTGCCTGAACGAGCTCAACATCCCCGCCGATGAATTGCGCGGCACAGAGCTTGCTCTGGTGGAAGGCGAGCAGCTCCTTGCTGAAGACACGGCTTACCGTGAGATGCGCACTCGCCTGGACAATATGGGGCCGGTAAACATGATGGCCCTGGAGGAGTACCAGGAGACGTCCCAGCGTCACCAGTTCCTGGAGACCCAGCGCAAGGACCTGCTGGAGTCCATCGAGAACATGCAGGCCACCATTAAGGAGATCGACGAATTCTCACGGCAGAAATTCCAGGAGGCGTTCGAGCGCATTAATGAGAATTTCCAGTTCACCTTCCGCAAGCTCTTTGGCGGCGGGCAGGCGTTCATGCGCCTGACCGATGAGTTGAACACCGCTGAGAGCGGCATCGACGTGGTGGCTTCGCCTCCGGGAAAGAAGCTGCAGAACGTCCTGCTGCTGTCCGGAGGAGAAAAGGCATTGACGGCTCTCTCTCTGCTGATCGGCATCTTCCACTACCAGCCCAGCCCGTTTTGCATTCTCGACGAAGTGGACGCGCCTCTGGACGATGCCAACATCGGCCGCTTTACGGAATTAGTGAAGGAGATGGCAGCACAGACGCAGTTCATCATCATCACACACAGCAAGCGCACCATGTCGGTAGCCCCGGTCATGTACGGCGTGACCATGCAGGAGCCCGGTGTCTCGAAAGTCGTCTCGGTCAAGTTCGGCGAGGAACAGGCGCAGGCGCGCGCGATTCCCGCGTGAAAAAGTTTTTTTTCGCGCGACGTTATTTTTTTCGATAACGGGTACTACAAACTTCCCCGGAAATCAATGGGCGCGAAGTCTGCGATTCACGCGGGTTTCGCGCTTTATCATTTTTTGTGCACCGTTTTGCACAGGTCGCATGGTTTTTGCGTGAGTTGACTTCGCACTAACGTTATTGACAAAAATACTTAGAGGGCTAGAATAACGCCTCGCCCTTCTGATTTATCCAAACATGACATCGATCGCATTAAACCGAATCGTTTTGCAAACGGACTTCGCCGATTTGTCCCTGCATGCACGGGGCAAGGTGCGTGATCTGTACAGCCTGAACGGCCAACTGCTCTTCGTTGCCACCGACCGCATCTCGGCCTTTGACTACGTCCTGGCCAGCGGTATTCCCGAGAAGGGGCGGGTGCTCACACAGCTCTCGCTTTTCTGGTTTGAGTTCCTCAAGGATGTGGTGCACAACCATCTGGTTACGGCGCGCGTCGAAGAGTATCCTGAGTCGCTCAAAAAATATGCGGACCAGCTTCGCGGACGCTCCATGCTGGTGAACAAAGCCCAGATGATCGACATTGAATGCGTGGTGCGCGGTTACATTTCGGGTTCGGCGTGGAAAGAGTACAAGGCGGATGGAACAGTCTGCGGCATCAAGCTGCCTTCCGGTCTGCGTGAGTCGGATAAATTGCTGGAACCGATCTTCACGCCTGCGACCAAAGCGTTAAGCGGCCACGACGAGAACATTTCCTTTGACGAAATGTGCAAGCGCACGGGAGCGGAGCTGGGCGAGAAGCTGCGCGACCTGAGCATCAGCATTTACAGCAAGGCGGCTGACTACGCCGCGCGGCACGGCATCATCATTGCCGACACCAAGTTTGAATTCGGCCATACCGCAGAAGGCCTGATCTTGGCGGATGAAGTCCTTACGCCGGACTCGTCGCGCTTCTGGCCGGCCGATAAGTACCAGCCCGGAAGGGCGCAGGAGTCATTCGATAAGCAGTTTGTGCGTGATTACCTGGAATCGATCCATTGGAACAAACAACCTCCCGCGCCCGCATTGCCGGACGACGTGGCTCGCAAAACCAGCGAGAAGTACATTCAGGCGTACCGGATTCTTGCAGGGCGCGAGCTACCGGCGGATTAAGTTGGCCAGGGTCGTATGAACGCCCTGGACTGGATCATTCTGGCGATCATTATGTTTTCCGCCCTGGTGGCGGCGGCACAGGGTTTTATTTTTGAAATTATTTCTCTGGCAGGAGCTCTCGCGGGCTACCTGCTGGCGGCCTGGGGTTGCGTGAAACTGGCGCCGTGGTTCTTGCCATACGTGAAGACTCAGGCATTTGCGGATTTGGCCGGGTTTCTGGCGATCTTTTTTGGGGTCATTCTGTTCGCCGGAGCGATGGCCAGGATTTTGCGGTGGATGGTCCATGAAGCAGGTTTTCGTTGGGTGGACCGTTCCCTGGGTGCGGCATTCGGTTTTGTTCGCGGGGCGGTGATCGTAACGGCGGGGCTGCTGGCCATCACGGCGTTTGCTCCTGAAGCGCCGGAACTGGCGGGCTCACAGCTGGCGAGCTATTTTGTGGTGGCGGGACGCGGCGCGAGCTGGCTGGCGCCATCGGACATCCGCCAGAAGTTCCGCGAGGGCGTCGACAAGCTGCGCCAGGGACCGGGGTCCGGAGCGACAGTTAAACAACAGAATAAATAATCAAAGCGGCGCAACCGGAAAGTGAGGACGGTGATGAAGGACCAGCTCGAAGCACTCGTGGCACAGATGCACGGCAGCGGGATTCTCTACTCGGAAGCGGTACGGGAATTCAAGAAGCGCTTCATCATGAACGTACTGCAGCAGAACAAGGGGAACCAGTGCAAGGCAGCCCGTGAGCTGGGCATGCACCGAAACACGCTGAGCCGCACCATCGCCGAGCTGAAGCTTGACGTTCGCCAGTTCCGTGACGGCGGCCGGCGGCCCGTCCGCAGCGAGAAGACCCTGGCCCTGGAGAAAAAAGCGGCCCGTTAGATTTGCAGCAGCTCTCTTAGTCAATCCGGTATCTAACTCTCCATGCCTGTTTCCAAGGCGTTGTCCGCGAAACTCCCCCCTTTCATTCGTCCGGGATTTCAGTGGGACGCCGCCGGCTGCTATCTGTTTGATATTGACGGCACGTTGCTGAACAGCCGCGATGCTGTTCACTATCACGCATTTCGCCATGCTATTCGCGACCTGTACGGCATCGACGCCAGCATTGACTGCGTGCCGGTTCACGGCAATACCGATCCTGGAATTCTGCGCGCGGTGCTGCAGCGTGCAGGCATGGAAGAGCAGAAGATCATCGCTTCCCTGCCTGCGATTGTGAAGAAAATGTGCGCGGAAGTCGAAACCAATCGGGAGAAACTGAAGCCTGAACTTTGTCCCGGGATCCCTGACTTGCTGGTGTACCTGCAGCAGCACGGCAAGGTATTGGGCGCAGCGTCGGGGAATCTGGAGCCAGTGGCGTGGGCCAAGCTGGGGAAGGCCGGGTTGAAAGGCTTTTTTACCTTCGGATCGTTTTCCTGGCCGCGGGAGACCAGATTAGAAATCTTCCAGCATGCCGTTGAACTGGCGCGGAGCCGGCTTGGGCCAGGAACGTCGGTCTACGTGGTGGGAGATACGCCTTCAGACATTGAGGCCGCGCGCGCTGTCGGGATTCCCGTCATTACGCTGGCAACAGGGATCTTTGCCTTTGATGAGTTGCTGGCTCTCAAACCAGATGCCTGCTTGAACACCGCGGCCGATCTGCTGCCCTCTGGTCGCACGTAGCTCCCTACACATGCCAGGTCTGGGACAAACAACCAGTCCTCATCTAGCCGCAAGGTTTGCACCTCAAAACGTTCTCTGTCCAGTAGAATTGATGCTTCGCATGCGTCTAACCGTGGTCATTGTCGGCCTGCTTCTGGCAGGGCTGGGTACAGCCTGTGCGCAGGAGTACGCCAGCCCGGTTTACGATCCGCCGAGCCCGGCGGAGAAGGAGTTCGCTCGCGCCCTGCAGCTCGATAAATCAGGGCGGACCGAGGAAGCCTGGGGCGCGGTCTCTCAAGCGCTGGAGCTGGCGCCAGGGAATCCGCAGTATGTGGCAGCCAGGGAGATGGTGCGCCAGGAGATGGTCGGCGACCGGCTGGAGACCGGGAACCGTCTGGCCGATTCCGGGGACAATGCGGGAGCCGCGGCCCAGTTCCGAGCCGCTATTTCCCTCGATCCCCAAAACAGCTATCTGCAGCAGCGGCTGCACGACGTAGCGCCAGAGGATCCGGAGCGCCAGCGGACCTTCGAGATGCTGGCTTCCGTCGACCAGATCGAGCTCACGCCGGCGCCAGGCACAAAGAGCCTTCATGTAAAGGGCGACACTCGCGCCCTGTACACGGAAATCGCGCGAGCGTTCAGCCTGGCCGTTGATTTCGATGAAAACATCGGCCAACGCAACGTTACCTTCGACATGGACGACGTTGATTTCTATACGGCTACGCAGTGGGCGGGCAGGCTGACGCGTACGTTCTGGGCGCCGGTCGGGAAACATCGAATCATCGTAGCCACGGACAATCCGGAGATGCGGCGCCAGTACGAGCGCATGTCCCTGCGGACTTTCTATGTGGGGAACGCGCTCGCGCCCACCGACCTGACCGACGTGGTGAACACCCTGCGCAACGTCTTTCAGATCAGCATTGTGAACGTGGAACCCGGCCACAACGCCATCACGGTAAGAGCTCCAAAAGCAACCATGGACGCGGCGGCGAGTTTCATCGAAAACCTGATGGACGCTCGTCCTGAACTCCTGATTGACGTCCAGGAGATCGAGATCGATACCGACCGCACCAGCCAGTACGGCCTGGTTCTTCCCACCAGTTTCGAAGCCTTCAATGTTTTCTCGGAGATCTACCGGGTGCTCGGCCCGGACGCGCAGAACGTCATCAACCAGTTGAAAACAACGGGCACAATCGATCCCAGCTCGATTCCCGCCGGCGATCTGGCCAACCTGCAGGGTTCGCCACTGCTCTCACCTTTCATCTTCTTCGGCAAAGGCTACGGGCTGACGGGAATCGTAACGCCTCCCATCACGGGAAGCCTGGCGCATACCAGGTCGATCTCCACCAACCTGGAGCACGCCACACTGCGCGCGGCCGATGGTGAAGCCGTGACCTTCCGCGTGGGAGAGCGCTTCCCGCTGCTGACCGCGACCTTCACCAACGTGGCCCTCACTGGACAATCGGCGTCGGTGGTGGGAAACACTCCTCAGTTTCAATACACGGACCTGGGATTGACGCTGAAGATCAAGCCCCACTACCAGATCCACGACGAAATACGTTTGGACTTTGAATTTGAAATCCAGGGACTGGGCACAGCTTCTCTCAACAACGTTCCAGAGCTTACGGCAAGATCATTCAAGGGAAATATCACGTGCAAGGCGGGCGAGCCCTCAGTCATTACCGGGCAGATCAACGAACAAGAATCATTTTCAACCAAGGGCTATCCGGGGCTGGGGCAGTTTTCAGTGTTGCAGTCAATCATCAACTCCAGTACCAAAGACCACACGCACAATCAACTGCTGGTGATAATTACTCCGCACGTGCTCAGCAAACCTTTTCACGACCACGGCTCGACGGTGTGGTGGAACGCACCTAACGTACCTTAGAAGCCTTCCGGTCCCTATTTGCCTGCGTGATCGATTTCAAACTGAACCAGGTTCTTGAGCTGCGGATAAGGAATGTCGGCAACGCCCAGCACTCTGCGCCCATTGATGAAAATCGTGGGCGTCTGGTTGACATCGAGCGATCGCCCCAGATCGAGCGATTTCTTCACCCGGGCCTCTGTTTCCAGAGAGGTGGTGCAGCTGACAATCTTGTCCGCGTCCAGACCGACTGCGGCCGCAAAGCCCTTGAGTTGATCGTCGGCGGTGGCCAAAGCGATGCCTCCCTGGTTCTCGAAGATCGTATCCACGTACTTCCAGAAGACTTCGGGCTTCGCTTTGGCAACGCAATCGGCGTACTGAGCCGCTTTCATGGCCCAGGGGTGCAAGTTAGCTGGCAGGGGGAACTGCTGAAATATGAAGCGAACCTGAGGAAAGTCAGCCACGAGCTTCTCGATGATCGGATGCGCGGCTTTGCAATGCGGACACTCCAGATCGCTGAACTCAATGGCCACGATGGAAGGTTTGGCGGCTCCCATCGCCGGACCGTCCGCGGCCTGTAACTTGGCCCGTATGGAATCGAAGGGACTTGGGCCAAAAGGAAGCAATTGCCCGACGATTGCGGTCTGCGTGGTGGTGTCCCAGTAAATGTGGACGGGCTCCTGCTTGTTGAGCGAAACCAGGATTTCGGCGACGCCGGGAATTGGCGAGGCGGTGATATCGTAAATGACCCAACTGGTAGCGGGGTCGTAGCCCAGGGTGCGCCGCAGGGCCACATCAACGAGATCTTTGCTGGGCAGCAGTTCAGGGCGCGCGTTGCCGGACGCCGCAGGCGGAGAGGAAGGTTTGCCGGCAGGCGCCTGGGCGAATCCGCAAGCTGCGGCAAAAAGAACCAGGAGAATGATTTTCTTCATAAGTATTTTTAGACTTCTGATTTTTGGGCGATGGGGAAACGCCGCCCCAGGCCAAAAGCTTTGGGAGTGATCTTGAGCCCGGGCGCGGCCTGCTGGCGCTTGTACTCGCTGCGTTCGATCATGCGAATGACATCGCGCACCAGCTTGATATCGTAGCCCCGCTCCGTAGCGATCTGCTCCGCCGTGCGGTAATCCTCGATGTAGTCTTCCAGAATCGTGTCCAGAATCGGGTAAGGAGGCAGTGTATCACTGTCTCTCTGGCCGGGTTTCAGTTCGGCCGAGGGAGGCTTCTCCAGCGTGGAAAGCGGAATCACCGGGCGAAGAGAATTCACATAGCGGCTGAGACGGTAGACCAGGGTTTTGGGGACGTCGGAAATCACCGCCAGCCCGCCGACCATGTCGCCATACAGGGTGCAGTAACCGACGCCAAGCTCCGACTTGTTGCCCGTGGTGAGCACCAATTCACCGAACTTGTTGGAAAAAGCCATGAGGATGTTGCCGCGGATACGGGACTGGATGTTCTCTTCGGCGACGTCCTCTTTCGTCCCGGCAAAAAGCGGAGCGAGAGTCTTGCGGTAGCTGTCGAAGACCGGCCCGATGGGCACAACCTCAAAGCGTATGCCCAGCTTGCAGGCGAGTTCGCGGGCGTCGCTGACGCTATGCTCGGAGGAATACTGGCTGGGCATGGCGATGCCGGTGACGTTGTCGCGTCCGAGAGCGTCGGCGGCGATGGCCGCGGTCAATGCTGAATCGATTCCCCCGCTCAGACCGATCACCACGCGGCTAAAGCCGCATTTCTGCACGTAGTCGCGCGTTCCCAGAACCAGAGCGGCGTAGGCGCTGGCCTCCTCGCCTTCCACCTGGTCATGGAGATCGCCCTGCATGGTCTCCGAGTCGAATATAACCAGGTCTTCTTCGAAAGACTTCGCGCAGGCCACGACGCGTCCGTTCGGGGCGATCACAAAGCTGGAGCCGTCGAACACCAGGCTGTCATTGCCGCCAACCTGATTTACGAAGACGACCGGGACCTTGTTATCGCGTGCGACCGTGGCCAGCATCTGCCGGCGCAGCTCGCGTTTACCCAGGTGAAAAGGGGAAGCGGAAATATTGAGCAGCAGATTGCCGCCGGCGTGGAGCAGTTCATCGACGGGATCGATCTTGTAGAGACGGCGATGCCAGAAATGCTTGTCATTCCACGCATCCTCGCAGATGGTGACAGCTACCTGCGTGCCATTGATGGGAAGCAGCTTCTGTTCGTGCGCCGGCTCAAAGTAACGCATCTCGTCGAAGACGTCGTAAGTGGGCAATAGCATCTTGGACTGGACGAACCTGATTTCCCCGCCGCGCAGCATGGCAGCGGAGTTCATCACCGAGCGTCCGGTATCGGCTTTGATAGGAGAAACGTAACCACAGATGACGGCGATCTCGGGCGGGACCGCCTTGGCTATATCCAGGACCGCCTGTTGAGTGCGGGCGACGAATGCAGGTTTTTCCAGCAGATCGCGGGGCGGATATCCGCAGACTGCCAGTTCAGGAAAGAGCGCCAGTTGCGCGCCAAGAGTATGTGCCTGCCGCGCCGCCTCAATGATCTTTTGGGAGTTACCGCGGAAATCCCCGATGGTTGGGTTGATTTGCCCGAGAGCAATCTTCACATAGTAAGTTTAAACCGCAGCTCGGCTTGCCAGCTACTGCGGGGGCTTTCCTGGGTCCGGCGAAGGCTGCTGGCCGTCATCCGGTTTCTTGCCACCGGTCCCCCACTCCGGTTCGCTCTGCGGCGTGGAAACCGGGCCGTTGGGTGCACGCTGTTGAATTGACGGATCAGGCCCTTCACCCGCCCGGCGAAGAGTAGGAGGCGCCTTGGGCTGCTCCTCCTGGTCCGCCTGTTGCGGGCCCTGTTTGACGTCTTCAGGCGACTTGCTGGCAGCCAAAGCCGCCATGGTGGCAACGCCGTCTTTCACGTCCACTTCTTTTTCGGTCTTAACCAAAGTTTCCTGGCCGATCCTGGCCGTTTTCACCATGGTTACCTCATCACCCGCGAAGCGGACAAAGACCACATCCTGCGGCGGCTGACCGTAGATCCATTCTTCGTAGTCCTTGCCATTTTCGTCTTTGTCACGAACCTTCTGCTGGGGACGGTCTTTGGCCAAAACCACCATGTCTTTGTTCATCCCCACCAGCACTTCATGGCGCTTTATAGCATCCCGGACCTTGGGCGGCAGCGTTTCCGCATAGACCTGGCCGGCGCTCTTCAACCCAAAATCGAGAACCGGGCTCAGCAGTTTCCTGAGCTCCTCGGCGTTCATTTCCGGAATCTGCTTGGGGAATTGCAAAGTGAACTCGGCGCCGGTGGGTTGCGCCTGGTTGGTATCGAGCGGCGCCACTCCACCACCCGGGCCGCCAACGCCAATGCTGACGTGCTGGTACCACTTGCTCTTGCGCTTGGGACCGCCGTTGATCTGCAGAGAGATGGACTTCTCGTGAAAAACAATATTGGTGATCTGCACGCGATCGCCGACCTTGGCGGCAGCACCACGTGACTGGATATTCTGAAACAAAGCCGCGTCGGCGGGAGTGACCACGCCTTGAGGATTAATGACGAGTGACTTGTCGCCGAGCGGGAAATATTTGCGGGTGTGAGCGAACTCCGCGTCCATCAACTGGATAAGCTGCATGCGCGTGTTCTCGCTGATCCTGGGACGCTTTTCCAAATCCACGGTCCGGAGTTCCGGCTTGAATTGGGGAGCTACGGTCATCACCGGGGCTTTCAGAACCAGGACATGGGCATTGGGATCGTCGGCCGAAGGACCGCTCTTGGGTTTGTCTTTGTCCTGGCCTTGGCTTTGAGTCTGATCTTGGTTCTGGTCTTGTGCGCCGGCTTTTGCTTGCGGCTGGGGATCGGACGAACCGGGGTTCGAACTGGTGGGCGCCTGGGCCGCGGAGAGTCCGGAAAACAGAGCTGCCGTACCCAACAACAGGAACAATGACCGGAAACGGAGCATGTGGTGCACCTGAATGCAGCTTGCTTAACTATCGACCAAACGAGGCTGATTTTCAACTCACCTGGCCCGTAAAGTTAGATGCCAGAGGTCCGTGGCACGAACAGCTACAAACGACCGCTGTAGGTAAGCCCGGCGCGGGCGACCGTGGCGGGCAGGACGCGGCCGCCATGGGCCGCAAGGGCGGCCATAACCCGGGCTTTGGCTCCGGGTTCGCACAGAAATACCACGCAACCCCCGCCACCGGCCCCACAGACTTTGGCGGCGAGGGCACCGTTGCGGCGCGCCGTTGAAATCAGCTTTTCGATCAGGGGGGTGGTGATGCGGGGCGCGTTAGTCTTGCGCAGCTTCCATTCTTCGCCCAGCAGATGCACCATCTCTTTCCAGTCGCCGGCTTTCAGGGCCTGGTGCATGGCGCGAGCGATCTCGCCAATGCGATCAAAGTTCTTGAGCACGCGGCGGTCGCCGTTAATATGCGCCTGAAATACCTTCCAATTGTTTATCCCCGATTGCCGGGGCGCGCCGGTGTAGGCCAGAACAAAGCGGCGGTCGAGCTCTTCCAAATCGAGCGGGACGGGCTCATGGTGAATGCCGTCGGGATCCAGCTTTATGGCGCTTACACCGCCATAGAGAGCGGGATAGTAGTCCTGGCAGCCGGTGGGGACGCGGATCAGCTGGGCCTCAACATTCTGGGCTATCACGCGGATTTGCTCTCGATCCAGCTCACGTCCGGTGAATCTGGCCAGAGCGGCGGTAGAGGCAATCATCAGCGCCGAGGAACCGGAGATGCCGGCGCCGGCCGGAGATTCCGAGTTGGTTTCCATCTCGAAGCCCGAGCGAGGGACGAAGAACTTGACCAGACAGGCCGCCAAGGGATGGCTATAACGCGAGGCGGAGGCGAGCTCCCTGAAATCGCGAAAGTCTTCGGCTTTGCCAGTGTCGAGAGATTTCAGGCGGATGGCAGGCCCGGGCAACGGCGTAATCCGGCAGCGGGTGAGCACGGAGACGGCGAAGTTGACGGTGACGGCCCCGGGGTGAAAGAGGTACAGGGGCCAGATGTCCAGGGTCCCACCGGCCAAGTCCACACGGCACGGCGCCTGGACGATGATCGACTGGTCATTGGACATTAGGCCGGGGGTCAAAAGGTCATTCCGTGAAGAATCGCGCCATCTCGCGAAATTTTTTATAGCGATCCACGATCAATTGCTCGCCGGAGTGTTTTTTCAGCTCAGTGAAGTGACGGGCAAGAACTTCGCCCACCAGCGCAGCTGCGCCGTCGTAATCCTTGTGAGCTCCGCCGTCGGGCTCGGCGATGATCTCGTCGATAATCCCCATCTCCTTCAGGTCGGGGGCGGTAATGCGCAGCGCCTGGGCAGCGAGTTCTTTCTTGCCGGAATCCTTCCAGACGATGGAGGCGCAACCTTCGGGCGAGATCACGGAATAGACGGAATTCTCCATCATGAAGATGCGATCAGAGACGGCCAGGGCCAATGCGCCGCCGCTGCCGCCTTCGCCGGTGATGGTGGTGATAATGGGCACCGTCAGGCGGGCCATTTCCCGCAGATTGCGGGCGATGGCCTCCGCCTGGCCGCGCTCCTCTGCGCCCAGGCCGGGATAAGCGCCGGTGGTATCGATGAAGGTGAAAATCGGCCGGTGAAATTTTTCCGCGATCTTCATCGCCCGCAGGGCCTTGCGGTAACCCTCGGGATTAGCCTGGCCAAAATTGCGATAGACACGCTGCTTGGTGTCGCGACCCTTCTGGCTGCCCACCACCAGCACTTCTTCTCCGCGATAGCGGGCCATGCCGCAGACGATGGCGGGATCGTCACCGAAAGCGCGATCGCCATGGATCTCGCTGAAGTCGGTAAACAGACGCTCGACATAGTCCATGGTGAACGGGCGCTGCGGATGGCGCGCCAGCTCGGTCTTGTGCCAGGCATTGACGTGCAGGCGTATCTGCTCGCGCAGGAAGCGGATCTGGTGCTGCAGGTGCTTGAGCTTGAGATGGGCTTCCTGGTCCTTGCTGGCGCGCGCCTCAAGCTGGGTGATCTGATCTTCTATGCTCGCCAACTGGCGCTGCGCTTTGGTGGCTGGGTCCAAACGAAATAGCTCCTAGCTTCTAGCTCCTGGCTTGCAGCGAGAAAGTCAGCCGCATCTTCTCCTAGCAGTTAGTAGCTAGCAGCTAGAGGCTAATCCACTATCCGAACCGCGCCCCGCCCGCAGATCTCTTCCACGCGGGCGATGAAAGAGCGGTCTGGACAAACATTATAGCCGTCGGCTTCCATGACCACCATGAAGTCTCCGGCACGTTCCACATCGAATAACACCTTGGCTTCACCCTTGCGTTCACGGCAGACCGAGTGCAGCGCGTCGACGGTGGCCGCCGAAGAGCTCTCCAGAGGAACGCGGATACGGATGGAGCGGGGCAGCTTGGGCTGAGCTTCTTCGAGGGGGGTCAACTGGCTGATAGCGATGCTGGGATTCGCCCCCTCTTCCACGCGGATGCTGCCTTTCACAAGCATGGGGATTTCCTGTTTCAGGATGGCCTGGAGGCGTTTGTATGCGTCGGGGAAGACAAAGGCTTCGATGGCGCCGGTCATGTCTTCCAGCACCGCCCTGGCATAGAGGTCGCCTTTGCGCGATTTCATCACACGAACGTTGGTCACGACGCCGGCGGCGAAGAGCTCGTCGCGCCCCGTGCCGCTGGTCATGGCGCTAATGTTCTCGGCGGTCAGGGCACGGAAGTCTTCCATCTTTTCCCGGTATTTTTCCAGCGGGTGGCCGGTAATGAAGAAACCAAGAACTTCTTTTTCGCTGGCCAGGCGTTGGTGCTCTTCCCATTCAGGAACGTTGGGCAGGCGGTCGCCATGCCCGTTCATCTGCTCTTCCTGCGGGAAGACGCCGAAAAGGCCGTGCTGGCCGAGTTCCGCGTCGCGCTGCGCCTTCTGTCCGCGTTCCATGGCTTTGTCCAGCACAGCCATAAGCTGGGCGCGGTTGCCGAACTCATCCATGGCGCCGCCCTTGATTAGCGATTCCAGCACGCGCCGGTTGAGCAGGCGCAGGTCGACCTTTTCGCAGAACTCGAAGATGGACGCGAAGCGGCCAATCTCTCTGCGCGCGGCGGCGATGGATTCAATGGCGTTGCGGCCCACGTTCTTGACTGCGGCCAAACCGAAGCGGATGGCGTTCTCGTGAGGGGTGAAGTAAGCGTCACTCACGTTGATGTTGGGCGGCTCAACGGGAATCCCCATCTCGCGGCACTCATTGATGTACTTGACCACGTTGTCAGTGTTTCCCGCCTGCGAGGTAAGCAGCGCAGCCATGAATTCCACCGGATAGTGAGTTTTCAGATAGGCGGTGTGATAGGCCAGGAGGGCGTAAGCGGCGGAGTGCGACTTGTTGAACCCGTAGCCGGCAAACTGCTCCATCAGATCGAATAGCTTGACGATCTTCTTCTCGGGGAAGCCGCGCTGGACAGCTCCCTTGACGAAGCGCTCCCGCTGCGCGGCCATTTCTTCGGCGATTTTCTTGCCCATGGCGCGGCGGAGCAGATCAGCCTCGCCCAGAGAGTAGCCGGCCAGCGTGTTGGCGATCTGCATCACCTGTTCCTGATAGACAATCACGCCCAGCGTCTCTTTGAGGATGGGCTCCAACTCAGGAAGCTCGTATTCAACTTTCCTGCGGCCCCACTTGCGCTCAATGAAATCGTCAATCATTCCGCCCTGGATCGGTCCCGGACGGTAGAGAGCGTTGAGGGCGGTGAGGTCCTCCACCGCGTTCGGCTTGTAGCGGCGTAATACGTCGGTCATGCCGCCGGATTCAAACTGGAAGATGCCCGACGTAAGTCCGGTGTGGAAGACCCGCTCGTAGGTAGCCTGGTCATCCAGCGGCACTTTGTTGAGATCGATGGCCTGGCCGCGCTGCGCGATCAGTTTGATGGCGTCGTCAAGAATGGTCAGGGTGGTGAGCCCGAGAAAGTCCATCTTCAGGAGGCCCATCTTCTCCACCGCCTTCATGTCGTAGGCGGTTACGATTTCGTCGTTCTTGGTCTTATGCAGCGGCAACAGATCGGTGAGCGGCTTGGGCGAGATCACTACGCCGGCGGCATGGACTCCGGAGTTGCGCACCAGCCCTTCCAGCTTGAGGGCGGTGTCGATCAGCTCGCGCACCTGGGTTTCTTCTTCGTAGGCCTGCTGCAGTGGTGGCGAATCGTCGAGCGCCTGCTTGAGGGTGATGTTGAGCGTACCCGGTACCATCTTGGCGATGCGGTCCACGTCGGGATAAGGAATATCCATGGCCCGGCCGACATCCTTGATGGCGGCCTTGGCGGCCATGGTGCCGAAGGTGATGATCTGGGCGACGTTTTCGCGGCCGTACTTCTGCGTGACGTAGTTGATGACTTCGCCGCGCCGGTTCATGCAGAAATCGATATCGATGTCAGGCAGCGAGACGCGCTCAGGGTTCAGGAAGCGTTCGAAGAGCAGTTCGTTCTGCAGCGGATCGATATCGGTGATACCCATGGCATAGGCGACCAGGGCCCCGGCTGCAGAGCCACGGCCCGGGCCCACGGGAATCTGATTCTCGCGGGCGTAGCGAATAAAATCCCATACGATAAGGAAATAGCCGGAAAACTTCATCTGTTGGATGATGGCTATCTCGCGTGCCAATCGCTGCTCGTAATCGCTGCGCGTCTTCTTCAACCGTCCGGCAGCCTCCTGCGCGCCGAGCAGGCTGTCCCAGCGACGGGCAAGGCCCTGGCGGGCGATGTGCTCAAAGTAGCTGTCGAGCGTATAGCCATCCGGAACCTGGAATTCCGGGAATGGATTCTTGATCTTGTTCAGCTTGAAGTTGCAGCGCTCGGCGATCGCCAGCGTGCGCGTAAGCACGTCAGGCCGGCTGGAAAAAACCCGGCCCATCTCTTCCGTGGACTTCACATAAAACTGGTTGCCGTGGAACTTCAGCCGGTTTTCTTCGTGGATGGACTTGCCGGTTTGCACGCAGACCAACACGTCCTGGGCGTGAGCGTCGTCTTCGCAGAGATAGTGGCTGTCATTGGTGGCCACCATAGGCAGGCCGAGGTCCTTTTCCAGGCGAAAGAGGTCGGCGTGGATGCGGTGCTCTTCAGGCAGGCCCTGGTCCTGAATCTCGATGAAGAAATTGTCCTTGCCGAAGATATCGCGATAACCGGCGGCGGCGGCTTTGGCGGCGTCGTACTTCCCTGTCAAAAGGTTCTCGCAAACCTCGCCGGCCAAGCAGCCGGACAGTCCGATCAACCCTCGAGCGTGCTCGGCCAGGAATTTCTTGCCGACGCGCGGCTTATAGTAGAAGCCGTTAAGCGAGGCTTCCGAGGTGATCTTGATCAGGTTCTCGTAGCCCTGCTCGTTTTCGGCCAGCACCAGGAGATGGTTGTACGTATCGCCTTCGGGTGGGGCGCGGTGGTCGTCCTTTTTACAGATGTAGAGTTCGCAGCCAACGATGGGCTTGATTCCGGCTTTCTGCGCGGCGTCCACAAAATGAACGGTGCCATAGATGTTGCCGTGATCGGTCATGGCCACCGCGGTCTGCCCGATATCCTTGACGCGCGTTATGAGCTTTTCAACGTCACAAGCGCCGTCCAGAAGGGAGTAGTCGGTATGCAGGTGCAGGTGGACGAATTCAGACATGGATATCTCTATTATATTGGCCGCGGGAGCCTGGAGGCGCCTGTGCAACAGTGTGGAGGCGTGTGGAAAAGAGGGCGGCAAATGGCCGGTTTTCCAACCCTCAGGCGCTGCAGTAGGATGGCGCAATGCCGAATTGGGCTTACGATCTGGACTGCGACCTCACTCTCGACGGCATGGTCGCTGCCCTGAACAGTGCCGGAACGTGGCAGTGGCAGAGCCGTGAGAGCTACTGGTATGGCGATTACCTCAACGCGCGCCCTGTCGCGGGGCTGCGGGTTCGTATCCACCAGTATCCGCAGACCGTTGGCTCAGGAACGCAATTCACGGGTCCGCGCGACCACGGCTTTATGGCCCTGCTGGAGATTCGCAATGACAGCAGCGCCAGCCGCGACGAAGTCGACAGGATTTTTCGCGACCTGCTGGCCCGGATCAATGCCACGATAGTCTCGGCGATCGACCCTTACGACTGAGCCTGCTTGCCTTCTTTACCGGCGCGCATGTAATTTTCAGATATGCCGAATCCAGCCGATTCAACCACCTCTCACTTCTACAACTCCCAGGACGGAGACTTTGCTGCCGCGTTGAACGCTCGACTGGATGGTTGGAATTCCGCCATGGGCCTTCGCATTCTGCGCGCAACTGTTGACGAAGTTAGCGCCGAATTGGAGGTCGGGCCGCGTCACCGCCAGGGGTACGGGATCGTGCACGGCGGAGTGTACGCCGGCATCGTCGAGAGCGTGTGCTCAATCGCGGCTGCGTTATGGGCGCGGCAACATAATCAATCCGTGGTCGGACTGGAGAACCACACATCTTTCCTGCGCGCAGTGCGGGAGGGCAAACTTTCAGTCACGGCGCGACCGCTGATGCGCGGCAGGCGGACGCAGGTGTGGGAGGCAACGGTGACCGACGGCGCGGGCCGCATGGCCGCGCAAGGAAAGGTCAGGCTGATTGCGCTGGAGGCAGGATCGGCAATCGCCGGCGAGCAGGTCAGAATCAAGACGAATAAGGAATGAGTTCTGGTCTTATTGATAAAGCGCAGCCGGGGGCGGCTGCACTTCACCTCAATCTGATCTTCTACTGTTGCGTTTTAGCGGCTGGACGGACGGTGTCCTGACCGCGCAGATGCCGATAGAACGTTGCCGAAGGTTGATGTTCCCGGACGCGGGGTTTTGTCCAGCGGTTCCAGCAGGTCAGCGCTCACCTGAATGTAGGACGCCAACTCCTGGCGAATCTGGCCCAGGGTGGCGTAATCGCTGTGCAGAGAATCGGCCTCGGACTTTTTCCCGAAAAGGCCAGCCATCTCCGAGAGCGAGTTAACGGACTCAACCACCGCACTCAGATCGTTGTAGAGCTTAAAAGTTGACGACACGCTGCCGTGGGAATCCTGGGCTTCGGAAATCAGCCCGGGCACAGCGTCGCGGAGATTGCTGCTTAGCGAGTCTGCCAGTTCTTTGGCCTCTTGTTTTTGCGATCCGCGCTTGAGCCATGCGGTCTGCCATCCGGATTTCCATTTCTCAACCTGCAAGGTGGAAAGGTCATATCTGGTAGCGGCAGTCATACGCTCCAGGTGGGTGAGCAGAACTTCCAGGTCGGGGCGCGATGTATCCGCCGAGTTGGCGACGATTCCCGGTCTTGTGTGCGACGTAATGCTTACGGTCTGGATCCCGGCATTTTGAGCAAAAAGGCTCGCGCTAATAAACAGGAAAATGGTCGCGGCGAGGCATTTCATGAATACTCCTGCGGGGGATGGGTACAGCATATGACGGGTCAGGAGAAACCCGCGCATTACCTATGGCCGTCGTCCCAGCGGGTCGAGCGGTGAGTACAAATGGCCTATGTGTTTTGTTACCACAGGCTTATAGCGATATGGAATTTGGAAGGGCTGAGGCAACGGCCGCCTGGACAGTGAAAATGCTTGCGAGGAAGAGGATTCTTGGCGGAATTGGGGTCAGGCTGAAGGCTTAGTTGATTGCCAAACCGATGATGCGACCGGCTCCGTCCAGTTCCAGGCTGGCCTTCGCCTGCAACACCGAGTCTCCATTCATTCCCGGCACGGTCACGAAGACGCGCTCGTCGACCACGGTGGCGGAGTTGGTACCGGCCACATACTGCAGAGTCTTGGTGTTGCAACAGTGCTTGGGAAGCGTGAACGCCAGATCGGCGAGTTCCCCGGTTTCAGTCACGGACATGGCCACGTCGATCTTGTAGCGCACATCGGCGCCGCGCTCTTCGCGAGTAGGGTCGAGCGCCGGCTTAAAGGCCACATAAAACTGGAACCGGTCCTTTTCCGGATTGTAAACACCGCGGGCGACACGCATAGCCATACTGGAGATAAATTATTATCACATTCTGATGTGTTCAAGCCAGAGCCGAACGGGTGGGGCGTAAGTTGACGCCTGTCAATGGAATACGGTCTCGACGCCGGCTACACATCGCAAGTGCGCGCGGGCGATTTTTCGGTGGCGAGATTATTTTCCGGCGGTGACGCGGCTGGCGATCTTGTCGTAAGCGGCCTGGGACAGGACGTGTTTGCTAACCAGATCGCCGGTCGACGCATAAGGGCGGCCATCGATCACGCGATCGGCTTGCGATGACGTCAGGCCGACGCTCACCAACTGCTCTTTCGTGGCCGAGTTCACGTCCACCGCCTGATCGCGATTCCAGCCTTCGCGAATCCCCTGGGCCACAGCCTTGGCGTTGTTCTTGAGCGCTGCGGTCTCCCTGGCAGTTTGCTCCTTGAGATCTTGCGGGCTCTGCTGCTGTTGCGTGCAACCTACGATCGCTGCAAAACACAACGCGGTGAAGACAAGCCTCAATTTAGCGCGGTTGTTCATATTTCTGATCTCTTGACTGCTTTTATTTTGATGGCCGCCAGATCTGCTGTGTTGGCCATGAGCACAGCTTCAAAATCTCGATTTGCATCTCAGCGCGCCCGCAACCGATAGAATTCACACATGCGAGTCTTTCTGACAGGAGCCACGGGTTTCGTAGGCAGGAATGTCCTCACACTGCTGCTGGCCGAAGGACACAGCGTGCGCGCGCTGGTCAGAGATCCGCAACGGACCGCGGGGCTGCCACAGACGAATGTGGATTACGTCCCCGGCGACGTGGTCTCCGGAGCCGGGCTGGACGAAGGACTGGCTGGCTGCGAGGCGGTAATTCATCTGGTCGGCATCATCATGGAGAAGGGCAGCAACACGTTTGAAGCCGTTCATCACCTGGGAACGCGGCATCTTGTCGACGCCGCCAGAAAGAAAGGCGTAAAACGTTTCGTGCAGATGTCGGCGCTGGGCGTGCGCGCGGACGGAGCGGCGAAATATCAAACCAGCAAGTGGAAGGGCGAGGAAGCAGTCCGCCAAAGCGGAATTCCCTGCTGCATCCTGCGGCCGTCGCTGATTTTCGGGCCGGGCGACGGATTTGTGACGCAGATGATGGACGCGATGCGCAAAGCGCCTCTGTTCCGTCCGGTTCCCGGGGATGGCAAGGGGCTGTACCGGCCGATATTCGTCGGCGACGTCGCAACCTGCTTCGTGCGCGCTCTCACGGTATCCGCTGCCGTGAACCAGACGATCGCTCTGGGCGGAGCAGACGAGCTTTCGCTGAACCAGATTCTGAACGAGATCGCTCGCTGTGCCGGCATAAACAAGCCGGCTATCCACATTCCCCTTCCGATCATGTTCTGCGTGGCTGCGGTGGGGCAGCGCGTGCTGCGGAATCCGCCGGTAACGATCGACCAGTTGCGCATGCTGCGCGAGGGTTCGACGTGCGATATCAAGCCAATGAAGGCGATCTTCACCGTGGAGCCACGTGGATTTGAAGGATGTGGACGGAATTCCGTGTAAGCAAAGCCCCTTAATCAGCGGTTAAGCGCTCTGTCCGAGGAGTTTGAAGCGTTCCGCTAACTGCCTTCATCCGCATCCGATAAAATCGACGCAAAAACTCAGGAAAAGCCGTTGCCGATGCAGTAATCTACTGACAGGTTGCATCTAACCAGAGTAGACGCCACCATCTTGAAGACAGAGGAGACACAATGTTCCGGAGACTCTCTGGCACCGTTCTGATATCTATCGCGCTTCTGGTCGCGGGCTGTTCGCATAATGATCAGCAGGTCGCGACAGACGTGCAAAACAAGATCAATGCCGACTCCAGCTTCCCCGACAAGGGCCTGACAGTGACTGCCAGCAAGGGTGTGGTCACGCTTTCAGGGAACGTCAGCAGCCAGACCGCGCGCGATGCCGCGGCTAAAGACGCGGCCCAGGTTGACGGCGTAAAGACGGTAGTCAACAACCTGGTAGTCGCAGCGCCCTCTCAATCCGCCGCACTGCAACCGCCGGCAATCCAGCAGCCGGATAACACGGTCCAGCCGGCGCCTGCGCCGCGAGCTAAGCCCTCGCCGCGCGTGAGTTCGTCCAGGGCCGGCAGCCGCGGAAGTTATTCGTCAGCATCACGAGATCGCGACAACGAAAGCGATGTTACCGTGCGCTCAGCGCGGGCTACGGATCCAAACCAATCCCAGGATGCAAATCAATCTAATGGCATAGCGGACAATTCAACGTCGCCGGTCCCGCCGCCCGCTCAGGTTGCGCCGCCACCGCCGCAGCCGGTCACTGTACCTTCTGGAACGCAGATCAGCATTCGTCTGGACAGCGAGCTGAATTCGGAGACGGCGCAAGTCGGTGACATGTTTCGCGGCTCAATCTCTACGCCCATCGCAGTCGGCGATATCACGGTGATCCCCATCGGTTCGCTGGTGGAAGGGCGCGTGATAGACGTGAAATCGGCAGGCCGTTTTGCCGGACAGTCGGACCTGGTTCTTGAACTCACGCGCGTGGTGGTCGACGGAAATAGTTATTCGATCGCCACTGACCGCTGGTCCAAAGCCGGCAATGCGCGCGGCAAATCGACGGCGACCAAAGTCGGCGGCGGCGCTGCAGTCGGCGCGATTCTCGGGGGCATCTTTGGTGGCGGCAAGGGTGCGGCGATCGGCGCCGCGGCCGGAGCCGGAGCCGGAACCGGCGTTTCCGCTGCCACGAAAGGCCAGCAGATCGACTTGAAGCCGGAAACGCTTCTGAGCTTCCAGCTGCAGAACTCGATTGCTGTCGTGCCCGGCGCGAAGAGCCGCCCCGTCATCTCGGGCGCGCCAAACAATTAAGCTCGTAGTCTTCCACTCAAGCGCCGCCCGCGCAGGCGGCGCTTTGCTTTCCCCCGGCGCCTGTTGTTCAGACGATTTCCTGCCCGGCGGTAATCAGGCGGTTTTCCTTCACTTCGGGTAAGCTGGATTTTCGTTCCACAAACTAAATACACGCGGAGTCACACGACTGTCTTCTGTCACCGCCATGAACGTCCTTTTCATCGCAGCCTTTTTCCTTTTTGGGCTGGTGCTCGGCAGCTTTCTCAACGTGTGCATCTATAGAATGCCGCGTCAGCTATCGGTGGTTCGCCCGCGGTCGGCATGCCCTGCGTGCGGCACTCCAATCGCCGCGTACGACAATATTCCGGTGCTGAGCTGGATCCTGCTGCGCGGGAAATGCCGGCATTGCAAGGCTGCCATATCGCCACGCTACGCCACGGTGGAACTGGTCACAGGGCTGTTCTTCGTGGCTGCTTATCTGCAAGCCGGCGCGACCGCGGACGCAGCCAAGTTGTGCGTGCTTTCCTTTCTTCTGATCGGCCTGATCTTTACCGACGCTGAAACCAAGCTCCTTCCCGACCTGCTGACCAAACCGGGAATGGCGTTGGGAGTCCTGTTCAGTCTGTTTGTCTCCATGGAAGGCCCGGCGGAATTCCTGCTGCGCCGGGTCGACAACTGGCGATTGCTGTCGCTGGTGAATTCTCTGCTGGGCATGATCCTGGGCGCTGCCTTCATTCTCGGTATTGCGCTGCTTTACGAAGCCCTGCGCGGCGTGGAAGGCATGGGGCGAGGCGACGTGAAACTTATGGGTCTGATCGGCGCTTTTCTGGGTATCAAGCTCACACTGCTGGTGCTGATCCTGGGATCGCTGATCGGCAGCTTCTTTGGCGTGATGCTGATTCTTCTGGTTTGGCGCAAACGTCTGGCGCGGCGAAGATTGAAGAATCCGCAGGAGGCCGCTAATCAGGCGCGGCGTCGCGCGTGGCAATCAGCTACTTTAATTTACCGGCATTTCGAGATTCCTTTCGGCGTATTCCTTGGCGGAGCAGCGCTTCTGGCAGCTTTCGCCGGCGACTCCATGGTCGCGTGGTATTTACACTTTTACCGATAAGCGCCGCAGATTCCGCTACATGGAGACGGCGATTACATCAGTCCAATACGGCATTTACCCTATCGTTTCCACCCCAAGAGTGGGCCAGAATGCTTACAATCTAGGGATACAATACCAGCAGTTCAGGTGGCCATTTATGAATAGAAACCTCCTCCTCTTTCTGATCCTGAGTCTTGCGGCGCTGAGCGCTGCCGCGCAACAGAACAGTTCGCAGACGCAGCCGTCGCTGGCCGATCTGGCGCGCAAGGCGCGCACGCAACAGAAACCCGCTGCGATCGCGCGTTACGACGAAGAGTCGTTCAAGAACAGCACGCCTTCTGCGCCGGCCGATGACGCCACCAAGTCTGATGCGACCCAGGGCAAGGATGCAGACAAAAAAGCGGACGACGCTAAAGATGCGGACGCGAAGAATGACGACAAAGCCAAGTCTGATGACTGGAAGGCCAAGATCGACGCCCAGAAGAATGAGGTGACGATGCTGCAGCGCGAAATCGATGTAGCGCAGCGGGAACAGCGCCTCCGCGCGGCCGCGTTTTATGGCGACGCCGGAACCCAGCTTCGCGATCAGGCCAAGTTCGCCGAAGACAGCAAGAAGCAGCAGGAAGATATCGACACCAAAAAGCAGGCGCTCGACGCTGCGCAGCAGAAGCTGACCGATCTGCAGGATCAGGCGCGCAAGGCCGGCGCTCGTGTCGAGTAGACTGCGGCGCCACTTCAATCCCAAATATCAGAAGACCAACAGCCTTCGGTTATCGCCCGAAGGATGGGCTTCGTCTAGAATGAGTACTGAGGACCTTCCTACGCGACCTATGTCCATATTGAGAACGTGCAGCTGGATGCTGCTGTTGACTGCGGCCTTTGCTCTCTGCGGCTGCGAAGATGAGCCGCCCAGGAAACCAGTTCAGCCCAAGATCCCTGAGGCCGAGACCGCGCGCTTCGCACTGCAGAAGATGATTCCTACAGCGCGCCTGTGGTCGCCCGACGCGCAGCCCGTTCAGCTCGCGTCCAGCACAACCAGCGACAGCAACGGCCATCAAGGAAAGTCGGCGTTCTGGAGAGCCGTATTCGCTTCGGCAGGTCGCGGCAAATCCGAGCCTTTTATGTGGTCCGGAAGCAGCGGCGTTGACCATGGCGTGGAAGACATCTACAACCCCGGGAACCGTTCCACGCAATCCTGGGACTTGAACTTCCTCAAGATCGACACCGACAAAGCCTTTGAGATCGCGCAGGAACATGGCGGCAAAGCATTGCTGGAAAAAGATCAAAAAACGCCGGTGATGTACCTGCTCGATTTCGATTCCGCTGCCAGCCAGCTGCGCTGGCACGTAATCTACGGCGGTGACGTCAACTCCGCCAAGCTCACCGTGATCGTCGACGCCAGCAGCGGACGCTTCATCCACAAGGAATAGATCTATTTCCCGACGATGTACGTGATATCCGCGACCGCTTTCCTGGCGTCAGCGGCGAATGTTCCCTTCGGATCGAGCTCCAGATATTTCTGGTAGTAGAGCCGCGCAGGCTCAAGCTGCTGCAATCCGCGCAGGCTCTGCGCCAGGCGGAAACATGCGGTCGGATTGTCCGGCGCCAGGCGCACCGCGGCTTCAAAACGCTGCCGCGCGGAATAATAGTCGTTGCGCGCCAGGAATGTTTCCCCGATGGCAATGTTCTCCGCGGCTTGCTGCCCGGAACCGTTCTGCTCTGACACTTCCTGCAACCGCGCCTCCACGCGCTTCAAGCCTTCCTCGCAATCTTTCGCGTGCGGGCCTTGCGGCAGCAGCTCCAGATATTTGCTGTAATTCTTGCGCGACTGCTCCAGCAGGTCCATCTTCTCCTGCGTGTAAGCCAGCGCATAAGTCGCTTGCGCGTCGTTGGGCTTGTAGCGCAACGCATCGTTGAAGCGCTCCAGCGCGGCGCGGTAATTCTTCTGCTTGAGATAAAAGTTCCCGACCTCCAGATCCTTCATCGCGCGATGCGGATCGTACGGCTTGAATCCTCCATCGTCCTTGGACTCGTCAGCGGGAATGGGAAGCGCGGCGCGCGTACCCGCGTTTAGATTGATCTCCGAATCGCGGCTCGAGCTCTCGCCTTCGCCCGCGCTGTCCGGCGTCAACGGCGAACTCTGCTGCGCGCCGTCCGGCGATTGCTGCTGGTCTGGCGAAGGCTGCGGCTGCGGACGCTTCTTCTCCGGCTTTGGAGCAGGAGCTTCTCGCTGCGGCTGGATATGCGGCTGATTGTCCTGGCTTTCCTGCGCCGCCAGCGCCGGCGCGAGCCCACAGAGAATCAAGATTAGAGCCGAAAAAAATCTCACGAAAGACGAACGCATGACCTTTCATTTTATTGCAAATTAAGAGGCCGCCAGAGAACTGGCGGCCTCTAATCTGCGCAAGTGTCCCGGGGGAGGAGAAACTACCTGCTCGGGTTGGGAGCGGTGGTTTGCGCAGAAGTTTGACCTGCGGCCGTGCTGTTGGTCATCAGCTTAACTTCCACGCGCCGGTTTTGTGCACGTCCGGCTTTCGTGGAGTTAGGAGCCGCAGCTTTGTCTTTACCTAAACCGACCACGTAGATCTTGTGTGCGGGAATGTTCTTTTCCGAGAGGTACTGCACCACCGCATCGGCGCGGCGCTCGCTTAGCTTGTAGTTGTAGGTTGAGGACCCCACGGAATCGGTATCCCCTTCCACCACCACCAGGTATCCCTTGGTGTTGGGAACTTCCGCCAGCATCTGGTCCAGGGCGGTTTTGGCCTTGGAGGTCAGGTTGGCTTTGTCGAACGCAAAGTGCACGCTGGTCTCAACCACCGCGTGGTAGTTGTCCAGGTTTGCCACTTGGTTGGAAAGCGTATCCACGCGCTGCCCGGCCTGGTTCGCCAGGGTCTGGGCGGAATCGGCGCGACCGCGGGCGTCCATCGCCTTCTGGTCGGCCGCCGTAGCCTTCACGTTCACGCTCTCGATTCCAACCGCCGCGCGGCGGTCGACATCATTGATGTCGCGCGTATTCTTAGCCGTCAGGGTATCAAGCTCGTTCGTCTTGTCGATAATCGGCTCGGTCTGCTTGCGAACGTAGTTCTTTGTCGAGCAACCGGCGCTGATCAACAGGCTCGAACCGGCCAGCAGGACCATCAAGGTTGACTTAACATTCATGGGGGGGAAGCTCCTTCACTGGACCCAAAAAGTGGCGTTTGGATCAACCGCCTATCCTAGATCAGCCTTGACTAAAGCAACTACAATGCCATTGGTTCCACGGCCGGATTCAGAGACTAAGTCTTTTGTATTCTGTGCGATGCAAATATTTGCATACCCCGCCTTCGGTGCCTTCGAGCCCTTTCTGCATAGAATTTTTACTTACTTTGGTTCCTGCTACCATCGATACCGATCTAATAGGCACAGCGCGCCGTCTTCCTGACCCTCCGCCAGAGCCGAAATGGACCTGCTCGAGAAAATCCGGACTCTCCCTGTCCAGCCCGGGGTCTACCTCTACAAAAATGCGGAAGGCGAGGTCATTTACGTCGGCAAAGCCAAGAACCTGCGCTCCCGGGTGCGGTCTTACTTCGTCGAAGGGGTCGGGGAAGCCAACGCCAAGACCGGGACCCTGCTGCGCGAGGCCGTCGATCTCGACTACATCGTCGTTGCCAATAACAAAGAAGCGCTGGCGCTCGAGAACAACCTCATCAAGCAGAAGCAGCCCCGCTTCAACATTCTTCTGCGCGACGACAAGACTTACCCCTACATCCAGCTCACCCTGGGCGAGCGCTTCCCCCGGGTTTACGTCACCCGGCGCCTAAAAAAAGACGGCAGCGTGTACTACGGACCCTACTTTCCCGGCAACCTGGCCTATCGCATCACCGACCTCATTCACCGTCACTTTCTGGTCCCTTCCTGCAAGGTGGACCTCACCCGCTTTCATCCCCGGCCCTGCCTGCAGTACTACATCAAACGCTGCCTGGGCCCGTGCGTTCAAGACCTGACCACCCCGGAAATCTACCAGGAGGCCGTGCGCGACGTGCAGCTGCTGCTCGAAGGCCGCCAGACCGATCTCTCGAAATCTCTGCGCGCGCGCATGGAGCAGGCCGCCGCCGGCCAGGAGTACGAACGCGCCGCCCGCTACCGCGACCTGCTCTCCACCGTCGCCCAGCTACAGGAAAAGCAGCGCATGGCCGCCGTCGAAGGTGACGACGCCGACGTCTTCGGCTACCACTTTGAAAACGACATGCTGGCCGTCAACGTCTTCCACATGCGCGGCGGCAAAGTTCTCGACCGCCGCGAATTCTTCTGGGAAGACCTCCCGGAAATCGCGGCTCCTGACTATGCCCGGGTGGCACAGCCGCCCTCGGCTGTGGATGACGATACCCATGTGGCACAGCCGCCCCCGGCTGTGGACCAACAGGCTGCCACGAGCCACCATGCTGACCATGACCACACCCGTGTGGCACAGGCACTCTTGCCTGTGCCTGCTGATGCCTCCGAAGCTGCATCAGCTGATCCAGACAAGAACTCCGGAGTTTCAGCCCCTGCCTTCGATCCCTCCCAGTTCTTCTCAGCTCTCCTCAAGCAGATCTACATTGACCAGCTCTACGTTCCCCGCAGCATCCTGGTCCCGGTGGACTTTGAAGACCGCGAAGCCCTGGAAGAGCTGCTGAGCGAAAAACGCAACCGCCGTGTCGAAATCGTCATCCCCCAGCGCGGCGAAAAACGTTCGCTTATCGACCTGGCCGCGCAAAACGCCAAGCAGTCTTATGACCAGCGCTTCCGCGTCATGAAACCGCAAGCCAAAGCCATCCAGGAAGCTCTCCAGGACGCGCTCGGCCTGCCCGAACTGCCGCGCCGCATCGAGTGCTTCGACATCTCCCACATCCAGGGCGCCGAAACCGTGGCCTCCATGGTGGTCTGGGAAGACGGCGAGATGAACAAGTCCGAATACCGCAAATTCATCGTGAAGACCGTGACCGGCGTGGACGACTTCGCCTCCATGCGCGAAGTGGTCTTCCGCCGCTACAAGCGCCTCTGCGATGAGGCCGGATCTCTGTCTGGAGCGCACGCATCCCCGAACGACGATCCTGGGGAGATTGAGGCCGCCGGCTCCGATCACACTCGTGTGGCACAGGCACTCCTGCCTGTGCCTGCTGGAAGCTCCCGGTCTGCATCGGTCCATCCACACAAGCATCCGGGCAAGACTTCACTCGGGCCGTCACGCGGCGCGACAAAATCCGGGGCTTCAGTCCCCGCAAAAAACTTCCCCAGCTTGATTCTTGTCGACGGCGGCCTGGGCCAGCTCCACGCCGCCGCCCAGGCGCTCGACGACCTCCAGATCACCAACCAGCCCCTGGCCGCCATCGCCAAGAAAGAGGAGGTCATCTACGTGGCTGGCCAGGAGCATGAACCGGTGGTGCTCGACCGCCACTCGCCGGTACTGCACCTGGTCCAGCGCATCCGCGACGAATCCCACCGCTTCGCCGTCACTTTCCACCGCAAGCGCCGCCAGATGCGCGACCGCGCTTCCGAGCTGCTGGAAGTCCCGGGGATCGGTCAGCGTACCCGGCAGCGACTGCTGCAGCACTTCGGCAGCGTCCGCGCCATCCAGCAAGCCGACGCCGCCGCCCTCGGCGCCGTCCTGACCAAACCCCAGACTGAAGCTCTGCTCAGACACTTTGGCAAAACTCCTTCGCCGCACATGAACGAAAGAAGCCGATAACTTCCCGCTGATTCACGGCTGTGCCTTTGGGCCGCCATAGCCGCTTGCCGAACACCAGGTACTTAATGCAAAGTACCGTTCTTTTTAAGTTTTCAAAGACCTTCTCAAATCTCCGCCTTTTGCGGCTCAAACCAAGCCAAATCACCAGCCGGTCTGGATCGACTACAACTCCTAACTCTTTTCTTTTCAGCTCACCCGATCGCCAGATCGCCAGATCGCCAGATCTGATCCCCCACCCCCGGTTTCAATCCATTCCAATCCAGTTCAATCCACGAAATCCAACTTTCTGTTCGTAAACCCGAAAAGCAGAAACGCCTTAAAGTCTCACTCTCGTCGAGCCGTTTAAGTGTTGTGCTCCAAGCGCTAATATTTTACATACGTTACTGTATCGTGACGACTTTGTCAATCTTAAAAAGGAGCTTTGTCTTTCCCCTCAGCCAGCGTCTTCCAGCAAGCAGGCGCCGCGCGATCGATGAATCCACCCCTCCGCAATTTTTCTCCAATTCCGCGTGCCAGCTGTTTCGTCCTGCAGTTCGCAATCTACTCACCCCTGAGTAAATTCTCCAATGTTGCCGCCGGGTTGCCTTTTTCATTTCAATCGTTTGCCTCCATTCGCCTGTGGCATGAACGTTGCAATACCCATTGGCGTGCATCCCTGGGTCGCGCTTCTTCGCGCAATGCAAATCGCTCGCAAGCCTGCTTGCGCCGATTTCTACTTCAATGAAAGGAGCAGGTTTCTGAAGACTATGATTGACGACAAACGCCTTCGCGAACTCTGCGCCCGCGCGCTCCAGGCGCCACCAGGCCCCGCCTTCAACCAGGCCATCGCCGAACTGGCCCGGGCCATCGACGAGCGCGACGCCGCCAGAAACTCCACGGCGACGCCAACTACGCAGAAAGACAGCTAAGCAAAAGCCTCAACGCCAGAGGCAGGAGAAAACATGACGTAGAGACGCGGCACTGCCGCGTCTCGCCGCAGTCCTGGCGAGATCAACTGGCCCCGGCCACACTCTCTTACAATGTTTCTCCTATGCCTTTGCCGGAAGGATTCGTCATTCGCAGCGCCTCAACCGACGACCTGGAAACTCTGGTGGCGCAGCGGCGCGCCATGTTTCAGGACATGGGCTACAGCGACCCTCTCGCCCTCGACTCCATGTCGGCCAGATTCCGAGTCTGGTGCCTGCAGCATATGCGCGTCCGGGGACTATCGCGCCTGGCTGGTAACCGCCGCCGGCTCCATTGCCGGGGGCGCCGGCCTGTGGCTGATGGATTGGCCTCCGCACATGATCGGCCAGGGCGAGCGGCGCGGCAACATCCTCAACGTTTACACGATCGGCAATTTTCGCCGCCGGGGACTGGCTCGCTACCTGATCGAAACCACGCTCCAGTGGTGCCGCGACAACCGGATTGACACCATCATCCTTCACGCCAGCCCTGAAGGACGGGCCCTCTACGAGTCCATGGGATTCCAAGCCGCCAACGAGATGCGCCTTCGCTTGTGACTTTTTCAGAAGTCGCAAACCTCCTCCAGGCCTGTTGGCATTCAACCATGCACGAGGCGGCTCTTAGCGCCGCCACAAGCTCGCCTGCTAAAATGCACCCGCGAGTCACAAACAAAAAAAGGCAGAAGAAGGAGAGACTATGAAGTCGCTGTTAAAGCTCGGCCTCGCTGCCACGCTGATGGCGGCCTGGTGTATGGGATTCATGCACGGGCAACAAGACAAGGACAAAGTAATTCTTGCGGCTCCTGATAAGGGGAGTTTTCACGAGACCACGAAAGGGGTCTCGATGGCCACAATCTGGGGCGACCCCAACCAGGGAGCGCACGCGACCTACACCAAGTTTGTTCCGGGATACGATGCCGGAACTCACACCCACACCAATGACGTCTGGATTGTTGGCATCAAGGGCGCGTATCTCTACAAGGACGACGCCGGCGAAAAGCGTATTGGTCCCGGCGACTTCCTGCGCGTTCCCGGCGGGAAGAAGCACTGGAGTGGCGGCGATAAGAAACAGGGCGCGCTTTTCTACGAAGAGTCCTCAGGCAAGTTCGATCTGATCCCAGCCAAATAGAGATCCACCTTGAAGGGCGCCCCTTGCTACGGGGGCGCCGCATTTTCGTGCACGCGCTTTGCCTAGGGCGGGACTTCCGCGTGCAGCTCTAACCAGCAGCCACTAACCACCCGGCACCAGTTCCAGCGTGACAGCCTGGCGCTTGGGGCTGCGAAGTCCCTCCACGTACTTGGCGTTGGCCTTGGTCGTGTACTTGGCCGCGTAGGCTGCATCCATCACCTCGATCAGGTGCGCGCCGCTAACACCAACGGCGCGAACCGGCACTTCTTTATCGTCGATCTTCACCGCACCCGCGGGATGATCCAGGAAAGCCCGGTACCATCCGCCCGCCTTGTCATTCCACGACCGCACCAGCACCCGGCCGTCCACCACCACCACCCAGATCGGAATAAAACGGTGATCGCCGGCGCGGATATAGAGATATTTCGTTGTTTCGAATCCGGCGAGAATCGCCTTCGGAAACCGCTTCGCCATGGCGTGATGAACATATCACGCAGTCGCGTGTATCGATCGCTGCGCTCAGTGGGAGTTCTTTTCCATGAAGTTGCCGATCACCGCGGCGCAGGACTCCACGAAAGAGTGGTCGTTTGCGTCTTTGAAAGTGTCGGCAAAGTAGCTCTGAATGTCGATTTGCGCCGCGAATTTCCCGCGGACGAAGATCGGCGCCACCATCTCCGACTTCACCATCCCCGACGCCTGAATGTAGCGGTCATCGCCGGCCACGTTGTTCACCACTACCGTCTGCTGCGTGGTCGCGGCGGTCCCGCACAACCCCTGCCCAAACGGAATGCGCTTCTGCGGTGTGAAGCTGCCGGTGTACGGTCCCAGAAGCATCATCCGCGGGTTGGACGGGTCGACCACGCGGAAGCTCACGCTGTTGTAGCGCGGCATCACCGCGTGCACGTGATCGGCCACCCGCTGCATCAATGTTTTTGTATCGGAAGCCTTAGACGCCAAATCCTTAACCTGCTGCAACAGATCCCCATGGATCCCCATAGCTCTTATATAACCATGCCTGCGCCGTATCCGGGATTGCTCAACCATGCACTCCCTGCGAGCGGTTGCAAATGCGACGACCGCACCCTTCACTGCAACGGCTTATCTCTCTCCGTCACAAATCGATCGCGGCACTGTTTCGCCAGGGCCAGCACCGCCGGATACTCGGCCGACTTGCGAAACTCCGCCAGCAACGTATCCTGCTGCAGGTAGTCGTAAGCACAAAAGCCGCCTTCGATCGACGACTTCAATAGCCGGGCCGTGACGGCATTTCCCATGCACGCGTTGAAGGAACCAGCCTGTCCGAATCTTGGTTCCGGATCGCGGTACGCCAGTAGATCTTTTTGTGCCTGCTGCAGCAGCTGATCGGCCCCCGCAGGCTTGGGATTTGTATAGCAAGCTTCCAAAGCCCGCGTATGGAAGAACGAGCTGTCGGGAAGGCTGTGGAGCTGCTCCAGTGCCTCGCGGGTCTTCCCCTCATGCAGCAGAAGGATGGCCCCCACGCTGTTCGACCACTCCGAGCCGGCGTCCAGCTTCAGAAACTCGCGCGCCTCATCGAACTGACCGGTGCTGAAAAAGATTGAAGCACATGAACGAAATTGGTAGTTACCCGGATCAAGGCGGATGGCCGTCTTGCACTCGTCCGCCGCCTCCTTGCCCAGGCTGGCATAGCGCAGAACGTAGGACAGGGTAAAGTGCGCGAAGCCGCTCAGCGGCCGCCGATCCACCATCGCCTTGGCTTCCTGGTAAGCCTGCGGCAGCTTGCCCGCATCCGTATCCAGGCTGACGATCTGCTGCGCTGCATCTTCGAGGTTGGGATCGAGCGCGAGCGCGCGCCGCAGTGCCGGCACCGTGCGCGTCATCGTACCGGTAGCTCCCGGACCGTATTCCTCCTCGTAGTAATAGCGCTTGCCCAGCGCCGACCACGCCGGCGCGTATGCCGCGTCCAGCCCCACCGAGCGCTCCAGCATGCGGATGGCCTGGCGGTTCTGCTCGCCGTCATGCGCCAGGGCCACGCTGCGCAGGTACAGATCGTATGCTTCTTCGTTCGTGGGACGCGTCCCGCTGTCACCGGCGTTGGTGGCGCCCAGCGCCGGGATCAGCCCCTGGCGCACCTTTGACGTCACCTGGTCGCGCATGGCCACCAGATCTTCCGCCGGGACGTTCATGGTCTGCTGCCACAGGACGCGATCGTCCTCCACATCCACAGCCTCCAGCGTCAGGTGGAGCTGATCGCGGACCCTCTGATAGCGGCCCATCACAATGCGGCCTACGTGCATCGCCTTCCCCGCCTGCTGCACATCCACATCCGGCGCGGAGTACTTTGCCGTGGAGGAAAACGGGCGAATCGAAAGCGTGCGCACCGCACTCAGGGTGGTGGCAACTTCGTCGGGCAGCGCCATGCGCAGGAAATCTGCTTCTTTATCTCCCCCAAGATTCTGAAAAGGCAGGACGGCGATCGTGACCGGGGCCGTCTCCGTCCTCGTTACGCCCGCGCGCGATGACGAGCCGCGAAATTTCCAGATCAGCAGGCCGGTTCCAGCCAGCACCACTACGCCCGCCACCGCCCAGATCCATGGTTGTTGCAGTCGCGATCTCTTTACCGGCGGCGCCGTGACAGCAGTGCGCACAGACGACGATGCCGGCCCGGAATCCCGCTTGGCCCGCGCCAGGTCGGCCCGCATCTCTGAGGCGTGCTGGTAGCGCACCTCGCGGTCTTTTTCCAGCGCCTTCTGGATCACTCTTTCCAGCTCCGCGGGGACCTGCGCATTCAGCCGCGCGGGCGCGGCCGGCGAGCTGTGCAGCAGGGCATCAAAGATCGCTCCTGAGGTGTCACCCTGGAAAGGCAGCTTGCCCGTGGCCATTTCGTAGAGCACAATGCCGAACGAGAACAGGTCGGAGCGCGCGTCCAGCGGCTTACCCAGTACCTGCTCGGGCGACATGTAGGCCACCGTGCCCGGGGTCGATCCCGGGCTGGTGAGGCGTTCGTCGCTGCTCAAGGTGTTGGCCGCCGCCATGGCGGTGGCCGACGATGCCCGCGCTGAGGCCGTAGCCAGCCCGAAGTCGAGAATCTTGGCGTGGCCGCGCTTGGTGACGAAAATATTGGCCGGCTTGATGTCGCGATGCACGATCCCCGCAGTGTGCGCTGCGTCCAGCGCGTCCGCGATCTCCACCGCCAGCGTGAGCAGGGTCTCCGTCTCCATCGGACGCCCGGTGACGGCGTGCTTCAGCGTCATCCCTTCCAGGTACTCCATGGCGATGAAGCGCGTGCCTTCGCTCTCCCCGATTTCGTAGATGGTGCAGATGTTGGGATGATTGAGCGCGGAAGCTGCTCGCGCCTCCCTGCGGAAGCGCTCCAGCGCCGCCGCGTCCTGGGCCGCGGTGTCAGGCAGGAACTTCAGGGCAACGAACCGTCCCAGGGACAAGTCCTCGGCCTTGTACACCACGCCCATCCCGCCGCCGCCAAGCTTCTCGACAATGCGGTAATGTGAGATGGTTTTCCCGATCACGTGTGTCCAATGTACGGGCAGTACCAGGGCAAGTCAACGAAAGCCCGCAGTGCGGCGAAGATGCGAATTCGGCGCACTCTTCATCCGGGATATCCCGGCGTGGCCTTGACCTCCGCGATCTGCAGGTTGTGGCGCATGGTGTGGCCGGCAATCAGGATCAGCCACTGATAACCGTTCAGCGTGTTAAAAAGCGGAAAGGGATGGTCGGCGGTGTGTTCCTGCAGGAAGACCTGCGTCTCCGCGGCAAACTTGACGATTTCCACCCTCTGCTCCCTGAAGCGGCGGACGGTCTCCTCCCGCGACAGCCCTTGTGGGTGCAGCGAAGGGGGCGATATCGCCTTCTGGCGGCGGTCCAGCAGGGCGCGCTCCAGAAACTCCGTCTTGCCTGCCGTTTTCGATTCCCAGTCAGGAACCGGAGGCGACTGGATGGCGCGCAGCAAGCTGCGGAATATCACCGCTTCGCCCAGCAGGATGTGCTCCGCCGTCTCTCCCACCGACCAGCGTTCCGGCGCCGGCTTCCATCCCCACTGTGCATCATTCACGTCCCGGATCGACGCCAGGTACTCTTTCTCGGCAGCCTCCAGCATCTTCATCGCGTGCGCGCGTTCTTCGGCGGTCATGATCCTTATCCTCCCGACATAAGTATGACGTTTGATTGCCGGACAATCGACATTCTCCTGAGCACGGGTTTTTTGTGTGCGCCAACCGCGCCTGTTCTAGAATTCAATCTGCGCGGCAAAAAGCTTTCCCCAGGAGCATGCTCATGCACGCACTCACCCAGCATCTGTTGTTCGCCATCCGCCAGCTGCGCAAATCGCTGGGCTTCAGCCTGACCGTGGTCCTCACCCTGGCTCTGGGCATCGGCGCCACCACCGCCATCTTCTCCCTGGTCGAGGGGATTCTTCTCCGTCCGCTTCCCTTCACCGATCCTGACCGCCTGGTTCTTCTCGGCGACCATCTGCGAACCGGTTCCAACACTTCTGTCACGGCCCGTGAGATCGCCATCTATTCCGGCGCAGCCTCTGCTTTCAGCTCCATGGGCGCGTACATCACCGGCAACTACGAGGTATCGGGCGGCGCCACTCCCGAGGAAATCCCTGGCGCCCGCATGACTGCCAGTATCTTTCCGACATTGGGCGTCAATCCTCTTCTCGGCCGCGTCTTCACTCCCCAGGAAGACCAGGGCAGCCAGCCGCTCGCCGTGATCAGCTACAGCTTGTGGCTGACCCGCTATGGACGCGATCCGCACATCGTTGGCCGATCCATCGCTCTCAATCGCAAAAATTACTCGATCATCGGAGTAATGCCACGCGACTTCGAGTTTCCGCCGCAGCCCGGACGTCTGGCCCAGGCGCAGCTCTGGGTCCCGATGAGTCTGACTCCCGATGATCTCTCCGACTCGAGCGCCGGCTTCTGGGGATACCAGATGGTTGCGCGGATCAAAGACGGCGTCACGCCGGAGCAGGCCCGCCGGGACGCTGACCGCGTTGCGCAGCTGGTGATGCGCGGCTTTCCGGTCAGCATGTCGGCTCTGCACATCACGGGTGATGCCATGCCGCTGGGTGAGTTCATCGTGGGCAACGTTCGTCCTCTGCTGCGCGCCCTGCTGCTGGCTGTGGCCGTGGTGTTGATCATCGCCTGCGTGAATGTGGCCGGCGTGCTCCTGGTGCGCGCGATCGGCCGCCGCCGGGAATACGCCGTCCGGCTGGCGCTGGGCGCGCGCCCCGGAACTATCCTTCGCCAGTCTCTTCTTGAAGGGTTGCTGCTCAGCGTTACCGGCGGCCTTCTCGGTCTGTTTCTGGCCGCCGGCGCGATCCGCGCCGCGCTGCACCTGCTGCCCGAATCCATGCCGCGCATCGACTCCATCTACATGGATTCCAACATCGCAATTTTTGCGTTCGTGCTGGCTCTTGTCAGCGGCGCGCTGTGCAGCCTGGCGCCTGCCTTTGCCGCTCTGCGCACCAACCTGACGCAGAGCCTGAAAGACGACGTCCGGTCGTCCACCGGCGCCGCCGGCCATACCTGGCTGCGGTCCTCGCTGGTGGTCGCCGAGATCGCCATTGCACTCGTCCTGGTCACCGTTTCCGGCGCGTTTCTGAGCAGCTTCGAGAAGATGCGCGCCGTCAATCCCGGATTCACTCCTGACCATCTCTTGCTCGGTCACTTCCGCCTGCACGCCGCCACTGCATCGGCGGAGAACTTCGATCGCGAGCTGATCGACCGCCTGTCCCGCCAGCCGGGAATCACGGCCGTCGGCCTGGGCAGCGTCCTGCCTGCTGCATCTGGCCAGTCGCCGCAAGCCGCCTACACCATTGAGGACATGCCTGTCGACCGCTGGAAGCTGAAGTTTGCCGCGTTTCAGATCATCTACGGTGACTACTTCCGCGCCATGGGCATTCCTGTCCTCGAGGGCCGCACGTTTACCCTCGACGATCGCACCAACGCGCCGCTGGTGGTGATCGTCAACCAGTCCATGGCCAGAAACTGCTGGCCAGGACAGTCTCCTTTGGGCAAGCGCATCCACATGGGCAATCCCAAGAAAGGACTCCCCTGGGCAACGGTGGTGGGTGTGGTGGCCGACACCAAGATCGGCTCACGTGACGAGCCCAGCCTCGACCAGTGGTATCTGCCCGCGTTGCAGCCGGCGATTCTCGGCGCACCCGACATACAGTCCGGCTTGTCCGGCGGATTCCTCGCCCTTCGCTCCGTCTTGCCGCCCGAGCAGATGATTCAGACGTTGCGCTCGACTGTCAACCAAATCGATCCCCTGCTCGCGTTGCAGCAGGTGCAGCCCATGACCGCCGCGCTCTCCAACGTCGAAGCCCCGCGCCGTTTCAATACCGATCTCATCACGGCCTTCGCTCTCGGCGCTCTGCTGCTGGCCCTCACCGGAATTTATGCCGTGGTGGCCTTCTCCGTTTCGATCCGCGCGCACGAGATCGCCATCCGCATGGCGCTCGGCGCCCAGCGCACCGGTATCGCCCGCCTGGTGTTGTTGTCCGGCGCGAAGCTGGCGCTGCTGGGTTGTGCGCTGGGTGTTCTCGGATCGCTCGCGGCCTCGCGCCTGGTGAGTTCATTCCTCTTCGAAGTCAGCGCCACCGATCCCATCATCTACTTGTCTGCGGTCGCCATCATGATGTTGCTGGCGCTTCTGGCCTCGGCGCTTCCTGCCACCCGCGCCGCTTCCGCTGAACCGGTCGACGCCCTGCGAACCGTCTAGTCGGGACATAAAAACGAGGGGCACCCGTCGTGCTGGATGCTCTTCGTCCCGGAAGATCAGAGTGCGCTCTTCCCTTCCTTTAGTCGCCGGAAGGCAGCGACTTCAGGAACTGGACCAGGTCGGCCTTCTCCGGATCGCTCAATCCCAGGCTCTTGCAGTCGTTGTAATGGTTGACCACGTCAAGCAGAGTGGGAAAGCGCCCGTCGTGGTAGAAGCCGCCTTTGGTGTGCGTCCACAAGCCGTTCAGCGGCGACGTCCGGTAGCGATCGTCCGGTCCGCGCGCGGCCTCGAAATCGTCGACGCAAACCTCTGCGGCAGTATGCATGTTCCAGCCCGGCTCGGTGGTGATCGGCGGAACGTGGCAGGTGCTGCATTGCGCTTTGCCGTTGAAGAGCTCCTGCCCGCGTTGCGCAGCGTCGTGGTCGAAGCTGTTTTGCGGCGGCTGTGGCGCCCTAATCGCCAGCTGGTAGAAGTGCAGAGCCGGCAGCTTGGATGTAATCAGGTCCGGCGTGTTGCGCACATTGGCAAACCCAGCGGCGGCAGCAATGGGAAATTGCGCCGCGTTGTTGAGGCGCGGATCGTAGAAGGTGCCTTTGCCGTGCATCTCCAGGTTGGCGACGAAGGCATTCCAGTGAGTGACTGAGCCCCAGCCGATCCAGGTGTGCAGGTTGACCCCTGCCAGGCCGAACGCCGGCGGAATCAGCACCGCGGCGGTCTTCCCGTCAGGTCGAAAAGCCTTGCCGTCGAGCCCCAATTCAGCATCGAAGTGGCCCGGTCCCCAGGAGTTGAGGACGGTTCTCACCGTGTTCTGGTCGGTGTGCAGCAGGTCGGCGAAGGGTTGCAGGTTCGGCGACAGTGCCACAATCGCGCCGACGTTCAGATCACGATTGGCCCAGCCGTCAAGCCGGTGGCCAATCCCCGGAGCCAGCGAATTGTCCACCGTGGAGTGGCACAGCGCGCACTGAATGCCCACCGATTTGAGCGTGCCCTGATTGTTGAAGAACCCGGTCACGCCCACCACCGAGTTCAGCTTCAACAGCGCCAGCGTGACGGCGGGATCGTTGAGGTTTACCTGGCCGGCCTTGAGGGCGCGGACTAGCGCAGGCGGAAGAGCGTCAGAATCGACTTTCAATCCCACGGCCAGCGCGGTCGTCGGAGAAACACCCGGGCCGACTCCGCCCAGGGCCGCCCCTTCAATCGCCTGGTGAAGGTGGAGCGTGTCTCCCCAGAACGCCTGGTCACCGAAGGTGTCGAAGCGAAAAGTATTTCGCCCTTCGGCAATCATCCGGATCGCGTCAGCCTTGATGGTCGAGTCGCGTCGGTTGGCGGCTGCGGATGCTTGCTGGTCTGATTCTGAGTTCGGCTGACTGGAAGCAACCAGCAGACTGGTAGCAACGGCAGCTAGACCAAGAAGAAGCATGGTGGTCAGAAGCTTTCTCTGCACAACTATTCTCCCTTAACATCTCCGAAATTACCGCGCCTTACTACAGAGGGCAGCGCCCATTTGTTGGTTACAAGTTTCTAAACAAATCCGGGAATTTTATCGGCTATAGCTGGGCAGCGGAGGTAGGTTCCGTCCGCAGAAAATGCGCCGGCGCCAGGGGAGTAAAAAAACGGGATACGTGTAACCTTTATCCTTGGACTATACTCAATTGCAGTTCGAGGTGTTTTTTGACTTCAAACGCTATGCTGCCGCCTTCCCTCCTCGAGTTGAGTGATGAAGAGGCTGTAACGCGTGTTCTGGCAGGTGAAACCGCTCTTTTTGAAGTCATTATGCGCCGCTACAATCAGCGGCTTTATCGCGTAGCCAGAGCAATTCTTCGGGACGATGGAGAGGCCCAGGATGTAATCCAGGATGCATATGTCAGGGCCTATGAGCACCTGGACCAGTTTGCCGGCAGGGCGGCCTTCTCCACCTGGTTGACGCGCATCGCCATTCATGAGGCTTTGGCGCGAAAGCGTCGCCGCAGCCGACTGGAGGAACTTGAAACCGTGCAAAAGAGGGGAGATTCCATCCCAGCTCTTAGGTCCTCAACGCCAGACCCTGAGGCCCAAACCGCGCAATCGCAGGTGCGCAAACTACTCGAGGCCGCTATCGGGGCCCTGCCCGACGATTACCGCACCGTGGTCGTGATGCGCGAAGTCGAGGAGATGAACGTAGCGGAAACAGCGGCCAGCCTGGAAGTAACAGAAGCCCTGGTCAAGACGCGATTGCACCGCGCCCATGCCATGCTGCGCAAGGAGCTCTACGCGCGGGCGCTGGGACGCGTGGCTGACCTGTATCCCTTCTTGGGCGTCCGCTGCGATCGCATCGTCAAGAACGTCTTGGAGAGAATTCGCGCGCGTTCGTAATGCCGAATCCCGTGGGCAGCGGATTACCTGGTCATCGCTTTCATAAACCCCGACTCCGCCAGGCGCGAGGGATGCACCTCGCCGCCCAGCCCGAAAAACCGGCAAAAGCTCATGATCAGCGGACGCCAGCGCTCGGCATCGATGTGCGGCCGTGCTCCGTTGCTCTGCAGCAGGCGTTCATCCACGTGCAGCTTGACGATGTGGACTTCAAACGCGTTAGCGCTCACGTTCTTGCCAAACGGGCGATAATCGTGCACCACTCCCTCCATCTGTACCGGACATTCCTTCACTCGCGGCGGCTTCACCGCTTCTGACTCCACCGCCGTAAAGCCGGCTTCGGCAAATTTCTCCGGCTCGTAGCGGTATCCCCATTCGAGCTTCCTCTCCGGCACCGGATCTTTGCCGGTGGTCAGCGCCAGGCGGTCAACGTGTGTAACCAGATCGTCGCTGGGCAGGTTGATCACGCACTCGCGCGTGCGGATCAGGTTGTCTGAGGTCTGCCCCATCCGGCCCAGGCCGAGCATGCAGCTCCAACCGAGCCACCATGCTGACGACATCGGCGCAAGGTTGGCGGAGCCGTCGGGATTCACGGTGCTGATCAGCGCTACGGGCGTTCCGAAGTAAAGAATCGTTGGATCGATTGTTTTGTGCATGCTGCAACGTAACAGCATGCCTCGGGTGCTCACTATCCGCGGCTTGCTCTCAAAATTGCGCCTGCGTATTTTATTTTCGGCGGAGGATCTTGCGGCGAATGTCCGGCCAGAACTCTTTGGCGATATTGTTCAGTGCCGCCGACTCCATCTGCGCTCCCCAGTTGCGCAGCGTCTGGCTCAGCCCTCTCTCCTGCGGGGGATAGTAGGCGTTGGACAGCGTGGCCTCGAGAGCGTTGCCTCCTGCCTCCGACCAGTTGAAGCTGGTGCCGCTCGAATCCGTCCTGGTAACGACGGTGCGCGAGAGCGCAAAGCCCAGCCGCCGGAAGAAGCCTCCCTCGCCCATGGTAAAGTAGCGCGGATCCTGGTGGGTGATGACGGGAACGATGGCTTCTGTGAAGTACGTTCCCGAAAATCCGTCAACATACGTTCGCCAGTAGTAGCGGCCATAGCCGGCCAGTCCTTGTCCGAGGTCCGGATCGGATTTGAGCCCAAAGCTTTGTGCGGCCAGAATTCCGGTCCAGACAAATGACGAGTAGTCCACGCTGTCCTCCGTGGCCAGCGCGAACTTGCCTCGTGCCGACAGCGGCGGCAGCTGTGTGTTCGCGCTCACTGCGCCGAAGTTGGGGACCACCCAGAACATGCGCTTGGTCTGCTCGCCCTTGGAATCCGGCTCGTCCTTCTGTTCCTTCTTCTTCTGTTGTGTTGAAATGGGCGACTGCGTGGATTCGGTCGTGCGGTTGTCAGGTTCCGTTGGACGTTGCGCCTGCAGCGACTGGCCTTTTGAATCTCCCGCGTTGATAGCCGGCGCCTGTGCCAAGACGGGTACGGTGGAAAGGAATAAGCTGATGATGATGGATAAGCCGGGGGCACGTCTGCTTTTGGAGAACGGTTCCTCCTCCCAACTCAGGCGTCTTACGCTACAGCCTGCCATCTGACTGGTGCGATGCCGGTGGGCGATAGCGCGATGTCCGCGTAGCCCTATCCGCGGCTTGCCAACGAGACAGCCGATCGGCGCTGGCAGCGTCCACTTCAGCAAAGCTCATCACAATGTGTGTGTCTCCAGTCATCTTGCGCATGCCGACGATAGCTGACTACGGCATTGTGGGCGATTGCCGCTCCGCCGCTCTCATCTCGCGCGACGGGTCGGTCGACTGGCTATGCTGGCCGTTGTTTGACAGTCCGTCGATCTTCGCCGCCATTCTCGATCGCGAGCGGGGTGGGCATTGGTCCATTTCGCCTTCCAGCCCTTGCGAAATCAAGCGCGAGTATGCAGGCGACTCCAATGTGCTCCAGACCCACTTTCGCTCGGCGTCGGGCAGCGCCACGCTCACCGATCTCATGCCCGTGTCTTCCGAAGAGTTCAAGCGCGCCAACCTGGTTCCCGATCACGAACTGCTGCGCCAATTGAGTTGCACGGAAGGCGAAGTGGAGTTCGAGACGGACTTCTATCCGCGGCTGAACTACGGAGCCGCCGATGCGCGCCTGCGTGATGCCGGCGCTAACGGGCTGTGCGTCGAGGCGGGGCGCGGCGCCTACCGCCTGCGCAGTGGTATTCCCCTCACCCTCAGCCAGGCGCGGGCCCGTGCGGTCGTAGCTCTAAAGCGCGGCCAGAAAGCGGAGTTCTCCCTGAGCTATGCCACGCAAGCGCCGGCCGTGGTGCCCGCGCTGGGCGATCGCGTTGTCTCGGCGATCGAACGGTCTGTTACTTGGTGGCAGAAATGGACCGCGGCTTCAGAATATCGCGGGCCCTATCGAACAGCGGTTACGCGCAGCGCCCTGGCTCTCAAGTTGCTAGCCTACGCTCCCTCAGGAGCGATAATCGCGGCTCCAACCACCTCTCTCCCTGAGAGGATCGGCGACAGCCTCAACTGGGATTACCGCTATTGCTGGCTGCGTGATGCTTCGCTGACCACGCGCGCGCTGCTGGGATTGGGTTACGTGGAAGAAGCCGCCAGCTTTCTCACCTGGCTTTTGCACGCCACGCGTCTCACCCAGCCGGAGCTGCGCATTCTCTACACCGTCTTCGGGCGCAGAGGACCCCTGGAACGGGAGCTCTCTCTGCGCGGTCATTGCGATTCCCGCCCCGTACGTATCGGCAACGATGCGCGTGGGCAGCGCCAGCTAGACGTCTACGGCGAGGTCATCGACGCCGCCGCACAATATGCCCTGCACGTGGGCGGCTTCGACCGCTTCACTCAGAAAGTCCTGGTCAAATTTGGGGAATATGTGGCTCACAATTGGGACAGTCCCGACGAAGGCATCTGGGAGCCCCGTACCGGACGCCGCAACAACACGCACTCCCGCCTGCTCTGCTGGACCGCGCTGGACCGGCTGCTGGCGCTCGACGAAAAGAAACTGATTGACGGCGTTCCCCGGCAAAGCTTTACGGATGAGAGAGAAAAGATTCGCGGGCAAATCGAGCAGCGCGCCTGGAACCCCGACCTGGGCAGCTACGTGAGCACCCTCGATGGCGATGGCGAGCTCGACGCCAGTCTGCTGCGTCTCTCCTGGTACGGCTTTGACCACGCTGACTCCGATCGCCTGCAGCGCACCTTTCGCAAGCTGCGCGAGAAGCTTGCCTCCAAAGACGGCCTCTTCTATCGTTACCCGCGGCAGCCGCCCGAGGGCGCCTTTGGGATTTGCGGATTCTGGGCCGTCGAGCATCTTGCCCTGGGTGGAGGAACGCTGGACCAGGCCTACGCGCAGTTCGAACGTCTGCTCAAGTACAGCAACGAGCTCGGCCTGTTTGCCGAAGAGAGCGATCCCGAGACCCGCGCTGCGCTGGGCAACTTCCCGCAAGCCTTCACCCACGTAGGACTGATCAGCGCCGCGCTGACTCTAGCCGAGCAGGAGCGCGGCAAGGCCCATCCGGCGGTCCACACCGGCTCTGATGTGAGAGCCTCCACGAGGAACGCAACATGAACTGGGCAAGCTGGCTGATCTGGGGCTTCGCCGCCACCATCGTGCTCACCACCATCAGCGCCGCGACTCAGGGGCTCGGCCTCACCCGCATGAATCTTCCCTCCATGCTGGGCATGATCTTCACTCCCGATCGCGACAAAGCCAATCTCTACGGATTCATCATCCATGTGCTGGCAGGCTGGATTTTCTCGCTGCTCTACGTTCTGATCTTTCACGCACTCGGCGCTGCCGGCTGGTGGCGCGGTGTAATCATCGGGGTGATTCATGGACTTTTTGTGCTGGTAGTCGTCATGGGGCTTCTTCCCGGATTGCATCCTCGCATGGCCAGCGAGCAGCGTGGCCCCGAGGCCCACAACATGCTAGAGCCTCCCGGTTTCCTGGCCCTGCATTATGGCGTGCAGACCCCGCTGGCCATTCTGCTATCCCATGCCATTTTTGGCGCGATTCTGGGGGCTTTTTACAAACTGCCGTGACTGGCGCGACGCCGCGCGATCAGGCGGCCACCGGATAAGCCACAGTGCTCGACCAACGTGTTGACGGTTCAGAGCCCGGAGCGAAGGCTGCGTGAGCGAATTTCCCAGGCGGCTTCAGCCTGCCTCACTTAATCCGGTCGCTGGCGATCGCGGAACTGGATAATCCTCCTGCGGTCGCGCTTTGACGGCCTGCCCGGCGGAGCCGGAGCTATATCGATCATGGCCTTGCGCTGTTCGGCGAGTTTTATCCGCAACTCGCGGCTGGCCTCGGTCTCCCGGTAGAGCGTCTGCGCCACTGCTCCCGGCCCGCGGATAGCGCTGAGAACAAGAATCTCAACTTCGAATTCATGATGGTCGGTGCGGATGTGGAGTAGGTCGCCGACTTTGACCTCGCGGGCCGGCTTGGCCGGCTGGCGATTGCACTGGATTCGCCCCAGCGCGCAGGCGCGTGACGCTAAGGCCCGCGTTTTGAAGAACCTTGCCGCCCAGAGCCATTTGTCGATGCGTAAGCCGTCCATAGTTTCTATTCTCGCTCAGTCCTCCGGTAAGCGTCCGGCCTGCACGTCACCTTAACTAGCCCGGATTAGGAACAAGCCGCCACAGTTTTCCACAGGACCATTTCCTCGCGCGATGCATCCATCGTAAAGGGTGCCTGATGGTTCCGACATCGGGCGTGTCCTCACACCAACTGACAAAGCTCCTTTTCTTCGTGCCGGCTTCGCCGGTTCGAACCCATCAACTCTGTACGCCAACCTTATCGAGAAGGAGAAATCGATTATGTCGAATATCGTTCGGAATCCGCTTAGAGACCTCAACACACTGCAGGAGAGATTTAACCAGCTGCTCAATCAACCCTTTGGCCCATTCAACGCGTTTAGCCCGGAGCAGGCGCTGACCGCTTCCAGTTTCATGCCCGCGGTCGACATCTATGAAGACCAGCACAACATCACGCTGACCGCCGAACTGCCCGGAGTGGAAGAGAAAGACCTGGACATCCGCGTAGAAAACGGCGTGCTCACCCTGAGCGGCGAGCGCCGCATGGAGCACGAGGAAAACAAGGAGAACTTCCACAGAGTGGAGCGTTCCTTCGGCCGCTTCACCCGTTCTTTCACTCTCCCTCCCACGGTGGAGACTGACAACGTGAGAGCCAATTTCGACAACGGCGTGCTGAAGATTCTTCTGGCCAAGCGCGAAGAAGCCAAGCCCAAGCAGATCCAGATACAGGTTGGAAAACCGGTTGCAAAAGCCGGCAGAGCTGCGTAGTAAAGATACCAGACGAGCGGCCGGGATTTCTCCGGCCGCTTTTTTTGCGTTTACAGCCTGACGCGCGTGTCATTGGCGGTTAGCACCATCGCTTCCACACCGTCAGGGCTCTCTGCATCCCGATTTCCGGAGACGGTAGAATTAGGCATGTCTTCGAACGCAGCCGCGGTTCGCGCCGGCAACTCGACGCGAATTGACGGCATAGATCTGCTTCGCGGCCTGGCCATCTTTCTGGTCCTGATGCTGCACGTCAACATCCGCTTGCGGATCGCGAAGGTTCCCTATACCGGCGGGCTCTCCGATCAGCTGGTGAAGTCTCTCTTCTGGGGCGGGCAGTTCGGCGTGCAGATGTTCTTTGCCGTCTCCGGCTTTCTCATCACCTCGATCACCCTGCGCCGTTGGGGCACGCTCTCCGCCATCAAGATACGCGACTTTTATCGGCTGCGCATCGCTCGCATCGCGCCTCTGCTCCTGGCTCTGCTGGCCGTCCTTAGCCTTCTACACTTCACTGGGCTGCATGACTTCGTGGTCAAGCCAAAGACCGGCGGCCTGGGCCGCGCGCTGCTTGCGGCCCTTACCTTCCATGTGAATGTTCTCGAAGCCCGGCGCGGATACCTTCCCGGCAACTGGGACATCCTCTGGTCGCTCTCCGTGGAGGAGATGTTCTACCTCTTCTTCCCCCTGGTCTGCAGCCTGCTCGGCCGGGGCAAGTTGCTCATCGCGCTGCTCTGCGGCTTCGCGGTACTGGGACCTTTCGGCCGCACCGTCCTCGCTCACGGCAATGGCGCCTGGGAGGAATATTCCTATCTGGGCAGCATGGACGCCATCGCCCTGGGCTGCCTGACTGCGCTGCTGGTTGCGCGCACCCGCTTTTCGCGAGCCGCCCTGTGGACGCTTGGCGGTGTGGGCTCGGCGCTCGTAGTCTTTATTCTTGGCTTTTCTCTCTTCGCCTACCGCTGGAGGCTCGGCCGGTATGGATTGGATATGACCATCCTGGCCGTGGGCACGTGCCTGCTGATCGCCGTGAGCGCACAGACACGGTGGACCAGCCCGCGCTTTCTGGCTCCGCTGCTGAAGCTCGGCCAGTACAGCTACGAGGTCTACTTGACGCATATGTTCGTCGTTTTCGCGTTTTTCGACCTCTTCCTGGCGCTGGGCAAGCCGATGCGCCTGGTGCCGCCTCTTTTCATCGTAGTAATTCTGGTGTCCGGTCTGCTGGGAGCGATGGTTGCGGAGTTCTACTCTGAGCCCTTGAACCGCTTCTTGCGTAATCGCTGGGGGAAGGAATTGCGGGCGCAAACGGTGAAACTCAGCGTCGCCCAGACGACTCAAGGCTGAGACCGCCGCGGCGCGGCTATAATCAAAGATTGGTCTCTGGTCTATGGGGAACACTGCACTCCAGCAACGCCCACCCTCGTCTCCGGCCCACAGCGGCGCCTACAACGGGGTGGAAACCGCTCTCGACTTCGGCGATCCCGCCGGCGAGCTGGCAGCTCTGCGCGAGCAGGCCGGAGTCTTTGACCTGGGGTGGCGGGCCAAGGTGACTGTCGGTGGCAAGGACCGCGTGCGCTGGCTGCACAACATGGTCACCAACAACGTTCGCGACCTGGCGCTTCATCGCGGCTACTACAACTTTGTGCTCAACGCCCAGGGACGCATTCTGGGCGATATGTACATCTACAACCGCGGCGATTCCCTGCTCTTCGATACCGACCGGGCGCAGGTGGAAACGCTCGTCACCGCCATGAAGCGCTTCATCATCATGGACAAAGTCGAGCTGACGCCGAACGACGGGATTCGTTCCATCGGCATCTGCGGCCCGAAGGCAGCGGCCGCGCTGCAGGGCGCGGGAATCGAAGTTGAAGGGCCGAGTGCGCTCGAGTTCCGCGAGCAGAAGCTGGGCGAACACGCGTTCACCGTAGTCCGCGGGCCGGAGAACAAGCCGGACTGGTACGAACTATGGGGCGATGAAGCCGGGCTCGCTGCAGCCCGCGACAAGTTGATCGCCGCCGGCGCCAAGCCGGTGGGAGCACGGGCGCTGGAATGGTGGCGAATCCTCAAAGGCATTCCCCACTACGGGCAGGACATCCGCGACCGCGACCTCCCGCAGGAGACCGCGCAGACTCAGGCCGTGAACTTTACTAAAGGCTGTTATATCGGGCAGGAGATCGTAGAGCGCATCCGCTCGCGGGGACAGGTACATCGCACCTTCACTGGCTTTGAGTTTCCGGGCACGCCGGCGGCAATCGGCAAATATGAGGCTGCGGGCCGGGCCTTTGCCGAACTCACCAGCACGGCTGTAATTCCTTTGGCGGCGGGCGCCAGGGCTCTGGGACTGGGATACATTCGCGAAGAAGCCCGCGCTGCCGGACCGGAAGTGGACCTCAACGGCGTGAAGGCGCGAATCGCCGATTTGCCCTTCGCAATCTAAATTGGATCGAGGACGTATGGCCGACAAAAAACAAGACTTCGTGGTAAGTGACCGCCGGCGTTTTGGCGCGGAAGGCGAACTCCGCCCTGACGCGCCGCGTGAAGAAGAAAAAGCCGAACCTGCTGCGCCAGTTTCCACGGCAACCGCTCCCCTGCCGGAAGAGAAGGAAGAGGCGAAGACGCCGGCCGCTGCACCCACGCCGCCGGCTGCTCCGGCACCGCCAACTCCCGCTGCCACCGACGGCGCCGGTGAAGCAGAAGAAGAGATGCCGGAACCGCCATCGGCTGCCGAGATGCAGGAGCAGAGAGACGCATACCACGCCTCCGGCAAAAAGATTGAAGACCTCATCGGGAAATCCGGCGGCCGCGCTACTCTGCCGGAGATGAGTTTTGAGCGCCTGGTCGAATCGTTCTATATGACAGCGCTGCTGCAACTGGGCGCGATACGCCAGGAAGGCGAGACGCCCGGCGTGGACATCATGGGCGCGCGCCAGACCATCGATTCGCTCACTATCCTTCAGGAGAAAACCAAGGGCAATCTCAGCGACCGCGAGCAGACGCTGCTGCAGAACGTGCTGTTTGAGCTGAGAATGGCCTGGATCGAGATCACCAACGCCCTGGCCTCGGCCAAACCCGGGCCTGGCCCTGGTCCCGGTCTCGGGCACGAGAAAAAATGAAGGCAACTCTCACGGTGCTCGGCAGCGGGACGTCCATGGGCGTGCCGACCATCGGTTGCACCTGCCGCGTCTGCCATTCGCCCGACCCGCGCGACCGCCGCACCCGGCCTTCGGTGATGCTGAATTACGACGGCCACTGCGTGCTGATCGATACCACGCCCGACTTCCGCGAGCAGGCCATCCGCGAGAACATCACCCGGCTTGACGCCGTCATCTATACTCATGCGCACGCCGACCACATTCTGGGACTCGATGACGTTCGCCCCTTGAGCTTCCGCAACCCCGACAAGATTCCTCTGTACGCGCACGATGGCACGGCACAGGCCCTGCAGAGCATCTTCCGCTACATTTTCGACGCCAACTACAAGTACGGTGGTATTGCCCGTGTGGAGTTGAAACCGATCAACGGATCGCTGGATTTGTTCGGCGCGCACTTCGAGCCGATCAGGGTCATCCACGGCGAGGCCGAAATTCACGGCTTCCGCTTCGGATCGGCCGCTTATCTCACCGACTTCAGCGAGATTCCTTCCGACTCCATGGAGCGGCTGCGCGGGCTGGATGTTCTGTTTCTCGACGCGCTGCGGCATCGTCCGCACCCCACGCATTCCACTGTCGCCAATTCCCTGCGTCTGGTGGAGGAGTTGCAGCCGCGGCGGGCATTCTTCACCCACATTTGCCACGACCTGCCCCACGAGGAGACCAACCGGTCGTTTCCCGAACACGTGCGCCTGGCCCACGACGGACTCAAGCTGGAGTTCGAGATCGCATGAGGATCTTCAGGACACTGCAAGAAGTCCCCGCCGATCTTGGTCCCAGCATCGTGACCGTGGGGAATTTCGACGGCGTTCATTGCGGTCATCGGCAGGTTTTGCAGGAAGTGGTGCGCCGCGCCGGCGAATCCCACGCCCGCGCTGTGGCCGTAACCTTCCAGCCGCATCCTCTGCAGATTTTGCGGCCGCAAGCAGCGCCGCGCCTGATCACGCCGCCCGGCCGCAAAGAAGCCCTGCTGGCGCAGACTGGTTTGGACGCCCTGGTGGTCATTCCCTTCTCGCTGGAGTTTTCCCGCACCACTCCGGCCGAATTTGCCCGCAATATACTGGCAGGCAAGCTTCGCGCCATCGAGGTTCATGAAGGCGAGAACTTCCACTTTGGCCACAAGGCCCGCGGCACCACGGCGCAGCTCTCGGAGCTGGGCGGCGAGTTCGGGTTCTCGGTGAAGTCGTATCCGGTAATGATGCTGCGCGGCTGTCCCGTATCCAGCAGCGAGGTGCGCCGCCTGTTGAGCGCCGGGCAGGTGAGCCGTGCGCGCCACCTTCTTGGACGTGTGTTCAACATCGTGGCCGGAGTGGAACGCGGGCGCGGCTACGGGCACAAGTACACCGTCCCCACTATCAACCTGGCTCAGTACGACGAGCTTGTTCCCGCGCACGGCGTCTATGTAACGCGAACGCGCATTGGCGAAGAGACTTTCAATTCCGTCACCAACGTCGGCACGCGTCCCACCTTCGGCGAGGCATCTTTCGCTATCGAGAGCCACCTGCTGGATTTCCATCCCCTGGATATCACGCCGCAAACCGAGGTTGAGACCTCATTCCTGTACTGGCTGCGTCGCGAGATCAAGTTTCCCTCCGTGGAGGCTCTGAAGCAGCAGATCGGGAAAGATGTGAAACGAGCTCAGCGGTACTTTCGTCTAAGCCCCAAACCAGAATCTACCACGGAGACACAGAGACACGGAGGACGGCCGAGATAAGGCGGGAGCGGATTCGATGCCGGTGTAACCACTGGCCTCGCCAACTCATCCGTATTTGACTAGCAGTCTGTCGGATTTCGATTGTCAGCATTCCAAATTTAGCTTCTTTGTGCCTCCGTGCCTCTGTGCCTCCGTGGTGGATTTTGCCGGCAATCCTGCTAGAATCCCCGCCCATGGCTACCGCTGAAATCGCAGGCATTGCTCAGGCCTCTTCCGCGCAGAAGCGTACTCTCATCGCGGCTGCGATGGGCTGGGGACTGGACGCCTTCGACGTCATGCTGTACAGCCTGGTGATCGCCCACGTGATCACGGCATTTCACATCGATAAGCCGACCGCGGGCTGGCTGGGGACGTTCACGCTCTTCGCTTCGGGAATCGGCGGTGTGCTGTTCGGCTTCATCGCCGACCGCATCGGCCGCACCAAGGCCCTCATCCTCAGCATTCTTACTTATTCGGTCTGCTCGCTGGGCTCGGGACTTTCCACCTCCATTCCCATGCTGGCGGCTTTTCGCTTTGTGCTGGGACTGGGCATGGGCGGTGAGTGGAACACCGGAGCAACGCTGGTGGCCGAAACCTGGCCCACCAACCTGCGCGCCAAGGCCATCGCCATTGTGCAAAGTTCCTGGGCCTGGGGCTATGCCGCCGCCGCCGTGGCTGCCGGCTTCATCCTCAACGCCACGCAGAATTGGCGCTACGTCTTCTTCGTCGGCATTCTTCCCGCGCTGGCCACGCTGTGGATCAGGACCAGCGTTCCTGAATCCGAGATGTGGCAGCAGCACCGGCTGGCCGCGCCGGAAGCTCGCGCGCCTTTTGCCGAACTCTTCTCCTCCGCAATGCGCCGCAACACCATCTGTCTTTTCCTGCTGAATTTCTTCGGCTTGTTCGCCTGGTGGGGGCTGTTTACCTGGATTCCGCCGTATCTGGTGATGTCGGTAGAAAAGGGCGGCCGCGGTTTCAGCATGATGCAGAGCACAACGCTGCTGGTCACGTTGAACCTGGTGGGGATGTTTCCCGGATACCTCACCTTCGGCTGGTTCGCGGAAAAGTTCGGCCGCAAGTGGTCATTTATCTTCTTTCTGCTCTGCGCGGCGATTCTGGTTCCCATCTACGCGGCTGCGCGCTCGCAGTGGGCGATCATGGTGCTCGGCGCGCTGGTGGCCTTCTTTGGCACCGGATTCTTCTCCGGCTCCGGGCTGATCGGCAGCGAACTCTTCCCTACCCGCGTTCGCGCCCGCGCCCTGGGATTCACTTACAACGGCGCGCGCACGCTGAGTTCGCTTGCTCCTTACACCATCGGCAAGCTGGCCCAGGCCAAGGACCTGTCATGGGCGTTTTCGTTTTGCTCGGTCGCGTTCTTGCTGGCCATGGTCATGGCGACACTGTTACCGGAGACAAAAGGGAAACAACTGGATTGACGTCGACTAAACCTCGGCGGCGGCGGGCAGCGCGTTCTTCCTCGGCCGCTTGTTGGACTGCAGAATCTTCTTGCGCAGACGCAGCGACTTCGGCGTAACTTCCACCATCTCGTCGTCAGCCACAAACTCGATGGCCTGCTCCAGCGTGAGCACTTTGTGCGGCACCAGGCGAATGGCTTCGTCGGCGGTCGAGGCGCGCATGTTGGTCAGCTTCTTCTCCCGCACCACGTTTACGTCAAGATCGACTTCGCGCGCGTTCTCGCCGATGATCATGCCTTCATAGACCTCCACGCCGGGACCCACAAAGAGCACGCCGCGCTCCTGCAGGCTGAACAGCGCGTACGCCGTGGAATGGCCGGGGCGATCTGCCACCAGAGTGCCGGTTACGCGGTGCGGAATCTCGCCCAGCCATTCGGTGTAGCCATCGAAGAGCGAATTCATGATCACCGTGCCGCGCGTCTCCGTGAGCAACTCGGAGCGGAGCCCGATCATGCCCCGGCTGGGAATGATGAACTCCATGCGAACGCGGCCGGAGCCGTGGTTGTGCATCTTCTCCATCTGGCCTTTGCGCGAGCCCAACTCCTCGATCACCACGCCGACAAAGCTCTCGGCGATATCGATCATCAGCTTTTCTCTGGGCTCCATCAGCTTGCCGTCAATGCGCTTGGTCACGATCTCCGGTTTGCCCACCATCAGCTCGTAGCTTTCACGGCGCATGGTCTCGATGAGAATGGCCAGCTGCAGCTCGCCGCGTCCCAGAACTTTGAAGGTATCGGTGTTATCGGTTTCTTCCACGCGCAGCGAAACGTTGGTCAGCAGCTCTTTCTGTAGGCGCTCGCGTAGGTTGCGCGAAGTCACGTAGCTTCCTTCGCGCCCGGAAAACGGCGAGGTATTCACCGTAAACTGCATGGCGATGGTCGGCTCGTCGATCACGATGTGCGGCAGCGGCGCCGGCGTCTCCGCGCTGGTAATGGTTTCGCCGATGGCGATGCCTTCCACCCCGGCGATAGCCACAATGTCGCCCAGTTCCGTCTGCTCAATATCCACGCGCTTCAGGCCGCTGAAGGAAAACAGCTTGGTGATCTTTACCTTCTGCAGCGAGCCGTCCAGTTTGGCGATGCCGACGTCCTCGCCGGTGTGCAGCGTGCCGTTGAAGACTCTCGCGATGGCCATCCGCCCCAGGTAATCGCTATAGTCGAGATTCGCCACCAGGATCTGCAACGGATTCGCCGCCTCGCCGGCGGACGGCGGAATGGTGGCCACGATGGCATCAAACAGCGGGCGCAGGCTTTCGCCCGGAGCATCAATACTGGTGGAAGCCACGCCGGCCTTGGCGTTGGTGTAGAGCACCGGAAAATCCAGCTGGTCTTCGCGCGCGTCAAGATCGATAAAGAGGTCGTAGAGCTCGTTCAGCACTTCCTGCGGACGCGCATCGGAACGATCGATCTTATTGATCACCACCACCGGCGGCAATCCGGCTTCGAGCGCCTTGCTCAGCACGTAACGTGTCTGCGGCAGCGGACCTTCGCTGGCATCCACCAGCAGCATCACTCCGTCCACCATCTTCAGCGCGCGCTCAACTTCGCCGCCGAAATCGCTGTGGCCGGGCGTATCGACAATGTTGATCTTGACTTCGTGATACCAGACGGCAGTGTTCTTCGCCAGAATGGTGATCCCGCGTTCGCGCTCCAGCTCGTTCGAGTCCATCACCCGCTCGACCAGGGCTTCATTGGCGCGAAAAACTCCGCTCTGCCGCAGCATGGCGTCTACCAGCGTGGTTTTTCCATGATCAACGTGGGCAATGATGGCGATGTTACGGATTGATGAATTCAAACGGCTTCTATGGACCTCAGGCTTTCTGGTGGCCTGCAGCTATTTTATCTGGAAATTCATGGTCGAAGCCTCACAACGTTTTTTCGCCCGCCGGGTTTCTAGGGAGCACCGTCGACAAGGAGGACGGAGTCACTATGCTTAAGAGACTGTCTGCTGCTGTGCTTGCCCTTGGCTTGATGACCATTGCACCCGTGTTCGCGAACGCTGCCTCGCCGGCGGCGCCGCCTCAGGTTGTGAAGGGAAAGGGAGGCGAACAGCATCCCCACATTCGTGCAGCTCTCCATGAACTCAGGGAAGCCCGGCATGAACTGGAAACCGCTGCCCACGATTTCGGTGGACACCGCAAGGAAGCCATCGAGGCCGTTGACAATGCCATCAAGCAGCTGCAGCAAGCTCTGGAGTACGACAAGAAGTAAGCTGCAAAATTTTTGAGGCGGGCTTTGCCCGCCTCGTTTGTTTTTTAATTCCTGTTACCGGCTTAAGGACTTCTCGATCTTCACGCGGTCATCCGGGCCCACGATGGCGCTCTCATGCACCGTTTTGTAGCCGTCTTTACGCAGCGTGATCTCGTAGTTGCCGGCTTCTACCTGGATTTCCAGCGGCGTGTTCTTCTGCAGCTGGGTACCGTTGATGATCACCTGGGCGCCCTTGGGATCGGTCTTGATCTCGATGCGGGCTCTTCCCTCAGCCGATCCGCCGCCCCCGCCGAAGATCTTTCCGATACCGCCGCCGCCCACGATCTTGATATTGTCCGTCCGCCCGGCCGCCAGCATGGAAGGCGAATAGCTCACAGTCTGCCCTGCTGCCAGCTGAATGTCCATGGTGGAATCCAGATAACCCGTCTTGCGCAGCACTAGCGCGTGCGTGGCCGGCTCCAGAATGAACGATGTTGGCGTCACCTTGCCTGTGTCGCGGCCATTGATCAACACGCTCGCGCCGGAAGGCGTGCCGCCGACGTTCAGGAATCCTTTGACCGGAGTCAGGCGCACATCTACCACCGTGCGTCCGCCGCCGTTCACCTGCACGCTGCGCACGTCAGGAGCATAGCCGGGCTTGCTGGTGGTTACCCTGTAAGTCCCAGGCGCGATTGCCTTGATGGTCTGGGGACTGTGCCACAGTCCGCTCAACCCTTCGATTTCCACGGAAGCATCGGAAGGTATGGACGCCACCATTACCTGGCCTTCCGAAGCCGGTATGGCCGCAGCTGCGGCCGCGCGCGCAGCCTTGGCCTTCTTGGCCGTCCTTATCTTGGTGATGGTAGTCTCTACCGCAGCTGGAACCTCATCCGGCGTAGCTTCAGGTTCCGGCGAGGCTAACGCATCCGGCGTGGGAATTACGATCGGCGCTGGAGTCGGCGTGGCGATGGCTACCGGCTGTGTTTCAGCGGTCTCCGTGGCCGCTGCGGTTGGCCGCCGCTTGAACATGAAAGCCAGAAGAGCGACTACGAACAAACACGCCGCTACTGCGCCCAGCAGCTTCCAATGATTGGCAGAACGAACCTGCACCCGCGCTTCCCGAGGCGGTGCAAAGGTTGCCGTCGCCATGGGCTCAGGAGCAGGCGCTTTGCCCGGAGTTCCGTTCTTGGCCGCAATCTTGACCGCTTCCTGTGTTCCCGTCGCATCCGCTTTGGGCGTAGGGGCTGCAGCCCGCATCGGATCGATCTTCGCAGCTTCTTCCAGCGCGGTGAAGAATTCTTTTCCGCTCACGTACCGGTCGGCTGGATTCTTGGAAAGAGCTTTCAGGACGACTGCCGAGACGGCCGGCCCTACTCGCGGATGAGCCACATTCAGCGGATGGGGCATGATGTCTGTCAGCGCGCGATCCACTTCGCCCAGATGCATTCCCGCAAACGGGTTTCGCGCCGTGTACATTTCGTAGACGATGGTGGCCAGGCTGAACAGGTTCGACGCCCGGTCGGGCATCTTGTTCCTGACCTGCTCCGGCGAAAGATAAGGCTCGTTCTCCAGCTTCTTCGTCGGTGTCTGCGAAAGCAGATGCTTGTCGCGCAGAATTCCGAAGTCCAGAATCTTCAGGCTGCCGTCGGGCTGGATCTTGATGTTATGTGGGCTCAGGAAATGATGAAACACGCCTTTATCGTGCGCATAGTCCAGGGCCTCGCAGAGCTGGCGCGTCATGGTGAGCACTTCCGCCATCTCCAGCGGGCGTAAAGCCATCACGGATTTCAGAGTTTCGCCATCCACGAATTCCGAGGTCAGAAAGACGGTGAACCCCTTGTAGCCGCAGGTGTAGAGGCGGCCAATGTGGTCGTGCTCCAGAGCGCTGGCGGCCTTGGCCTCGGCAAGAATTTGCTTGAGCAGATCGTTGACGTCGTCCAGCCACTGCGGAACTTCAAACTGACGCAGCGCAATCACGCGCCCGGACTGCGAATTGCGCGCTTTGTGGACGATCCCTATGCTTCCGCGACCAAGTTCCTTGGTCAATTCCAGGCGGTCAGTGCGCGGAGCGGCCGGCGTGCTGGCGGTGGTAGTTGCAGCGGTATTTTCTGTGGTTTCTTGCATCGACGCACCTGTGCAAGCAAACCTGGAGGGAGGGTTTAGACCCGTCAATAGTAGCCTGAATTCGGGCCAAACCCGGTGAAAAGCAGGGTACCAGAGGGTTACCAAAGTAATTTCCGAATCGCTGTTCTTGGCGCTTACGTCCAATCTCCCAGCAGCCAACTTGCCGTTTCACGATCACGGGAGGAAGCGCGTGGTGGATCTAAGCGATATTCGCGAACTTTACGCCTACAACCGCTCGGCCGACCAGCGCACCTTGCAAGTCTCGGCCAAACTGACAGGCGAAGCCTTTGTCCGGCCCCTGGGCAACAGTTTTTCCTCGGTTCGCGATACCCTGGCCCACATTCTTTCTGGAGAATGGATCTGGCTGGAGCGCTGGCAGGGACGCTTCCCCACCACCTTCCTCGACCCCGCGGCTTTTCCCACGGTAGATTCCCTGCGTTCGCGCTGGGAAACTGTGGATGGCGATTGCCGGAACTTCATCCAGACCCTCAGCGGGGAACGTTTGCGGCGACAGCTCTCGTACATCAACCGCGTGGGCGAACGCTTTTCCTACCTGCTATGGCAGCAGATGCTCCACGTGGTGAATCATTCCAGCTATCATCGCGGCCAGGTGACAACCATGCTGCGCCAGCTGGGCGCCGAGGTCATCAGCACTGACTTTCTGGCGTATTACGACGAAAATCCGCCGAAATAATCTCGCCTAGGCTTGAGTTTGCTGGCGAAGAAATCCGCAGTCGCCTGATATCCCGTCACCCACGTCCTCCACATCAGAAAATCGTGGATCTCGTCAGGAAAGATCAGCTCTTCGAACTCCACATTCTCCCTGGCAGCACCGGCGACTCCCATTCAGGCAGCCTTGCCATCCTTAGCCGACGGCAGCGGTCGTCTGTATTTACTTTTCCGGCGTGGCCGCCGGCTGTAACCATTCCCATCCTTTCGGGTACACCTGCATTGTGGCATCAATCGTGGTCATGCAGCTGCGCACCACGAACCGGTCATAAGCGCTCATCATGTCGGTAAACTGCGGCATCTTGGAACCAAAGGCATTGCGCCCCGAAAGCATGACCCGCGCAAACTCTCCTTTTTCCGCCAGGGGAATCGCATTGCGCATGGCTTCTATCACCTCGGCCAGTTTCTTTTCCAGCACCTGAAGATCGTCGCGCTGCGCTACCAGAATCTGCGAAGTCGATTGCACCGCTGCCGGAGCTGCGCCCTCCACGCCCCCGGCGTTTCCGTAACGCACGCCATTTACGCTGATTCGTTCAAAGGGCCGGGATTCAGCCAGCACTTTTTTTACGGTTTCTTCGTAAATGGGAACTTTTTGATCGGCTGCGCGCTTGTCGATCTCGATCAACTCAGTCATCTTTTTTTCCAGCTTGGTCATATCCTGTGCCATCGCTTCGAAACTCCGCAGTGACGCGCGGAAGCGCATTGGCGCCGGTTTTCCACCAAGTTCGGCAACTATGCCTTCCTCCAGTTGTGAGTTCGCCCTGTAGTACGCCGTGAGCACCTCCAGCGTGTAGGCGTCATAGACTTCCGCGCTCTTCTTGAAGAACTCCACCGTGACCGACCTGTCACGGAAAACACCGTGTCAACGCAGGTTATGGCAATAGCCCCGCTGGGGATAGGACATCGAGGTTATAACCAGGACCAGTATCAGTAGCTTGTGTTTCATGCTTTCCTCCTTCTTACTTACAAGTGCAGCCGGCCAACAGAAAAGCAAAAAAGGAAGACCCGCTCGCCGAATCCAATGTCGGCAAGCGAACCTCATTCATCGCCGGCCCCCAAAGACAACAAAAAAGCGATGAGCGCACGCTTGTCATCATCCGGCAGGGCAAGAAACTGCTCGCGCGACTCCTTGGCCTCTCCGCCGTGATGGAGCACTGCCTCCGACAGAGTTCCGCAATCTCCTCGGTGGCCGTAAGGGGCAGAAGTTGCCAGGTCCCAGAGTTTTGGAGTCAAAAACTCATCCGTGGGAACGTTGTCTTGCCTGAGCCGCTCATTGCAGAAAAACGGTTCGTCAGCATCGCAAATCACGTGACGCTTGAGGTCCGAATATGCAAAGACGGAAAGCGAGCCGTCCGGATTGCTCTGAATCCCACTTGCTTTATCCCCCCCGGCTAACGGCAAAGCGATCACTCCTCCAACATCTTCCGGCGTAATGGTTCCCGGCCGGTTATACGGATTGGGCTCGAGAAAAACGCGCGACTCCAGCCGCAACGAAGGCACATGGCAGGCCGTACAACCGACCTGGGCAAACAGATGTTCACCGCGCTTTATTCTTTCCTTCGCCGCCGCGTCCGCATTCGGCGCGTTCCGGGGAGCAGGTAAGGCCGCCTGGAACAGCACCAGGGCCGATAGCTGCCCGATCGTGAATTCCGAGCTCACTCCATCCTCGTCAAAATCTCTGCGACCTGTTCTCTCCCATCCGAATCGTTCGACCGCCTGAATCCCGTGATGCTGGTTGAGCGCGGCGATGGTGAATTCCCTCAGGGAAATTGCCACTCCTTTAAAGCCAAATGGCTTGGCCACGAGGTCAGGGTCGATCCCCTTCACGCGCGATTCGTCATAACTCCCGTCAGGGCGCGCCACCACCGTTCCGAAGTCGATTCCTTTGGACAGCAAATGAACCTCTGCCTCTTTCCCAAGAGCGACGGCCCTCCTCCGGCCATCATTCCGCTCCTGCTGAAGATCGCGCGTAATCTCTCGGGCAAGCATCTCGATCGCCCCGGAGCCAAACAGGCCGATGGTGTTCCGCTCATTGGTGATTTCGGGGCTGAATGAGCTGGCGGGTGGGTCTTTGAAATGGGCGCCTACAAACACATTGACAACAAATTCCCCCGAGCCGCCGAGACGCGGCTGATTGTGGCAGCCTGCGCAGGAGTTGGCGTCAGGCCCGGAGATCCGATTGAAGCGCTGATCGTCCCGGCGAGGTCTTGGCGTCGGCTTTGAATCGCCAGTCGCGGCCGGCCGCCCCGCGCCGTCAAGAATGTTGAACTTGGCTTTGAAAAGGAGCTCTCCGTCTCGCACCATGGCAGGAACCAGCGCGGGCGAGGCGGCCGCCAGGTTGTGGTCGGGGAACACGCCGATGGCAGGCGGGTCCCATACCTGCGCCGAGGCTGCGTCTGGGGTTTTCACTTTCTGCTGACCGGAAACCAACGATGAAATGCACGCCAGTAACAGCAGCGCGGCCGCCCTCGTGCGGTCAAAAACCGAGGGAACAAAGGCTTCCCTTGTCCCAGGTGCAGGCGCAGTTGTTCTCGGGAGCCGCTGAAAGGAAATCTGTCTTTCTTCGATCACAGCTAACCCTCAGGGGGTGCCAGTCAGAAAAAGGAAACCTCACGGCCTCGAGCAAAGTGTGCCCTTTTGATAATGGCTCGCTTTGCCACGCGGCTTCGCGTGACGCAAACTCTTCTCCGAGCCCGGGCAAAATGAAAGGATAAAAGGATAAAGAGAGAGGAACCTGTTTGCCGCAAACGTACTCTTCCCTCTTAGGGATGTCAATGGGAAACGTCGGTTTGTCCCAAATCGGTGCAGCGCCGTGAAGCTGTCGCTACCCTAAGGGCGGCAGCGGGAACAGATTTCCAGACTCATTTCGCGAAAAGAATGCCCAACGATCTTCTTAACGCATAAGCCTTTGAGCGAAGAAATCCGCGGTCGCCTGGTATCCCTTCACCCACGTCCTCCACATCAGAAAATCGTGGATCTCGTCAGGAAAGATCAGCTCTTCGAACTCCACGTTCCGCCTCCGCAGGCGCTGTGCCAGGTCGGTGGTCTGCTGGAAAGGCACGTTGCGATCGTCATCTCCGTGGATCAGAAGCACCGGCGACTTCCATCGCTCAACCGTAGCCACCGCTGACGACTCATAAGCCAGCTTCATCGCCGCCTCAAAATCCGGCGCCTGCTCGGCTCCCTCTTCCCGGCGGCCGATGAGGGCCGACCAGTCGTGCACGCCATGGAAATCCACTCCGGCAGCGAAAATGTCGGAGTTGCGCGAGAGCGCCAACGCCGTCAGCAATCCGCCGTAAGATCCTCCCCAGATGCCGATGCGCTTGCGGTCAACGTAAGCCAGGCCCTGCAAGTACTTCGCGCCTGCCAGGATGTCCTTGTATTCTGACGATCCCCGCCAACCGCCGTCGGCCGGCTCGCGGAAGGCGCGTCCGTACATGATGCCCCGCCGGTAGTTCACGGCCAGCACCACGCATCCCTGGCTGGCCAGATACTGATTCTCGGCATAAGCGTTGTGGTAGTAGTACATGTAGTGGAAGGCCGGCATCATCTGCCGCGGCGGCCCGCCGTGCGCAAAGATCACCGCCGGCATTTTTGCCTTGCGCTCGCGCGGGAGAAAGAGCTGCCCGTGGATCTCCAGCCCGTCTTCGCTCTTGAAGGTCACGATCTGCGGTTCTACCAGTTGCGCCGCCGGGAACTCTTTAGGCAGGCTCCCGATCATCTCCCGCGACGTTCCCGAGAGGTGATATGGCATGGCCGGCGACGTCGCGCTTGACCCGAGACAGACGATGGTCTTGCCGTCCGCCAGCATCAGCGGACTCCACTCCGCCGTGTTCCCGCTGGTGACTACAAAGTGCGAAGTGATCATGCCCGGCTTGGGTTCGGGATCGAACCAATTGAGCCTGATCATCCAAATGTGGCGGCGGTCTACGTCGCCTTGATTCGAGGTGTAGAGCAGAGTGGTGCGGTCGCCCGATACGCTGACATCCTCCACGTCGTAATCTCCCGGCGTCAGCTCTGCCGGCTTGCCGCCGCGCAGAGGCAGCATGTATAGATGATTTCGCCCGTCCTGCTCGGAAGCGAAGATAATCCGCCCGCCGGCATCGATGGCCAGCGACTGGCGCGCGAACGGCGGTAGTGAATCTGTGAGCTCCTTTCCGCTGTGCCACACCTCGCGGGCCTGGCCGCCGGCCGCATCAGCCAGCCAGATGGCCCACGACTGCGGACGCAGCGGAATCAACGGCACATGGTTCTCTGCGCCGCCGCGGCGCAGAAAGACGATCTGCTTGCTGTCGGCCGACCAGCGCGGCGCAAAATCGCGGTCGGCGCTGGGCGAGAGATAGTGCTGCCCGCTCACCGCGCCGTTATCACCAACATCCACTACAACGATCAGGCTGTGGTTCCCGCGGTTCGACTCAAACGCCAGATGCCTGCCGTCCGGCGACCATTGCGGGTCGACTTCTTCGCCGCGCAGTTCGGTCAGTTGGTGCGCCGCCTGCCCGCCGGCCAAGGGCGCCAGCCAGAGATGATGCTTGCCCCCGCTCCACACCGCCCAGCGGCCATCGGGTGAAAGCCGAATGTCTTCGCAATCTTCTGAGTTGCATCCCATATCCCCCAGAAGCCGCTGCTGGCTGTTCCCTGCTTCTGCCTCCACCGCCCAGACTTGCTGCTTCGGCTCCTGAAGCTGGCTGGCCGGATTGGCCACGTTGCCTTCGCGGCTGAGTTCTGAGCCGCGCGCGTAAACAGCAGTCTTGCCGTCAGGCGTCAGGCGGAGCGAAAAAATGTCCTGCCCGTCGTCGCCTTGATAATGCGTCACCTGGCGCGCCTCGAAACCGGGCGCATCCGCCATCCACACATTGCGCTCACCCCGGCTGTTAAACACCCAGGCCATGCGATTCGCTTTTGCCGCCGCCGTCAGGTTGGTGGGAAACGGCGAACTCATCACCTGCTCGATGGTGAACCGCGGCTTCTGGCTGACTACAGGAACGGCCACCGTGACTACCACTGCGAACATCAGGGAAAGTCGTTTCATGGCGGACAATCATAGCAAGGACAGGAAAAGGTGGCAGCCAGGACACGACCGGGAATAAACTCCGTTCTCGGCAGTTCTATCGACATCCCTTTCATCCTTTCTGCTACAGGGCCGCGTTAAGCGGCCCTTCTTCTTTACCCTCGGCCTCGCGAGGAGTTGCCCATGGGAGAATCTCCATCTGATACCCTGCTTAGCGTCATTCCTCCAGGAGCAAAGCCATGCCATCGATGTACAGGCTGTTCCTTGTCTCCGCGCTGTTCCTGCTCGCCCGGCCCCCATTGATGCTCGCCGACGACCGGCCGGCTTCCCGCGAACTTACTCCTGAGACTGTGGTTGTCAGCGTCAAGTACGCGCCCAATCAGCCGCCCATTACGCTCACGCTCCGGCAATTCATGAAGAAGTACAACATTCCCGGGCTCAGCGTGGCCGTCATCGACAACTACAAAATCGCCTGGGCCAAAGGTTTCGGCATGACCGCGCCCGGCGGCACCGATCCGGTAACTCCCGCAACTCTTTTTCAGGCCGGATCAATCTCGAAGCCGGTGGCGGCCACTGGCGCCTTGTGGCTGGTGGAGCAGGGGAAACTGGCGTTGGATGAAGAGGTCAACCAGAAGCTGACCACGTGGAAGGTTCCGGAGAACGAGTTCACGCAGACAGAAAAGGTGACTCTGCGCCGCCTCATGAGCCATACCGCCGGGCTGACCGTGCATGGGTTTCCGGGCTACGCCGTCGGCCAGCCCATCCCTACACTGGTCCAGATCTTCAACGGCGAGAAACCGGCCAACACGGCGCCTATCCGTGTGGACACTGTTCCGGGAACGAAGATGCGCTATTCCGGCGGCGGCGTCACCATTGAGCAACAACTCATGCTCGACGTTACCGGCCAGCCTTTTCCGCAATTCATGCAGGAAGCCGTGCTCACCAAGATCGGCATGACTGACAGCACTTATGAGCAGCCGCTGCCAGCCGCCCGCGCGGCTCACGCCGCCACCGGCACACGCCCCAATTTCCAGCCGGTGGAGGGAAAGTGGCACATCTATCCCGAGATGGCCGCCGCCGGCCTTTGGACCACGCCCACTGACTTGGCCAAGTTTGCTATCGAGATTGCCTTGTCCAAGCACGGCAAAGCCAACCATGTGCTATCGGAGAAGATGACGCGCGAGATGCTCACCGCGGTTCCAGGTCATCCCGGAGATGAGAGTAGCAACGTGGGTCTGGGCTTTTTTCTCAACGAAAAAAATCCCGATCAGTTCGGGCACAACGGCTCGGACGAGGGCTTTCAGTCGTTCCTGACCATGTTTGCCGATTCCGGCAAAGGGCTGGTCATCATGGGCAACGCCGACACCTTCTTCTATATCACCCCGCATATTGTCGATGCCGTGGCCCACGCCTACGGGAAATATGTCCGTGATCCCGCGCCGGCCGACCAGGTGCTGATGCTCATCGAAAACGTTAAAGGCACGCCCGCAGCGCTCGTCTATTACCGGCAGCTCAAGACTGTGCGCCCGCCCGAATACAAACTCGACGAAGGCTCCCTCAATACGCTGGGCTATCACCTGATGCGGCAGAAGAAGCTCGACGAAGCCATCATCGTCTTCAAGCTGAACGTGCACGAGTATCCCAATGCCTGGAATCCCTACGATAGCCTGGGAGAGGCCTACATGAACGCCGGCCAGAAAGATCTGGCGATCCAGAATTACGAGAAGTCGCTGGCGCTGAATCCCAACAACAAGAACGGCGCCGATATGCTCAAGCGGATCAAAGGGCAATAAGAAAAAAAGCGATGGCAGTTCAGCAAGCTACCACGCTGGAGCGCCTCGATCGTTCCGGAAGGTGAAGGTCTTGTCGGATGTGACAACCGTCCTGGCCAGCATCGCCGGACGGCGTTCGAACATGAACATTGCGCCAAAGACTTTCACTTCATCGCCCGGCCTGAGCACAATCTGGTTGTGCTTGAGGAAGGTGGCCGGCGCCAGATGCACCTCAATGGTGTCGTACCCGTTGCTGACGGTGATGTGCGAACCAATGGTTCCGGAGACCGGGCATTGATAGTCTTTGAATTCCCGCACCGTGCCGCGGAACATCACCTGCTGTGCCGGGTTATAGGCCGGGCTGTGGTCAGCCGAAGAAGCGTTCTCCTGTGTCGCCACCAGGCCAGCCAGAAGCAATACGGCCAACAGCACTTTCGTGAGGCTCTTCATGTCCCCTCCTCGCTCTAACTACGCTGAAGGCATCCATGTTTTCGCGCTGTGACCCCAGTCACATCGTTCGCGGATGTTTGAAAAGCCCAGCGCCGCTGCTATACCCTGAAGGTTCGACCTCTTAGTGTCGATCTACTATGAAGACTCAGGTTATTCGCCTTTCTGCTCTTTCCATTCTGCTGTTTCTTTTCTTTGCTGTCGCCGGGGCCCAGGACATTGCGTCATTCGAGAAAAGAATCACCGTCAAAAAACTTCCCAACGGCCTGACCGTGCTGATCATGGAGCGCCCCGAGGCTCCGGTGTTCTCCTTTTACACGCACGTCGACGCCGGCTCCGCCCAGGAGGTAAACGGCATCACCGGTCTGGCCCACATGTTCGAGCACATGGCCTTCAAGGGGACCGACAAAATCGGCACCGCCAACTATCCCGCGGAGAAGGCCGCGCTGGCTCGCGTCGAAACCGCATATGCCGCCTACCAGCATGAGGATGATAAGGAGACGGGGCGCGATCCCAAGAAGGTCGCCGAACTTCAGCAGGCGTGGCAGAAGGCGATTGAAGACGCCGACCAGTACGTCAAGGTCAACGAGTTCGGCGAAATCGTAGAGAGCCAGGGTGGAGTAGGCATGAATGCCTCCACCGATCTTGACGAGACCGTCTACCAGTATTCGTTTCCCGAGAACCGGCTGGAGCTGTGGGCCTATCTGGAATCGGAGCGCTTCCTGCATCCGGTGATGCGCGAGTTTTACAAAGAGCGCGAGGTCGTCACAGAAGAGCGGCGGATGCGCGTGGAGAGTTCCCCCCAGGGCCGCCTTATCGAGCAGTTTCTGGGCGCTGCTTACATCGCCCATCCCTACGGCCGCCCCACCGTTGGCTGGCCTTCTGACCTGCACGCCTTCTCCGCCACGGATGCCATGAACTTCTTTCGCAAATACTACGTGCCGGGAAACATGGTTGTATCGGTCGTGGGCGACGTAAAGGCCGCGCAGGCCATGCCCATCATCGAAAAGTATTTTGGCCGGCTGCCGGCAGCGCCCGTCCCCGAGCCGCTGCGCACCAAGGAGCCGCCACAGCATGACCTGCGCGAGGTCGTGCTCACCGACCGCAGCCAGCCGCTTTATCTTGAGGGCTACCACCGCCCCGACTTCCGCGATCCCGACGACGCCGTCTACGATGTGCTCAGCGATCTTCTGTCCAAGGGACGCACCTCGCGCCTCTACCGTTCGCTGGTGCGTGACAAACAGATTGCTCTTGGCGCCCAGGGAGGCAGCTTCCCGGGAAACAAATATCCCAGCCTGTTCTTCTTCTTCGCCGCGCCCGTTCCCGGCCATACCGCCCGGGAGATGGCCGGGCCTATCCATGAAGAGATCGACAAGCTGAAGAACTCTGACGTCAGCGACGACGAACTCAAGTCAATCAAGAGCCGCGCTAAGGCCGATCTGATCCGCTCTCTGGGCGACGACATGGGACTGGCTACGCAGCTGGCCGATTACCAGGCAGCCTACGGAGACTGGCGCGAGCTATTCCGTCAGATTGACCGCATCGACGCCGTCACCAAGGCTGATATCCGCCGCGTGGCCAACCAAACGTTCGTTGAGACCAACCGGACTGTGGGCGTGATTGAGACCGCGGGTCCTCCAAAGGCCGAGCAGCCGACGGGAGGTGCGCAATGAAGAAGCTTACTCGCAATTCCGCGCGTCTGGGATCAGTACTGTTGCTCGCCTTAGTGCCGCTGGTTGCGGCGCCGCAAGCCACATCGCCTTCGAAGGAATCTGCGCCCAATATCGCGCCGGCAGCCCAACCCAAACCCTCTGCGCCATCGGCCGCTGCCTCGTGGAAGCAGATTCCCATTCCCCCATTGCACCAGTTCAAGCCGCAGGAGCCCCGCCGGGTGGAGCTGCCTAACGGCATGGTGATCTTTCTTCAGGAAGATCACGAGCTGCCGCTGATCAACGGCGCTATCCGCATCCGCGGCGGCTCGCGCGACGAGCCTGCGGAGAAGACCGGGCTGGACCAGGTTTATGGCCAGGTCTGGCGTACCGGGGGCACCAAGACCCGCACCGGCGACCAGCTTGACGATTTTCTGGAATCGCGCGCCGCCATCGTGGAGACCTCGAGCAATCAGGATTCATCCATCCTCAACTGGTCGTCGCTCAAGGAAGATTTCGACCAGGTTTTTCCGGTCATCCTTGACGTTCTCGAGAACCCGGAATTTCGCCAGGAAAAAATCGACCTCGCCAAGCGGCAGATTTCCGGCTTCATTGCCCGCCGCAATGACGATGTTGAGCGTATCGCCCGCCGCGAGGCTACCAAGCTGGTCTACGGCGCGAACAGCCCCTACGCCCGATCCGCCGAGTACTACACCATCGGTGCCATCACGCGCGACGACCTCATCGACTGGCACAAGCGCACCATGGCCCCCAACAATATGATTCTCGGCATGGTCGGCGATTTCGATTCCACGGTGATGGAGGCCAAGCTGCGCAAAGCGTTCTCTGAGCTTCCCAAAGGCCAGGCCTTCGCTTCTCAGCCGATTGCCGTCAACCGTCCGGCGCCGGGGATTTATTTCATCGAAAAGGACGACGTCAATCAGAGCAGCATCAGCCTGGTAGATCTCGGCACCGATCGCCACAATCCCGATTACTACGCCCTCACCGTAATGAACGAACTGTTCGGCGGAGGATTCTCCTCACGCCTGTTCTCCAACATCCGCTCCAAGCAGGGGCTGGCTTACGATGTGGGAGGCGGCGTGGGCTTTGCCTTCGATCATCCCGGCATGCTGGATATCTCGATGGGCACCAAGAGCGCGACCACTGCGGCCGCCATCGATGCCCTGTGGCAGCAGATTCGCGAGCTCATCAAGGGCGGCGTCACCCAGACCGAACTCAAGAAGGCCAAGGATGCCATCCTCAACTCTTTCATCTTCGAGTTTGATTCCAAGGAGAAGGTGCTGGTGGAACGCATGCGCTATGAGTTTTACGGCTACCCGCCGGATTTTCTGGAGCGCTTTCGCGCCGGCATCGAAAAAGTGACGCCGGCGGATGTGGACCGCGTTGCCAAAAAATATCTCCACCCCGACCAGATGTCGGTCCTGGTGGTGGGCAATGCCAAGGACTTTGACCGTAGTCTCTCGACTTTCGGGAAGGTAACGCCGCTCGATATCAGCATCCCCCAGAAGAAGCCGGGGATGTGAAGTTTCTGAAGTCCCGAGCATACCCAAAACAGACGGCTCTGCCTGAATGCAGAGCCGTCTCAGTTCAAAAGCATAGGGTTCCCTCGCTGGCGCTCGGGACTCTAAACAGGTTTCTATTTGCTAACTGCTTCTTTGGCACAGTGCTTTTCGAACGCACGCGCCAGCGCCGAGGCGATGATCTCCGGGCTGCTGCCCTCGATATCGCTGCGCTGCATCATGTAGACCAGCTGGCCGTCACGCAGGATTCCGATGGAAGGCGAAGACGGCGGATATCCGGTGAAATAGCGGCGCGCCGTTTCAGTCGCCTCGCGGTCCTGTCCGGCAAAGACCGTAATCATGCGGTCGGGACGGACGCTGTGATGGATGGCCGCGCGCACTCCGGGGCGCATCTTGCCTGCGGCGCATCCGCAGACGGAATTCACCACCACCATAATGGTGCCCTTCTGGCGAACCGCGTCTTCCACCTCGGCTGCGGTGCGCGCCTCGGCGATTCCCGCCGAGGTCAGCTCCTGGCGCATTGGCGCAATCATCATCTCTGGATACATTCTTTTCCTCCCCCTGTGAGTCTACATACCTGATTTTATCAAAAGGGCACCACCGTTCCCCGACCGGCGACGCATGGGGTAATCTGACAACAACATTGATCATCCAGGAAAACATTCCTCTCGCGCCGCTGACCACCTTCCAGGTAGGCGGACCTGCTCGCTTCTTTGTCGAAGCGCGCAGTGAAAGCGGCGTCAAGGAAGCTGTGTCCATGGCTGCTGAACGCCACTGGCCCCTCTTCGTCCTGGGCGGCGGAAGCAACCTGGTCATCGCCGACTCCGGCTGGCCCGGCCTGGTGCTGAAAATTGCCCTTCACGGTGTGGAGAGCGAGCGTGAAGGCTCGAAGAAGGTCTATTCCTCCAGCGCCGGCGAAAGCTGGGACGACCTGGTAGCGCTCACCGTCCGCGAGAATTGCGCCGGCCTGGAGTGCCTGAGCGGTATTCCCGGGACCGTGGGCGGGACGCCGGTGCAGAATGTGGGCGCCTACGGACAGGAGGTCTCGCAGACCGTCACTCGTGTGCGCGTGCTCGAAATATCCACGGGGAGGATTCGCGAGTTCAACAATGCCGAGTGCGGGTTCTCCTATCGCTCCAGCATCTTCAACGGGTCCCGGCGCGGAGAGTTCATCGTCCTGCAGGTTGACTATCAGGTGAATCCGCAGGGCGCTCCCTACCTTGAGTACGCCGACCTGAAGAAGTTCTTCGCGGACCAATCGGGCCCTCCGACCTTGCAGCAGGTGCGCGACGCGGTGCGCTCTATCCGCCACAGCAAGGCCATGCTTCTGGTCAGCGGCGATGAGGATTGCCGCAGTGCCGGATCATTCTTCAAGAACCCCATCCTTGCGCCTGCCGAAGCCGATCGCGTGCAGGCCCTGGCCGCTTCGCGCGTTCCCGGCAAGATTGTTCCCCGTTATCCCGCGGAAGATGGCATGGTGAAGCTGTCGGCGGCCTGGCTGGTGGAGCAGGCCGGCTTTCACAGAGGTTATGGCCGCGGACGCGTGGGCATCTCCCGCAAACACTCGCTGGCGATTGTGAACCGCGGCGGCGCCTCAGCTGCCGACATCGTCGCGCTCAGGGACGAAGTACAGCGACAGATCCTGAATGTATGGGGAGTGCAGCTCCAAACGGAGCCGGTGTTCGTTGGCTTTGCCAGTCATTGACCTGCGAAGAACCTGCAGGTTCCCTGCTTGGAATACCGCATTTCCATAAATAAAAACATGAAGCGGAGCGCACCTTGGCGACGGGTAATGGGTCAGTGTTGCCACAAGGTTGAGCGTTTCCCGCCGCATCAAAACAAGGCTTCGATTTTGTGGATTCGCTAATGGTAAAAACATAACGGACCACAAAGACGGCGTTTTTGCCTTCGCAATTCGGGCAACGAACTTTCCATCCATTCAGGCTGTCTGTAGCGGCTTGAATCAGGATGGGATGGCCGCTCACAGGCATGATGGCGACAATGTTGCCATCGGGATTCGCCTCCGCCTCCAAAACAACTTCACCCTCGATATGCGCAACGCGGGCCATCTGCGGGTAAACCGGTTCAACGCGGCGAACAATGGTTATCTCCTGCTCTTGAGCAAAGAGGCCGCAACTAAAAACGACGCAGGTAACCAAAATTTTCAGCATTGGAGTTTCTCGAACTTACTCTGAGAACGCTAAAGAAAGAACCTTTTGCGGCCTGTTTTCGAAGCGACGGAACGAAGTACCATCCGAAACCTACCAAAATTCGTACACTAGTTAGATCCCCGACAATGCCGCCAGCCGGGCAGTCTTAGGGATCGCATAGTCTAGAATAAAAAGGGATCTGGTCCAGGGAAAACCCATGCTCATTCGCAAGCCTGACGACATCTCATCATCAGAAATTACTTCGAAATCGACCTACCTGAGCAGGAGGAAGTTCATCAGCGGCGGATTGGCTGCCGGGGCGGCGCTTGCCGGCGGTTTCTATCTGCGCGATGGGGCTACGCACCGCGAGGACAGCCCCGTCCATGCCGACGGTCCCAAGCTGCCTGGAGTGGTGAAAAGCCAGTTCAGCACCACGGAGAAGCCCACTTCTTTTCAGGACATCACCAACTACAACAACTATTACGAATTCAGCACTGACAAATACGAGCCCAACGGGCTCTCCAAAAATTTCCGCACGCGGCCGTGGACGGTGAAGATCGGCGGGCTGGTCAGCAAGCCGCTGACTCTGGACATCGACGACATCATGAAGCTGGCGCCGCTGGAGGAGCGAATCTACCGCCACCGCTGTGTGGAAGGTTGGTCCATGGTGATTCCCTGGGTCGGCTTCCCCTTGAGCGCGCTGATCAATCGCGCCGCACCCCTGGGCAAGGCGAAGTTTGTTGCCTTCGAAACCATCTTCTCCCCCGGCCAGATGCCCAATCAGAATCGCGCAATACTTGAGTGGCCTTACGTCGAGGGCTTGCGGATGGACGAGGCTTTGCACCCTCTCAGCATTCTGGCCGTGGGCATGTACGGCGAGGTGCTGCCCAACGTCGACGGAGCGCCGCTGCGCTCGGTGGTTCCCTGGAAGTATGGTTTCAAGAACACGAAAGCCATCGTCAAGATCAGCTTCACTGACTCCGTGCCCCCCACCACCTGGAATCGCATGGCCCCCGACGAGTACGGCTTCTACTCCAACGTGAATCCCAATAAAGATCATCCTCGCTGGAGCCAGAAGACCGAGCGCAGGATCGGCGACGGCCTGTTCTCCCCGAAGCGCCCTACGCTCATGTTCAACGGCTACGGCGACCAGGTCGCCGGACTCTATGCCGGGATGGATCTGCAGAAATATTATTGATGCCCATGCCATCGCCAAGACTGTTGCGCGTCCTGAAGGTCGTGGCGTTCCTCCTCTGCCTGGGACCGCTCAGCGTTCTGCTGTGGAAGGGCTTCAACCACCAACTGGGAGCCAATCCCGTAGACGTAATCACGCGCACCACAGGAAGGTGGACGCTCACTTTTCTCCTGATCACTCTGAGCGTAACGCCCCTGAGAAAAATCCTTCACCTGCCGTGGCTCATTCGCTTCCGGCGGATGATCGGCTTGTTTGCATTCTTTTACGGAACCTTGCATCTGACGACCTACGTCTGGCTGGATAAGTTCTTTGACGTTTCCGCCATGCTCCACGACATCGCCAAGCGGCGGTTCATTACTGCCGGCATGACTGCCTGGGCGGCGATGCTGCCGCTGGCCCTGACCTCAACCGCGGGGTGGATTCGCCGCATGGGAGGCAAACGGTGGCAGGCTGTGCATCGCCTGATCTATCTCAGCGCCGCGGCGGGCGTGATTCATTTCATCTGGCTGGTCAAGGCGGACCTGCGCCGGCCGCTGACTTACGGAGCGATTTTGACTATCCTGTTGGGCTTTCGCATGCTGGAATGGGCCATTGCCAAAGCACGCCAGCGGACGCCGGCGACGGCCCACGCCGCTTCGCGTCCTGCACAAAACTAAATTTCATCTTGGAACCAAAGAAAAAGCGCATCTCGCGATGCGCTTTTTCGGATTGCTTGGGTTGATTTAGCGGGGGTTGAAATCCAGGCGAATCTTTGTAGGTTGCTCGATCGGCTGCCCGTTGAGGTGTGCGGGTTTGAACTCCCATTGCTTCACCGCGTCAAACGCGGCATCGCGGAAAATAGGCGACCCGCTGATCAGTTGCAGGTTCTTGATTCTCCCCTGTGTGTCCACGGTGCCCTGCACGACCACCGTGCCGCTCAGCATACGCTGCTTGGCAACCAGAGGATAGACCGGCGGTACACGCTTGATCACGGAAATCGGCTGCAAATCCGATTGTGTGATCATGGAAGGCGTAGACGCCGAAACCGGACTGGCCAGAGAAGAAAGGGCTCCTGACGCCGGCGCGTCACCCAGAGCCATTGACGGCGCCGCCTCCGGCACCGCAGCCGCGGTATTATCCTGCGGTCCGGCAATCCTGGAAGGTCGTGCCGACAAGGCTACGGTTTCCTCATGCTTGGGCTGAGGCTCCTCGTGCTTAGCCTGTTGTGGTTCCTCATGTTTGGGTTGTGGCGCAGGCGGAGCACTCTTGGCTGCGCTCTTGTTCGCCTTCTTCCCGCTGTCGTCCGTACTAACCGGCGGCTGCGATACCGAAGCCGCTGGGGCAGTGGCTGCGGCGGAAGACGAGGAAGAACTGTTCGAAGGAGCAAGCGCCGCGGGTTGCGGAGCCACCGCTGCCGGCGCATTCGCCGCCTGCTGGGCGGGTCGCTGCGCGGCGGGTTTGTGCATCAAGAAGTAGGAAAGGCCGCCGACAATCGCCACCACGGCAACCGTGGCAATGCCCAGCATCAGGTTTCTGTTTCCCGACTGAGCCGCAGCCGCATCCAGCGTGCCCAGGTTGATCCGGTAATCTGTTTTCGGCTCGGTTTGTTCCTGGGGAGCTTCGGCTTTCTTTTTCTTTGGTGATGGAGCCTGACCGACTTCCTCCGCAACTGAAACCACGCTGGGTCGAACCGGCTCAACCCTGGGGACGACGGGAAGCTGTGGACGAGGAGCGGGCGCCAGTGCCGCAGGCTTTACCACTACCGGTGCAGGTGTCACTGCTACCGGTGTGCTCAGCGGCTTCACCGGCGCAACCGGTGCCGCGCGCGGCGGCTCCGGAGAAAATCCTTCATCGCGCGCCTTGCGCTCCTTCTGCAGAAGCGCAGCAATCTGGTCGCCCATCGTCTTCAGTACGGCCACGTGGGTAATCGTGAACGCGTGCGCAGTGGGTGCGAACGCGGCCAGCACTCCCACCACTCGACCGTCTTCTTTGATGGGAACCACCACCATGGAGCGAATGCCGAGAGCGCGGATCGCGGCAGTGTCAACGCGGGTATCGGTCTCGGCGTCGTCGCAGCGCAGCTCTTTTCCGCTCTGAATGCATAACCCGGTAAACGTGCCCTGCACACGCAACGAGGTGCCGACCTCGGGAGCGCTGGAACCGCTGCGGGCGCGGCAAACGATCTCATCGGCGCTGCCCTCGCCGAGCGCGATGGCGGTCCCGGACGCGTTGGTGAACGACTGCGCTCGCTGCGCGATGACCGCTAGTTCGTCCGAGGAGCCTCCCCGGAGTCTCGTCTTACTGCCAGCATCGGAAACCTGTGTAGCCATGGTTGCGCCGTCCTGAGAAAGCTTTTCCTGAAAAACTGCCGGCACGTACTCACTACGAACGCGCCCAAAAAACATCTGGAGAATCGACTGCCTGGACTAAATGACTGCGTTTACCCGCTCGCCGGCCTCGGGGATGGGGAACAGCAACAGCTAAGGTTGCAGCGAACGGATAGGGTTACGGCCAAACACGCTTGTTCTTGTCTCCGCCACCGCCCACCGCTACGGGTGTCTGCACGGCAACCGGCCGGGCCGCTTCGGCGGCGTTTCCGCCTTCAAGAATGCGCGCGGCCACCCGCAGGGCCTCAATCTCTGCCTGCAGGCCAGAAATCTGCGCCTGAAAAATGGCGATCTGGTTTTCTTTCTCTTTGATCGCGTCGTATATGTTGGTCATGGTGTCGATTAGCCTCGTGATCAGTACATGTGTTACGGCTGTACCATATTAGCTAGTTGCATCGTCCAATCGTTCAGTGCTTTCCCCTATTGGTGCATGCCGTAAGTCCATGAACTAAAGTAATTTAGGCTCATTCCGAGGGCCAAGGCAGAACCCGCATGACAGGCGAAAACGGCTCTCCCAGACGAGCCCTGCCATGCCTTCGCAAAGGTTCACCCGCCAAAAGCTGGCACGAACCCGAGTTTTCCGTCGTTGGGCCTCGAAAACCAGGCATCTACCCCTCGAATTTGGTACCTCTGGCATATCTCTATGAATTTAAAAACCCTTCTATGATTTTCAAAACTGCCGTAAAGTTGCGAATCGCTCTCCTAAACGCCATAGAAATTTTGAATTCGTCTCAGAAAATAAAAAATAGTCCATTTGTGCCCAAGTAAGCGTATTATGTCGCGCAAATAAAGAGACCTGCTTTACGCAGGCGAGTGTAGGGATTCTGACATTGCAGGAAATTTCGGAATAGATCGGGTCGCGCACGGCGATAGGGCCGTTCAGTAATTACTTTTCATCTTCTGGAAACGAAAAAAGGAGAGTCTATGAGGCGTTTGATACGCTGCTGTATCTGTAGCCTGGCGTGTCTCTTGGCGGTGCATTTGTATGGACAAAGTTCCAGCACCGCAACCATTACGGGCCAGGTTGTTGATTCCCAGGGAGCCGTGATCGCGAATGCCACGGTGACCGCAACCAATGTTGCCACCGGCGTCGGCCGTTCCACCAGGACGACCGGAACGGGCGATTACACCATCCCCAACCTTGTGCCCGGGACCTATAACGTCAAGGTGGAGGCGGCGAAATTTGCTGCCGGTAGTGCCAAAGACGTCGTTCTGAACGTCGGTGATTCCCGCGACTTGAATTTCAAGCTTGGCGTGGCTGGCTCGACGCAGACCGTGGAAGTGACCACCACGGCGCCACTCATCGAAACGACCAAGACTGACGTTTCGACCTCTATTACCAATCTGGATATGGAGCGCCTGCCGACCATAGCCGGGGCAGGCGGCACCGTGAATGATTACGCCCAGCTCGCTCTGACAGCGCCGGGTGTGAAGCAGGATACGAGCGGACTGACCAGCGACATGATTGCTCCGGGATCCATTAATAACCGCGGCAATCTTTATACGATCGACGGCGCCAACATTACTGACCAACTCGTTTCCGGCCGCGACAGTACGGGCGCCTCCGTGGACGAAGTGCAGGAATTCCAGGTTCTCACTAACAATTACAACGCGGAGTACGGGCAGGCCACGGGGCTTGTCATGAACGTGGTAACCAAGTCCGGAACCAACGGGGTTCACGGTGAGGGCCACATGTACTTCCGCGGGCGCAATCTCGCCGCCTCAGATCCCTTCTACAATCTGGGCGAGCTCACTGATCCTCGTTGCCCTGTTGCGGGAGACATCAGTGGCTGCCCGCGTGCGCCGTTCCACCGCAAAGAAGGCGGCTTCACCATCGGTGGTCCCTTCATCAAAGACAAACTATTCTGGTTTACCAGCTACGAGCTCAGCCGTCAGGGACTTCCGTTGACGCTCACGCCGTTCGGGAATCCGCAAACCATCCAACAGCCCGTAAACAACCTGCTTTACTCGGGCAAGGTGGACTACAAGCTGTCAACCAACAACCAGCTCAGTGTGCGTTACGCGGTGGACCGCTTCCGTTCCAGCAACGTCATTGTTCAAACCGGCACCAACGTCACGCCTGACGACCTTACCGCCAGCACCGTGAACAATGCCAGTCTCAACGTCGGCTGGGTTTCTTCGATTACTCCCACCCTCGTCAACGAAGCCCGCTTCGTGTTCTACCGCTTCGTGACTGCAACCTCCGACAACACCAGCGCACCGGGCGTCATCCACGCGGATGGCACGCAGACCGGCGCGGATTTCTGCTGCCCCCAGGGTGGTCTGCAGAAGCGCTATCAGTACATCGACAACCTCACATGGACTCACGGTAAACATACTTGGAAGACCGGGTTCAACGTTAGCTACTACCCGTGGAATTCGCTCTTCCCGCAGTTCCACTTCGGCCAGTACACGGCGAACGGCACTGATACGGCGGCAACGTCGTTTACATTTGCCGTGGGCCCTGGAGAAGTGACTTCCAAGGACAACATTTACGGCTTCTATGTTCAGGACACCTGGAAGCTTACCCGCAAGTTGACGATGAACTACGGCCTGCGCTACGACTGGGAGGCCGGCGCATTCAAAGGTGGAAAAATACATGGGCCCGGCGGGACTTGTTTTCAGGGCAACGGTCTGATTTCGGCTTGCTCGTCTGACAAAAACAATTGGCAGCCTCGTGTGGGCTTCACTTATCAATTGTTCGACAAGACCCTGATCAAGGCCGCATTCGCCGAAACCACCATGCTGGCCTTCAACAACGTGGTGCTGGACTCGTTGAATTTTGACGGCACCACGCTTAACACCATCACTACCAAGAACCCCGCCGTGCTCGCTTTCTTCCCCAACGCTCCGAGCGCAGCTGCTTTGGCCGCGGTGACTCCGCCTCTGGGGTTGCCTCCATTCGGCCGCGTCCGTCCGATCGCTAACAACCTCCGCAATCCGGAAATGCGCATGGTGAACTTCGCCGTTGAGCACCAGTTCACGAATACACTCAAAGGCGGAATCCAATTCATCGGACAGTACGGCTTTGGCCTCTTCGGCGAACGCGACCTGAATGCTCCGCCGGTGATCGCCGATCCTGCCCATCCCGGATTCTTCTATTTTGGCCCCCGGCCTACGTCGAACTTCACTGCCGTACGCACCAACCAGAACTCCCGTACTTCGCACTATAACGGAATGTTGATCAGTGTGGAGAAGAAGTTCTCCAACCACATACAGTTTGTCGCCAGCTATACCTGGGCGCACGCTCTAACCTCGGGCGAAGATTTCTTCGGTCTCTCCGAGCCCGCAGATTACGTGAACATCCGTCCCGAACTCGGACCGGCGTTCAACGACATCCGCCACGCTGCTAATATGGGAGTGGTTTTGGATTCCGGCAGAGTAACCTCAAACCGGTGGATGGGAGGCGCGATCAATCACCTGGGATTGAGCTGGGTTGGCCAGCTTCAGTCCGGCCGGCCTTATCCGCTTTCCACAGGTAGCGCCGGGTTTGCTAACGGCAGGTTCTTTGGAGCCGGTAGCGAAACCCAACAACGGCCAAACATCCTGCCCGACGGCACCATTTCGGTGGCCGGGCTTGCATCGGCTTTTCAGAATAACGCGCTGTTTGGTCCCGGAGCGGTGGCTTCCTGCATCTCCTCCGGCTTCTTCACCGTGGCACAGTGCAGCTCCATTCAGAACACATTCCTTGCCCCTGCAAGCGCCAGCGGCCTCGGTGCTGAAGACGCACTCACTGGCGACATCGTTGATTTCCAGCAGGTCAGCGGGAATGCGGGACGCGACATCGCCAGAGGGTCACCGTTCGTAAAGTTTGATGCTTCTCTGCACAAGGAATTCTCCATGCCCAAGTATGAGAACATCAAGCTGGAGTTGCGGTTTGATGCCTTCAACATTTTCAACCACACCAACTTCATCTCATACAACAGTAATGACGTTCTGACTGCCATGGGGTTGTCGGTCACTACCGATGCCAGTGGCAATATCACCGGTCCGGCATCGGACTTCTTCAGCTGCACAGGATGCCAGAGACCCAACGGAACTTTCGTAGGAGCGGGTGGGAAGGTTCTGCACATCAATGATGTGCAGCACGGAAAGATTAGCTCCAACCTTCTGGCCCCGGTGTTTAACGGATTGGGTGACCCGGCTGCCGATGACGCGCCGCGGAAACTGCAACTCTCATTCCACGTGCGCTTCTAATCAAGCGCTCGTTCAACCGGAGGCAGGCTTTCGAGCCTGCCTCCTTTATTTGTCCTGAACTGTAAATTCGAAGTTGTTGATGGCGGGAACCTGCAAAGGGAAACTGCGGACCGTTCGCTGCCAGACCGCCACCAGGGCGCTGCCAATCAGGATCAGCGCCAGGCACAGTCCGGCCCACATGCCCACTGCTCCGAAACCGGCCTTGAAACAAAGATAAGCGCCCAGAGGCAGCCCGATAATCCAATATCCAATCAGGTTGGCAAACATGGGCGCGCGCGTGTTGCCCGCGCCGCGCAGCGCACCGGTGGCCACCACCTGCAAGCCGTCAAACAACTGAAAGATGGCTGCCACCATCAGCAGGACCGCGCCGGCGTGGATCACCTCCCGCTGCGGCGAGTAGATGCGCGCGATCTGGGGGCCGAAGAGAAAGAGCGTTAGCCCGCAACAGGACATGAAAGTGGCGCCGAACAGCAGCGCCGTCCATCCGGCGCGAGCGGCGCCGCGGCTGTCTTGCGCGCCTATGGCGTGGCCCACTCGAACCGCTGCCGCCGACCCGATCCCCAGCGGCACCATGAAGGTGATGCTGGCTACGTTCAGCGCGATCTGGTGCCCGGCGAGAACCAGCGCTCCAAGTTTGCCGATCAGGAAGGTAGCCAGGGTGAAACCGCCGATCTCCCATAGCATCTGCCCAGCGGCAGGAAGACCCAGGCGCAGCAGTTGGACGATCCGGCTCATCTGCAAGCGCGCCGACGCATGCCACAGCCCGCTCTGCCGCTTGCGATCGTAATAGACCGTGGCCGCCATGAGCGACAGCATCATGTACACCCGGGAAACGCAGGTCGACCAGCCGCTGCCGGTCACCCCCAGCTTCGGCATTCCCAGATGGCCGTAGACGAACACCCAGTTCCCCAACAGGTTGACCAGATTCGCGGAGACCAGCGTGAATACCACCGGCTTCACGATATTCATAGCCTGCAGGTAGCGCCGGAGCACGAAATACATGATCAGCGGCAGCGTGCTCCAGATGAGCGCCTTGAGAAATGGAACGGTCAGAGCGACTAGTCCTGCCGGCAGTCCGAAACGCGGAAACAGCGGCACGCAGGCCAGGATGACCAGCATGATAGCCGGCGCGAGGACCAGCGCCAGGTAACAGGCATTCCATAATTCGCGATGGCACTCCTGAAGTTTGCGGGCCCCGTAGGCCTGGGCAACCAGCGTATCCAAACCCAGCATGATGCCGCTGCCGAAGATCCCGATGGTATAGAAGAGCGTCGTGCCCAGGCTGACAGCCCCAATCGCGGTGGCGCTGTCAGGCAGGCGGCCCACCATCATCGTGTCCACCACTCCCATGCTGACCCAGCCCAGTTCCGTCAGCGCCAACGGGGCGGCCAGGCGCCACATGGGCCGGAATTCCTGCCGAAGATCGCGAAGGGCGGACACATCTTTGATTTAACCACAGGGGATTTAACCACAGGAACGCAGGCGCCGTTCTCCGCCCAGAAGACTCACAAATCCGCGAGTTGACAAGCGCCTTTCGGGGTTAGTACATTTGGACGCGCAATGAGTTACCTGACCCACCGCCATCACCATCATCACCACGCGAACAGCGTGCCGGCGGGGGTCTGGAAGAACTAAGCAGCGCAATCATCCAGAAATTTAGAGCCCGCCGTGATTGGCGGGCTTTTTGCTTTAATGTGTTTCTCGAGTTCTGAAGAGGAAAATATGCAGATCGATTTCGACAAAATGGACGGGCTGGCGCCGGCTATCGTGCAGGAAGACTCCACCGGCGAGGTCCTGATGGTCGGCTTCATGAACGCCGAAGCCTGGGCGCACACTGCCGCCACCGGCTACGTCACTTTCTATTCGCGCACGCGGCAGAAGCTCTGGACGAAGGGGGAGACGTCCGGCAATCGCCTGCGCGTGATCTCCGCCCTGACCGACTGCGATCGCGACACCCTGCTCTTCCGCGTCTTCGTGGAGGGCGATGGCCTGGTCTGCCACACCGGCACGAAATCCTGCTTCACCGAAGCGCTGGCGGTCAAAACCGCGGAGGTCGCGCGATGAAACTCCGCGTCGGAATACCCAAAGGCAGCTTGCAGGAATCGACCGTCGCGTTGTTCAAGCGCGCCGGACTCAACGTGCATACCAGCAGCCGTTCGTATTTCGCGGGCACGGATGATCCCGAGATCGAGTGCATGCTGATCCGCGCCCAGGAGATGGCGCGTTACGTTGACCATGGCGCCATCGAGTGCGGGCTCACAGGCAAAGATTGGGTAGTGGAAAGCGGCCTCGACACGCCGGCGGTGGCTGATCTGATCTACGCCAAGCAGAGCCTGGGTAAAGTCCGCTGGGTGCTGGCAGTCCCCGAGGATTCTGGATTTCAGAAAGCGGAGGACCTGGCGGGCAAAATCATCGCCACCGAACTTGTCAACGTAACGCGCAACTACTTCGCCGCGCGCACGGTCCCTGTGAAAGTAGAGTTCTCCTGGGGCGCCACCGAGGTCAAGCCGCCCATGCTGGCCGACGCCATTGTGGAAATCACAGAAACCGGCAGCTCTCTACGCGCCAACCGCCTGCGCATCATCGACACTGTGATGGAATCGTCCACGCAGCTTATCGTCAATAAAAAGGCGTGGGCCGATCAGGCCAAACGCAACAAGATCGAAAACCTCGCGCTCATGCTGCAGGGCGCTATCTACGCCCAGGGACGCGTAGGCCTGATGCTCAACGTCCGCAAGCTGCAGCTTCCCGGAGTGCTGGCGGTGCTTCCGGCGTTGCAGAAACCCACCATCTCCCAGTTGAGCGATGCGGAATGGGTGGCGGTGAATACAATCGTTGAAGAAAGCACAGCGTGGAGAATCATGCCCCAGCTTAAAGCTGCCGGCGCGGAGGGCATTGTGGAATATCCCTTGAATAAGGTGGTGCTGTGATCCGCGTGTTGAGCGGCCGGAGCGCGGAGCTGCTGGTGCGGAAGCTCGAGAATCGCGGCAACACCAGCCTGGCCCGGGTGGAGGCGATGGTTCGCCGCATCGTCGCAGACGTCCGCAAGAATGGCGATCGCGCGTTGCGTCGTTACGCGGAAAAGTGGGACGGTTTGCGGCCGCGGCAACCGCTGCAAGTTCCGGAAGCGGAGATGGAAGAGGCGTGGAACTCGGTTTCTGACGACTTCAAGCAAGCCTTGAAGGTTGCCGCGGAAAATATCAGGAACTACTGCGACTGGCAGAGGCCGAGATCCTGGCGAAGAGCCTTGGATAACGACTCCGAAGTCAGCCAGATCGTGCGCCCCCTTCGCGCCGCCGGATGCTATGTCCCGGGCGGGCGTTATCCGCTTCCCTCCACCGTGCTCATGACCGTGATTCCCGCGCAGGTTGCCGGCGTGAAGGAGATCCGCGTGGTCTCTCCGCGCCCGGCGATGGAGACTCTCGCGGCTGCGTACTTTCTCGGCGTGCGCGAGTTCTACCGCATCGGCGGAGCCCAGGCGATTGCGGCGCTCGCCTATGGCACCAAGTCTGTGCCTCGGGTCGACAAGATCGTTGGCCCGGGTAATCTGTTTGTAACCGCGGCCAAAAAGATGGTGGCGTTCGACTGCAGCATCGACTTCCTGGCCGGGCCGACAGAAGTCGTGATCGTCAGGAACCTCGGCGATCCGGCGTTTATCGCCTCTGACCTTGTCGCCCAGGCCGAGCACGATCCGGAAGCTTGCTCGATCTTCATCACCGCGTCACCGGAGCTTTCGCAGGCGGTGGCGCGCGAGGTGAAGAGTATGGCAGCCGGGAACCCAACGGCCAAGGCTTCTCTGGCCAAGAATGGGGCCATCCTCATCGCCGACTCGCGCGAACAGGCCATGGATTTCGCCAACCGCATTGCTCCCGAGCACATTACGGTCAGCGAAGGCGATGTGGACCAGATAGAAAACGCGGGATCCATCTTTGTCGGCGACTACTCGCCGCAGGCTGCGGGCGACTACGCCTCGGGGCCCAACCACGTACTGCCCACGGGAGGAGTGGCACGCTTCCGCGGCGGCTTGAGCGTGCTCGACTTTGTGAAGATCATCTCCGTGCAGCGCCTCACGCCGGAGAGCGTGGCCATGATCGGGCCGGCGATCATCACGCTGGCCGAGGCTGAAGGGCTGAAGGCGCACGCGGATTCCATACGCGTGAGGTGCGCGCGTGCTTAAAGTCCGCCAATGCGTAACCCGCATGCAGCCTTACGAGCGCCAGCTTCACAACCTGGTCCCCGATCTGCGCCTGGACATGAACGAGAACACCAGCGGTTGTTCGCCGCGCGTGCTGGCCCGGCTGCACAAGATCAGGTCTACGACCATTGCGCTCTACCCGGATCGCGAGCGCGCGGAGAACCTGTTGGCTAAATTCCTGGCGCGCTCGGCTTCCCAGTTGCTGCTGACCAATGGCGCCGACGAAGCCATTGATCTTCTGTGCCGCGCTTTTCTCGAGCCTGAAGACGAGCTGGTGGTGGTCACGCCAACCTTTTCCATGTATGAAATTTTCGCGGGCGGAGCGGGCGCGAAAGTCGTCAAGATTCCCGCCGGCCCGGACTTCAGCTTCCCTCGTGCCGATGTGCTGGCCGCGATCAATCCGCGTACCCGGATCGTGGTCATCACCAATCCTCACAATCCGAGCGGCGCCGTAGTCAGCGACGATGACATTCTGGCCGTCGCGCGCAACGCCCGCGACGCCGCCGTCCTCGTGGACGAAGCCTATTACGATTTCTACGGCCAGAGCATGATGAACGCCATCGGCTCGGTGCCGAACCTGTTTGTCGCACGGACATTCTCCAAGGCTTATGGGCTGGCAGGTATGAGACTGGGCGTACTCGCCGGGCCCACCCAGCATATCTCGATGATCCGGCGCATGGCGTCGCCATTCAACATCAACGTCTTCGCCGTCGAGTGCATGGAGGAAGCCCTCAACGATCAGCAGTTCGTCAACGACTACGTTTCCCAGGTCAGGGCCACACGCGAATGGTTCCGCGAGCAAGCGCTGGCCATGGGGTTCCAGTGCTGGCCAAGCCAGGCGAACTTTGTGCTGGTCAACCTGGGCGACCACAAGGAAGCGATTCTGCGGCAGATGGACGAGTGGCACATCGCTCTGCGCGACCGCCAGGACTGTCCCGGTTGCGTGCGCATCAGCATCGGCAAGCAGGAAGAGATGGAAGTTTTGCTGATGGCACTGAGAAAAGCGCAGGCGCTCGTGGCCGCGGTGAACAAGGAAAAGGCTGCGCCATGAGGAAAGCCTCGCTGCATCGATCAACCACGGAAACCGACATTCGTCTTGCGCTGACCATTGAGGGATGCGGGCGGTACGAAGTCTCTACCGGCATTCGTTTCCTGGACCACATGCTGGAACTCTTCGCCCGCCACGGCGCGTTCGACCTGAAACTCAAAGCCAAGGGGGACCTGGACGTTGACCAGCACCACACCGTGGAGGACGTTGGCATCGCCCTGGGCGAAGCCTTTCGCTCGGCTCTCGGCGACAAGCGCGGGATCATGCGCGCTGGTTACTTTGTGATGCCGATGGACGAGACGCTGGGCCTGGCGGCGGTGGATTTCAGCGGGCGTTCGGCGGCCATTGTTAATACGCGGGTGCAGACGCGGCTGGTGGGCGACCTGCAGTCCGAGCTGGTGCACGATTTCTTCGACGGCTTTGCCCGCGGCGCTCGCGCCAACGTCCATTTGAAGATTCTCTACGGACGCTCCAACCACCACAAGATCGAAGCCCTGTTCAAAGCCTTCGCTCGCGCTCTGCGCGTGGCCTGCTCGCGCGACAAACAGCTCGCGCGCATGCTGCCCAGCACCAAGGGGCTCCTATGATCGCTATCGTCGACTACGGCGCCGGCAACATCAGCTCGGTCAAGAAGGCTTTTGAGCACCTCGGCGCACAGGTCGAGGTCACGTCTGACGAAAGCGTGATCAACGCAGCCGAAAAAGTCGTTGTTCCCGGCGTAGGCCACTTCAGCCGCTGCGAATCGTTGAATTCCCGGCTGCGCGTCCCAGTGCTCAAGAGCATCGAGCAGGGCAGGCCGTTTCTGGGAATTTGCGTGGGCATGCAATGGCTGTTTGCCGGCAGCACAGAGGCGCCGGGCACTCCCGGGGCGGGGCTCTTTCCCGGCGAGTGCGCCCGCTTCCCTTCCCAGGTCAAATCGCCGCACGTAGGGTGGAACCAGATCGATCTCCGCGGCAGTTCACGTTTGTTGCACGGCGTCGATGACGGCGCGTTCGTTTACTACACTCACTCTTACCGCGCCCCGCTGGTTGCCGGCGCCGTCGCCTCCACCGAATACGGCGGCCAATTTTCGGCCGCGGTAGAACGTGACAACATCTTCGGCGTGCAGTTCCATCCGGAAAAATCGAGCCATGCCGGCCTCAGAATTCTGGAGAACTTTTGTGAGCTCTAAGGGGCTGAGCAAGCGCATCATCGCCTGCCTTGATGTCGATGCCGGGCGAGTGGTGAAGGGGGTGCAGTTTCTCCAGTTGCGCGACGCGGGCGATCCGGCGGAACTGGCTTGCGTCAACGCCGCGGCCGGCGCCGATGAAATTGTCCTGCTCGACATCACGGCTACGTCCGAGGGGCGGCAAACGTTGCTCGAAACGGTACGCCGGGCGGCGCGGCAGATCTTTGTCCCGTTCACGGTGGGTGGTGGAGTGCGGACCTTCGACGACGCGGCGCGCATCTTTGAGGCCGGAGCCGATAAGGTCAGCATCAACTCGGCGGCGATTGCCGATCCCAGCCTGATCACCGAGATTGCGTCGCGTTTCGGCTCGCAGGCGGTAGTGGTCGCAATCGACGCGCGCCGGGACAATCAGTCACCGAGCGAAGCCGAGGTCTTTGTTGCCGGCGGTCGCAAGCCCGCGGGAAAGAAGGCAATGACATGGGCGCGCGAGGCCGAAGAACGTGGCGCGGGCGAGATCCTGCTGACCTCGATGGACCGCGACGGTACGCAGGCGGGCTTCGATTGCGAATTCACGGCCGCGATCGCCGGGGCAGCTTCCATTCCCGTAATCGCCTCGGGCGGAGCCGGCAACGCGCAGCACTTTGTCGACGTCTTCACCGCGGGCAAAGCGGACGCCGCTTTGGCGGCATCCATCTTTCATTTCGGCACGCACGCTGTCGCTGACTTGAAGCAGGCGCTGCTTCGCGCCGGCATTCCCATGAGGTGGCCGTGCTGATCCCTTCCATCGATCTCATGGACGCCAAGATCGTGCAGCTGGTTCAGGGAGAGCGAAAAGCGGTCGAGTCCACCGATTTCGACTACTGGATTGACCGCTTCGCGAGCTTTCCCCTGGTACAGCTCATCGATCTGGACGCGGCGATGGGCAAAGGCAGCAATCGCGAACTGATTGCCGCGATCTGCGGACGACTGCCCTGCCAGGTCGGCGGCGGCGTTCGCAGCATCGATCGCGCGCGCGAACTTCTCTCGGGTGGCGCTCGCCGCGTAATCTTCGGTTCCTCCCTGCTCAAAGACGGCGGGATCGACGCAGCGTTCGCGGAGGAATGTGGACGCGAGCTGGGCGCGCAGCTCCTGACCTTCGCGATCGACTCCCGCGCCGGCAAGGTGGCTATCAAGGGCTGGAGGGAAGACACCAATATCGATCCCTACGCCATGATCCGCGAGCTCCAGGGCTCTTGCGGCGCTTTCCTCTACACGCACATCGACAGCGAGGGCACCATGGCTGGCTTTCCCACCGACATCGCCCGGCGCCTGCGCAGCGCGACGCAAAGGCAGATGATCGTGGCCGGGGGAATACGCTCCAAAGAGGAAGTTGCGGCCCTCGACGCAATAGGAGTGGACGCAGTGGTGGGAATGGCAATCTACACCGGGAAGATGCGGTAGCAGGTCCCCTCTCCGCGCTCAAGTCATTTGCGGCCGTGATACAGCCCGGCGATGCCAAATGTGTAGGGCGACCAGCTTACGTCGCGAAAACCGGCGGCCCGCATGCGGTCGAGCATTTCTTCGGGCGCAGGAAATTTCCGCACTGACGAGGGCAGGTACTCGTACGCGCCGCTTACGCCGGACAACGCCCTGCCAATCCGCGGGAGTATCTTTCGAAAGTAGAATCCGTACAGTTTTCCGAAAGCTCCACCTGGTTCGCCGAAGTCGAGGATGCCGACCTCACCCTGCGGTTTGAGCACGCGAAAAATCTCTCGCAATCCGGCATCGTAGTTGGACAAATTGCGAAAGCCAAAAGCCGAGACCACCAGGTGGATGCTTTCGTTGGAGAAAGGGAGGGAAAGCGCGTCGGCCTCGAGCGGCTGGATTCTCCCGGCGCTGTATTTTTCCACGCCCTGCCGCAGCATGGGACGCGAGAAGTCCAGCGCATAGATCGCCGGCCCCTCGTCGTCCGGATTCTCTTTTGCAGCCAGGGTGCGGAGGGCGAGTGCCATGTCGCCGGTGCCGGAGCAGAGATCGAGCACGCGCGCGTCATTGCGGCCCAGGATGTGACGGAATCTCCGCGCTGTGCGCCGCCACCACAGGCGGTCCACATTCATCGACAGCGCATGATTGAGAAAGTCGTAGCGTGGGGCGATCTCATCGAACATGCGCTGCACGGCCCGGGCGGCGGAGCGCTCGTCGGTGCTGCCGGCGGGACGCGAACCGGGGACGGTATTGCTCTTAGCCGGCTCAGGCATTGTTTCTGATCTGTTCCACAGCATGGCGAATGACGTCAGCCGGCACATCGGCGGCGATTTTGACTTTGCCGATCTTGAGAGGCAGAACGAAGTGTACCGCTCCGGCGACCGTCTTCTTGTCGGCCGCCAGGCGGCTCACGACTTCGTGGGTGGAAGCCCGCACCGCGGGCAACGGTCCATAGGTTCTGACCGCGGAAGAAATCTGCTCTGCGGTTTCCGGCGAGCAGAAACGGCTTTCGGAAGCGATTTCGGCTGCAGCGATCATGCCCCAGGCCACCGCCTCTCCGTGGAGAAAGTATTCGTACGCCGTGGCCGCCTCCAATGCATGGCCGATGGTGTGGCCAAAATTCAGGATGCGGCGCAGGTCGGACTCCTTTTCGTCGGCGGCAACCACCGCCGCTTTTACGCGAACGGAATCGGTAATGATGCGCAGCAGGGCCTTGCGGTCGCGGCCGAGAATCTTGGTCGACTGGCGGGACATAAACGCGAACAATGCCGGGTCGCGGATCACTCCGCATTTGAGCGACTCAAACATTCCTGCGCGCAGCTCGCGGTCGTCGAGCGTGGAGAGCACCTCCGGGTCGACCAAAACCGCCCGAGGTTGATGAAACGCGCCCACCAGGTTTTTGCCGGACTCGAGGTTGACTCCGGTTTTTCCGCCGATGCTGGCGTCGACCTGAGCGAGAAAGGTGGTTGGAACCTGCACCACGGGAATTCCGCGCAGAAAGATGGCCGCCAGGAATCCCGCGCAATCGCCCACCACGCCGCCACCCAACGCCACCACCAACGACTTGCGATCGGCACGCCGTGTTACCATCTGTCCGGCGAGGCGCTCCACCGTCTCCAGGCGCTTGTTGCGCTCGCCGTCGTTCATCTCCAGAGTTTCGCAGCTCAGCCCGGAGTTTTCGAGGGAGGTCTCAAGCGCAGCCCCCCAGTGGCGGCGAACCGTGGGAGACGTGACCACGAATACCCGGCTCTTCGGCGACGGCAGAAGCGGCTTGATGTGGCGTCCGGCCTGCTTGATCAGGCCGCCCGCGATCAAGACGTCATACGGATTCTGTTTGAGCCGGACTCGAATGCGCGTCACGCATGAATCATAAATGAATTGAGAAACGGAGCAATTTGCCAATCAAATACCGCGGTCGCGGGTGACAATATCCTTCCGATTACACGTTCTGAGCCGGGAAACTTTCTCTTCCTCCCTCCCTTTGTTACCATTGCCGCTCCGTGAAAAAGCTGCCGGAAAACGTGGATTTCATCGTGGTTGGCGCAGGTGTCGCCGGGCTGCGCGCAGCCATCACCCTGGCGGAGGCGGGCAAGGTCCTGGTCCTGAGCAAACAGGAGCTCACGGAATCCAACACGCAGTACGCGCAGGGTGGAATCGCGGTGGCGTTGAGCGATGAAGATGAAATCAGCCTGCACCTTCAGGACACTATCAATGCCGGCGACGGCATCGTCAATCAAGATGCGGCGCGCGTACTGGTGGAGGAAGGCCCGGAGCGCATCCAGGAGTTGATCGACTGGGGCACTCAATTTGACCGCCACGGCACCAAGCTGACCTTCACGCGCGAAGCCGCGCACAGCCGCAGCCGCGTGCTGCACGCGCACGGTGACTCCACCGGCCGCGAGATCGGGCGGGCGCTCCATGCCAAGGCAGCAACACTGAAGCACATCACGCTGACGGAGTTCGAGTTCACCGCCGGACTGCACGTGGAGGACGGCCGGGTCCGCGGCGTGGAGCTGATCTCAGGCAAGGGAGAGCGGCATCTGGCCACCAGCAGCGCGGTGTTGCTGGCCACCGGCGGCGCAGGGCAGGTCTACAGCAACACCACGAATCCCGCTGTGGCCACCGGCGACGGAGTGGCCATGGCCTATCGCGCCGGCGCCGCCATCAGCGACATGGAGTTTGTGCAGTTTCATCCCACCGCGCTTTATCTGAAGAAAGCGCCGCGGTTTCTTCTTTCCGAAGCGCTGCGCGGAGAAGGCGCGGTGCTGCGCAACGCCGAGCTCCACCGCTTCATGTCCAAGTACCACGAGATGGGAGAGCTGGCGCCGCGTGATGTTGTGGCGCGCGCCATCGCCCACGAACTCGAGGTGTGCCGCCTGAAGGAGCCCGTGGTCTATCTGGACATGACTCACCTCAAGGAAGATCACATCAAGACGCGATTTCCGCGGATTTACCAGACTTGTTTGCAGCACAACATCGATATCACGGTAGACCTAGTGCCGATCCGCCCCGCGGCGCACTACTTCATGGGCGGCGTGCGGACCGATCTGCACGGACGATCGAGCCTTCCCGGGCTCTATGCGGCCGGGGAGACCGCCTGCACCGGCGTGCACGGCGCCAACCGCCTGGCCAGCAATTCGCTGCTCGAGGGACTGGTTTTCGGGGCCCGCGCAGGACGCACCATGCGCGAAGAGCCGGCCAGCCATCATGGCAAGACGACGCTTTTATCGTCGTCTCCCGCGGGCGATGCCAGTGTTGATGCGGAGCAGTTCATTCGCGAAGTTCAGGAGCTTACCTGGAACAAGGCCGGTATTGTCCGGTCGCGCCAGGGACTCACGGACGCGGTGCATCATCTCATCTCCATGGCCGAGCGCCTGCCCAGCATCTGCTCGCGGCGAAACTGCGAAGCCCGGAATGTGCACACCACAGCGCTGTTAATCGCCCGCTCGGCATTGGCCCGCCTGGAAAGCCGGGGCGCCCACTACCGCACGGACTATCCGGGGCACGACGAAGCGCGGTTCAAGAAACACTCAATCATCGGCGAAAAAGGCGTAAAGTTCGAATAGCCGCGGAGCCCCTTTGACCTTCGCTCGGACGGACCTACACCAAAGCAATGTGGCATTATCTGCCTCGAGTTGATAGCTTCTGTTCATGCTGTGGCTCTTCAGCGCGATGATCTTCTTCCTCGCCGGTCAGCTTGCTCCGGAGTTGACACCGCAAAAGGCGCCGAAGCCGGCTTTGCCAAAGATCCATGAGAATGCCTGCCCTTTTGAGGGTTGCCAGTTTGGCTCCTGGACTGCGCGCGAGCCGGTTCATGTGTTCACCACCTGGAAAGAGGAGCGCAAGCCTCTCCGGCCAGTCCGGAAAGGGGAGCAGGTGACGGCTTTGACCGGCATCGACATTACTTTCGAACCTGCGGAAATTCTTATAACCGCGCCTATACCGGACTATGGTCTTAAGCCCGGCGACACCGTCTATGGCTACATGAATCTGGGCGAAGGCTTCTTCAACGCCTGGTTCAACGGCTACTGGGTGGAGGACTTCGATGGTTCCGGCGTTCAAGCCCCCAACGGTGAAGGCTGCAGCCGCAAATGCAACGCGAAGCTCATCAAACCGGCTCGTTCCGAGTGGTGGGTGAAGATCAAAACCAAAGATGGAACGGTGGGCTGGACCAAGGAGCCCGATAAATTCGACGGACTGGACGCCCTGGCCCTCCGCAGTAATCCCCTCACCACACCAAACAGCAGTCAGGTCATCAACTGACAAGCGAAGCTGTGTTTGCCGCCAACTTCCTTTACACTTCTCTCCATCAAGGATTTGGCTTTGGAGCAAACGCGCACCAAGAGACCGGAAGACTTCCTGCGGGAAGCCGAGGCCGACCAGGATGATTCCCGGAAGGGATACCTCAAAATCTTTCTGGGCTATGCCTCGGGTGTGGGCAAGACGTTCCGCATGCTCGATGAAGCCCGGCGCCGCAGCGAACGCGGCCAGGACGTAGTCATCGGCGCCATCCAGCCGCGGCTCACGCCGGAGATCCGGGCGCTTCTCCAAAAATTGCCGGTCGTGCCCCTTAAGGGAGATACCGGGGGGTCGGCGATCGACCTTCAGGCTTTGCTGCAACGCGCTCCGCAAGTCTGCTTTATCGACGGCCTGGCCTACGACAATCCGCCCGGATCGGCAAACCCCACCCGCTGGCAAGACGTGAGACAGATGGTCGAGGCCGGGATCAAAGTCGTGACCTCGATCAACATTCAATTCATCGACGAGTTGCGCGAGCAGGTGGAGGCAATCACCGGCAAACACGTCACGCAGACCGTGCCCATCTCGTTTGTACGTAGCGCTGACGAAATCGAGATTGTGGACGCGCCCGCGCTTGACGCCTATGAGCGCGCGCCGGAGGAGCAGCCCGCAGACCAGACGCATCAACGCAAGCTGCTGATGCTGCGCGAAATGACCCTGGTCCTGGCCGCGGATGTGGTGGACCGCCAGCTCACCACGTACCTGGACGCTCATGGCGTGCGCCAGCATTTCAGCACGCAGGAGCGCATTCTGGTTTGCCTTACGTCGGACTCCAACGCCCAGGAAATGATCGAGACCGGACAGACGATCGCGCGGCGCTTCTACGGCGATCTGCTGGTGGTGAACGTCGATCAACCCGAGATTTCGTCGGTAGAGCGCGCGGCCCTGGATGAGAAGTTGAGCCGGGCCAGGGAGTCCGGGGCGCGCGTGGAGATTCTGCAAGGCCGCGATCCCATCGATACGATACTCGATTTTGCGAGGACTCGCAGCATTACGCAGATTTTTGTCGGTCACAGCCGGAGCTCAAGGTTCTGGTCTCGCGTGTTCGGAAGCAAGCTGGACAGGCTGGTCCGTCTATCGCGAGGCATGGATGTACGCATTTTTCCCAACATTCGATGAATACCAAGCGGCGCGGGAAATTGAAGATTTTCATGGGCTATGCCGCCGGTGTCGGCAAGACCTACAAGATGCTGGAGGAGGCGCACGAGCTTCTCTCCGAAGGTATTGACGTGGTCGTCGGCTACTTCGAGCCGCACGGCCGCCAGCACACCATTGCCCGCGCCGAAGGGCTGGAGATCATCCCGCGTAAATCGATCGAATACCGCGGAACCTGCTTCGAGGAGATGGATACCGACCGCATCCTGCGACGGCGACCGCAGATCTGCTTCGTGGATGAGTTTCCGCACAGCAACGTTCCCGGCTCGCCGCGGGCGAAACGCTGGGAGGACGTCATGGTCATCCTGGAAGCGGGAATCGACGTTGAGACCACCATGAATATCCAGCACCTGGAAAGCCTCAACGATCAGATCCGGCACATCACCAACATCACCGTCAGGGAGACGATTCCCGACTGGATTGTGCAGAAGGCCGATGAAGTGGTGATGGTCGATCTTACGCCGCGCGCTCTGTTGCACCGACTGGAACGCGGAGTGGTGTACAAGCCGGAGCAGGCGCAGCGCGCTCTGCAGAATTTCTTTCGCGAGCCGGCACTGGTGGCATTGCGTGAGCTGGCGCTGCGCGAAGCGGCCCACGAAGTCGGGCAGCGGCTGACCGGAAGCGAACCCGAGCCGGCGCGCGCTGATTCCGAGCAGACAGCCGAGGCGCATCCAAGAATTCTGGTCTATCTGAGCGCCGACCCGAAGACAGCAATGGCGATCCGTCGAGCCAAGCGCGTGAGCGACTTTTTGGGCGGTCAGTGCCTGGCGGTGGCAGTGCAGCCGGCCGGCGCGGTCGACAAAGTGGCGGCTTCCGCTCGCGAGGCCCTGGAGAAACACATCGCCTTCGCCCGCAACCTGCAAATCGATAGCCGAATGCTGCAGGGCGAAGCTGCTCCGGTGTTGGTCGATTTTGCCCGCCAAAACCGGATCACACAGATATTTGTGGTCCGGCCGCACAGCCGCGCACGATGGCTAGGGCTGATCTCAGCCGACCCGGTGCAGGAAATCATCGCCCTTGCGAAAGATATTCAGATCGTGATCGTCTCCGACCGCGATCCGGTTGCCCGCAGTTGAGTTGCTCTAATTATCGGGATTAACGCTCTCTAATGCGCCAAATCCAGAACAGGCCTGCTCAGAATCTACGAAAGTGGCATAATCTTTGTGACCCGCCTTCCACATTTGGAAGAAACCGCCACCGCGCCTAGTGCGATCTAAGTATCGATATAGGACAAAACACATTATGCGTAAACTAGGGCTCACGCTCCTTGTCATCATTGTTCTGCTTGTGGCCGCCGCACTGATCGTTCCCCGCTTCATTGACGTTAACCAGTACCACGTCAAGATCCAGAATGAACTCGAGAAGCGGTTGGGACGCCAGGTCTCCCTGGGCGAGATGAACCTGAGATTGTTGCCTCCGTCGTTTCAGGTGGCCAGCGTCGAGATCGGCGAAGACAAAACCTTCACTACCGGCCGGCCATTTGCCCAGGCAGAGAAGCTGGCGGTCAGCGTGAAGCTCTGGCCTTTGCTGCGCAAAGAGGTTGAAGTCAACTCGCTCGAGCTGGTTCACCCGCACATCGAGCTGGTTCGCAATGCGCAAGGCGTCTGGAACTTCGCCACGCTGGGACAACAGCCTAAGTCTGAGCCGGCCACCAAGGCGGCGCCGGCACAGCAGCCCGCGCAGCAGGCGCCGGCTCAAGGCAGTTCAGCCGGCCAGCTCACCCTGGCTAACCTGGACATCACCGATGGCCAGGTGGCGATCACCGATTTGCAAAAGCACCAGTCGCGCGCGGTATACGACCACATTGACCTGAGCGTCCGCGACTTTGCTCCTGACCAGCAGTTCTCCTTGAACGTGGCCGCGCACCTGCCCGGCCAGGGCAAGCAGACGGTCGGCCTGGCGGGCAGGGGCGGCCCGATTCAGCAAGCTGATCTGATGAACACGCCGTTCGATGGCGAGCTCAAACTGGACCAGGTTTCTCTCTCGGGGGCACAGAAGTTTCTCAACTCGCAGGCATTGAATGGAATCGACGCGCAGGTTTCCGGCCAGGCCAAAGTAAAAGCTGTCGGGAGCAAGATCGCTTCCAACGGCACCATTCGCCTGGACGATCCGCTGATTCACGGAACCAAGGTGGGATATCCGATCACGCTCGATTATGACGTGGCCGACGATCTTTCCAGCGATGTAATCCAGATCAACAAGGGAAACCTCAAGCTAGGTTCGACTCCCATCACCATCGCCGGGACAGTCAACTCCAAGCCCAACCCTGCGCAAATCGATCTCAAGCTCACGGCGGCGAATGCATCCATAGCTGAAGCGGCGCGGCTGGCCTCGGCGTTTGGCGTGGCCTTCGGCCAGGGCATGGAAGTCAACGGCCAGGTCAACATGAACATTCAGGCCCGCGGCAGCGCCAGCCAGCCGGAGATGAACGGACAGCTCTCTGCCAGCAACCTCAGCATCAGCGGCAAAGATCTTCCGCAACCGGTCAAGGTGAACAGCATCGACCTGGCGTTGACGCCGGACACCATCCGTTCCAACGATTTCACCGCCAGCGAAGGGTCAACCAACGTTACGGCGAACTTCGCTCTGGCGCATTACACGACGGCGAACAGCACCATCACCGCATCTCTCAAGGCTCCGGGAGCAAGGATCGGGGAGCTCCTGAACATTGGCCAGGCGGCAGGCATCGCGGTGCTGAACGGCATGTCCGGCGATGGGACGCTCACGCTCGACGTTCGCGTGCAGGGGCCAACCAAGAATCCTTCGGCGCTGGCCTTCAGCGGAACGGGAAAGATCCAAAACGCGTCGTTGAAGATGCCGTCGTTGACTAAACCGATCCAGGTACGCAACACCGACCTGAATTTCAGCCAGAATGCGGCCTCGCTGCAAAACATCGCGCTCACCCTGGGCCAGACCAATGCCAGCGGGACAGTGACGCTCAAGAATTTCGCCGCGCCACAAGTACAATTTGCGCTGAAGGCCGATAAGGTTGACGTGGCCGAACTGCAGCAAACTTTTGGGGCCGCTCCCGCGCCGCAGAAGCGCGCGAGCGTGCAGCACGACTTCTGGCAGATTATTCCCCGGGCCGAGGCCCAGTCGGCCGCCGGCAAAGGCAATCAGCCCAGCCTGCTGACCACCATGACCGGCGGAGGAACCGTCGAGATCGGCACCATCCAGTACAACGATCTTCTGCTCACCAACGCCCGCACGAACGTCACGCTGGACCACGGGCTGATCAAGATGAATCCGCTGACTGCGGATCTTTATAACGGCAAAGAAACCGGAAGCGTGCAGATCGATATGCGACCGGCGCAGCCGGTGTACGCGGTGAATCTCAAGACCGACCAGGTCGACGCCAACAAACTCATCTCATCGGTCTCCGACCTCAAGCAGACACTTTACGGAATGCTGACGTCCAACGTGAATGCCACGTTCAGCGCGCCTTCGGCCGACGCCATCGCCCGCGGCCTGAATGGGACGCTGAACCTCAATCTGACCAACGGCAAGCTGATGAATCTGGACTTGCTGCACGAACTGGCGTCGGTGGGGAAGTTTCTTGGCAGCGTGGTGCCGTCCGCGCCCAAGGGATTCACCAACATTGCGCAACTATCCGGGACTTTCGACGTCAAGAACGGAGTGGCGCAAACCAACGACCTGAAGGCCGCAATCGATGGCGGCACCATGGCCGCGACCGGCTTGATCAATCTCGCGGATCAATCGCTCAACCTGCACGTGACCGCGGTTCTGAACAAGTCGCTGAGCCAGCAGGTGGGCGGGAACCAGATCGGCGGGTTCATGAACACCGCGCTGGCCAACAACCAGGGAGAGCTGGTGCTGCCGGTGATCGTGACCGGAACCTTCCAGCACCCGATGGTAACTCCCGACCTGCAGCAGGTGGCGCAGATGAAGCTGAAAAACTTGTTACCGACGTCGAAGAATCCGGGGCAATTCACCAGCGGGATAATCAACCGGTTCCTCGGCGGCGGAAACCAGAACCAGCCCGATAGCGGAAGCGGAAAACAGCAAGGCGGCCTCGGCGGCATTCTGGGGACGCTAGGCGGGCAGCAACAGCCGGCGCAACCGCAGCCCAGCCAGCCGGCTTCGGCACCCGGCGCGCCAGCTTCGGGCGCCAACCAGAATCAACAGCAGCCGGCCGCTCAGAGCCCCTTGGGGAATATCCTGAACCAGGTGATGGGGAAAAAGACTCCCCAGCCTTCGCCCAGCCCGCAACAGCAAAATCCTCCGAAGTGAGGTCAAGCAGGATTACTGCAGCGCGTGATTGACCTTGTCATCCCGGCGAATATGACTCGCCGGGGTGATTCATCAAAAAGTAACAGTCCCTTCACAGATTTTAAAAATGGCGCTGCTATCACTAGCAAGGCGGCGCGATGCTCGTCTGCGTCACCGGAATCGACCTGACACGCGCTTCCAGCCCACGCCGCCAATCTTGCCAGGAGGCAGTGAATGCTACAGAACCTACGTGTGCGTATGCTCGCTTTATTCGCTCTGTTGATCTCTTTGGGATTCGTGAACGCCGGCGCGCAGGAAGTCAAGACGGTGTTTGTCATCGCCATGGAAAACCACAACTGGACTCAGCCTGCCAACCAGTTCTCTGGTCCTATCCAGCAGATTTTTCAGAACCCGAACGCGCCGTTCATTAACAGCCTGGTGAATGGCACGGCGACGGCCACGATCAATGGCCACCAGGTCAACATCAGCCAGCAGGTAGCTTATGCCGCGAACTACCACAACGTTCTGGCTACAGCCAGCGGGAGCAATCCCCACATTCATCCGTCTGAGCCCAACTATCTCTGGGCGGAAGCGGGAACGAATTTTGGCGTGTTCAACGACTCCGATCCTTTCTCTCCCCAGGCGAACACCGGAGCGATCCAGAACCAGGACAACCAGTTGCATCTCACGCGCCTGCTGGATCACGCAGGAGTAAGCTGGAAGTCATATCAGGAAGACATCGACCTGGTCCCAGACGGTGCGTCCTTCGACAACATTGTTCGGCCGCAAAATCAGTGGACGGTTCCGATCAAGAGCTTCTCCGGAAACTTTGTGATCGGTACCAACCAGTTCAACGGCTCCACACAGTTCAACTACGCCGTCAAGCACAACCCCATGGCGTTCTTCACCGACAGCAACGGCGGCAATGACACTACGACAGCCAATCCGTTGTCCCATCAGTATGCTCCGCTGCAGCAATTGTTCGTCGACCTGGCCAACAACACAGTGGCGCGATACAACTGGATCACGCCCAACCAGTTCAACGATCAGCACACGGCGCTCGCGAATGGGTTCATGGGTCAGACCGGCGACGCAGCCAACATCCTGCAGGGCGACAACTTCCTGCAGCAGATCATCCCCGTGATCATGGCGTCGCAAGCCTACAGGGACCGCGGCGCGATCATCATCTGGTGGGACGAGTCCGAGCGGGACGGTGTTTCCGGCGACAATCCGGATGACTTGACCCACACGGTTGGCGAAATCGTGATTTCTCCGCTGGCACACCCCAACGAGGGCGGAATGCCCTTTGCCAGTAATGTCTTTCTCACTCATTCCTCCGATGTGCGCACGATGCAGGAAATTTTCCACGCGACGAAACCGCTTTTCCTGGGCGACGCGGTACGCGTGGAGGACCTTTCCAGCCTGTTCCGGGAAGGCGCCATCACAGGCGATGATGATAACGAACAGTAAGGTCAGAAACTAAGAGCCGGTCCAATGCCTGGCTTAAATAACAGGCGGAGATCATTCGATCATTCGATCATTGATCTCCGCGCTATTTTTTGCGTCGTTTCCGGGGCTCAAGGAACCAAGGTAACCTCGCCCCAGCCGGCAAACCTTCCTACAATCAGGTGATGGGACAATACCTGGAGGCCTTGCGGGAATGGATGCACGCCGACGAAGACTGGCAGCCGCTGCCACGCTGGGCGATTGCCGCATGGAGCGTCTTCTTCCTTCTTTTTCTTGTCTACTCGTTCAGCAAGCACGGCGGTTTCCTCTTCATCGATTCGGCGAACCTCGTGGTCCACGAGGGCGGACACCTGCTCTTCGGATGGTTCGGAAGAACGCTGGGACTATGGGGTGGAACGATTCTGCAATGGCTGGTTCCCCTGCTGTTAGCAGCAACGTTCTACCGCCAGCGTCAACCTGCGGGCTTCGTCTTCTGCCTTTTCTTCTTCTTCGAGAACTGGCTTTACACCGCGACCTACATGGCCGACGCTCGCGCCATGGCCCTGCCGCTGGTAACCACAGGCGATCCCGACCTCGTGGAGCACGACTGGAATACGATCTTCACCACCCTGGGGCTTTTGCGCTACGACACCGCGATCGCGACAGCCGTGCGCCTGGGAGGATGGGCGGGAATGATCGGCTCGGTCGTGTGGCTGGTCCTGAGGGGCAGAAACTCCAAGACGCAGGTTGAGCTAGGCCAGCCTCGCATCATGCTCAATGTGAACAAGCCATCCGGCCAGTAACCATCCCTCAAACAGATTTCCCGGTTACATTCCACAAAAGTGAAACGTTCCATGCTGTTTCGCGCACTACTGAACAAGCGGCAGCGAGTGCGGCCACACATCCGTGCCGCCAAGCGCGCCCATTTTTCGCTCGCCAAGCCTGCAGATTGAAGGTCGGCCGTTCGGCGAAGCGCTCGGAGGGTGAAGATATGTTAGACACCGAACTCAAGGAACAACTTGCGAAGCGTGCAGCCAGGCCCCATGGAAAAGGCAACCGCAACCGGCCGGCGCAGGGCGCAGCAGAGAGCACAATTCCGGAGGACCTCTTTCTGAAGGCAGCGCGACAGCGACGCAAACTCTTGCGCTCGCAACGAGGCAATGGCCCCGGTCCGTTACCTCCGGCTCCGCCGGGAGCGCTTAACTGGACGCCGCTGGGGCCATCGTCGCAAGCCTTCAGCTACGCCACAGGAAGTCCGCCGGTCAGCGGGCGCGTGAACGGAATCGCGGTAGGGCCGAGCGGGACACGAGTGTACGCCGGGGCCGCCGACGGCGGCGTGTGGTTCAGCGGCGACAGCGGCGTCACCTGGACTCCGCTCGAAGACCAGGAAGTTTCGCCCAGCTACACCAGCGGATTGGACGCCGACGCGTTGTCTGTGGGCAGCATCGCGGTCCAGTTCGGGGCATCGGCTGCCACGGACATCATCTACGACGCGACCGGCGAGGCGTACCGCGGGATAGGAATTAAAGTCTCGACGCAAGGTGGGGCCCTGGGAACCTGGACGCTGGAGGCCACCAACCTTGCTGGTACCGCGGCTTCCAAGATCGTGATTGATCCGGATAACCCTGCCAAAGCGTTTGCTGCGAACAGCGCGGGGCTATGGCAACGCCCCAGCAACAATTTCACCACCTGGCTTCCGCCGGCGAACACCGCGGTTTTTACAGGCCTCTACGGGGCGTGCGATCTGGTGATTGCGGGAAGCACCGCCACTAACAACAAGAAGTACTATGCGGCGTTTGAAAATGACCGCATCTATGTCAGCACCGACTTCAACACCTGGAGCGTGGTGCCGGGCTTCCCTGCTCTCAATGGCAGCAACTCCTTCGCCATTCGCCTGGCAGCTTCCGAGAGCGATCCCAACACGGTTTATGCACTGGTGGATGACGGTCGACTATTCCGGCTGGTAGCGGGAACATTTCAGCTGGTTCCGGGAATGCCTATGGCGGCGCTCTTCCCGGGTGGTCAGGGAATTGGCGACAGCTTTGTGGCTGTCGACCCCAGCAATCCCAGCACGGTTTACCTCGGCGGCGATCGCACCAACGGCGTGGAGGCGGCGCTGTTCAAAGGAACACTCACCGGCGGCCCGGGCACTTATGCCTTTCCGTTCAACGCAGCCAACACCAACAATCCCGCCAACGATCCCACGTGGATCGGCCTGGGCGTGCATGCGGACATGCACAGCTTTGCCTTTGCCTGGAATGCCGGCCAGACGGCGCACGACCCCAGCAACGTCTGGGTAGGTTGCGACGGCGGCATCTGGAATTCGACCGGCAGCGGCGCCAAGGGAACGTTTGTTTCCCGCAACACCGGCCTGGCTACGCTGCTGTTGCATCACTTCGCGCAGCGTCCGGACATGGATTCCGTGATATTCGGCGGTGGTATGGACAATGGTACGTTCCGCTTATGGTCAGAGCAGGCGGGGCGCCAGGTACAGGGCGGGGACGGCGGAGGAGTGGCCATTGATCCCAACAATCCGTACCAGGTGATGTGCTACGAAAATGGAGCGCTAATCCGCAGCACTGACGGCGGCGTGAACAACTGGTCAAACGCAAACTTTCCGCCCCAGGGCAACAACCAGGAATACAAGAGCGCGGAGTGCCCCATCGCGACCACTCCGCCGGGAAAGGGAGCGACGATTTGCTGCTATGGCACGAATCGCCTGTGGATGACCCCCGACTGGGGCAACAACTGGGTAACGCTGCCCACCAACACCAATCCCTACGCTGGCCCGCCGAATCTTGCGCAGGATGCGCTGGACGGTCCGGTGTACTGGATCGCGGTGGCGTCTCCGGCGCTTATTTTTGTGGCGACCCTGAAGACTGTTTATCGCTACGATCTGTCAGCCGGCAACTGGAGCAAGACGACCATTTCGATGGCGGGACTGCCAGCGAACTATCAGAACTGGGCGATGGCCGTGGATCAGGCGGCGGCGGGCAGCCTCTACCTGGTGCTGCAGGACCACGGCTACGATCACGTCTGGTACAACTCCGGCACGGGCAACGGCAATCCGGGCGCAGGCTGGGTGACGGCGGGGCTGTCGAAGAACACGCTGGACGTTCCGGTGTGGTGCGTAGCGGTGGACCCGGCGAATCCTGCCAACCCCAGCGCGGCCATGCCGCAATATCTCTACATCGGCAGCGACGTGGGAGTGTGGAAGGGCACGCGGACGGCGGCCAACACCTGGAGCTGGTCGATCTTCTCGGCCGGGCTGCCGGAGGCCACCGTGCAGGACCTGGGGATCCATGCGCAGGCCAGGCTTCTGCGCGCAGCGCTGTGGGGACGCGGTGTCTGGGAGATTCCCATCGACGCAGCCAGCACGGCTAACCCGGACATATATCTGCGCGTGAATTACGCCGATGGCGGCCGGCGCCAGGCGTGGGTGGATGGATCGCCCGATCCCACTTCGATCGGCTATAACGTCTATCACTGGATGAGCTGCGACATCAAGGTCTACCGCAGCTCGCTGGGGCCGCCACAATTCATCGGACTGCCTGGCTATGTTGACTTCGCGTTCAACATCGGCGACTGGATTGATTCGACCGCGCACGTTGAGACGGCCGACCAGTCAGGCATGGACCGCATCTTCGTGGAGATCCACAATCGCGGCTACACTCCCTTGGCCGCAAATTCGGTGCGCGTGTGCCTGCTGCTCACCACGGTAGCGGGCGCGGTGCCGCTGCTGCCTGCGGGCTACGCCAACAGCATCAACACCGGCGATATCTCCAACTGGGTGCAGGGCACACCGTGGGTATTTGCCGACCCAACCAAGTACAAGTTCAATGCTGGATCGCTGGACGTGCGCACGCCGCAGGTGGTGGAGTTCGACGTGGATTTCTCGCAACTGGGATTGCCGCCGGGGGACCACGTATGCGCTGCTGCGTTCATCACTACCGTCAACGGACAGGATCAGCTCTCGAGTCCCGGCAATACCAACCTTGATCAGCTGGTCATGCAGGACAAGCACGTAGCCCAGCGCAACCTGCACCTGGTGGCGTCGGGAGTAAAGCCGCTTGCGCCACCGCACCGTTATCCTTACTTCCAGCCGCCGGTCAGCTTTCTGATGGACTTCAACAACGTCGAACGCGAGGAGGTCGTGACCGATTTGGTGTTCCAGCAGACGCAGTTCCCTGGACACTTGTCGTTCATGCTTCCCAAGCTACCGTTCCAGGGAGGCAAGCCGGCGCTGCAGGGGATTGACTTGATCCAGCGGAACCGTCTCGAAACCGCAATCAGCGACCACCTGGCTGACTGGCTGGGCGACGTAGGCGAGGCGCTGGAGCAGGCAGGTGAACGGCTGGAGGCAGCCGCGGCCCGGATGGCGCGGGAAACACGCCCTTCGGAGATTGAGGAAACGCGCAGGAAAAGGATGGCACATCTGGATCACAGCCGCGTCTACGTCGCCAAGCCGGCATCGGTTGCGACCATCGGTGGTCTGCGTTTAGCGCCGGGAGCGCGGATCACCGCAGCCGTGACGGTTCAGGCTCCGCCGGACGCGAAACCGGGAGACCGCTTCCGCTTCGACATCATCCAGAAGTCAGGAGGAAAAATCCTGGGCGGCAGCACGTATGTGTTCGCGGTGACGAAGCCGCGCAAATAGAACCGGCACATAAATCAGGCAAGATCTGATCTGGCCAGCTACGGATGCGGAGAACTTACCCCGCGATCACTGTGTGTGGATGGCCGCCACTTTGCCGCGCAGCACATATTTCTGGATCTTGCCGGTCGCGGTTTTCGGTAGCTCGTTCACAAACATGAAGACGTGCGGCACCTTGAAGTGCGCCATCTTTTCGCGCGCGAAGTCGCGCAGCTCGTCTTCGGTGACGGCAGCGCCGGCTTTGAGGACCACAAACGCCCGCGGGGCTTCGCCCCAGCGCTCGTGGGGGAAGCCGACCACGGCGACTTCCTGGATCGCGGGATGGCGCAGCAGGATACCTTCGACTTCAACCGAGGAAATGTTTTCTCCGCCGCTGATGATGACGTCCTTGAGGCGGTCGCGCACCTCGATGTAGCCATCGGGATGAACCACGGCGGCGTCGCCGGTGAAGAACCAACCGTCGCGAATCACTTTGGCGGTGGCTTCCGGATCCTTGTAGTAGCCCTTCATGATGGCGTTGCCGGAGGCAGCGATCTCGCCCAGGGTAGCGCCATCGTGCGGGACCTCGCGACCGTCTTCGCTGAAGACGCGCAGGTCGCCGGATGTGATGAGCTCGACGCCCTGGCGAGCCTTCACGACACAGCGCTCGCGCAGAGAAAGAGCGGCGTGTTCGGGGCGCGGCTCGCAGACGGAGATGAACGGCGAAGTCTCGGTCAGGCCGTAGACATGGGTCAGCGTCCAGCCGAACTCGCTCTCAATGCGTTCGATGGTCGCGGCCGCGGGCGGAGCGCCGGCGGTGATCACGCGAATTCCCTTGCGCACGCCGCGGCGCATCTCGTCCGGCGCGTTGGCGAGAAAGATCAGCACGGTGGGCGCGGCGCACATGCAGGTGATCTGCTCGCTGTTGATCTTCTCGAACGCGGTCCTGGCTTCGACACGCGGCAGACAGACATGAGTTCCCCCGGCAGCGGTCACCGTCCAGACGAAGGTCCAGCCGTTGGCGTGGAACATGGGGAGCGTCCACAGGTAGCGGTCGGCAGGCGTCATGTGGAAGTGGACCAGCGTACCGACAACATTAATATAGGCGTTGCGGTGAGTGATCATCACACCCTTGGGACGCGAAGTGGTGCCGCTGGTGTAATTGATGGTGGCCATGTCGGTTTCGTGAATGATGGGGCGGGTGAAGGTCGCGGGCGAGGCGGCCAGAATTGATTCGTAATCGAGCCAGCCGTCACGAGCGCCGTCGAGCGCAACATAATGTTCCACCTCAGGCAGTTGCCCGCGGATGCTGTCCACGGCGGCGAGATAGTCAGAGTGAGCGCACACCACGCGCGAGCCGCTGTGCTGAATGAGGTAGGCAAAGTCGTCGGGAGTCAGGCGGAAGTTGACGGGGACGAGCGTGGCCCCGATCTGCAGCACGGAGTAAAACGACTCCAATTGGCCGTGCACGTTGGGGGCGATGTAGGCAACGCGGTCGCCGGGCGCGACTCCCAGCTTCTGCAGCGCGGCCGACCAGCGGTCGCAGCGCTCGAAGAATTGCTCGTAGGTGTAGCGCGAATCGCCGTCGATCACGGCTTCGCGATTCGGATACAGCCGCCGCGCGCGGCGAGCGAATTCAAGCGGAGTCAAAGCGGTTTCCATGAGCCCTCTCCTACCGGACGCGGCCTGATAACAGTCGTTGCTGACAGCGCCGGCCACAACTCAGCACATGCCGGATCGGAACCGAAAGGATCGAAGATCAAGGTCTGGGCGGGAATTATAGCCTTCCTGTACGCCATTGCGGCTGAATTCAACACTTTGGCAACCCAGATCTTCGGCCGCACCAGGGTAACCAGCGGTTAGCTTGCCTGTCTGCCGTCGACATGGGAGAATCGCGTTCATCGGCTTCCCAAAAACAATCCCTCAGAGGGTGCAAACATGTGCCACAGGATCTTGCGCGCCACGCTCCTGCTCTGCCTGGCGGTTTCACTTAGCGGACAAACGGGCGAATGGAAGAAATATAAGAACGTCGAGGGCAACCTGGCTGTTCTCTTTCCTTCAGATCCGCAGGACAGCATTAATAAGAATGACAGCGGCATCCAGTCGCACAACCTGATGGTGCAGACGCAGGCAGGCGTGTACCTGGTGGTGTACACCAGCATGGTCGGGGAACAGCCGGTGAACGACGCAACTTTCCAGGTCTTCAAGACCGCGGCTTTCGCAGAGTTGCCCAAATGCGTGGCGGACGCGGAGACAGCTGCGAATCCGGCCATCCAGGGATTCATTGGCCACAGTTACCGGCTGAACTGCGAAATGCCCAACACAAAGATTGCAGTGGAGGGCAATCTCTACTGGGGCAAGCATTACGCCTACGCCGTTTTGGTGATGTATGCGATTCCCGGCGCGCGTCCCGATGGAGCCGCTAAATTCATGGAGTCGTTTTCGGTGATCGACGAGAAAAAAATCCCGGGACAGTAAGCGGTCTGACATCTCTTCCGGATAGTTTCCATATTTATGGCATTCATGGGATAATGACGTCATGAAAGAGCAATCCGTTCGCACCACGATTGATATCCCGACACCTGTGTATCGCAGGTTGAAAGAGCAGGCTGCCGCCCGTGGCGCTTCTGTCCGTCAATTGGTTCTTGCGGGCGTGCAAGCGATTTTGTTGCACCCACGGCGCCCCCGCCCCAAACGTGTGCGGTTTCCACTCATCGTCTCCAAGGGCCCCAAAGTAAGACTTACAAACAAGCAGATCTATGAACACGTTGAATTTCCTTGATGCCAACGTGTGGCTGGCCCTGTTGTGGGGCAGGCATGTCCATTCCGAAAAGGCAACGTCATGGTTCGAACGGTCAGCCCAGGAGCAGTTTATTTTCTGCCGCTTCACCCAGATTGCGGTTCTCCGGCTTCTCACAACCGAGAAGATCATGGGCAAGGATACAAAAACCATGTCCGAGGCATGGAATCTCTGGGACCGCGTTTGGGCCGATGATCGGGTTCTGTTCCTCCCTGAGCCGGACGATATTGAAAAGGATTTTCGCGCACGCTCGCGGCTGTCGACCCGGTCGCCTAGAGTGTGGGCTGACGCTTACCTTCTATCCTTTGCGTCCGTTGCCGGCCTGAAACTTGTCACCTTCGACAAGGCGCTCGGATCGCAAGCCGAAAACGTGTTGGTAATTACTTAACTGTCCTCTCCTCTCACAAGACTCCGGGGCCGTTTCCGGCCCCGGAGTGATTCACAACGCGAAGTACGTTATTGGACGTTAAGCGCCACGTCATCGATCACAAACGACGTTTGCAGGCTCACGTCCTCGCTGCCCAGGAAACGGATCTTTACCGTCTGCCCCTTGAAGCTGCTCATGTCAAACGAGTGCTGCTGGTAGCCGGCGGCATGGTTGAGGTTGGAGAACGTGCCCAGCGTCGCCAGCACGGTGTTTGCAGTGTTGAGCACCTGAATCTGCAGGGTGTCAAACGCCGTGGTGGTGGTGGTCTCCGCGGTGTCGATGTGCAGCCAGAAGCTCAACGTCGCGGTAGTGATGGTGGACGGGATACTCACCTGCTGGGTGGCGGTATCGGTGTGAGTGGTGCCGTAGCCATCGAGCCATGCGTCCCACGATCCGCTGTGCGGCGGCTCGGCCGACGAGTTGTTGATGACTCCGGCAGTCAGCGTCCAGGGCGCGGTGTTGGTTCCGTTCTCAAAGCCGGGATTGCCGATAAGCTGCTGCGCCGCGGCCGAGCTGATGGACAGCGAGATGGTGGTGGTGTGCGTCAGCGAGCCGGAGACGCCGGTCACAGTGATAGTAGTGGTCCCCACAGTCGCGGTGCTCGAGGCGGTGAAGGTCAGCGAGCTGGTGGAGGTCGTCGGGTTGGTGCCGAACGACGCGGTTACGCCGCTGGGCAGCGCAGAAGTCGAGAGCGTCACCGCTCCGGTGAAGCCGCCGGAATCGGTCACGGTGACGGTGCTGCTGCCGCTGGTTCCCTGCTTCACCGTCAGGCTGGAGGGCGAGGCGGAGAGCGAGAAGTTGGGCGTGGCCACGGCGTTCACGGTGAGCGAGATGGTGGTGGTATGGGTCAGCGAGCCGGAGACGCCGGTGATGGTTACGGTGGAAGTCCCGGTGGTCGCCGTGGAGCTGGCGGTGAAGGCCACCGAGCTGGTCGACGTGGTGGGATTCGTCCCGAAGGTCGCGGTCACGCCCGAAGGCAGCGCGGAAGTCGAGAGCGTTACCGCTCCGGTGAAGCCGCCGGAATCCGTGACGGTGACGGTGCTGCTGGCGCTCGAACCCTGGGTAACGGTCACGCTCGAGGGTGATGCCGACAGCGAGAAGTTGGGCGAAGCCTGCGCTGGAGGCAGCACGCAATTGTTGGCTGAGTTGGAGAACTCGAGCTGGATGACATACGTGGTGCCGTTGGCGGTATAGGAACCCTGCTGGCCGTTGCAGATGTCGCCGATCTCGCCGTTGTTCATGTCATACCAGGCCAGCGGCGGAGCAAACGTGGTGGCGATGCCGACATCGGCGTCGGTAATGGCTTCCGTCAATTCGTGGCTGGTCACGGAGGTGTAGTTGCCGAACACGCTCGAGGTCCCGCATCCGCTAGAGCAGCCGCTGCCGGCCTGCATGTCGGGCAACACGCCGTAAAGCAGGTTCTTGGAGTTGAGCGTGCTCGAGGTGGTGCCGTGATAAGCGCAGAAGCCGCCGGCCACGCAGCTGGAGCTTCCGCCCTGGGTGATGGTCTTCCCCGGCGGGAAGTAGATCATGTACAAGGTGTTGACGTTGCCCGCGGCATCAAGCACCGGCGCGGGAAGGTGTCCGGCATTGATCTGGGCCAGCAGTTCCGCCTGGATGTTGGAATCGTCAATGGTGGAGCCGTTGTTGGCGGCCGAAGGGACAATCTGAAACAGGCCGTCAAAGGTCCCATTCCCCATGACCTGATTCGTGCCGCCGGAGATGTTGGTGTTGTACTGGGTCAACAGGGTGATGTATCCGCTGCTGCTGCCCAGGATATCGCTGAAGAAGTTGCCCATGCTGGGCGTGGAGTTTCCCGCGACTTGCGCGTTGTAAGAGCCGCTGCCGTAGAGCACCTGCACCACGTGGGTGCTGGTGATGATCGGTCCGCCGAAATAAGAAAGATGCGCGCCGGCCGGCGCCGCCTGCCCGATCGGTCCATGAGCATCGCGCCACAGGACCCCGTGCTGCGTGGGATGTGAAGGATGCGGGTGAGCTGCCTGGTCGGGTGAAACCTGGGCGCTGGTGGCCTCGGGGTTAGCCGCCGCATCCTGCGCCACGACGGGCAAGACTGCGATGGTCAGAAACAAGCACAGCAACAACGCGGGCACGCGCAAGAATCGGGACATTTTAGCTCCTTACGTATTCAAATGGAATTTCTCGCCTGCTTTTCTGCGGCAGGCACTTTCGCCTGAATGGAAAAAGCTGCATGAAGACGATTGTTGTATTCACAATGTCCGAGCAAAGGCAACATCGCGCGTGGATCTCTTTGTACGTCGAGCAGAACGTACCGGGTTTGTTTTCTTGTCAGCGGTTGATCGAGCAAAAAACTTGGGGACTAAAGCAAAGTAGCTTGCGGATTCCCTACCATCCGAAATCGACTGCGCTAGATGGTACTCGAACAGCAGAGACTCTGGAATTGTATTTTGCTTGCTCAGCAGAAATTGCTATTTTTTCCCAGAATGGGAATTCAGTTTTAGAAATTCTAACTTTGCGTTGCGACGCGAAACGCTCGTACTTGAGCCGGCAACGTTCGCGACCAGATACGAAAATTTTATCTTCGACCCGCCTTTAGTTGCGTGGTATGCTTCGCGGCACAATCTCACCGCAACAAAAAGCTGAAGAGAGGTTCCCATGAAGACCAGGGTCCTCGCGCTATCTGTCTTGCTTGTGTTCTTTGCGCCCGCGGTCCACGGCGGGAAAGCGACAAGCTGCCCGTACACGACTTTGGGCTCGTGCCCGCAGATCGGGTGTGCCAAGCCCAACACGCCTCTGGCAGCGACCAACACGTTAAAGCGAACCACCGCTATCAACGGCAGTCCCGCGGCGATCGGCTTCCCCGATCTCCAGACCCTGCAGAACGACGTTGACAGCCAATTTCCCGTTACGGTTCAGGGCACAAGCATCAGCAGCCCGCGGAACATGACGGGAGCTGCGCGCAAAATCATTCTGTCCGGCTTGAAGACAAAATCGGGCAAGTTCAGCGAAGGCGATTACGTGGAGCTGTCGGGCTTCATCGCATCCACGAAATTGCCGCCGCATCCCAACACCGGAGAGTCGGTGAACTGCGGACTCAAGGACCCGCCGAGCAACGACTTTCATATCAACATCACGCCCACCAAAAACAGCGAAGAGGGCAAAGGCGTAGTGGTGGAGATGATTCCTCAAGATCCGCACCGCAAAGCCGGCTGGGACCTGAACAAGCTGGTCGCCATCCAGCAGAAGCAGTTGCCGGTGAAGATCCGCGGCCGGCTGTTTTTTGACAATGAACATGTGCCGAACCCGGACGGAACCGTGGGCAGCAACCCGCGGCGATTCTCCGTCTTCGAAATCCACCCGCTGGAGACCTTCCTGGTATGCCCTTCAGGAAGCTGTTCTCAGGCTTCGGACTGGAAACCCCTGGAGACCTGGGTCCCCTGAAATCAAAAGCAAGAAGGAGCCACAACAATGAAAGCGCAACGTTGGCTATGGGTGTCACTCCTGATCGGTTGCTCAGTCGCGGCGCAGGCGCAGCGGGCGGACGGGATCTACAGCATTAAGTGCATGGTGCAGATGGTCGACGCGCCGGACGGGACCAGGAAAGCAGATTGCACGAACCATCCACGGGAAAATGGGGTGATCGGCATCAAGGGCAAGATTGCCTTTGATGTGGTGACGACCCATGAACTCATGGACCAGGAGGGCGCCCCGGAGGTGACCGACCTGATCCTGTTCATCGACGGCCAGGCGCTGCCGGGAACGTATCCGGTGGTGGAATCGACCACCACCGAGAAGCTGCCCCCGGGCTCAGGCATCATCGAGGAGGGCGGCCAGGAGCCGGATTCGGTGGTGACCTATCGCGTGACGTTTACCATCAATCGCGACCTGACCAGCGATAAGGGCCGAGAGAACTGGACGAAATTGCTGAGCGGACTGGGAAAGAACCGGAAGCTGGTCGCGGTGAGCCTGGGACTGATCAATGGACCGCCGCTGCCTTCCACGTATAAGGCGGAATTCGTTCGCATCAAGGCTAAGGGCCTGATCGTATTCCTCGTGGTTGCAGTGGTGCTGGCAATCGGATTTCTAGGAATTGCCGCGCGCAGCGGAGCGCTGCGCGATAAAGAGCCTTCGCCGCCGGGCGCGGCAGCCATCGCTCCCACGGCGCGCGCTTACAGCCTGTCGCGCACGCAGATTGCGCTCTGGACGCTTTTGGTGGTGTACGCCTATCTCTTTATCTGGTTCATCACCGGCGAATACAACACGGTGATACCGGGCACGATCCTGGCGATCCTGGGTATTTCGGCAGGCACCTACGGTACCGCCGCCGCCATCGACAAGCAGAAAGTAGCCGACCAGCACACGACAGTCGCACGCTCCGAGAGCCTTACCAGCGATCTTTTTGTCGGCGCCGACGGTGCCGACCTGCACCGGGTGCAGTTTGGGCTGTGGAGCGTAGTGCTGATGATCGTATTCGTAGTTACCGTGTATCGAACGCTGGCTATGCCGGCTTTCGATAACAGCCTGCTCGGCCTGATGGGCATCAGTTCGGCCGCGTACGCGGGAATGAAGATTCCGGAAAAGAAACAGTAAGGACAATCGGGTGATCCGGTGATCCGGTGATCCGGTGATCCGGTGAAGTAAAAACTGTTTGATCCGCGAATTTCAACGCGAACTCGATGGCTCCATTTCCTCGATGCCTCGGCACCCTCCGTGATTAAACGTTTTTGCGTGGCTGAGAGCTGGCTGCTGGGTCCAGAATGCTGGCCAGAAGGCGCGGGTGAATGTTGCCGCCGGTAAGCACCGTGGCCAGGCGGTCCCCGGCAATCTTGTGCACGGCGATGGCGGCCAGGCCGGCGGCGCCGGAAGGCTCCAGGATCAGGCCTAGAGTGGAAGCGGCCAACTTCATGGCGTCGATGAGCGCCCGGTCGTCGACGAGCACCATGTCGTCGACCAGCTTTCTGATTCGCGCCACGGACTTGGCGATGGGTGTGCGCGTGGCAATGCCGTCGGCAATGGTGTCGGTGGATGGCGCGGTGATGACCCGGCCTTGCCGCCAGCTTTCCAGCATCGCCGGAGAGCCGGTGGGGCATACGCCGACGATCCTGGCCGCGGCGAATGCTCTTTGATCCATGCGGCCATGCCGGTGATCAGGGCGCCGTCGCCCAGGGGTATGACAACCGCGTCGAACTCGCCGGCTTTGAGCAGCTCGATGGAGATGGTCCCGGCGCCCTCGCTGATGCCGTCGTCTTCGCCATCTTCAATGAAGACACATTCCGCGCGCTGGGCAGCGTGGCGGCGGGCGTGCTCTTTGGCGTCTTCAAAGTCCTTGCCGGCGGTGATCACGGTAGCGCCCAGCGATCGCATTCTGGCCACCTTGGCCGGGTTGGCGTCATGCGCGACAAAGACTTCAACGGCGATGCCGCGCCTGCGCCCGGAATAGGCCATGGCCTGGCCGAAGTTTCCCGCCGAGGCGCAGACGATCTTCTGTTTCGGGTTGAGCGAATGAGCGAAGAAATCAGAGCCTCGGCCTTTGAAGCTGCGAATGGGGTTCAGCGTTTCCACCTTTACCAGAACGCGATGGCCAAGCGCGGCGGAGAGGGTGTCGTCGACGAATTGCGGGGTGTTGAGGAAGACGGGATCGATCAGGGAGGCGGCGCGTTCGATGTTGGCCAGGTTGAGATCGGTGGCGGTCATGGTGGTCTCATGAAGTATACCGGGGGTGAGTCAAGACAAATCCACCAAAGAGGCACAGAGGCACGGAGAGAATTTGCAGATGAAAAACAATTCGCGCGGTTCAGGAGCTTGCAGGAATAAAACACCTTTGAACGAGATCAATTAAAAGGACGCTCATCGCCGCAGTTCGTTGTGGCTCATAGACCCAGGGCCTGGACTTGCTCCTCGGTTTCGTAGCCGAGCCAGTGCGCAACCTCATGCCAGACCACCCGTTTCACTTCGGCCCGCAAGTCTCCTTTGGAAGAGCGCAGAATGGGGCCGCGAAAAACAAATATAAGGTCAGGGGCATACTTCACCTGGGCGTATGAGCGTTTCGTCCTGAAGGTGCCGCTGTAGAGTCCTAGTAACTCAGTTCCACTGCGCCATTTCTCTCTGGTCGATATGTCCGCCAATACCTCGGCAGGAGGCTCGTCAACAACTTGAATGCCGGGGAAATCCGGCAGGTCCCGGACCTTCCTGGGCAGGGTGCTGTAGGCCCACTCGACAATCTCCTCAAAGCTCTTGGGATCTGTGGCGTCAGCCATGAGGCCAACTTTACCACCGGCAGGAAAGGGGACGGCCTGAACTGCGTCTTCAGAATGTGAAAACGTACAGGGCGGTGGACGGTTCAGCTCGCAAGGTCCTATGGTTCACTAGAATTGTGCAGTTCAGCGGTCGCCTTTTCTGTTTAGCCCCAGTTCTGTTTAGCCCCTGCGGTTCCTGATCGACAGTTGAGGTGACGCTCATCACAGCCATGTGTGGGAAAGTGGCGGGAAAATATAAGAGTAGATATAGGAAGTTACGTCTGCGCATTTCGGATCCTTGAGAGGGGCCAATCATGACATTCGCGGCAGCAACGAAGGAACTCAGGCAATTCGATCCCAAGACATTTCTCACGGTCATCAACGGCGGCCGGAAGGTAGTAACTTTTTCCAAGCGGCAGACGATCTTCCTTCAGGGCGACCCGTCCGACGCTGTCTTTTATATACAGAAAGGAAAGGTACAGCTTACCGTCCTGTCGACGGCCGGGAAAGAAGCCACGATAGGCATTCTGAAGGAAGGCGATTTCTTTGGAGAAGCCTGCCTTACCGGGCAACCTTTGCGCCTGTGCTCAGCAACCGCGCTGACGGATTGCGCTGTGATGCGAATCGCAAAGACGACCATGATGGAAGTACTTCACGAGGAACACGCCTTGTCCGATATATTCGTGGCATATTTGTTGACCCGGAACATCCGATACGAAGCCGATTTGGTTGATCAGCTTTTCAATTCCAGTGAGAAAAGACTGGCCCGGCTGTTGCTAATGCTGGCCCACTTCGGCAAGGAAGGCGTGCCCGAGACTGTAATCCCCAAGATCAGTCAGGAAACGCTCGCCCAGATGATAGGCACGACCCGGGCGCGGGTCAATTTTTTTATGAATAGATTCAGGAAGCTAGGCTTCATCGACTATGACGGCGGGAATGCGTTGCAAGTTCATAGTTCACTTCTAAATGTCGTTCTCAACGACTAAGTCCTGCTCCATGTTCTGCGAGAAGAGGTTTGCGCGGGTTTTGCGGGAATGGGAGGTAGTGGTACAGTCTGACTCCTAGCCCCTCTCGCTTTGGCAACCGGAATGTGCAATCATCGGTTCATGCCAATTAAGAAAAAAGTCAGATATCAAAAAGCTGCGACTCAGCGCGTCAGAGCTGCCGCGTTGAAAGCCAATGCTGCCAAGCCCCCAAGAAGACGACCCGCCGGGAAGACGTGAACCAAGCCGCTGCGCGGATCGTCAGAGAAGCTACCGTGAATTAGGATTACGCGCCGCTCGCGTTGCGTTATAGCCAGCGAGAGCGTAAACAAGCCCTTGGATTCCCGCCTTGGCAGACGCATTGATGATGACGTGGGCTTGCTTTGCTGTTTTCTTTTGGTGGATGGTTAACTTGCCATCTGCCTCTGCCGCAGTAATCGCCTTACAGATGTCGATTAAAAGGGTAACGTCAAACCCGTACACCCTTACCCCTGCACCCGAGACCGCCCCTCCCGAGACCGCCCCTGGCGCTTGAAAAATAACGGGTTGCGTCAGTTTTTCCCTAAGTTCGAGACCGATGTACGGAGCGACCTTTGCACCGCTTTAGCGGCGGAACAGGATTGCATTGACGATCTGTCCTCTGCGGCGGGATTTGGCGGTTTGACTTGTGCGGAGCTGGAGGAAGCCAAGAAGTCCGTCGCCAGCCATCATCAGTGATTGAAGAACGCACATAGCCAGGGCATTCCTCTCTGTGGAAGCTACACGTAGTCCGAGACGTGCCGGGGTAAAGTCTGGGGCAAACGCCCTGCATCGGCATGGCAGAGGACACATTCTCGGGGTCCTTCGACTGCGCGCCGGTCAGCATCGAAAGGCGACAGATTATCGATGCGCTCCGCTCAGGATGGCAGAAGGGGAATTCATGGTGGCGCCGCAATGTGAAAAGCTGGCGGGAACACCGGCGGGGGCGCCGGTGCCACACGATTCCCGATCCGACTGAAAAACCCAGTGTTAGCTGCCGTGGACGGAATGGACGGAGTGGACGTGGCTGGACGGAGTGGACGGCGGAATTTCTGCGATTTTTCACCGATTTCGCTTGACCTATGGCGGGCCGCTTAGCGACTCGCCGATGGCGGTGGCGCCGAACAACGAAATGGGAGTGGTGTTCCTGTTTGGCGCGCTGGTGCGGAAGCTGGGATTTGTGGTGCTGAAGCTACAGCCGAAGGATTATCCGGACTGCGAGGCGCTACGCGAGGTGGTTCCCCATCGCTGGCAGCGGGTAAGGATTGAGTTTGAATTTGAGAGCCGGAACTTTCTGGCGCATGGCCACGATCCGGCAGCGTGCGACCTGATCGTGTGCTGGGAGCATAACTGGGAAGGATGCGGGCTGGCGGTGCTGGAGCTGAGGGGGCAGATTGGGTGAAGGAATTTAGTAGTTTGGCAATTTGGTAATTCGGCAAACTGGGAAATTTGGATCGCCGTCATCGGAAGGCCAACGAAAAAGCGTAAGTACTCACGAAAACTCACTGCTGCGATATGTGAGGGGATGACGTCCTCGGGATCTCTCCACTCGCATAGCTCGGTCGTTGTTATAGACGAGATGCCAAGTAATGGTGGGCACAAGTCGAGGGATCGGATCACCGCTTGCTCACGCTACGGTTCTCTTCAACTGGCCGCAGGCGGCGTAGATGTCGCGGCCGCGGGGACGGCGCACAAACGCAGGGATTCCGGCCTGAGTGAGGATCTGCTGAAAGCCGTGCACCGAGTTCCCTTCCGGAGTCTGAAAGTCGATGCCGGGACCGGGATTGAGCGCGATCAGGTTGACTTTGCAGCGGATGCCGCGCACCAGCTCCACCACTTCGCGGGCGTGCGCCGGCTGGTCATTGACCCCGGCCAGCAGGACGTACTCAAAGGTGATGCGTTCGCGGTTGCGCAAAGGAAAGCTGCGGGCGGCGTGCATCAGGGCTTCCAGGTTCCATTTGCGGTTGATGGGCATGATGCGGGCGCGCAGTTCGTCATCGGGGGCGTTGAGCGAGATGGCCAGCTTGGGGCGAACGGCGGCGTCCTCTTGCCCGAAGTCGGCGATGCGGGGCACGATGCCCGAGGTGGAGACAGTCATGCGCGACGCGGGAATGCCCACGCCCGCAGGCGGTGCGGCGGCGCCGACTTCCCTGCTCTCGGCGTCGCCATGATTGCCGGCCAGCAGGCGCACGGCTTTCATGAACGGCTGGTAATTAAGGAAGGGTTCGCCCATGCCCATGAAGACGATGTTGACGCGCTGGCGCTCCAGGTCGACGCCGCGGTCGTTGAGCACGGCGATGACCTGGCCGACGATCTCGCCGGCGGTGAGGTTGCGCTTTACGCCCAGTTGCGCGGTAAGGCAGAACTGGCAGTTCACGGCGCAGCCTACCTGGCTGGAGACGCAGATGGTGGCGCGCGACCACTCGGACTCGCCGGCCTCAGAGCCGTCGCCGGATTCGCCGCCGTCGCCTTCGGGCATCCACACGGTCTCGACCGTCTCGCCTTCGGCCATGGCGATCGGGTAGCGGATGGTGCCGTCGGTGGATTCGAAGCGGCGGTCGATCCGCGGCTGGCCGATCTCCACGCCCTGTTCCTTGAGCGCGGCGCGGAAGGACTTGGGAAGCGTGGAAATGGCATCAAGCGAGGCCAGGCGCTGGCGATAGATGGCTTCAAAGAGCTGGCGGGCGCGGTACTCGGGCTGGCTGTGGGCCAGAACCAGTTGGGTAAGCTCCTGGAAATCAAGGCCCAACAGCGCGGTTTGGACGATCTCGGCGGGCATGCTCAGTGATTATTTTAAACGTCGGAGGACGCTTAACCACAATGGAAACGAAGGAGCACGAAGGAGGGCTGGCGAGAGTTTCCATCCCAAAGCAAACCTTTCGTGGCTCTAATGGTGGCCTTTGTGGTTAAAACCCCCAAAATGTCATATCCAGCAATTCAGGAATCGCTAATCTGATGAAAATAAAAGACAAACTTTGCCGGAGCGACCATTCATACCGTGTAAGAATCAAATCTGGAAACTAATGCCCGAAACAGCGACGCAAAAGCGCAACGAGAGAGAGCCCAGAAACATACACCGTGAGGTTATCCCCAACGGCCTGATCGTGCTGAGCGAAGAGATGTCGCACATCCGGTCGGTGGCGATCGGCCTGTGGATGAAGACAGGATCGCGCGACGAGCAGCCCGCGGTCAACGGGATCTCGCATTTCATCGAGCACATGGTGTTCAAGGGCACCAAGACGCGGTCGGCCCACGACATTGCCAAGCAGGTGGATTCCATCGGCGGCAACATGGACGCCTTCACCAGCAAAGAGACCATCTGCTTCAACATCAAGGTGCTGGATGACCACTTGCCCATCGCGGTGGATATCCTGAGCGACCTGGTGCTCAACCCCACGTTCACGGTGAAGGACATCACACGGGAAAAGGGAGTGATCCTGGAAGAGATCAAGATGGATGAGGACAATCCCGATTACCTGGTGCATGAGATCTTCACCCAGAATTTCTGGAAAGACCATCCGCTGGGCAAGCCGATCCTGGGCACCAAGGATACCGTGCGTTCGTTTGACCAGGAGCGCGTGCTGGACTTTTACCACCAGTGTTTTGCGCCTAACAACATGATCATCTCGGCGGCGGGCAATCTCAGCCACAAGCAGTTCGTGGATCTGATCAAGGAGCGCTTTGCGCCGCTGGTGGCCGTGCCCAACGGGCATCGCGATCCGGCGCCGGTGGTGACCCCGCGCATCGTCACGCGCAATAAGAAGTCGCTGGAGCAGGTACAGCTGTGCATGGGAGTGCCCTCGCATCCTATCTCCTACGAGAAGCGTTTTGTCTCCTACATCCTGAATACCGTGCTGGGCGGAGGCATGAGTTCGCGGCTGTTCCAGAAGATCCGCGAAGAAGCCGGGCTGGTGTATTCCATCTACAGCGACCTGAATCCTTATCGCGACACCGGATGCATGACCGTGGGCGCGGGGACTTCGCTGGAGTCGACGCGCAAGGTGGTGGACTCGGTGCTGGCGGAGTTTCGCGAGCTGAAGTCCCAGAATCTTCCCGCCGAAGAGCTGCGCCGCGCCAAAGATCAGCTCAAGGGCAGCCTGATGCTGAGCCTGGAATCGAGCACGTCGAGGATGTCAAACCTGGCCCGCCAGCAGATGTACTTTGAGCGCTTCTTCAGCCTGGATGAAACCATTCAGCAGATTGAGGCGGTAACTGCAGATGAAGTGCGGGAGATGGCCGGCGAACTGTTCGATCCGGAAAAGATCGCCATCACCGTGCTGGGAAATCTGGATGGATTCAAGCTGGGCAGAGAGAATTTAGTTTGTTGATGTAGAGACAGTAGTCGCGTCTCTACGTTTTTGGCCATATCGGCAAGACCAAGAGTTCACCCGCCAACGCAGTCTTGCCTTGGAAGCGTCACCGTTCGGTGACGCCTTCCAGCATCGCGAAGAAACCAGGAAACGAAATCTTGACTGAGTCCGCTCCGTGAATCACACTCTCACCTTCGGCGCGCAGTGCGGCCACGGCAAAGGCCATGGCGATGCGATGATCATGGCCCGAATCGATCTCGGCGCCGTGCAGCCGCTGGCCGCCGGGAATGCGCAACCCGTCCTCGCGCTCTTCGCATTTGGCGCCCATCGCGCGCAGGTTGCGTGCGACCAGGGCGATGCGGTCGGACTCCTTGACGCGCAGCTCGCGGGCGTCGCGAATCTCAATGCCGTCGCGGGTGTAGGGCGCGATAGCGGCAAGCACAGGAAGTTCGTCGATGAGCGCTACAGACTGCGCTCCTGCAATGGTGATCCCCGTCAGCTTGCCGTGTTCGACCTTCACCGTGCCCACCAGCTCGCCGTGATGCTCTTCCAGGTTGATGACCGAGATGCGCGCCCCGAGAAGCTTGAGCACATCGAGCAGGCCGGCGCGCGTGGGATTGAGCAGCAGATGCTCGATCACCAGGTTGGAATCGGGAAACAACGCGGCGGCGCACAGAAAGAATGCGGCGGAGGAGATGTCGCCGGGAACAGCGGCCTCGATGGCGTGCAGCTTTTGCCCGCCGCGAATGCTGACGCGGTTGCGCCGGCGCGAGAGCTCGGCGCCGAAAGCATGCAGCGCCTGCTCGGAGTGATCGCGAGTGCGGTGCGGCTCCTCAACCGAGGTCTCGCCATGGGCAAACATCCCGGCAAACAGCACCGCCGATTTCACCTGCGCGCTGGCCACCGGCATCACGTAGTCGATAGCGCGCAAGTTTCCGCCGTGGATCTCAAGCGGCGGACGATCGTTCGCGGCCGCGCTGATGCGAGCTCCCATCTGTCGCAGCGGCGTCATCACACGCGCCATGGGACGCCGGCTGAGCGATTCGTCGCCATGCATTCGACAAGTGAAGTCGTGGCCGGCGAGTATGCCGGCCAGCATGCGCATGGTGGATCCGGAGTTGCCGCAGTCCAGGCGGCTCGAGGGCGCCGGCGCAGAGAGTCGCGCCCGTCCCTCAATTTCCACGCTGGCTTGCTGAGTCGCGCTGCCTTGGTTCTTGCTGTCCGGTGTCCGAATCACGCTTCCCAGCTGGCGCAGGCAAGTCAGAGTGCTGGCGCAGTCGGCGCCGTCGGAAAAGTTGGCCAGCCGCGTGGTTCCCTCGGCCAGCGCGCCCAGCATGGCGTAGCGATGCGAGATGGATTTGTCGCCGGGCAATCGCAAAGAGCCCAAAATGTTGCGGGCGGGGCGAACGATCATCGTTTTCGCTCCGGAGTTGAACGGTCAGGGTTGCTCATTTGGCGAAAAGAATATTTTCTTTGGAAGGCGATGACGAAGACAACTTCCATTATTTGTATACGACTCTCATACCTTAGCACGGGAACCAAGGTCCTCGTGCCAGGTGGAACAAGTCAGAAGGCCGTGGTCGCTGCCCGACGGCTGTTCTCTTCCTCATCCTCAAGGTTAACAGGTAAGTCGTATGCGGTTTCGGGCGATAGCTTTTGCAGTAGTAGTGGCCGGAACATCCGGCCTGTGTTTTGCGCAGTTTCCTTCCGTGGGTCAGGCTGGCGCGGCGTATCCGGGATACAGAGGTCCGGACGGACAAATGGGCCAGCTCGGAGACATGGGCCAAAATCGATGGAACACGTCCATGCGCAACATGAATTCGATTGTCGGCTCCGTGCTTACCTCCGACAATCGGCCGGTGAATAATGTGCGCGTGGAGTTACGCGATGGAAGTACAGGAGCGATTGTGGGCACAAGCTATACCGGAATGGGTGGCAGCTTTGAGTTCCGGCAGCTTCAGCAGGGGGCGTACGACTTGGTGGCGTTTTCCGGTTCTTCGCAAGTTGAGCAGCGAGTCCAGGTGAGTTCCATGAGCACCTCGGTGGACCTGCGCGTGCCCAATACACGGGCTCCGAATGACGGAATGGGCAACCGCATGGTTTCGGTCACTCAGTATCGAGTACCGCAGACAGCGCGCGAAGAGTTTCGCAAGGCGGAAGAAGCGGCAGCAAAGAGCAAAGGCGCAGAGGCCATGAAGCATCTGGATAAGGCGCTCGAGACCTGTCCTGCCTTCGCCGATGCGCTCGCGCTGCGCGCCGCTTTTAAGCTCGACGGCCGCGACATCCCGGGAGCAATCGAAGATGCGCAGAAGGCCATCGACAGCGACGGCAGCTACGCCCTGGCTTACACCGTGATGGGATCGGCTCTGAACGTGGAATCGAAGTTCGATGAAGCCTTGCGCAGCTTGCAGCGCGCGCAGAGCCTTGCTCCCGATACATGGCAGACCTATTTCGAGATAGGCCGGGCTTACGCGGGTAAGAAGGATTATCAGATGTCGCTGCAGGCTTTGGATCGCGCACAGAGTCTGGCGCCGCCCAATTACTCGCTCATTCAGTTGCTGCGCGCCAATTCCCTGATGGGGCTCGGACGCAACAGCGAGGCCGTAGCACAGCTGCAGCAGTATTTGGCAAAGAATCCGAACGGTAACCGCGTTCAGGATGCGAAGCAAATGCTCGCGCAGGCGCAGGCCGCCATGGAGAGTGCGAGGAATCAGTAATCAGACTGCAGGTCCCGCTATTTGCTGACGGGAACCTGCTGTCCGGCGGACGCGGTCAGCAGCAGCGGCTCTTCCGGAACCACGATCCATGCTGCGATGTAGGCAATGATGCCGGCCAATCCCAGCAGCGTGCACAGCAGCCAGGTCACGCGAACCAGGGCTACGTCAAGATCGAAGTATTCGGCAACTCCGGCGCAGACACCGGCAATCTTGCGTCCTGTGCGCGGGCGGACCAGGCGTTTGCGGGCGACAACGCCGCCCATACGCTTTCCGCAGTAGGCGCACATCAAGGCATCGTCAGGAAGGGATTTGCCGCAGTAGTTGCAATACATCGGGATCCTCCATCCTCTTATACGGGAATGCCGCCGAGACGGTTCCCCAAGGATTCACCTTAATCCTCTAACGCTGTCTCTAAGTGTTTTACCTGAAGCTAATTAGGGTAAGAGACACCCTAAGTAACAGATGTGGCCGTACATGCAAAAGGTGCTCAGGTAAGGTGGTTTGTACTCTGGATAGGGTAAGTTTACCGATTCCGCGAAATATCGGAAAAGGTTAGAACATAGCTAGCTCCCCCGCATTCCACCAATGGGATACGGACTGAATATGACGAGACCTCTAAAGCCGGTGAAAGAGTTCTACACTGAGCCCGAAGCCGCCAGTTACCTCAATATTTCCATCTTCGAGCTGCATTTGTTGCTCGATCGCCATATCTTCAATGACGGGAATCCACGTCCCCAGCAAATCACCTTTTGCGAGTCCGACCTGGTGCTTTTGGGGTTTTGGAGCAGGCGAGAGGAGCATCCTAAGGTGATCCGGATGCCTCGACGCTCGTAAATTATTCAGCACAAACAAAGTAATAATTTCTCCGCCCGCTGCGCCGGGAACGCTGTCCCGCACTGTTCAGCCTATTGTTTTCAGCAGGTTACTCCGCCCGGCGGCATTGGTATCTGATATGCCTTCCGTCAGGGCATAGGAACAGGTGTCTCCCCATGGCTGAAGCTGCTCCGAACTATCAGCAGCGCGAAGACTATTGGAAGCCTCTTCCCGGCGCGAAGCTACAGATCAGCTCGCCGGCAGAGGCGGTCAGAAGTCGCTGCCTGCAATGCCAGGCCGAGCTCGTGCCCTCAGCCCAGTTCTGCCACGCCTGTGGCTCGGAACAGGTCAAGGAGCCCATCAAGACACCGATCTTGCGTGCCGGTCTGGACTTAGCCGCCCTTTCCTCCACTCTGGGACTGGGATTGGCGTCATTTGCAGCCCTGATTCTTGGCTGCGTCTGCCTGCTTGCTGCTGCAACCATCGGCCTGCTCTTCAAAGTGACCACTCTGGCTGACTGGCAGGCCATTCAGGTGTGGCGGATCGAGTGGCTGCTGGCAGCCATTGCACTGTTTGCAGCGGGAATTCTTTTGCGGCGTCTTTCCCCCAAAAAGCCATAAGACACTCCGCCCCCTGCCCTCCGCGCCGCTTCGCGTGAGCTTTTCCTTGCGTCCCAGGGAGAATTTTCCTTTCCTTGCCGCTAACTGCTTCCCAATCTCTCAGCCTCAGGTTTACGATAATGGACTTCAAATCGCCAGCCTGAGGAACAAGAGACCGATGACCTCGAAGACTCCCCTACTGCTTTTAGTGGCAAGCCTGAGTTTCCTCTCTGCAGGAGTTGCCGCCACCACCCAACCGGTACGCGTCGAGCAAGGGTCGCTGGTTGGCGACGCCGGCAAAAGCCCCGATGTCCGCGTTTACCGCGGTATTCCCTACGCGGCGCCGCCTATGGGTAAGCTGCGCTGGAAACCGCCGCAGCCGCCGGCTTCGTGGAAAGGGATCAAGGAAGTCAAGGAATTTAGCCCTGCGTGCTGGCAGACCCAGTATCCCGCCGGCTCCATCTATTCGGCCAAGCTTCCGCCGCTGAGCGAGGATTGTCTCTACTTGAACATCTGGACTGCAGCCAAGTCGCCCAAAGACCAGCTTCCCGTGATGGTGTGGATCCACGGCGGCGGGTTCACGCGCGGCAGCGGCATCAGCGAGGCCTATAACGGGGAGAACTTTGCCCGCAAAGGCGTGGTGCTGGTAACGATCAATTACCGCCTGGGAATCTTCGGCTTCTTCGCGCACCCGGCTCTGACCGCTGAGTCCGAGCATCATGCGTCAGGAAACTACGCGCTGCTCGATCAAATCGCTGCTTTACGCTGGGTGAAGAAGAACATTGCCGCTTTCGGCGGCAATCCCGAGAACGTCACTATCTTCGGAGAATCCGCTGGATCATGGGCGGTGAACCTGCTGACCGCCAGTCCGTTGGCCAAAGGACTCTTTCAGCGCGCCATCGGTGAAAGCGGCGGAAGCTTTGCGCCCATGAAGACCCTGGCCCAATCGGAGAAGGCTGGCGCGTCGCTGGCGGTATCACTGGGTGCCACCGAACAAGATCCTCTCAAAACCCTGCGTTCGAAAACTCCTGAAGAGCTTCTCCAGGCAAGCAATCCTCCCACCACCAGCGGCATCGTTGATGGCTGGGTGCTGCCGGAGGACGTCTACACAATTTTTTCTCAGGGCAAGCAGAACGACGTCCCCCTGCTGATCGGCTCCAATGCCGATGAAGGCACTACGCTGGCCCCGCAAGGCGCGGCTCTTACCAGCGCCGTTTTCTCCAGCGGCGTGCAACAGCGCTATGGCAGCCTCTCCGATAAATTTCTTCAGGCTTATCCCGCCGGATCAGACAGCGAAGCCGTGCGGTCATTCTTCGCGTCCTATCGCGACTCAGTATTTGGCTGGGAGATGCGAACCTGGGCGCGCCTGGCCACCAGGACCGGCCACCATTCCGTCTACATGTACTATTTCAGTCACCGGCCGCCGGGCCCGCAGAGCGTGAAGCTGCGCGCCTTCCACGCCGCTGAGCTTCCTTACGTCTTCGGCAACTTCTTCTTTCCATTTCCCTGGGAAGATGCCGATCACAAACTTTTCGAGACGATTTCAAGTTATTGGGTGAACTTCGCCCGATCCGGAGATCCCAACGGCGCTGGCCTCCCCAAGTGGCCGGCCTTCGATCCGGCCAATGATCAGGCTCTGGAATTAGGTGACCCCATCGCCGTGCGTTCGCAGATCAATAAGGCCGGACTGGATTTCTTCGATCACTACTATGAATCACTCAGCGCGGGATCGCTCGCCCGGCCGGCTGCCACTGCGGTTAAGTAGGGGAGGCGACCTCCACCAAGCCACGAAAGAGTTTATTGCCAGGTCAAAATATGGTGGGCGAAATCTAACCCGACTCGCTGAGCGCGGAGGACGTTCGCACCGAGGAGGCCGTCAAAGTCGGCCGGCGCTCTTTCCTCGACAACCAGAACCAGGGGATTGAAGATCAATGTGTCCGCCAGGTGTATGTTGCCTGAGTCGGCCGACTTCGCGATCAGAGCGCCCGCCCCGCCGGCAACGCGCACTTCGCGCGCTTCCCAGACCGGTTGGCCCACCGCAGAGGCATACAGCAATACCCCCTCCGCGCCGGTATCCAACTGCAAACGCAGCGATTTGCCATGGAATCGCACTTCGATCAGAGGAATTCTGGAAGCTCCCGCGAGCGGTATAAGATGAGCCATGGGCGGGATCGCCGAGGAAATGAATGACAGCTCCCGGTTCTTAAAGTCAATCAAAAGATTGGCTTGCGTCAGAACATCCATGCCAATCAGAACGTCGGGACGTATTCCGAACTGGAACGTCAAAGAATGTAGATCTGTGGCGATTCCAGCCACAGGTCCCGTGATTTTTGTCCCTAGTGCAATAGGAGGAATTGAGACCGCAACAACTTTGAGCTCCCTGGTCAGAAACGTAGCCCGGTCGACGCGCGTGGCCAGCCCCAGACGCTTGACGATGCTCATGTCCACCACGGTTTCCGTGACGCCTGTATCGACGATTCCGGTCAGACCGGTAAGATCGCCGATCGAGCACTGCACGACGATTAGGTACCCGCGTTGCAGCCTGAATCCCACTTTTTCGTCGGCCGCAAAGGATGTCGCCGCGGTAAAAATGATCAGCGAAAGGAAATAGATTGCCCGCTTCACACGTCCTCCGAGTGACTGGGACTGAAGCTAGCGGGGTGTTAGAGAATTAGTCCTGAGGGATTGTTGGGAATTAGCAGAGGATTGGACGGAATTTGCGGTCCTCATCTTTTCCTCAGGTTTTCTTCAGCAGAGGCAGGCCAACCGATGACTCCAGCCGACGTATCATTTGCCAGCGCGATCAGGAGCCCGCTCGTGGACAGCGAATTTCGTCTCGGGGAATGGTTGGTTCTTCCTAAGCTCAACAGTGCCACTTTGAATGGCAAGACTTTCCACCTGGAGCCGAAGGTCATGCAGGTGCTCACCTGCCTGGCAGAAGCCGGCGATATCGTCTCTAAAGAAACCCTGATGCGTACCGTCTGGGCGGACACCTTTGTTACCGATGACGTCCTCACCCGCTCCATCTCCGAGCTCAGGAAGGTCTTTGGAGACGATCCCAAACGCCCGCAATACATTCAAACTATCCCCAAAAGCGGGTATCGGCTTCTCGTTCCCGCTACCCGCGAGTCAACGGATAGGAGTGCCGCGACGCCTGCGCCTTCCCCGAGCACACCTTCTGCGCCATCGTCGCCACGGCCGTCTCCGGCCTTGTTTCGGAAAGCGCTGGTAGTTGCCCTGCTGACCACTGGCATTGCCTTGGCAACGGTTTTGGTCATTTATTTCAATTCCCGGGCGAATGGGATCCGTACCGTGGGGCCCGCCGGGCGCAACATGTTAGCCGTGCTGCCCTTTCAGAACCTGAACAATGACCCGGAGCACGACTACTACGCCGACGGCCTCACCGCAGAAATGATTTCCCAGTTGGGCCGCCTTCCCTCGGATCGGCTGGGCGTGATTGCCTGGAATTCCATGATCCGGTACAAGGGCACGAAGAAGAGCGAAGACGAGATTGCCACGGAGTTGGGAGCTAACTACGTTCTTGAAGGAACCGTTCGTCGCTCAGACTCGCACGTCCGAATCACGGCAGAGCTGGTTCACATCGGCGACCGCAGCCAGGTTTGGGCCAACAGCTACGATGGCAACCTGGAAGACGTACTTTCTTTGCAGAACCGGGTTGCGCGCGAGATTGCGTCCGAAATCCAGGTCCGTCTCACGCCCGAACAGGAAGCGCGCTTGAGCAATGCTGCCCCGCTTGATCCCGAAGCTTACAACATCTACCTCAAGGGCAGATTCAGCGCCTACGCGCCAACCGAAGCCACGATCAATAAAACGATTGAGCAATTCCAGGAGGCCATTCGCCTGAACCCCAGTTATGGGCCGGCTTACGTGCAAGTAGCAGTAGCCTACCGGCGTTTGGCCAGCGAGGGATTTGCACCATCTTCGGCCTATGCCAAGGCGCAGGCAGCGCTCCAAAGGGCGCTCCAGATTGACCCCACCATGGCCGAAGCTCAGGATGAGATGGGATGGGTGGAATGGCGCGGAAACTGGAATTTTGCCGCCGCAGAAACACACTTTCTACGTGCCAGGGACCTGGCTCCCGGCGACGCGCAACCGCACTCCGAATACAGTCTCTATCTCAAGGGTATGGGCCGCTTCCAGGATGCTCTTGCTGAGAGTGAATCCGTCATAACCTTGAATCCACTGGATGCGTATGGCCAGGCCAATGCCGGACACTTGCTCGGACTGATGCAGCGCTACGACGAGGCTGCACCACATTTCCGCAAAGCTCTCGAGCTCGCTCCGAATCAACCGTACGTTCACGAACGTTATGGAGCAGTCCTGCTCTGGCAGGGCAAAAGGGAGCAGGCCATCGCCGAGTTTGAAAGGGCGGCTGACCTCTCCCATGGCCAGCCGGAAAAGATCGCGTGGCTGGCTTATGCTTATGCCGTCAGCAACCGCAGGAGGGAAGCTCTGAGCCTTCTGGCGCTGCTGGAACGGGCCGCCAGGGAAAGAAAGCAATATGTCTCACCGCTTCATATTGCCCTGGTAGACGCCGGACTGGGAGACAACGAGGGTGCGCTCCGATGGCTGGCAGAAGCCTACTCGCAACACGACGAATGGCTGGTCTATCTTCACGTTTATCCTGAGTTCCAGAATTTGCATTCGCAGCAACGCTTCATTGATCTGGAACGTCGCATTGGATTGACCCGGTAGACAAGCGAGTCCTGTGCGGGCCCCGTGCCGGCGCCATTCCCCCGTGGATTTGAATTCCTGAGACCTTGTAGGATTAGCGAAGGCGAATCCGCGTCCTTCGCCGTGTGCACCTGTTCCGGAAAGGCGCCGTTTCGCTTTCGGAGACCTCCATGAAACCGCCAGAACTTATCATCTGTACCGTCCTTGTCGTTGGAACTGCCTGGCTCGCCTCGACTGCAGCCAGTGTCTCTATCCAGGAGTGGGACGTCCCCACGCCTAATTCGCGTCCTCACGATCCCGCCGTGGCCCCCGACGGCTCCCTCTGGTACACCGGGCAGGCCGCTAACAAGCTCGGACGCCTCGATCCCAGGACTGGACAATTCCAAGAGTATCCGCTGAAGACGCCCGGCTCCGCCCCGCACGGACTCGTGGCCGATAAGGATGGCAACATCTGGTTTACCGCCATCGCCAAGGGCTACGTCGGCAAGCTCGATCCCAAAACCGGCGACATCACCGAATACCACATGACCGATCCGCGTGTCCGCGATCCGCACACGCCTGCTCTCGATCCTCAGGGCAACGTCTGGTTCACCACCGAGCAGTCGAACTTTGTTGGCCGCATCGATCCCAAAACCGGCGAGATCAAGGTGAAGGAAGTCCCCACGCCCCACGCCGTGCCCTACGGCATTGTGATTACCCCGCAGGGAGTTCCCTATTTCTGCGAGTTCGGCACCAACAAACTGGCGCGCATCGATCCCAAGTCCATGGAGATCACCGAGTACGCCATGCCTGCAGGTGCGCATCCTCGGCGCCTGGCGCTGGCCGCCGATGGTTCCATCTACTACTCCGACTACGCTCGGGGCTACCTCGGTCACTACGACCCTAAAACGCAGAAGCAGGAAGAATGGCCCTCGCCCGGAGGCGCAGGCTCCAAGCCTTACGGAATCGCCATCGCGCCCAACGGGATTGTCTGGTACAGCGAGTCGGGCGTTAGTCCCAATACGCTGGTGGAATTCGACCCGCAATCGAAAAAGTTCAGCACCACTCCCATTCCCTCAGGCGGCGGCGTGGTTCGTAATATGGCCGTCACCAGCGATGGCCGGCTGTTCCTGGCATGCAGCGGCGTGAACAAGGTCGCAGTGGCGCAGATTAAATAGCTTCGGCGCTCGATCGTTTCGGTCAAGGCGTCAACTTGGAGGGTTCTATGAAAAGCCTGCTGTTCCTTTTATCTCTATCGGCATCGGCTCTGCCGTTGCTCGCCCAGGGTTCTCCGCCGCAAACCGGCACCGACCAGCCCTACACCATGGAGTACTACTACAAAGTGCAGTGGGGGCATCAGCAGGAGTTTCTGCAGCTCTTTCTCAAGAACCATTATCCGCTGCTCAGGAAGATCGTGGACAGCGGGCGCATGCTGTCGGTGAAGATTGAGACTCCCGCATATCACATGACGGAAGACGCGCGCTGGGACTATCGCGTGACCATCCGCTTCCGGAATTCCACGGCCGCGACTACGCCGAACCCTGAAGAGGAAACGTTAATCAAACAACTCTGGCCCGATCAGGAAACCTATAAGCGCGAAGAGCAAAGGCGTTTTGAAATTCTCCTGGCGCACTGGGACCTGCCGGTGACTGACATTACGCCCAGGAAGTAACGCCTCGCAACCGTTTTATTTCCCTTCCGCGGCAGCCATTCTTGTCACCGTAATCTGCTGGGCCATGTAGCTTGTGCCGTCGAAGGTCGCTACGGCGTTCACCTCGGCTCCCACCGCCAGCCTCCGCTCGGGATCTGCCTTCGCCGGCTGGAAATGCAGATCGTAGGTCTTGTTGTCGCCCGGGCTGCGCAGCGCCATGATCCCACGATGCGTGTCCAGGAACGTAACTACGCCAAAGAATGTAAACGACGATCCAGGGGCGGCTACAATGGCGATCTCTTTAGCTACGCCACGATCGGCGCGCTCCGGCGCGAATTTCACCTTCACCAGCGAGCCGGGATGCAAATCCTGAAAGGCGGCCGGCCTTGAGCCGTTACTGATCAATGCATCTTGTGCGACATTGAAGCGCACAGTCTCTCCGCCGATGGAATCGCGGAAGAGGACTTCCCGCTGTTTTCCGTGGACTTCAACGATCTGTCCTGCCGCGTACGCCGGCGCCGTGGCTGCGCCAACGCGAATGTTCCGCGCAAAGATATCGTGCTTGTTGTTGTCCAGCATGGTGTCCACGTAAACTCGTTCGCCCTTCTTCAGGGCCAGCTGCGTGGTCTCAATCCCCTTGCGAAAGATATGAGTGCGCTCGTCGAAGTAAATGGTCCAGTGACCGCCCCCAAAAACCGCGAGATTCATGTGATTGCGGACCCGGTCCACGCTGCTGATGACTCCGCCCACCAATGTTGTCTGTCCCTTAGGGAATGGTGGCGGATCGAGATAGGGATCATGCCCGCCGGTGGCCAATCCGCTCGAAGTATCGGAGGTATCCAGAAGCTCGGTCTTGGGCTGCGGTGGAGGCTCCGGGCTTTGCGCTGCAGGGGCGCTTGGTTCGACCGGCGATTTCGGCGCCGGCGGCAGCGTAGAGTTTGTGGGCGATGGCATCTGCGTCGGCGGAATCTGGCTTGCCGGGGCCCCTGGAGCCGGGGTCGCCAATGGCACCTGTGAACCGGCAGGTGTTTGCTCCGGCAGAGGCTGCCCGGGCGCCGGGCTCTGGACTTGCGCGGGCGAGTTCGCCGGCTGCGTGCCCGGCGGGGAAGACTGCGCTTGCAACGCTACTGCGGACACAGCGCCCGCAGCCAGAATCAAGAAGACCAGACGGACAGTTGGGGAACAATGCATAAGTCCTTTACCGGCACACCTCTTTCAAAGCTGGTTGGATGCGATCTGTGGCGGCGCAGATGGCAGCCCCCGGCAGCCCAACCCGCCGTGGCATTCCACCATCGAACATAAAGCAGGGCTGCTGCCGGTCGGGTATGTAGACCGGCCACGCCAGGAGAGGACTTCGAACTATCCATGCATTCCCCTTTTTGTTCCCTGTTACTCGCTTTGATTGTGGGCCTGGTCGCAGCCTCGCCGGCTCAGAACCTGCGTATTCCGCTGCCCAGGAAGAGCAAGTACACGCCCGTCCAGCAGCTCAATCGCGATGGCGTCAGCGCTCTGCAGAAACACGACATCGACAAGGCCAAGCGTCTCTTTTACAAAGCCTATTTGATCGATCCCGATGATCCTTTCACGCTGAACAACCTCGGCTACGTGGCGGAGCTGGAGGGCGATCTGGATCGTGCCCAGCGCTACTACGATCAGGCCAGGGCCAACACATCGGACGCTGTGATAGATAAGTCCACTTCCAAACAGGTGGAAGGCAAGGCAGTGGCTAAGGTTGCCGGCGACGTTTCCGGACAGGCCGTCAGCGTCAACCAGCTCAACAGCGAAGCGGTCCGGCTCCTCAACGACGATCGCGCCCCTGAAGCCGACCTGGTGCTGCAACAGGCCATCAAGATCGCTCCCAACAATCCATTCACGCTGAACAATATGGGGTTCGCCAAGGAAAAGCAGGGCGACCTCGAAGCGGCCATCAGTTACTACCGGCGCTCGGCTAACACCGGATCGAATGATCGCATAGTGGTCACCGCCAACAAAGATTGGCGCGGCAAACCCATCAGTGAAGTCGCCGCGCACAACGCTCGCGCCGCCAGCGACCAGCTCGCCAAGTCCAACGATCTGGAAAACCGCGTCGCCCGTCTGAATCTGCAGGGCGTCTCGGCGATCAACCGCAATGACCGAAAGACCGCGCGCCAGGACTTCGAACGCGCCTACAAGCTCGACAATCAGAATTCATTTTCCATCAATAATATGGGCTATCTCTCTGAGCTCGATGGCGACAAGGAGACCGCTCAGACCTACTATCAGCAGGCGGAGAAAGCCGAGCATTCCGGCGCCAAGGTCGCGGTGGCCACGCGCGCTGAGGTCGAGGGACATGAAATGCGCCAGGTCGCCGAGCAAAGCACTACTCTGGTCGGCTCTTCAATAGAAGCCACGGCCGAAGCTCGCCGCAGAAGCGGAGAGCGTCCGACTCTGAAAACCCGCGACAATCGCCCCGTCAAAAACACGCCCGCGACTCGCAACAATCCCGGCCAGGAAAAAAACTTCACGCCGCCGGAATTCCGTAGTCCTGACCAGCAGCCGAACCAGAACGATCAGCAGCAACATCCGGAGCTGAAACAGCGTCCGCCGCACTGAGCACCTGGCAAATAGCAATTAGCAAATGGCAGAAACTCCATCCTCTGTCTGCCTGACAGTTCTTGGATTTCCGGTGAATTCTTAACGCAAAGGTTGAAGAGTCCTATGTCTGCCATTTGGCGAATTGCTGCTCTTAAGTTGCCAATTGCCGTCATAGCACCGGCCCAATTCCGCGGCCCAGCTTCGGTGCCTTCTTCAGCGCTGACTCCACGTAACTCTTGGCTTGCCTGGCGGCATCCAAAACGCTCTTTCCCAGAGCCAGCCGGCAGGCCAGAGCCGTAGAAAAAGCGCAGCCCGTCCCGTGTGTGGAACTGGTGGAAATCTTCTGGCCGGTAAGGGTAATCACGCCTTGGCGCCCGTCCAGACTCAAAACGTCACGCGGAGGCTCCAGATGCCCTCCGGTAACAACTACGTTGCGCGCGCCTGCACGGCGAAGCTGCAGGGCTGCTTCTTCTATCTGCTGCAGCGTGCTTACGGTTAAGCCGGTCAGCAACCCGGCTTCGGCAGCGTTAGGCGTGATCACCAGCGCCATCCCCAGCAGCCGTTGCTTGAGGATTGCAAGACCGTCGCCCGATATCAGATCGGCGCCGGAGGATGATTTAAGCACTGGATCGAGTACGACATTGGGCGGCTGATTGCGCTTCAGAAACGCCGCCACCGCGCGCGCCGCTTCCGCCGAGCCCAGCATTCCGATCTTTATCGCGGCGATCTTCAGGTCCGAATTCAGCTCTTCCAGCGTTTCCGATATGATGCGCCCTTCCACTGGCTCAACAGTGCGCACCCCGCGAGTCGATTGCACCGTCAGGGCTGTAATACAGGTAACGCCGTAACACTTGTGGGCGGCAATGGTCTTGATGTCCGCGGTAATTCCCGCGCCCGAGGATGGATCGTAGCCGGCAATGGAAAGCACTACCGGAGGGCTGCTCCCCGCTGTGTGTTCGGCCATACGCACAGAAATTGGGCTAACTTCAGTGGCTTCAGGTGTATTGGAAAACTTGGCGTTTGGCAACGAAAATCGCTATTTTGACCCTGCCTGGCGGCGCGTGGCGCTCTGGTTACAGGGTCACGCGGGTGGGTCGGAGGTCGTTTCACACCACGCTAAGAAAAGCGCTCCCAGGCGGCCTGCCGGGAAATACTCAAAGCGCCGCCGATCGTCTCCCAACTCATGCCGCGCTTGCGCAGCATATCGATCTTGCTCTGCAGATCGCCGCGAACCGCCTCCAGTGTCTTTTCCGTGGGAGCGAGTGACTGGAGCAGTTGGGAATCGGTATATGAATCCCACCCGCCGAAATCCGGGACTTTCTTCCCCTGATGCAGCTTAAGAATCTTGAGGCAGGTCTCCACGCAGCCGCCGCAGATGTAAACCCCGGGACCGCCGATAAGGCGGTTGACTTCGTGGTCTGACTTGCGGCAAAACGAGCAGAACAGAGAACCTTTGGCCTTACGCAGCCACCCCATGAGAGCCCTCCAGTTGCTGCTGTCAAGTCTATCTTGACATACTCATGCTGTCAAGATTGCCTTGACGCACACATATGGGGTCTTTTAGACGTCGAGGCCGATGGAACGCATCAGGGCCAGCCCGTTGCTCTTGGCTACCACGCCGTCGCGCAGCCGGTAATCGAAGGTGATCTTTCCCTCGACGAATTCGTCCTGGAAGTGAACGTTGCGCAGGTTGCCGTCGTGCCCGCCTCCGATCTCGGTCAGGGCCAGGTCGTGCGTGGTCAGCAGCCCGATGGCACCGCGCTCCAGCAAAGCCTTTACCACGCCTTCGGCGCCGATCCGGCGGTCGCTGGAATTGGTTCCCTGCAGCAACTCGTCAAGCAGAAAAAGTAGTGGAGGTGGTGCGCCGGCCAGGTCAAAGAGATGTCGCAGGCGGGTGATTTCCGAATAAAAGCGCGAGCTGCCTTCCTGCAGTGAATCGTTGATGCGGATGCTGGCTCCGGTCTGCAGCGGCGTGAGTCGCAAACTGTGCGCCCGTACTGTGGCGCCAGCCATCGCCAATACCACGTTCAGGCCAACCGCGCGCAGTAAGGTGCTCTTCCCCGACATATTGGAGCCGCTGACCAGCAGCCCGCGTGTCTCAGCACAAAGGCTGAGATCATTGCGAACGCAGCTCGCCGCGGGCAGAAGCGGGTGACCAAGTCCCTGAGCCACCAAGCAGGCCGGCCCGCTGGCGATTTCCGGAAACGGATCCGCGGGATGTTCGTAACTGTACGCCGCCAGCGCCAGCAGGGCTTCCAGCTCAGCGATGGCTTCCAGCCATATTCCGACGTGATATCCGTGAGCGCGCCGCCAGCGCTCCGCGGCCAGCGACACCTGCGCCGAATACATCAGGGGAACATCCAGCACGCGCACAAACATATTGTCCCGGGAATCGATCAGGTCGCCGATAGTTCGCAGGCGTGCGATCGCCTGCGACGCCGCCATGCCCCGGGAAATCAGTTCGTTGTGAAGTGCACGCAGCTTGGGCGATGCGAACGCACTCTGCTCCACGCGCGCGAGCACTCCGGAAAGCAGATCCAGATCGCGCAGTGCATGCTCGGCGCCGTGCAGCACCTCGTCCATTGGCTTGCGCAAGCGATAGATGATCGCCCCTTCGATGAGTACCACGAGCAGGAAAGGCGTGATCGTCCCTTTGAGGGCCCAAATGACTATTCCTGCCACCGCCAGCGCCGCCAGGATAGCTGCCACCACGCGTAGCGGTGGCCATTGCATTCTCGCCGGCGCCTCTGCCCATTGCAGCAGTTCGGCGGGATGAACGCCCACCTGCGAGTCTTCTCCCAGCACCGCCAGCTCTTCCCGCAGATCGAGTTGTGCGCGCAGCTCAGCTGCCGCGCCTTGCCGTTCGATAATGCGCTCCGGCGACGCCGGAGCCAGCAGCCATGCCGCCAGCTTCTCCTCGCCCATGCGTGTGCGCGCCGTTGACAGCAACTCGAAAAGTCCGCCGCGGCCAAACAAGTCCAGATCGGCGGCGTAGACGTGATGGGGATCGGTGAAGCGCGCGCCCGTCGAGCCGCTCCCCGCCCACCGATCTTCGATCCGGGCCAATCCCTGCTGATAAAAAACCACTGCCCGCCTGGCCAGATCGCGGCGCCGCAGGACTCGCGAATGAAATGCGGCCACCGCAAAAAAGCCGGCTGCCGGAAGCAGCAGCCACCACGCCGAAAAATGATGGGCGCGGAGCGACTCCCAGGCCATCACCGCGGCCGCCAGGAATATCAGCAGTCGGATGTTGCCGCACCTGTGGTGGACCTTTTCGTGGTAAGCGGCCAGCGATTCTCGCGCCTGCAGGCGCTGCGAGTATTCCTCTGCGGGGAGCACACGTTTGAAGATAAACCAAGCTTCGCGCCCGAGCCAAGCACTGACTTTCTGTGACCGCGATCACGGCATTCTTCTCGCCGTTTAAATAACTTGAGAATAGGTACGCGAGGAGGGTCTTATGAGCACACGACCAGTTCTGGTACCGGATCCGGTGCTGAGGCCGAATCCGGCCCCGCCCGAGCCGTTTAACCTTATAGAGCGCGTCATGCTCCATCATGGCGATCCTCGGTCGATCATTTTCTCGATCATCGGCGCCGCTTGGGCGTTCTATTTCCTGTGGACCCATCAATGGTTCTTCGCCCTGACTGCGGTGGTTCTAGCCACAGTGCTGGGCCGCCTGTTCTCCGTCAACCTGGACGAAGTTCGCTTCTCCCGCACCATTCTCGGCAAAATGATGCTGCTGCACCTGCATCCGGCCAATCTGACCATTCAAACGGTGGCCGGAGTGTACCTGATCTATGCTGTCTGGGCACATTCGGGATTAGGCATCATGATGGCCGGGTCGGCCATTTTTGCAGGTCATCTGTGGGGATGGGATGAGGTACACAACGCTTTTTAGGCCGGGTCGATGAGCAAGAACAAAATGAGGCCTGCGCTTCTTTTTGCATCGCGCGCAGCTTTGGTTCATCATTGGAGATATGACGCTGCCGCGTTTTCTGCCTTTTCTGGCTATCGCTTCCGCGGCCTTCATCCTGGCCTGCTCGGTGAAAGCCGCACCTCGTGCCCCTATTCCACCCGCGCAGGTCGATCTTCCTTTGTCCGCGTCCGGCGGACAGCAGACTGCTGTCTTTGCCGGCGGCTGTTTCTGGGGAACGCAAGCGGTCTTTGAACGCGTCAAAGGCGTGATCTCGACGACTGCCGGCTACTCCGGCGGATCGAAGGAAACCGCCACTTACGATCAGGTCACTACGGAGACCACCGGTCACGCCGAATCTGTGGAGGTCGCCTACGATCCGTCACGCATCACCTATGGCCAGCTTCTTCGCATCTTCTTTGCCGTCGCTCACGATCCCACCCAGCTCAACCGCCAGGGACCGGACGTAGGCACCTCTTATCGATCCGCGATCTTTTATTCCACTCCCGATCAGAAGCGAGTTGCCGAGACCTATGTCGCCCAGTTGAACGCGGCCAAGGTGTTCTCCGGCCCCATCGTCACCCAGGTCGCACCTTTAAAGGGTTTCTACCGCGCCGAGAGCTATCACCAGGACTACGCGCTGCACCATCCCAACGATCCCTACATTGAAGTCTGCGATCGCCCCAAGATCGCCGCCCTCAAGCAGCAGTTTCCGGAACTGTTCGTGGATTACAAGGGGAAGCAGTAAGGCAAAGCGAAATCAATCTTCGCTGAGACTATTTTGCCGGTGCATCCAGCACAATTGGCTCGAAATACTTTGGCACGATCACTCTACTCCTCGGCGAAGCAGCTTTAATTTCCTCAGTGAATTCCCGTAAGGCGGCCAGCGGCTGGTCCTGCGAAGCGGAATATGGAGCGGTGAAGTTGTCCCAATGAGTGGGCAGCACTAGCGCGGGGAAGCCCAGAGCGCGCATCAGCCGGCCGCTGTAATCATAAATCTCCTTGCGCGAACCGGCTGCTCCCACCACAGCCACGTCGGGACGCAGGCCTTCAACCTCACGCTCGATGTAGTTCATGCCTCCGAAAACCAGAATCTGGTGTCCGCGCAGCCGCAGCAGGTAGGCCAGCGTCCCGCCTTCCGGATGCATCTGCTCCAAGGTCAAAGGAGCCTTCATCCCGCTGGGGGCGGTTTCTGAGCTGAAGTAATGTTTATGGTCCAGCGGGCTGTGAAGGCTGGGGATAACGCGCAGAGAAAAACCGCCGAACTCGTAGTCCTCCCCGCCGCGCACCGTGATCAGCTTGTCTTCAGGGATGTTGTATGCGCGCATCACGTTCGCGGTGCTCTCCGTCCCGATCACCGTTGCGTGGGTCTTCTGCGCGATGTAGGGAACGTCCAGCACGTGGTCGTAATGTGTGTGCGTGACCAGGATAAAGTCTGCTCGCGATACGTGCGCATCGATCACGGCGGTGTCCGGCGTGGCCGGATCTTTCCATCCGTACTGCGGGCGCGTGTCTCCCGCCGCGCGCGGCGCGGGGGGCCTCCCTGGCGGCTGCGGGCCATACAAGCGCGAAAGATACGGATCAACCAGGATGACTGTGGTGCCATCGCTTATTTCCCAGCCCGCCGTTCCCAGATATTTGAGTGTGACCTGTTTTGGATTTGGTGCTTGTTGCGCAGTCTGACCGGACAGCGCGCCGGCGGGAATGGCGATGAATGTGATTGCTAGTATTCGTAACAATAGTAGGGGAAGCTTCTTCATTTCTAGCCGGCCAAGTGTAGTGTCGGGTGTTCCCTCGGTCAAGATCTGTATTTCGTCTAGCTCACCAGGCCGATCCGCCTGATCAGGTTCAAAAAGCGGGGATCCCCCCTTACGTCATCCATCATCGGCTCAACGTTCAGCCAGGTCAGCAGGTCAGCGCGCTCCTCGTACGCCTTTTCCATCCAGGCCAGCGCCTGGTCTTTATCGCCCAACCCGGCATAAAGAATGCCGAAGTAAGTTGGCGGAATGTAACGTTTGTGCCCGGCCGCGCGCAGAGAATCCACCACCTGCTGGGCCTGTTCCTTCTTCCCGCTCACCGCATACGCCAGCCCCAGAACGGCGTTGACCAGCGGTAACTCGCTGGAGACCTTGCGGGCAGCCTGCAATTGCATGATGGCTTTGTTTCCCTGCCCCAGTCGCCGGTAGGCGCGTCCCAGGATGAAATGCAGCATGAAGTGGCTGGGGTCCAGGTGCAGCGCCTTCTCGCATTCTTCAACGGCGCGCTCAAATTCGCGCCCGAAATAGTAGGCCAGCGCGCGCGTGGCATGGACGGCCACCAGGCGGTGCGGATCCGTCTCCTGCACGATAGTCATGGTCTTCTCGATTTCCTGCAACGCCTCGTCGCGCCGATTGAGCGCCAGCAGGAGCCACGAATACCAGAGGTGGGCGTCCGCATAGCCGGGATTCAGTTCGATTGCCCGCCGGTACTCGGCCTCGGCCTCCTTCCAGTGCCAGTGATAATGATGTTGAATCAGCGCCAGCGCAGCATGGGCTTCGGCCAGTCCCTCATCAAGTTCCAATGATTTTCGCGCGGCGACCTCCGCTTTAGGCATCGCCTCGCGCGGCGGCAGCAGGTCAAACGGCGCGATCGCCAGCAATGCCCACGCGCTGGCCAGGCCGGCCTGAGCCGGAGGGTAAGCCGGATCGAGCGCCACAGCCCGCTGAAACTCTTCCACGCTCTGCCGCATCCCCGCCGGCGTCATGGCATGTAGATGATAGCGAGCCCGCAGGTAGGTGTCATAGGCCTCGGGCTTCACCCGCAGCTTGCCGCCCTTCAGGCCGGCAAGACGCTTGCTCTCCGTCAGGTTCAGCGCCAGATTGATCTCCGCGGCCACAGCCTGCGCGATCTCCGCCTGTACTCCCAGCACGTCGCCCAGGTCCCGCTCGTAGGTTTCCGCCCACATCTGCGTCTGGTCTTCGATCTCGCTCAACCTGACTGTGATGCGCACCCGATTGCCGCTGCGGCGGACCTTCCCTTCCAGCACATAATCCACTCCCAGGTCGCGCTTCATCTTCTCCAGGGAGCTTTGCGTAGACTCGTAATGCTCCGCCGTAGAGCGCGCGATGACCGCCAGCGCCTCCGGTTGCAGGCGCGTAATCTCCGTGGTCATCTCCTCGGTCAGTCCTTCGCTGAAGTATCGGTCTTCTTGGTTGCCGCCCAGGTTTTCAAACGGCAGCACCGCCAGCTTGATTTTTCCGCCCGCGGTCGATGGGGCCGCTTGCTGGCGGGTATTGAACCACTCCGCCAGTTCCGCCCGAAAAGCGTAGATGGATCCAAGCTTGTCATGCTGGTGGCGATGGACGGGGAGGCCTTCCTTCTTCTCCCAGCGCTGGGCGGTGCGGACGTCACGGCGCAGGAAAGCCGCGATTTCCTTCCAGGAATCAAGACGGTCTTGTGGGTTGCCGTTCATGGCGTCATTAGCTCGCGGCTGACGGGGCTTCCTTACACTACGACATTCTGCGACATCTTAGGTTGCCGTTCATTGCCGTTTGCAGGGCATTTTAAAGGTTCATAAAGTCATTCCTGAAGGAAAAAGGAATGACCGTTATGTTCTCACTCAAGAATGCGGCGCTGCTTGCGACTCTCGCTCTGAATGCCTTGTCGCCGGCCTCCTGCGCCCAGGACATCCCGGGACTGGAGCCGGTCAATGTCGCCGATCCAGCCATGCCCCCGGCCATCGCGGCTTTAACAACGCCTCCGGCTGTGCAAGTGGTGAGGCCGTCAATCACTGTGGCCCCGGGAACTCATGTGTTAATGGTCCTGACTAACCCGCTTCACTCGACCTCCGGAGTGGAAGGGTCCGGAGTCTACCTGGAAACGCTGCAACCGGTGATACAGAACAATCAGATCGTCATTCCTGCACACTCGTTGGTCCAGGGCGTTGTGGAAGCCAATAAGCGTCCTGGGCATTTTCACCGGACTGCGGAATTCAGATTCCGCTTTACCACTCTGGTCTTTCCCAACAATCAAGTGGCCGCGATTAACGGCGTGTTACTCGGTTTGCCGGGATCGCGAGACTTACGCATGCATCACGATGACGGCAAATTGAAGACCGTCGATCAGACTGAAAAGGTCGTAGTGAGAACTATCGTGGGCGCGACTGGTGGAACACTGCTGGGATCGATCTCCGGCCTTGGAGTAGGGAAACTCGGCGGTGGCGGACTAGGGGCCGGCTTCGGCGCGGAGACCGGCTTGCTCCTGAGGGGTGACGATATCGCCCTCAGTACCGGAACTCAAATGGAGATGATGCTGCAGAGCCCGTTGCTTTTGGAGCCGGAACAGGCGGCTTTCAACGCCCAATACATTCCACCTTTGCGCCCCATGCCGGCGCAAGCTTCCTGGGAAGCCAGGCGCAAGACGGTTCAACGCCGTTCAGCGGGCCCGTGGCCCGCTCCAGGTTTAGTTCGTTGGTATTGAGCGGACGCCCGCAGGCGTCCGCGATAGAGGAAGCTGAGGGGCTAGGCCATCTCCGCCTGGCGGGCGGCTTCGGTTTCTTCTACTACCTTGCCGTCAAACAGATGGATGGTGCGCTCTGCGTGCTTGGCGAAACGGGCATCGTGCGTCACCATGCAGATGGTCGCGCCTTCGCGGTGCAGGTTCTGCAGCAGTTCCATCACTGCTTCACCATTGCGAGAATCCAGATTTCCGGTGGGCTCGTCCGCCAGCAGGATCGATGGCGATCCGCCCAACGCGCGGGCCACGGCCACGCGCTGCTGTTGACCGCCTGAGAGCTGCGATGGGTAGTGACGCACGCGGTGCGCCATGCCCACCTTCTCCAGCGATTCCTGGACCCGTTTTTTGCGCTCGGCACCGGACATGGAGCGATAGGTCAGAGGCAGCTCAACGTTCTCGTAAACCGTGAGGTCGCCGATCAGGTTGAAGCTCTGGAAGATGAAGCCGATCTCCTGGTTGCGGATGCGGGCGCGGTCGGAGAAGTCCAGGCCCTGTACAGCCCGATTGTTGAGCACGTAAGAGCCGTCCGTGGGCGAATCCAGCAGGCCGATAATGGAAAGCAGCGTCGACTTGCCGCAGCCCGAAGGGCCGGCGATCGACACGTATTCTCCGCGGTTGATATCCAGATGGATGCCGGAGAGCGCGTGCGTCTCCACCTCATCGGTGTAGAAGACCTTGGTTACGTTTTCCAGCTTGATCAGCGTCTGTCCATTGGACACGGTATCGTCTCCTTCGTGAATTTCTCTGTGTTAACGATCTAAACGGATGCGGTCAACATTGTCCCAGCGCGACATGTCGGAGAGAATCACCTGATCGCCTTCCTTCAGACCGCGCACAATCTCAATCGTTGTTACCGAACTGCGTCCGAGTTCCACCGACGTCCGGGTCGCCGTCTTCCCATCCGGATCAATCTTGAACATCCCCACCGTGCTCTTTTCCTGCCCGAAAGCCGGCCGCCCAACGTAAAGCACGTTGTCCAGCTTTTCCAGGGTGATCGTGCCATCCACGCTCAGGTCGGGCCGCGAACCTTTTGGCGGAGGAGCTGTGAGGGTAACATCTACCGTCACTGTGCCGTTCAAAACTGAAGGATCGATCCGTGAAACCGCGCCAGGAACTATACCGTTGTGCGTGTCGATCTCCGCCAGCTGGCCGGCGACTATGTCTTTAGCCTGAGTTTCTGGAATCTTCAGCTCAGCCTTGAGATGTTCCGGCTGAACTACCTTGGCCAGAATTGTTCCCTGAGGAACTCGTTGGCCGACCTGTACGGGAACCTCCGAAAGCTGCCCGGGAATGCCGGCGCGAACGCTCAGAGCATCCAGCTGCTTATGCTTAAACTGCGCTATGGCCCGCTTGGACTCGATGGTCCTCTGCGCGACATCCAGCTGCGTGTCCACTGCCTTTGAATTCTCAGCAATGCGGTCCTGCTCAATCTGGTAGCGAGTGGCCAGTTCCTTGGCCTTGGCCTGGGCAATCTTTACTTCGGAGGCTGATGTAACCCCGATCTTGTTCAGCTCGGTTTTTTGGTCCAGATCACGCTTGGCGTTCTCGTAGTCGTTCTCCACCGTGGCCGCTTCCGCCTTCAGGCTCAGCAGATCGCCGTCCACCTTGGCTTTGGTGTTATGGTATTCCGCCTCAGCCGATTTCAGATCCAGATCGGCGCTCACCGCTTCCTGCTGCACCTGCGGATTCGAGAGTTGCATGATCACTGTATCTGCCTGGACCACCGTTCCCGGAAGCTTAATGATGCGTTCCACGCGGACGTCCGTCTCCGCCGGAATTAGACGGATGTCTTCGGGAATTGGTACCAGCGAACCCAGGCCGTGTACCTGACGCAGCATCGAGCCGCGTTTCACAGTGTCCGGCCAGATAGTTCCCATGTCCACGCTGGGGGCAGCAGGCTTTAGCCTGGAAACGCCCAGAGTTATCCCTAAGACGGCCACTACGGCGACAACAGTCAAAACAATCTGCTTCCGCCGCTTCTTCTTCTTCACCGATTCATCGCGAACGATATCCATTTTTCCGACCTGGGTAGTGCACTGTAGCTGCCAAATCCTATGATACTGCAAACCGCTGATTCTGAAGAAGAACCACCCAACGGCTAGAGCCGTTCGCGCTTCCCACTGTCCATTCCTGAAACCCTTCTGTTCGGAAATGAACAGCAGCTTAAGCCTTTGCTCGCAGTCCTATAGACGGCAAATGCTGCTTAAGGTTATGTCCGAAAAGCCACGATTCAACGCTGTTTTCTCAACCTCCTTGTTATTACTTAGTACGCTGGCTCAAGCCATCCGGTTCCCTTCCCGTGCCCTTTCGGCAAAATGCCCGATGAAAACCTGGTACATGCCGCGGTGAGTATTTCCGGCATGAACTACCGGCTCTGGCAAGTTCACGCCACGAAAGCGTTGGCCCCGCGGCAATGGTATTCTCGACTGGCTATGTCCTCTTCCGCAGGCTATTCCGCCACACAGCTGCCGCTGCTGGATCTGACCCAAGCCAGCGAATCCGTGCAGAAAAAAGAGATCTCGCCGGTCGATCTGGTCGATGCCTGCCTGCGCCGAATTGAGAGTTTGAACCCGAAACTGAATGCCTTCATCACCATCTCTGCGGAGGCGGCGCTAGAAGAGGCTAGGGCGGCTGAGGCGGAGATCGCTCGCGGCGAATGGAAGGGACCACTTCACGGCATTCCTCTGGCTGTCAAGGATCTGGCGGAGACAGCCGGAGTCCGCACTACCGCGGCCAGCGCCGTGCTGAAGCACTACATTCCCTCCGAAGACGCCGAGGTCGTGCGCCGCTTGCGCAGAGCCGGAGCCATCCTGCTCGGCAAACTTAACCTTCAGGAGTTCGCCTACGGAGGCAGCGGGCTCATTGGACACTTTGGTCCCGCCCGCAATCCGTGGAACCTCGCTCATATTACCGGCGGCTCGTCTTCCGGTTCGGCTGCGGCCATTGCCGCCGGGCTCTGCTATGCCGCCATCGGCACTGACACTGGCGGTTCCATTCGCCTGCCCTCCGCCCTTTGCGGGATCACCGGACTCAAGCCGAGCTACGGGCTGGTCAGCACGCGCGGCATTATTCCTCTTTCCTGGTCGCTGGATCACGCAGGTCCCATGGCGCGGTCGGTTACCGACACGTCGCTGGTGCTCCAGGCCATCGCCCATTACGATCCTCACGACATCTACTGCCAGAAATTTCCGCCCGTGTACTATCCCTCGGCCATTGAGGAAAAATCCTCGCTGCGGCTGGGCGTGCCCATTGATTTCTGGATCGACCTGGATCCGGAAGTTGAGAAGGCTACACGCGCAGCGCTGGCAAGCCTGAAGCAGATTTCGGCAGGTACGCAGGATATCAATCTCTCCACCGCTGACGACAACACTGTTTTTCTGTGTGAATCCTTCACCTACCACCAGAAATATCTGCCCGCCCATGAAGGCGAATACGATCCCGAAACTCTCCGGCGCATACGCAGCGGATCGGGCGTAACTGCTGCGCAGTATGTGGAAGGTCATCGCAATCTGCTGCGGCAGCGACGCGAGATTCTTGAGCTGTTCGAGAACATCGACCTTATTATCACCCCGGCCACGCCGCGTCTCGCGCCAACCTTCGCCGAACTCGAAGCTGCTCCCGATCAGATTCGCCGAAAAGAGCTTTTGCTCCTCCGCAACACTCGTCCGTTCAACACTCTGGGACTGCCCGCGATCTCAATTCCCTGCGGGTTTTCGAAATCAGGAATGCCGATCGGTTTGCAGATTGCGGGGGCGCCTGGCGCCGAAGGTAAGGTCTTGGCGTTGGCGCGTGCCTATGAGAAAGAAACCATCTGGCACAAGCAGCGGCCCTCATGAGGAAGCTGTCTTTGGCCTTTCCACTCGTACTGGATAACAGCCAGCATCACTCGCAGCGCAGCGAAATCATGGGATCAACTTGCGCCGCGCGACGCGCAGGAACATAGCACGCCGCAATCGCCACCACTACCAGCAGGGTCGGCACGGCACTGAACGTAACCGCATCAGTGGCACTCACGCCATAAAGAAGACTCCGCACGGCGCGCGCGAATAAAAACGCTCCGGCCACTCCCAGGACCACTCCGGCCAATGCTAATGACAACGCCTGGCGAATGATCAGCCGCAGGATATTCATGCGCGTGGCTCCCAGCGCCAGGCGAATGCCGATCTCCCGCGTCCCCTGGCTCACCAGGTAAGCAATCACGCCGTAGATTCCGGTCGTAGCCAGCGCTAGCGCCACTGCCGCGAAGATGCCCAACACCAGCATGGTGAAGCGGCGGCGCGCCATCGAGTCGTCCACTCGCTGGCCCATGGTGCGCACGTTGTACAAGGGAAGATCGGGATCGAGCTCGTGAATTACCCCCCTGACCTCTGCCATCAGCGCCTGGGGCGCGACGCTGCTTCGCACTACCAGATTCATGGTGCGTGCCGGGTACTGGGTGTGGGAAAGATACAGCGCGATCCGCGGATCGGAGTCGAGCGTATCCTGCTTGATCCGGCCGACCACGCCCACCACCGTCATCCATGGGCCCTTGGCGTCCACTCCGGCGGGCTTGATGCGCTTGCCCAGAGGATTCTGATCGGGCCACAGTTGCCTGGCCATGGCCTCATCCACGATCGCCACTCGCGGCTTGTCCGGTGTGTCCTGCTGGTTGAAGAACCGCCCGCTGATCAGCGGAATCTGCATGGCCTGAAAATAATCGCCGCCGGCCACGCGCTGGTCGGCGTTGAGAAAAGTCTCGCCCGGAAGAGGGCGGCCTTCCACGATGATCGGCCCCCAGGCGTACATCTCGCTCAGCGGGAGAGACGTAATTCCGCCCGACGCTGTGACACCCGGCAGCTGCTCCAGCCGCTCCCACAGCCGGCGATAAGCTTCCCTTACCTCGCTGCCGTCACCTTCGTACCTGCGTCCGCTCATCTTCAGTTCCACAGTAAGAAGATCGCGCGGGTTGAATCCGGGAAAGACGTTCTGCAGGCGAACGAAACTGCGAATCAACAAGCCGGCAGAGATGAGCAACACAACTGAGAGCGCCAGCTCCGCGATCACGAGCAATCGGCGCAGGTTGTTTCCTCCCCAGACCGTGCTGCCGGCCGAAGAGCCGCGGGTTCCGTCCTGCAGGTTCTGCTGAACGTTGCCGCCGGCGAGACGCAGCGCCGGGGCCAGCCCGAAAAGCACCCCGCAGGCGACGGCCAGGATCAGCGTAAACGTCAGAACTTCACCGTTGATGGCGATGTCGTGCAGACGAGGAACCAACTTGGTCCCCAGAAGATGAATCACGCGGTTGCCTACAAGAGCCAGCCCGACACCCAGCGCGGCGCCACATACCGCGAGCAGGACGCTTTCGGTCAGCAGTTGGCGGATAAGGCGGGAACGGCTGGCGCCCAGGGCGGCGCGAATCGAGATCTCGCGGCTGCGGCTCAGCGCTCGCGAAAGAAGCAGGTTGGCAACGTTGGCGCAGGCAATCAGCAGCACGCAGCCCACCGCCGCCAGCATGATCATCAGGATCCTCCGGACATCGCCCACGACCTGCTCCTGCAGCGGAACCACACCAAACGTCAGGCCGCCATTGGGTGGATACAGATCGGGAAAATCGTGGCGCAAACGCGCGGTCAGAGTATCCAGCTCGGCCTGTGCCTGTTGCACTGTGGCGCCGGGCTTGAGCCGGGCCATCAGGTTGTAGTCTTCGTGATTGCGCGCCGAGGCCGCATCGGCGGCAAGTGGCAGTGGCAGCAGAACCTCTGCATCTTCGGCGCCGTTCAAAGTCGGCATAACTTCGCGGGGCAGCGAAAAAGCCGACGGCATCACGCCCGCGATCTGGTACGCCTTGCCGTTGATGGCCACCTGCTTGCCGATCGCCTTGGCGTCGCCGCCGAACCGGCGCATCCAGGTTCCGTGCCCGAGCAGCGCAATTGGCGCGGCTCCCGGACGGTCTTCTTCAGCTGTAAACACCCGGCCATACTCCGCTCTCGCTCCCAGCATGGACAGCAGATTCGACGAAACGTGAATCGCCCCAATACGCTCCGGCTCGCCGCCGCCGGTCAGCGTCTCCACGCCGCCGATCGCAATGGCCACGTCGGCAAAGCTGCGCTGGCCGTTGCGGATGTCAAAGTACTGCGCCGTCGAAAACCAGTCCTGGGTGATGTTGAGGCCGGGCGAACGATTCCACAGGATCACCAGGCGGTCGGCATCTTTGTACGGAAGCGCGTGCATGAGCAAGGCATTAACCACGCTAAAGACGCTGGAATTGGCGCCGATGCCGATGGCCAGCGACAAGACCGCCGCCAGCGTAAAACCGGGAATCTTTAGAAAAGACCGGCAGGCATAGCGAAGATCTTGAATCAGGGCAGCCATCACGGATCGACGTGACATCGTACAGCAGCCACCTTAATTTCTGAAAGCCGCTCTCCCGCAGCGCCCTCAACCGGTGGACAACTCTGCCCCGCTGGCCTTTACCCGGGCTGCTGTTCATTTGACCACCCGCAACGGCACTGTTAAGATTATTTTGCGGGGTGGAGCAGCCTGGTAGCTCGTTGGGCTCATAACCCAAAGGTCGGTGGTTCAAATCCACCCCCCGCAACCAACGCAATCATAG